>Ga0307516_10001063_pt1 | contig 38255 bp, 34 predicted proteins | sample 19_EM_MG_FD_203310 | JGI IMG/M metagenome (GOLD analysis project Ga0307516, IMG submission 203310) | Populus trichocarpa ectomycorrhiza microbial communities from riparian zone in the Pacific Northwest, United States - 19_EM | ecosystem: Host-associated > Plants > Roots > Unclassified | place... | reverse complement strand
AACTTTCCACACGGATCTCATGCGAGACCGTGTCGTATTCGGTATTAGCCCCCGTTTCCGAGGGTTATCCCAAAGTCCAGGGCAGGTTCCTCACGTGTTACTCACCCGTTCGCCGCTCGAGTACCCCGAAGGGCCTTTCCGCTCGACTTGCATGTGTTAAGCACGCCGCCAGCGTTCGTCCTGAGCCAGGATCAAACTCTCCAACAAAATCCATGTTGAACACTCTGCTCCTAGCAACAAACAATCTGTTGCCAAAGGAAAACCCAACCTAACCACCACAAAAATGTGACAGCCGGCCGAGGCATAACCAATTTGGCACTGGCTTATCTAGCACCCTGTTGAGTTCTCAAAGAACAACCACACACCGAAACACTAGCCACCACACTCGGCGACCCGCTCCCGGGGCACTCGTTCAACTTTACTCGCGCTATTTCCCTGCGTCAAATCCGGGTTTTCCCGGTTCTGCGTGAGAATTTCGCGCAAGTCCTCGATCCGTAGCTTCGGTCGAGAGCCGCGCACGACTCTATCCGATGCTATTTCCTGAGGTTTGGCAGGACGGCCGGTAGCTGATCTCCCTGACCGATTTTGCTTGGTCAGTTCGTTTTGCTTGCCTCGCCCGTTTCCCTGCCGGCTCGCAAAACATTACCCGCTCGCCCCAGGAGCGCCAAATCGGCCCCCCGTGTCCCACGCCACAGCCCTCCAGGCGAGCCGGATCCGGTCCGACAGAGACCCACTGAGCAGGGAGAAGAGCACTCGGTAACGCCATCATCCGATCGGGTAACGACGGCGCCTGCCCGGAAACCGGAGACCCGGCCCCGGGGGTGTAACGCGGCGGGGGCATGGAGCGCTCTTCGGTACGCGATGTCGCGGAGGCGAGCTCGCCGGTGCACGGCCCGGCCCTGGGCATGTGGGTCTGGCCGGGTTGCTCGACGCCGCCAGGGACTCCACCCCCGGGGAGGACCTGGCGGCGGCCGAGTGGCCGGGGCCGGCTTCCTCACCCCCCGGCAGCGCGCTGTACCGCCCGCGCCGTCGAGGAGAGGCAACCTTGAAGTCAGGACGACCGCAATGAGGGTGGCCTCGGCTTCAACGTCGTCGCTTTCGGTGGCACCGCCTCGGCGGCGCGGACGGGCAGCTCCTCCACCGCGACGCGGCAGCGCGCGCACGCCCTGCTTTCCGGCAGCGGAGTGCCGCCCGAGGTCCACGACCAACGGCCAGGCCACGGACCGATGCAAGGCCAGCGGAGTGCCCCCAAGGCCACGAGCAACGGCCAGGCCACGGACCGATGCAAGGCCAGCGGAGTGCCCCCAAGGCCACGAGCAACGGCCAGGCCACGGACCGGCGCTAAGCAGATCGACGCCGAGCCATCCGGCACAGGCCAGGACATTCGGAACGGCAAGGGACTGAGTCCCCGGTGAGCGACAAGGCGATGACGATGAGACAAGAGAGCAGCGCCATGGATCCGGTGTTCCTGGACCGCACCGGGCGGCGCCGGCGGCTGTTCGTGGCCGCGGGCACGATCGGCGGTCTTCTTCTGCTGATCGCCGCGGTGGCGCTGGTCGCCGGGTTCACCGGTACCGGACCGGGCTCGGTGCCGGGCTGGCCGGGCGGCACCGACGAGCTGCGCGTCGGCCGGCCGGACGCCGCGGTGTCGGTCCGTCCCCGAAAGACGCAACCGCCGGCGACGACAACGCCTGCCGTCCCGCGCACCACTGCCCCAGCAGTTCCCGTGACCACGGTTCCGGCGCCCACCAGCGCCGCGCCCAGCAGCACGCCCACCGCGTCCGTGAATCCGCACCGGCGGGTGCCCACGCACACGCCGAATCCGCGCAAGAACAAGGACAAATGACGGATGGGCAAACGCGTACTGCGGCCCGCTCCCCGCGCGCACTGGGCGCTGTTGGCCCTGCTCATGCTGGTGTTGCTGGCAGAACTGTCGCTGAACGGGTACGTGAGCCATGTCGGCGCGGAAGGCAATGGCGAGCCCGCCGCCGCCAACCCCGGCGGCCAGGTGCCGGCCGCTGTCCGCGACGGCGCGGCCGTGCAGCGCATCGGAGCTGACGGGGCGGTGAGCAGCCGCGCGATGCCGGCCAGGACCATCGCGCTCACCTTCGACGACGGGCCCGACCCGGTCTGGACGCCCCGGATTCTCGCGGTGCTGGCCCGCCACGGCGCCCACGCCACGTTCTTCCAGGTGGGGTCCCGGGTCAACGAACATCCGGAGATCTCCCGTCAGGTCGTCGCGGCGGGCAGCGAGATCGGCTCGCACACGTTCAGCCACCTGACCCCGGCCGGCGCCCCGGGCTGGCTGCTGGACGCCGAGCTGGGCCTGACCCGCAATGCCGTCGCAGCCGCCACCGGTCACCGTCCGGTGCTGATGCGCCCGCCGTACTCCTCAGCACCGGACGCGGTAACCGGCGCCGACCTCGCCGCGCTGCGGCGGATCGGTGCGCAGGGCTACCTGGTCGCGCTGACCGACCTCGACACCGAGGACTGGCGACGCCCCGGCGTCGATGCGATCGTCCGGGCGGCGCAGCCGGCCCGCAATGCCGGTGCCGTGGTGATGCTGCACGACTCCGGGGGCGACCGGGCGCAGACGGTGACCGCTCTGGATCAGATGATCCCGGCGCTACGGAAGCAGGGTTACCGATTCGTCACGCTCTCCGAAGGGCTGGGCCTGCCCGCGGCGCCACGAGCCTCGGCCGGTGAGCGCTGGCGCGGGCAGGCGCTGCGGCTGGCGCAGCTGTCCGGTGGCTGGCTGGCCCGGGCGATGACGGTTCTGATGCTGATCGCGGTGGTACTCGCCGGGGTGCGCCTGCTCGTGCAGGTCTGGTGCGCCCGCACCCACCTGCGCCGGATTCGCGCGCTCGACGCCGAACCGCTGGTCAGCCTCGGCCTGGTGTCGGTGATCGTGCCCGCCCACAACGAGGCGGCCAACATCGCCGGCACGGTGCGGTCGCTGCTCGCCAACGACTATCCGCTGCTCGAGGTGATCGTCGTGGACGACGGTTCCAGCGACGACACCGCCGGCGTCGTGGAACGGCTCAGGCTGCCCGGCGTCCGGGTGATCCGGCAGCGCAACGGCGGCAAGCCCGCCGCGCTGAACACCGGCGTCGGGTACGCCCGCGGCGACATTCTCATCATGGTGGACGGCGACACCGTCTTCGAGCGGGACGCCGTCGGGCGACTGATCCAGCCGATGCGGGACCCGGGTGTCGGCGCGGTGTCCGGCAACACCAAGGTCGCCAACCGCGGCGGGCTGCTGGGCCGCTGGCAGCACCTGGAATACGTGATCGGCTTCAACCTGGACCGGCGGATGTTCGACGTCGGCCGGTGCATGCCCACGGTGCCCGGCGCGATCGGGGCCTTCCGCCGGGCGGCCGTCCGCGATGTCGGCGGGGTACCGCAGGACACGCTGGCGGAGGACACCGACTTCACCATGGCGGTGATCCGGGCCGGCTGGCGCGTGGCCTACCAGCCCAGCGCCGTCGCCTGGACCGAGGCGCCGGCGTCGCTGCGGCAACTGTGGCGCCAGCGGTACCGCTGGTGCTACGGCACCATGCAGGCGATGTGGAAGCACCGGCGGGCCCTGGGCCAGCGCGGCCCGGCGGGCCGGCTCGGCCGCCGCGGCCTCGGCTATCTGCTGGTCTTCCAGGTGCTGTTGCCGCTGAGTGCGCCCATGGTTGACGTGTACGGCCTCTACGGTCTCTTCTTCCTGCCGCTCGACAAGGTCGTCGCGGTCTGGGCCGGATTCACCGCGGTGCAGGTCGCGACCGCCGCCTACGCGTTGAAGCTCGACGGCGAACGCTACGGCCCGTTGTGGAGCCTGCCGCTGCAGCAGATCGTGTATCGCCAGCTCATGTACCTGGTGGTGGTGCAGTCGGCGGTGATGGCCCTGCTCGGCGGTCGGCTGGGCTGGCAGCGGATGGTGCGGACCGGCGCCGCCACGGCACACATCACCGCGGCGACGCCCGAACCACTCCCTGTTCCGTACCCCGGACGCTCCGCCCGCTGGCCGATCAACTAACCGGCGCAGTCACCGGATCACTTCGACCCCGGCGAAGGTTCGCTTGCCCCGGCGCAGGACCAGGAAGCGACCCCGCAGCAGAGCCGACTCCGGGACCTGCGCCTCCGGGTCGGTGAGCCGCTCGTTGTTCAGGTACGCGCCACCCTCGGCGATCGTCCGGCGCGCCTCTCCGCCGCTCTTCACCAGCCCCGACGACTGCAACAACGCCGTCACTGTGGGCAGCTCACCGCGTACCTCGGTCAGTCCGGCCTCGGACAACGCCGCCCGCAGCGTGTCCGCCGAGAGCTCCTCCAGGGATCCTCGGCCGAACAGCGCCTGGCTGGCCGTGACCGCCTGCTTCGCCTCTTCCTCGCCGTGCACCAGCGCGGTGATCTCGAAGGCCAGCTCGCGCTGCGCCAGCCGGGCCTGCGGCCGCTCGGCCGTGGCCTTCTCCAGCTCTTCGATCTGCTCGCGGCTTTTGAAGCTGAAGTAGCGCAGGTAATGCGAGATGTCCCGGTCGTCGGCATTGACCCAGAACTGGTAGAACGCGTACGGCGAGGTCATCGCCGGGTCGAGCCAGGTGGCCCCGCCCTCGCTCTTGCCGAACTTGGTGCCGTCCGCCTTCAGGACCAGCGGGGTGGTGAACGCGTGCACCGGGCCCGCGCCCCGGCGGCGGACGAAGTCGACGCCCGCGGTGATGTTGCCCCACTGGTCGGAGCCGCCGAACTGCAGTGAGCAGCCGTGCCGCCGGTGCAGCTCGTGGTAGTCGTTGGCTTGCAGGAGCTGGTAGCTGAACTCGGTGAAGCTGATGCCGGTCTCCAGGCGGTTCTTCACCACGTCGCGGGCCAGCATCTTGTTGACCGGGAAGTGCTTGCCGACGTCCCGCAGGAAGTCGATCACCGACAGCTCGCCCGTCCAGTCCAGGTTGTTGACCATCGTGGCCGCGTTCACGCCCTCGTAGGTGACGAACGGGGCGAGCTGGTCGCGGATGCGCAGCACCCAGCCGGCGGTCACTTCGCGGGGGTTGAGCGCGCGTTCGGACGATTTGCCGCCCGGGTCGCCGATCTGGCCCGTCGCGCCACCGACCAGCAGCAGCGGGCGATGCCCGGCCAGTTGCAGGCGGCGGGCCGTGACCACCTGCATGAGGTTGCCGACGTGCAGGGAGGCGGCGGTCGGGTCGAAGCCGACGTAGAACGTGATCGCACCGCCATCGAGGTGTTTGCGCAGCTCCTCGGGGTCGGTGGAATCCTGGATCAGTCCGCGCCACTGCAAGTCGTCAACGAGAGTCACCGGGAAATTGTCCCGCACCGGGCGGACGCGGGTACACCGGGTTTGGCGATGCCGTGCCGGCGCCCTGGCGCGAGACCTGGGCAATGAGTCGGCTGGACAGGGAGGATGGCGGCATGACGCGCCTCGCACAGGTCGATCTGTCGGCCAAGCTTCCGAAGAAGGAGGCCCTCGAGCGGCTCGAAGCCGCCCAGCAGCGCCTCCTCCGGCTCCGGCTGCTCCTGGGTGGGCAACTCGGCGACCACAAGATCGGACCGCCGCTCTGCGTGCTCTTCGAAGGCTGGGACGCCTCCGGCAAGGGCGGCGCCATCAAACGCCTGGTCGCGCCCCTCGACCCCCGGCATGTCCGCGTCTCCCAGTTCGCCGCGCCGACCTACGACGAGAAGAGGCACCACTTCCTCCAGCGGTTCTGGGCCGTCCTGCCCGGCTGGGGCGGAATGACAGTTCTCGACCGTTCCTGGTATGGCCGCGTCCTCGTCGAACGCGTCGAAGGCTTCGCCACCACGAAACAATGGAACCGCGCCTACGACGAGATCGTCGAGCTCGAACGCACCCTCACCGCCGAGGGCACGATCCTCGTCAAGTTCTGGATGCACGTCTCCCCCGAGGAACAATTGCGCCGTTTCGAGGACCGCGCCCAGGACCCACTGCGCTCCTGGAAACTCACCGACGAAGACTGGCGAAACCGCGACCGCCGCAGCGACTACGAAGACGCCATCGAAGACATGCTCGCCAAAACCGACAAGAAGCGGGCGCCGTGGAAAATCGTCGCCGGCGACAGCAAGTCCTACGCCCGGGTCGCCGTCGTCGAACACGTCTGCCAGGTCCTCGAAACCAAACTCACGGAACGCGGCTACGACCTCCACGACGCCGACTGACGACACTTCGGGCCGTCCGTTCGGGTGTGACGGCCCGAGATCTGACAGCAGGCGTGTCGGACCATGGATAGACCCGTCTATTGATCTAAATGTCTGAATACATTCCGCTCTGCGGCCCGGCGCTCGGCTCGGGCCCGACCAGAGGGGGATCCACATGCGACTCAGTCCACCGTTGGCCCGGCTGCGTTCCGCGGTCCTGATCGGCGGGGCAGCGCTGAGCCTGGCGGTAGCGGGCCTGGCCCCGCCCGCATCGGCCGCTACCGCGTCGGCCGAGACCGTGCCCACCGCGGCTGTCACGGCGGCCGACCCGAACGCCGCCGTCGCCGACGACAAGGCACCGCCTGGCAGCGGGCATCTCCTGACGAACACCGCCGGTGCGGGCGGGGCCGGCGCCTCGGGCACCAAGGGCACCGGCGACCTCACCCCCAGCACGTCGCCCGCGGTCACCGGGAAGCCGCCGGCCGGCCAGTTCACGCGGACGGTGATCGGCACGGACAGCCGGGTTCGGGTGAACCCGACCACGACGTACCCGACCAGCGCGATCGTGCAGATCGTCCGCACCGCCGGCACCACCACCTTCGGTTGCACCGGATGGCTCTACGGCGCGAGCATCATCGCGACCGCGGGCCACTGCGTGCATCCCGGCGGCGGGGCGGACGGCGGCGGGGGCAACGGCTTCTATCCGCGCGCCAACTACACGATCATCCCGGCCCGCAACGGCGGCACGAACCCGTTCGGCACGTGCACGGCCACGCAGTTGCTGTCGGTCAACGGGTGGACCGCGAGCGGCAACGAGGGCAACGACTACGGCGCGATCCGGCTCAGTTGCAGCGCCGGCAACAGCACCGGCACGTTCGGCTTCTGGTGGCAGGGTGCCTCGCTGAACGGGACCGCGACGACCGTTTCCGGGTATCCGTGTGACAAGACCTTCGGCGAGCAGTGGCGGCACGCCGGCCTCTCCGTCACCGCCACCCAGGCACAGCAGGTCTTCTACCAGAACGACACGGCCGCCTGCCAGAGCGGCAGCCCGGTATACCAGGACCGGGCCGCCGGCAGTTCGTTCTGCACCGGCCAGTGCGTGATGGCCATCCACGCGTACGGGCTGCACGGCTCGTCGCCGCACTCGACCGACAACCACGGCACCCGCATCACCGAGGCGGTCTTCAACAACCTGATCACCTGGCGCGGTTGACCTGCCGCACCACGCCCCGGGTGGCCCGCCGCCGGCGGGTCACCCGGAACCGGCCCGGCCGCCGGCCCGTCCAAACCGGGGTCAGCGCCGGCCACCACGAAGGAGCACCTCGTGCGGATTCCACGCCCGATGACGATCGCCCTGCTCGCGGCGGTGCCACTCCTGCTCGGCGTGGGGCTCGTCCTCGCCGGCGGCGACCAACCGGTCTCCGACACCGATCCGCCCGGGCCGGCGGGCGGGTCGCCGGTCATGGGCACGATCGCCGGCGCCGTCGCCCGCCCGGACGGCAGCCCGGTCGCCGACGCCGGCGTGCTGGTCGCGTCGCTGGAGAACCCGACCGTCGCGATCCCGGAGATAGGCGTGCGCACGGGCACCGACGGCCGCTACGAGTGGCGGCTGCGCGGCGGCCGTTATGAGGTGACCGTCGTCGCCGGCACCAAGAGGGCGGCACGGACCGCGACCGTGGTTCCCGGCCAGACCGTCACCCTTGACCTGACCCTCGGCTGACCGCGGGCCGGCGGATCACTCCGCCCGCGAGTAGGCGGGCAGACCCAGCACCTTGCGGATCGACACCTGGACCTGCTCGACGGCCGGGCGGGCGTCGATGTCGTGGACGACCTCCTTGCGGCGGAAGAGCTCCAGCACCGGCCGGGTCTTCTCGTGGTAGTCGCGCAGCCGGCCGGCGAGCGCCTCCGGGGTGTCGTCCTCGCGGGTGATCAGCTCTGTGCGGCAGATGTCGCAGCGGCCCTCGACCTTGGGCCGGTCGGCGATGAGGTTGTAGTCCATGCCGCAGCCCGGGCAGAGCCGGCGGCTGAGCACCCGGCGGCGCACCTCCTCGTCGGGCAGTTCGAGGTGGATGACGCCGTCGATGTCGTAGCTCTCCATGAAGAACTCGGCCTGCCGGCCGTTGCGCGGGAAGCCGTCGATGATGAAGCCGAAGTTCCAGTCGTGCTGGTCCAGGCGGTCGCGGACGACGGACTCCACCATGTCGTCGCCGACCAGTTCGCCGGCGTTCACAGTGCGGCGTACCTGGGCGCCGAGCTTGGTGTGGTGCTGCACGTGCCAGCGGAAGACATCGCCGACGCTGATGTGCACCAGGTCCAGGTCGTCGCAGAGCAGCTCGCTCTGGGTGCCCTTGCCGCTGCCCTGCACACCCATGATCACGTACTTGCGCATGGTGTCTTCCTCTCTCAGTCCGCGGCGCCCACGCGCAGCGGGCCCGGTGCCTGGCGGCCGTCGAGCCGGGCCGGGTCGATGCTCCACCCGTCGGCGACGCGCAGCACGTCGTGTTCGGATACGAGCACGGTGCTCTCCTCGTCGGCGAAGGTCGCGGGCAGCCCGGCGGAGCGTTCGGCCGGGTCGGGTTCGCCGTGCCAGGAGGTGACGTCGCCGGTCTGGCCCACATAGCCGAAGGTGCGGACCAGCTCGCCGTCGACGGCCCGCTGCCAGCGGTGCGACTCGGTCACCCGGTGGGTGGCGAAGAACTGCACCTCGGTGTGCAGGCGCGCGGAGAGCTCCACGACGTCCACGATCGTGTCGGGGCGCAGCAGGTAGCGGCCGGCCACGAGCACCCAGGAAGTCTCGCGGGCGCCGGGCAGCGCGGGCGTCACCGCGACCCGGTCGTCGCTCAGGTGTGCCAGGTCGATGCCGGCGCGCCAGGACACCTCGCCGAGATCGCGCAGGCCGAGGGCCGACAGCACCTGCTCCGGGTCGCCGTCGCGAACGGCCAGCCAGGCCTGCTTGCCGCCGAAACCGACCATGACGTCCGTATCCATGTTCACCACGCTAGTGGTCAACTCGGGCCGGCCGCGGCTTATGCCCAGCCGTGATCGCGGCGCAGCACCCCGGCGACGAGGTCGAAGCGGGCCCGGTCGAGGATCGCGCCCTCCCGGCGGATGCCGTCCTCGTCGACCTCGAGCACCCGGTCGAGGCGGATCCAGCTGGGCCGCGAGTCGCGGTCCCACTCGCCGGGACCGAGGCCCAGCCAGTTGCGCTGGCCGTCGCGCTCGCTCTGGCTGGAGAGCATCAGCCCGAGCAGGATCCGGCCGTTGCGCCCGACCACGAGCACCGGCCGGTCCTTGCCCTGCGATGGGTCGTCCTCGTACTTCACCCAGGTCCAGACGATCTCGCCCGGGTCGGCGTCGCCGTCGAGGTTCGGGGAGTACTCGAGATGACGGCCGCGGCTCGCGGCCGGGGCCTGCCGCGGGCCCGGGCGCGGGGTCGCCTGCGGGGCGGGGGTACGGCGTCCCGCGACGCGCCGCAGGGTGCCGGTGATGCCCTTGAGGAGTCTGCTCACCGGGGCACTGTATCCGCCCCGGCAACTGGCGAAAGACGCCCTCGGAGAATTCGTTTCCGAGAAATTCGCCGACCGCCCATTGATAGCTGACACTATGTCAGGCACGCTCCTCTGTGTAGTCTCTGCATTACTTAGCGTGAGATCCAGGGAAGGCGGAGGGTGCGTGATGGCCGACCTCGGCGTGCATGACGGCGGCGGCTGATGCTGCTGCCGCGGACCGAGCACCTGCCGGCCCGGCCGGCCTGGGACTGTTCGGTGTGCGACCGCTCCTGGCCCTGCGCGAACGCGAAGGCCGACCTCGCCGAGCAGTACGAACGGTTCCCGGCCGGCCTGGCGATCTACATGGCGTCGGTGCTGTACGACGCGGTCGAGGACCTCACCGCCTCCGGCGAGCCGACCCCCGCCGACCTCTACGAACGCTTCCTGGCCTGGGTCGGCTGAACGGATCCCGGCGCCGCCGGCGTACCCGGCTTCTTATGTCTTCGTGTGTCGATCCTTAAGCGCACCTGAGGAGCGGCCTGCCCGAAGGCCGCGGGCCGCATAGTCGGTGGGCCGCTATCCCCCCACACCCGGCGGCCCGCCGCGCCCGTGCGGCCGCAGCCCCCGATTTCCGAGGTGACCGAGCCCGTGCCGATGTCCGCTGCCCACAGATTCCAGTACACCCTGGTGGCGGGGGCCACGGCCGTGGTGATCGGTGTGGGCTTCACGGTCGTCGGGCTCAACCGGCAGGCCGCTCCCCCGGCCACCCGTGCCGCGGCGGAGGTCCCGCTGGTCGTGGCCGGCGGCGACCCGGGCGCCGGCACCGACCTGCTGCTGGACGACGCCGCGCCGGCGACCCCGCCGAGCGCCGCGACGCCGTCGGCCCAGGCGACCAGCGCGACGCCCGCGACGAAGGTGCCGGCGCCGGTCGCCAAGAAGCCGAAGGTCAGGCCGGCCAAGCGCGAGGCCACCGCCCCGGCACCCGCGGCGAAGCCGAGGAGCGCCCCGGCGACCAGCGCCTCGATCCTCGATCAGGTGCTGAGCCATATCAACGCGGCCCGCACCAAGGCGAGCCTGGCACCGCTGTCGCTGGACCCGAAGCTGTCGAAGGCCTCGGCGCTGCACAACCAGCTGATGAGCGGCGACTGCGGCCTGGAGCACCAGTGCCCGGGCGAGGGCGGCATCGGCGAGCGGTTCAGCGCCCAGGGTGTGCAGTGGAGCTCGGCCGGCGAGAACATCGGCTACGGCTGGGCGGGCGCCACCGACGCCGCGATCGTCGGGGCCGCGAACGGGCTGTGCGACAGCATGCTCGCCGAGGTGCCGCCGGAGGACGGGCACCGGAAGAACCTGCTGAGCAAGAGCTTCAAGCGGATCGGGCTGAGCGTGGTCCGCGAGTCCAACGGACAGGTCTGGCTGACCCAGGACTTTGTCGGATGACCGGCCAGTGGCCCAGCGGCCCGGCCCGGCGTCGGCGGCTGCGTGACATGTTCGGCCCGACGCGGCCGTTCGGCCCGACGCGGCCAGGTGGCCAGTGCGGCCCGGTCAAGCGCACCCGCCCGGCGGGCCGGCGACGCCCGGCCCGCTGACCGCCGCGCCGCCGCGTGAACGCGGCATAGGCGCTACCGGCTGCGCTCACGCACGCCGAGATGGGCTACGGGGTTGCGGCGACCGGTAATACTCGGCCGGAAGTCAGCAACAACACCCGGACTACCCGGGTACGCCCAGCGAAATGCCGTCATTCACGGCTGGTCACCGTCGTTCGACTGTCCACAGTGGATGCTGTGCGGATCGGGCCGGTGACATGTCACCACGGGGGAAACACACGTGTCGTCCATGTCTCGTCGTGCCGCGTTGAGCCTTCTCGCTCTCGGCGCCGCAAGCACTGCCTGCGCCTGCTCCGGCGCGGGCGCAAGCGTCGGCGCGGGCGCGGGCGCGGGCATCAGCGCCGGCGCGGGTGCAGGCGCGGGCGTCGGGGTCCGTCCCACCCCCAACGGGAAGAAGGCGAAAGACGACGCCGCCAACCCGATCGTCGTGGAGAACCTGCTCCAGGGCGACGGCGGGTGGCAGGTCGCCGGTGCGCGGGTCTCGGATGACGTCACGCGCCAGATCCAGGGCTATGCGGCCCGGACCTCCGTCAACGTCGGTGACTCGCTCGACTTCCACGTCTCGGTGGCCCGGGACAAGGCGTTCACCGTCTCGGTGTACCGGCTGGGTCACTACGGCGGAGCGGGCGGCCGGCGGATGGTGACCAGCGCCCGGCTTCAGGGCAGGGAGATGCCCGCTCCCACCACCGACGCCGACACCGGGCTGATCGCCTGCGACTGGCCCGTCGCCTGGACGCTGGCGGTCGCCGAGACCTGGACGTCCGGCTACTTCATGGCGGTGTTCGAAACGGACGACGGCTACCGCAGCTGCACGCCGTTCGTGGTGCGGAACGATCAGCGTAAGGCGGACTTCCTCGTCGTGGTGCCCTTCAGCACCTACCAGGCGTACAACCTCTGGCCCGCCGACGGCCGGACCGGGAAGAACCTCTACAAGGGCTATGTCAAGCCCGGCAAGATCGGCGGAATCGACGAGCGCGCGTTCCAGGTCTCGTTCGACCGCCCCTACTCGCGGGACGGGATGCCCAGCTGGTCCGAGCTGGACATCGCCGCCGCCCGCTGGCTCGAAGGCGCCGGATTCGACGTGGCGTACGCATCGAGCCTGGACCTGCACGAGCAACCCGTGCCACCGGGCCGGCACACCGCGATGATCTTCCCGGGCCATGACGAGTACTGGTCGCAGGCGATGCGGGACACCACGGAGCAGGCGGTCGACAACGGCACGCACCTGGCGTTCCTCGCGGCGAACAACATCTACTGGCACGTCCGCTTCGACGCCGCGCGGGACGGGCGCCCGAACCGGGTGGTGACCTGCTACAAGGACGCCCCCGACCCGCGGGCGGACGAGCACGGACCGACCAGGAACTGGCGGAATCTCGGCAGGAAGCACAGCAAGGCCGAGCAACGGCTGCTCGGCGTGCAGTACAACGGGATCCTGGCGGACCCGGTGCCGCTGGTGATCGCCGAGAGCCGGCACTGGTTCTGGGCGGGCACCGGCGTCCGCGCCGGCGACACGGTTCCGGGGCTCGTGGCGGTCGAGGCCGACGGCTGGAATCCGAAGATCAGGATCTCCCGCAAGGCGAGCCAGACGCTCCTTTCCCGCACCCCGTACCAGGACCGGCTCGGGCGCGGGACCCGCGTGCAGAACACGAGCCTCTACGAGACCGCCCGCGGCACGCTCGTCTTCTCCGCGGCGACGTTCCACTGGAACCTCGCGCTGGTCGACTCCCCCTACACCGACGCCCGGATCCAGCGGGCGACGAAGAACCTGCTCGTCCGCATGCTGGCCAAGCGGAGACCTTAGGCGGCGCCCGGGGACCGGCCGGAATAGCGGCCGCTGGGCCGGAACCGGCTGGGCTCGTCCGCATACTCCTCCAGGGCGTGCGCGATCCAGCCGGCCGTCCGGGCGACGGCGAAGATGGTCTCGCCCGCGTCCGCGTCCATGCCGTTGAGCAGGGCGAAAGCCGCGAGCGCGAAGTCGATGTTCGGCGCGGCCCCGGAATGCCGGGCCATGGCCGCCGTCGCGTCGGCCATGGCGGCCCGGACCGCCGACTCACCCGTCGCGGCCGGCGACCCTGCCGCTGCCGGCGACCCCGCGGCAGCCAGCGGCCCCGCCGCGGTCGGCGACCCCGCCGCAGCCAGCGACTCCGCGGTAACCGGCGACTCCGCCAGCATGCCGAGCAGGATGGCCGCGCGGGGGTCGCCGGCCGGGTAGAGCGGCTGCCCGAAGCCCGCCACCCAGCCGTCCGCGCGCAGCCGGCAGGCGATGGCGCCGACCGCGTCCCGGGAGCGCATCACCTCGGTCAGCAGCCCGAAGACGATGTCGCTGGCCGCTCCGTGCAGCGGGCCGTCGAGCGCGGCCAGGCCGGCTTGGACGACGGCGTACGGATGCGCCCGGGTGGAGGCCGCCACCCGGGCCGCGAAGGTGGAGGCCGCGAGGTCGTGGTCGGCGAGCAGCACGAGCGCCGCGTTCAGGGCGGCGATGCCGGCCGGAGTGGGCGCGCGATCGGTGAGCCGGCACCACAACGCGTCGGCGAGGGCCGGCCCGTGCGGCGGGTGTGCTCGCACGGGCAGCGCCGCGACCATGGTGCCGAGGATCGTGCGGCCCCGGGCGATGACCGCGGCCGGCGTGGTGTCGAAGCGCAGCCGGTCCGCGGCGGCGATCGCGGCCACCGTGACCCGGAGCCGGTCGGTCGACCGGGCGTTGGCCGGCAGGAGCGCCGTAACGGCCTCGGCCAGCGCCCGCAGCTCGGGGTCGGGCTGCACCGGGACGTGCGCCAGCTTGGCAGTCCACAGCAGAGTGACGACCGACTCGAAGGACACCGTGCCGGCGAGCGTCCGCGCGTTGTGGCCGCGGTAGAACAGCTCGTCGCCGGTGATCAGCGTGATGCCGGTGTGGATGGCCGGCGCGTCCGGCACCGCACCCGGGCGCTTGCGGCGGGCCACGAAGGCGGCGACGTCGGGCTCGGCGAACAGGCTCTCCTTGCCGTCGGCGTTGCGGCGGCTGCCGAGGAGCCCGCGGCTGACGTACGCGTAGACCGTCGCCTTCTTGACGCCGAGCCGGCGCGCCACTTCCTCCGTCGTCAGCAGCCGCTCCACGCTCATGTGGTCATCTTCTCATGTTGACTGAATCAATGTTGACATGAGGATTGACGGGCACGACATTGAAGCGATGCTGACCGTGAAACCAGGGCTTGCCGACGTCATCGCGTTCGACACCCGGATCGCCGAGCCCGACCGCACCGGCGGATCCCTGCGCTACCGCGGGGTCGACATCGCCCGGCTGGTCGAACGGGCCACCTTCGCCGACGTCTGGGGCCTGCTGGTCGACGGCGACTTCGCCCGGGCGCTGCCCCCGGCCGAGCCGTTCGCCGTCCCGGTCCACTCCGGGGCCGTCCGGGTCGACCTCCAGGCGGCGACCGCCGTGCTCGCCCCGCGCTGGGGTCTGCAGCCCCTGATCGACATCGATGACGAGCAGGCGCGGGAGGATCTCGCCCGGGCGTCGGCCACGATGCTGTCGTTCGTGGCCCAGTCCGCCCGCGGGACGGCGTTGCCGGCCGTGCCGCAGCGCCGGATCGACGAGGGCCGGAGCGCCGCCGAGCAGTTCATGATCCGGTGGCAGGGCGAGCCGGATCCGCGCCGGGTCGCCGCGGTCGACCGGTACTGGGTCTGCGCGGCGGAGCACGGCATGAACGCCTCGACGTTCACCGCCCGGGTGGTTGCCAGCACCGGGACCGACGTGGCCGCGTGCCTGTCCGCGGCGGTCGCCTCCCTCTCCGGGCCGCTGCACGGCGGCGCACCGTCCCGGGCGCTCGGCATGGTCGAGGCCGTGGAGCAGCGCGGCGATGCCCGCGGGTACGTGCGGGAGGTGCTGGACAGCGGCAAGCGCCTGATGGGCTTCGGGCATCCCGTCTACCGGGCCGAGGACCCCCGCGCCCGGATCCTGCGGGCCGCCGCCCGGGATCTCGGCGCGCCCCGGTACGAGGTCGCGCTGGCCCTGGAGAACGCCGCGCTGGCCGAGTTGCGGGAACGCAAGCCGGAGCGGGTCCTCGAGACGAACGTCGAATACTGGGCCGCGATCGTGCTGGACTTCGCCGGCGTACCGGCGGATCTCTTCACGCCGCTGTTCGCCTGCGCCCGGACGGCCGGCTGGAGTGCGCACATCGTCGAGCAGAAGCGGCTCGGAAAGATCATCCGGCCGTCGGCCGACTATGTCGGCGAGGCCGACCGGGAGCCGTCCTCGCTCGCCGGATGGGAGCGCCTCGGCGCCACCCGCTAGCCTTCGGCGCGTGGACGACTACTCCTGGCTGCGGATTCCCGCCTCGGAAGTCGACCGGGCGGCCCGGGACCTGCTCGGGTGGCGGCTCGCCGCGAACGGGGTCACCGTCCGGCTCACCGAGGTCGAGGCGTACAGCGGGCTCGGTCAGGATCCGGCCAGCCACGCGCACCGCGGGGTGACTGGCCGCAACGAGGTCATGTTCGGGCCCGCCGGGATGCTGTACGTCTACCAGATCTACGGCATGCACTTCTGCGCGAACGTGGTGTGCGGCGAGGCGGGCGTGGCCGCGGCCGTGCTGCTGCGGGCCGGGGAGGTCGTCGAAGGGCTGGCGGCCGCCCGGTCGCGGCGCCCCGCCGCCCGTACGGATCGGGACCTGGCCGCCGGGCCCGCCAAGCTGATGCAGGTGCTGGCGCTGGACCGGCGGGCCAACGCGACCTCCGTCGTGGACGGCACCGGCCCGGCGACCCTGGCCCCGCCGGAGCGGCCGGTGCCCGCGGGCGGGATCGCGGCGGGGCCGCGGGTCGGCGTCACCTCCGCGCACGACGTGCCGTGGCGGTTCTGGGTCGCCGGGGATCCGACTGTCAGCGCCTACCGGCGGCACACCGCCCGGGTGCGCGGGGTGAAATAGCGGATCGGGCCACGGCGGTCCCGGCCCGCGACTAGCGTTTCCGCTGGTGATCTCGCGTCGGATGTTGCTGCTGCTCGACGTCATGTGTGTGGCCGGCGTCGGGTGGGCCGGCGTGCTCATCGGCGCCCTGCTCGGTGGGGTTCGGCTGGTGCCGACCGCCGTCGCCGCCGTGGTCGCGCTGGTGCTGGTGCTGCCCGGGTTCATCGCCGGGGTCGTCACCAACCGGCGGCTCGTGCGGGGCCGCCAGCCGCAGAGCGGGTGGGTCCGGTCCGTCTGGGCGCCGCCCGACCTGCCGCGGTGGGGGCTCGTGCTCACCGGCCTGGCCTTCTTCGCGTTCTGGTTCGCCGGGCTCAGCGCCATCGCCGGGATGAGCGAGCAACCGCCGGCCGGGGACAGCGTCGCCGGGCGCCGGCAGGTCGACCATCAGCAGCGGTTCGCGCTCGGGGTGCTCGGTGGGATCGGCACCGGGGGGACCGCGCTGGCCGCCGGATCGCTGGCGCGCGGACGGCGCACCGCACGCGCCGGCTGAGGGGCGCTTCCTCCGGGGAAGCAGAGCAGCGGCCGGGAGACGGCCGCGCGGTAACGGGACAGTTTCTTTATTGACAACTAGTTATATCTGCGTGCTTCTATAGGCTGCACGCAATTGACATCGTTGTCACCGAAGGGACGGCTACCCCCATGCCCCGTACCCTCGCCGCGGCGGTCCTCCTCGCCGCCGCGGTTCTCTCGGCACCCACGGCCGCACACGCGGCCGCGGATCCGGACCTCACGTCCTACGTCAACCCGTTCGTCGGCACCGACGACAGCAACTCACCCAACCCCGTCGGCGGCGGCGCCGGCGGCAGCACCTTCCCCGGCGCCACCGTGCCGTTCGGGATGGTGCAGTTCAGCCCGGACACCCCCACCGCCTCCCCGTCCGGCTACCGCGACCGGGACCGCACGATCGAGTCGTTCAGCCTCACCCACTTCAACGGCGCCGGCTGCCCGAACAACGAGGACATCCCGATCCTGCCGGTGACCGGCGCGCTCGGCGCCTCCCCCGGATCGAACTGGACCAGCTATGCCTCCGCATACACCAAGACCAACGAGAGCGCCGCGCCCGGCTACTACCGCAACCGGCTCGACCGGTACGGCGTGGACGCCGAGCTCAGCGCCACCAAGCGCACCGGGGCGCTGAGGCTGACCTACCCGGCGAGCACCACCGCCCGGGTGCTGATCAACGCCAGCCGCTCGGCCACCGGCGACCGCGACGGCACCGTCACCATCACCGGCAACCGGGTCTGGGGCGAGCACACCGCCGGCGGCTTCTGCGGCGGCAAGACGTTCAAGATGTACTACTCCATATTGTTCGACCGCGCGCCCACCGGCTTCGGCACCTTCAAGGCCGGCACGGTGACCGCCGGCTCGGCGACCACGAGCGGCACCAGCACCGGCGCGTACGTCACCTTCGACACCACCGCGAACCAGGTCGTCACCGCGACCGTCGGCATCTCCTTCGTCAGCGTGGCCAACGCGCAGAACAACGCCACCGCCGAGGCGGCTCCCTTCGCGACGGTGCGCGCCGACGCCGGCGCCGCCTGGAACACGGCGCTGAACCGGGTGCAGGCCACCGGCGGCGCCGACACCGACCTGCGGAAGTTCTACACCGCGCTCTACCACGTGCTGCAGAACCCGAACCTGGCCAGCGACACCAACGGCGAATACCGCGGCTTCGACAACGCCGTGCACACCGCCTCGCACCCGGTCTATCAGAACTACTCCGGCTGGGACATCTACCGGTCCTGGGCGGCGCTGGTCGCGCTGATCGCCCCGGACGTGATGAGCGACATCATGAAGTCGATGGTGCTGGACGGCCAGCAGGGCGGGCTGCTGCCGAAGTGGTCGCACCAGACGGTCGAGGACTTCGTCATGCCCGGCGACCCCGGGCCGATCATCGTGGCCAGCGCGTACGCGTTCGGCGTGCGCGGCTTCGACACCGCGGCGGCGCTGGCGCTGATGAAGTCCAGCGGCAGCGGCGGCTCGACGCAGGGCGTGGTGCTGCGTGGCAACCAGGCCGTCTACCAGGCCAACCACTTCATCCCCGGCAACCCGTCGGAGACCCTGGAGTACGCGGCCAGCGACTTCGCCATCGCGCAGTTCGCCGGTGCGCTCGGCGACACCGCCGCGCACAACACCTACGCGACCCGGTCGCAGTACTGGCGCAGCCTCTTCAACGGCGAATCGTCCTATCTGCACACTCGTGACGGCGGCGGGGCCTGGTCGGCGGGCCTGAACCCGGCGCAGGAGAGCCCGTACGTCGAGGGCAACGCCGCCCAGTACACGTGGATGGTCCCGCACAACCTGGGCGCGCTGATCACCCTGATGGGCGGCCCCGGCACCGCGGCGCAGCGCCTGGACCACCACTTCACCGAGCTCAACGGCGGGCTGAGCCGGCCGTACTTCTACATCGGCAACGAGCCCGAGCACAACGTGCCCTGGACCTACAACGCCGCGCGCAAGCCGGCCGGCGCCAGCGACGCGGTGCGCCGGGTGATGGCCGAGTCGTTCACCACCGGCGCGGGGGGCCTGCCCGGCAACGACGACCTGGGTGCCACCTCGGCCTGGTATGTCTGGTCGGCACTGGGCCTCTACCCGGTCACGCCCGGCGCGGACACCCTGGCTGTGCACGGCGCGCTGTTCCCCAGCGTGGTCATCCGGCGCGGCCCGGGCGATATCACCATCACCGGCGGCAGCGCGGCGGACCGCTACGTGCAGTCGCTGTCCGTCGAAGGGGCCCCGACCAGCCACAACTACCTGCGGTACGGCGACATCGCGGACGGCGGGACCGTCGCCTTCACCATGGGCGGCAGTCCGTCGAGTTGGGGCACGGGCGCTGCGGACGTACCCCCGAGCTTTGCCGACGGGGCGACCCAGCCGCCCGCGGAACCGGATCTCGGGCCGAACCTGGCCCTGGGCCGGCCGGCGACCGGCTCCGCGGCCTGCGCCGCGAGCGAGAGCGCCGGTAAGGCGGTCGACGGCGCGCTCGCGGGCAACAGCAAATGGTGTACGGGCACCGCGCCGCGGCAACTGCAGGTGGACCTCGGCTCGGCGCGCACGGTGTCGTCGTTCGTCGTCAAGCACGCCGGCCTGGGCGCGGAGAACACCACCTGGAACACCGGCGCGTTCACGATCGCGACCAGCACCGACGGCACCACCTTCACCCCCGCGGTGACCGTCACCGGCTCGAAGAGCAGCCGGACCTACACCCCGATCGTCGCGCGCAGCGCGCGCTACGTGCGGTTCGAGACCAGCCAGCCGGCCGGCGACAGCAGCGGGGCGGCCCGGATCTACGAGCTTGAGGTGTACGGCGCCAGCAGCGCCCCCGCCGACCTGGCGCTGAACCGGCCGGCCGCCGCGGACTCGTCCTGCGGCACCGCCGAGGGCCCGGCCAAGGCGTTCAACGGCAGTTGGCTGGGCGGCTGGGCCGACAAGTGGTGCTCGCAGGGCGCGAGCAAGTGGGTGCAGGCCGACCTGGGCAGCCGGCAGCGCGTCGGTGCGGTGCTGATCCGGCACGCGGGCGCCGGCGGCGAATACCCGGCCTGGAACACCCGCGACTTCGACGTCCAGACCTCGGACGACGGATCCGCGTGGACGACGAGGGCGCAGGTGCGCGGCAACACCGCGGACTCCACGACGACAACGGTCGGCGTCGACGCCCGCCACGTCCGGGTGGCGGTGCTGACCCCGACCTCGGACGGCAGCGCCGCCGCGCGCATCTACGAAGTGCTGGTCACCTCGTAACCCCCGGGGTGGGCGTCGGGTCCCGCGACGCCCACCCCGGGCGGGGGTGAGGACTGCCACGAACATTCGCCCCGTCCCGGGCGTGGCGTCCGGCCGTGCTGGCCCGTTAGGAGAAGGCAAGGTCCACGGCGGGGGCCAGCCATCTCAAGCGGAGGTCTTCGGTGACTGACAACCAGATAAAAGCCCGGGTCAAAGCGGTGCTCGGCGGCACCTCTCACGACAGCGCGACCTCGGAGAACCCGCTGGTCGTGCCCGGCGGGCCGCTGCACCCCGACCACGCGCTGCAGGTGCTGACCCTGGCGCAGCGCACGGCCGAGGAACACGTCGCGATAGCCAAACGCCAGTCGGACAAGATCCGTTCCGACGCGCAGGCGGCGGCGGACCAGTCGGCCCGCGACGCCCAGGTGCACGCGCACAACGTGCGCTGCGAGGCGGACAAGGTGCTCGCCGAGGCGCGCGCCACCTCGGAGCAGGCCGCCCGCGACGCCCGGCTGCGCGCCGACGACGCCAAGCGCAGCGCCGAGCAGATCCTGGCCGAGGCCAAGGGCGCGGCCGACACCGTCGTCACCGACGCGCAGGGGCACGCGGAGCAGCTCAAGCTGCAGGCCCAGCAGCGCTACGAGGACTCCGTCGGCAGCCTGATCGCCAAGCGCGAGGCGCTGCAGCGGCAGATCGAGGCGCTGGAGCACTTCGACCGCGAGTACCGGGCCCGGCTGACCTCGTTCATGCAGGGACAGCTACGCGCGCTCTGGGTCGACCGGCCGCGGGTGGGCACCGGCCTGGAGGTGCTGGAGATCGCGGCCGAGCCCGAGCCCGAGGCGGCCGCCGAGGCGTCAGCTCACTCCTCGTAGGCCCAGCGGCCCACCAGCGCCTCGTGGGCTTCGAGGCGCCGCTGGGAGCGCTCGGGGTTGGTGCCGGCGATCGCGTCCAGCAGGTTGATCGCCAGCACCACCACGGCGGCGTGCGAGTCGAAGACCAGTCCGGTGCCGACCGGGACGACGAGCAGCACGTCGACGTCGTCGGCGAACGGCAGCAGGGCCGTGTCGGCCACCACGATCGTCGCCAGACCCAGGCCCCGGGCCTGCCGGATCGCGGCGACCGTGGCGGCCGGATACCGGGGCATCGCGAAGACGAGCAGCGCCGTGGCGCCCTCCTGCCGCAGTTGCAGCACGGCGTCGTCGATGCCGGCGGCGTCGGTGAGCGTATGCACCGCCGGCAGCACCCGCCGGGCGAAGTAGCTGAAGTACTGGGCGAGGGCGGCGGAGGCACGTAGGCCGACCACGCCCAGCGGCGCGGTGGCGGCCAGCAGCCGGACGGCCTCGCCCATCCGGTCGCTGTCGATCACCCGCCGCAGGCTCGCGAGGTTGGCTCGTTCCTGGTCGATGGCGATGGCACCGGAGCCGTGCCGGTCCGGATCCGCCGGGCCGGCCGGCGGGCCGGCGAGCACCACGTCGCGCAGGGCGGCGCGGAACTCGGGGAACCCGGCGAAGCCGAGCGCCGCGGCGAGCCGGGCCACCGTCGGCTGGCTGACGCCGGTCAGCTCGGCGATCTCGACGGTCGACAGGAACGCGACGTCGGGGAACATGCCGAGCATGCGCTGCACGATCTGCCGCTGGGTCGGCGAGAGCCGGTGCCGCTGGGCCAGCTCCACCAGCCAGTCCGCGGCGGGCCCGTGGTCGGATCGTCCCCGCTGTGCCATGCGCGCCCCCCACAACTGAATATCTTGAAACACAGAAGCTATATCGTGCATTCCATGATTCAGGCACAGCCGATCTGGTTGCGGTTCCTGTCCGGTGCCGACATCGAGGGCCTGGGGGTCGGCCCGGCCGACGCGATCGCGGCGGTGGAGTCCGTCGTCGGGGCGCACGGGCGGGGCGAGACCGTCTTCGAGCCGCGCACCCACCTCGTGCCGGACAACGGCGGCGTGGGCCACTTCAACATCCTGCGCGGGCATGTCTCCACGCTCGGGCGGCGGGGCATCAGCGCGGTCAAGGTCGTCGGCGACTTCGTCCCCAACTACCAGCACGGCCTGCCGAGCGAGCTCGCCATGGTGACGCTCTTCGACCCGATGACCGGGGTGCCGCTGGCGATCATGGACGCCACCCTGATCACCGAGGTACGCACGGGGGCGATGACCGCCGTGGGCGCGAAGTACCTCGCCCGCCGGGACTCGCGGATCCTGGGCCACGTCGGCGCCCGGGGCACCGCGTTCGCCAACGTGACCATGCTGGACGGGCTGTTCCCGCTGGAGGAGATCCGGGTGACCAGCCGGCGCCCGGAGTCCCGGGAGGCCTTCGCCGCCCGGTTGCGCGAGGTGATCACCACCCCGGTGCGCGCCGTCGCCACCGCCGACGAGGCGTTCGACGGCGCCGACATCCTCGTGGAGGCCTCGCGGCTGGAGCAACCGGAGCCGCTGCTGCGCACGGCGGCGGTCAAGCCGGGTGCCTTCGTGGTGCCGTACGGCACGGTCAGCGCGGTCGAGCTCGATCTGCTCGACGTGATGGACAAGGTCGTCGTGGACGACTGGCGGGAGTCGCGGTCCGGGCGCTTCGGGGCTCTGCGCGCCCACGTCGACACCGGACGGCTGACCGAGCAGTCGCTCTACGCCCAGCTCGGCGAGATCGTCAGCGGGAGCAAGCCGGGCCGGGAACGGCCGGACGAGCGGATCCTCTTCTGGCACCGGGGCCTGTCGATCCTCGACGTCGCGCTGGCCCACCTCATTCTCACCCGGGCCGAGGCCGCGGAGGCCGGCACGATGCTGCGGTACCGGTGACCGTGGTCGCGGTCCATCGGATCCGCCGCGCGGACGACCTCGGCCCGGCGCTGATCGACGGGCTCGCCCGCGGCACGTGCCGGGTCACACTCGCCCCCGAGTTGCTCGCCGACCTGGCCGTCAGCCGGGCGGAGACGCTCGCGGACCTGGCCGGCGACCAGCCCGTGTACGGCGTGAACACCGGCATGGGAGCGATGGCCGACGTACGCCTGGACGCCGAGGCGCGCGACCGCCACCAGAACACCCTGATGGCCGGCCGGGCGGTGGGGTCGGCGCCCTGGCTGCGGCGTACCCAGGCGAGAGCGATGCTGGCGGCGCGCCTGCGCACGCTGCTGCACCCGGCCGCGGGCGCCTCCCCGGAGCTGTGCCGGTTCCTCGCCGACCTGCTCGACGCGGACGTGGTGCCCGCCGTTCCGGCCCACGGCTCCGGCGCCGCCGGGGAGATCATCCCGCTCGCCCACCTCGGCGCCGCCGTCCTCGGCTCCGGGCAGGTGCTCGACGCCCGGGGCGACGCGGTCGACGCGGGATCGGCGCTGGCCGCGGCCGGCCTGCGCCCGCGCGCCTTCGCCGCCAAGGAGGGCGTCGCCTTCCTGGAGGGCGTGCCCGGCCTGACCGGCTGTGCGGTGCTGGCCGGCCGCGACGCCCGGCTGCTGGTCGCGCAGGTCGTGGTGGTGTCGTCGGCGGCGCAGGCCCTGGTGCACGCCAGCCGCGACCCGCTGCACCCGGCGCTCGGGCACGGCGACGACGAGTTGCTCGCGGTGCTGGCCGCCAGCCGTGAGCTGCGCGGCGACGGACCGGTGCGGGCCCTGCAGGCGCCGGTCTCGTTCCGGGTCACCGCGCCGGCCCTCGCGGTGGTGATGCGTGCGGTCGACGCACTCGACGCCGCCGTGGGGCGGGCGCTGGCCGGGGTGACCGACTCCCCCGCGCACGTGGACGGCCGGTTCATCGGCACCGCCGGCTTCGCCGGAACCGACCTCGCCGCGGCCGCCGGCGCGCTGACCACCGCGCTGGTGCACCTGGGCGAGGTGGGTGCCGCCCGGCTGCACCGGCTGCTCGACGACCGGATCACCGGGCTGCCCCGGCAGCTGTCCGACGCGCCCGGGCTGCACGCCGGGATGGCCGCGGTGCACAAACGGGCCGTCGGGGTGGCCCACCGGCTGCGCCGGTTCGCCGTGCCGGCGCTGGTCGGCGCGATGGAGACCTCGACCGGCCAGGAGGACGTGCAGAGCTTCGGATTCGAGGCGGCCGAGTGCCTGACGGTGGCGGTCGACGGGCTGCGCGACATCCTGGCCTGCGAGCTGCTGGCCGTGCATCAGGCCGGCGCGCTCGGCGGACCGCCGGCGGGCGTGGCCGGGGCCCTGGCCGCCGCGCTGGGTCAGGTCGCCGCGATCCTGCCCGCCGGCGCCGGCGACCGGCCGTTCGGGCGGGACCTGGACAAGATCATCGAGCTGCTCACCGCGGGCTGGGCACGGAACGCGCCGAGCGCGCTGGCGCCGTGGTCGAGCCACGCACGATGAGCTCGGGCCGGAACGGCGGCGGTGCGGACGCCGACCCCGTCAGCAGGCCGCCGAGCTGGGACACGGCCGCCTCGACGATCGCGTCCTCGTCCCAGGCCAGGGTGGTCAGCCCGGGGCTGACCAGCACCGCGAGCTGATGATCGTCGTAGCCGACGACCGAAAGGTCCTCCGGTATCCGCAGGCCCACCTCCCGGGCGGCCCGGTAGACGGCGAACGCGAGCGAGTCGCTCAGGCAGAAGACCCCGCTCGGGCGGCCGGGATCCGACAGCAGCGCGGCCGCGGTCGCGACCGCCTCGGTGGTGGCCACCGGCGCGCCGATCGCGATCAGCTCGATCTCCAGGCCGGCGGCGACCTGCCCGGCGAGCACCTCCGCCGGCCGGCCGGGCGTGGACGGCAGCGACGGCGTCAGCAGACCGACCCGGCGATGCCCCAGGCCGGCCAGGTGCGCCAGCGCCGTCTCGACGCCGTGCCGGTTGTCGAACAGGACGCTGCCCGAGCCCGGCCGGCCGACCAGGGCGTCGCCGATGGACACCACCGCCACCTGTGGCCCCAGCAGCCGCCAGTATCCGGCCGTCGGGTCGACGGGCGACACCACCGCGCCGTCGATGCGCTGGGCGGCGAACTGCTCCACGATCAGGCGTTCCTGCTCCGGGTCGCCGTCGGCGTCGGCGATGGTCGCGTACTGCCCCCGCCGCCGCAGGGAGCGGGTCAGCAGCACCGACAGATCCTGCTGCCACAGATCCCGGAGCGAGCCGCTGACCCCCACCGAGCCGGTGCGGCCGCTGGCCAGGGCCCGGGCGATGGGGTTGACGGTGTAGCCCATCTCGTCGGCGAGCTCGCGGACGCGGCGGATGGTGGCCGGCGAGCCGCGCACGCCGCGCAGGGCGTAGGAGGTGGCTGCCAGCGAGAGCCCGGCGGTGGTCGCCAGATCCTGCAGCGTCCGCCGGGGTTGCTGCCGTGGCATCGGGCCAGGGTAACACCGCGTACCGGAGCCTGAGATCCCGTTGCATTCGCGGGACGGAAGCGCTTCACTTTCAGATATGTGAAGCGCTTCCGTCCCCCGCGGCGGAGGCGATGACGAGGAGCACGCCATGCGGATCGACTGCCATCAGCACCTGTGGCCACCGGGGTTCATCGACGCGCTCCGGCGCCGGCGCGTCCATCCCTACCTGCGGGGCTGGACGCTGCATCTGCCCGGCGAGGCGCCGTACACCGTCGAACCGGCCGCCCACGACGTCGAGGCCCGCCGCTCGCGGGAGCTCGCCGAGGGCAAGGATCAGGTCCTGCTCTCGCTCTCCAGCCCGCTCGGCATCGAGCACCTGCCCGCCGGCGACGGCGCGGAGCTCATCGCGCTCTGGCACGACAGCGCGCTGGAGCTGGGTGACCCGTACCGGATCTGGGCCGCCGCCCCGGTCCGCGACCCGGACCCCGGCGACCTGGTCAAGCTGCTGCGCGATGAGCGCATCGCGGGCCTGCAGCTGCCCGCCACCGCGCTCGCCGACCCGGACGGGATCGCCCGGATGGAGCCGCTGCTGGCCGAGGCCGAGCGCGCCGACAAGCCGGTGCTGGTGCATCCGGGGCCGGCGCCGCCCGGGCCCGCGGGCCTGCCGGCGTGGTGGCCGGCGCTGGCGCCCTACGTCGCGCAGCAGCACCAGGCCTGGCTGGCCTGGCACATCGCCGGGCGGCGGCGGCACCCGCGGCTGCGCATCGCCTTCGTCGCGCTCGCCGGGCTCGCGCCGCTGCATCACGAACGCCTCGCCGCCCGCGGTGGCGCCCTCGGCCCGCTCGATCCGTACGTCTACTACGAGACGTCGTCCTACGGCACGCGGGCGATCGACGCGCTGATCCGGGTGGTGGGCGTCGATCCGATCGTGCACGGCTCCGACCGGCCCTACGCCCAGCCGGTCGACCCGGGCCTGGGCAGCGCCTTCACCCATGCTCTGTTCACCGCCAACCCCCGCCACCTGCTGACAGGAGAACCAAGATGACGACAGTCGACACCGTCGCGGCCACCGACCCGGCCGCCCTGCCGGCCCTGCCCGGCCGCGTGCTCAGCCCGCGGGAGCTGCAGCTGTGGGTGACCGAGCTGGCCGCCCGGACCCAGCTCTGGGAGCCGTTGGTCGGCCACGACACCGGCAAGCGGCACTTCGCCTCGCTGTACCGCGACAGCGACATCGACGTCTGGGTGCTGAGCTGGAACCGGCGCGACGACACCGGCTGGCACGACCACGACGTCTCCTCCGGGGCCGTCGCGGTGACCCGGGGCGCGGTCACCGAGTCCAACCCGAGGATGGGCGGCGAGCCCGTCGTCCGGGTGGTGCCGGCCGGGCGCGCGTTCGCCTTCGGCCCCGACCACATCCACCGCATGGGCGGCTCCGTCGACGGCTCCGTGTCGATCCACGCCTATTCGCCGCCGCTCTGGCGGATGGGGCAGTATTCGATCAGCGCGAGCGGCGTGATGCGCCGCCAGGCGGTCAGCTACGCCGACGAGTTGCGGCCGCTGGACGGCGTGGACGGCGTGGACGACGAGCCCGGCCTACAGCTCATCGCCGACGGCGTCGGCCAGTAGCGGCAGTACCCCGGCCGCCCGCTCGAGATCCACCCCGAGCGGACGATCGGCGACGTCGTCGTCCAGGACCCCGGCGGCGATGTCGAAGGCGTGCCGGGCGATGCCTCCGGTGAGCCGCTCGGGTGCCATCCGCAGCGCCCGGACGGCCGCGACCAGCTCGGCGGCCAGCAGCACCGGCGCCAGCTCGGTCATCGTCCGCAGCGACCGCGCGCCCTGGGTGGCGAAGCTGGCGTGCTCCTCCACACCCATCGAGATGCTCAGCGTGCCGGTCAGGATCGGCGGCACCCGCATGCAGATCTCGGCCAGCAGGTCCTGGACCACGTACTCGCCGATCATCAGCCCGGAGCTGCCCGGCGGGCCGGCCGCCAGGAAGGCCCGCAGCCCGGTCAGGTCGGGCCGCATCAGCAGGCCGAGCCGCGCCGCCGAGAGCGACAGGACCGGGAAGAACGCGCCGCGCACGGCGTCGAGGCCGGCGGCCAGGGTCGCGGTGTGGAACTGCCCGTGGTGCCGGACGCCGTCGTCGGTCGTCAGCGGGTTCTCCGCGGCGGCGTTGAGCTCGGCGGTGAGCACCGCGCGCAGCGAGCGGGCCGAGTGCAGCGCGGGCGCCGTCACCTGCGGCACGACCCGCAGCCCGAACGGGTCCTGAATACGCGCGGGCGTGACGCCGCCGGCCACCATTCCGTTCAGCGCCGCGGCGACCTCGGCCTGCGCCGGATGCACCCGGGCCGCGTGCACGGCGGGGTCGTAGGCCTCGGGGTTGCCGCGCAACGCGAGGAACGACAGCGCGGCCACGACCGTGGAGGCGCGCAGCTGACTCCGCACCTCCGTCACGCCGAGCGCAGCCGTCGCCACGGTGAGCGCGCTGGAGCTGATGATCGGCAGCGCGTCGGCCGGGTCGATCGCGATGACCGGCCCGTGCCCGGACCGCCAGGGGCGCTCGCCGGCCAGGGTGAGCCCCAGCTCGGCGAGGGAGGCGAGGTCGGCCGTGCCGATGGCGCCCCAGCGATGCAGGCTGGGCACCGCGCCGTCACGCAGCGCCACGGCGAGCGCCTCGGCGACGCGCGGGGAGACCCCCGAGCCACCGGCCAGGAGCTGGTTCAGCCGTACCGCCATCACCGCCCGGGCGGCGCCGTCGTCCTCCTCCGGCCCGATGCCGGCGCAGTGGCTGCGCAGCAGGCTCAGCCCGTGCCGCACCGCGGCCACCATGCCGTTTCCGCTGGTCAGCTCGTGCCGGTTGGCCCCGACGCCGGTGTTGGCCCCATAGACGGCGCCCTGCTCGCGGGCGGCGAGCAGGACCTCGTGCCGGGCCTCGACCAGGCGCAGCGCGGCCGGGTCGACCGCGATACCGGCCTTGCCGTACGCGACGGCGGCGAGGCCCTCTATCGTCAAGGTCCGCCCATCGAGCCGAACCGTCTCCGGATGCCCTTTTGCCTGCATGCTGCCTCCAGCCGCGTGTTTCCGGACCGTAAAAGCTCGCACGGACCGTTGACATCTTATTCACCGCAACAGAAGGTGAATAGCAGTATTCAAGGGTCACCCGCCATCCCCGGAGCCGCCATGATCACATTCGACGACATCGTCAAGGTCTACCCCGGCGGAGGCACGGCGGTCGACCACCTATCGCTGGAGCTGCCGACGGGGAAGATCACCGTCCTCGTCGGGCCGTCCGGTTGCGGCAAGACGACGTCCCTCCGCATGATCAATCGCATGGTGAGCCCCACCTCCGGCCGGGTGCTCATCGACGGCCGCGACGTGGCCGAGCAGGACGAGGCCGTGCTGCGCCGCGGCATCGGCTACGTCATCCAGCACGCCGGGCTGTTCCCGCACCGCACGGTGCTCGACAACGTCGCCACCGTGCCGATGCTGCTCGGGCGCAGCCGCCGGGAGGCCCGGGCCGCGGCGATGGAGTTGCTGGAGCGGGTCGGCCTCTCGACGGAATTCGCCGGCCGATATCCCGCCCAGCTCTCCGGCGGGCAGCAGCAGCGCGTCGGGGTCGCCCGCGCCCTGGCCGCCGACCCGCCGATCATGCTGATGGACGAGCCGTTCAGCGCCGTCGACCCGGTCGTGCGGGAGGGGCTGCACCGCGAGTTCCTGCGGCTGCAGCAGGACCTGGGCAAGACGATCGCGATGGTCACCCACGACATCGACGAGGCGATCAAGCTCGGCGACCTGGTCGCGGTCTTCCGCGAGGGCGGCCACCTGGCCCAGTTCGGCACCCCGCGGGAGCTGCTGGAACAGCCGGTCGACGAGTTCGTGGCCGAGTTCGTCGGGCGGGACCGCGGCATCCGCAGCCTGTCCTTCGACACCGCCGCCGAGCTCGCGGTCCGGCCGCCGGCCGACGCCGCCCTGGACGGGGTGGAGCTGGTGCTGGACGCGTCCGGCCGGCCGGCCGGCTGGCGCCGCGCCGCGGAGCCGGAATCGCTGCTGGCCACCGGCGGGAGCTTCACCGGCACCGACTCGCTGCGGCTGGTGACCGACCTGGCGATCAGCTCACCGGTGGGGATCGCGGTGCGGGTCGGTCCCGACGGCAAGGCGGACGGGATCGTCCGCCACCACGACCTCGTGGACTACCTCGCGGCCCGCCGCGACCACCGTCCCGCGAAGCCGACGCCATGATCAACTATCTGTCCAACAACTCGGACACCGTCCTGAGCGCCCTGCGCCAGCACCTCTATCTGGCGTTGCTGCCGATCCTCATCGGCATCGTGGTGTCGGTGCCGATCGGCTACCTGGGGGTGCGCTTCCCCTGGCTGTACCACCCGCTGGTCAACACCTGCGGGGTGCTGTACTCCATTCCGTCCCTGGCGCTGTTCGTGTTCCTGCCGGTCATCCTCGGCACCAAGATCCTGTCGCCGATCAACATCGTGGTCGCCCTGTCGATCTACACGGTCGCGCTGCTGGCCCGCACGGTCGCCGACGGTCTGCGCGCGGTGGACCGCACCGTCGTCCAGTCCGCCACGGCGATGGGCTACCGGCGCTTCCGCCGCCTGGTCGACGTGGAGCTCCCGGTCGCCCTGCCGGTGATCCTGGCGGGCCTGCGGGTGGCCACCGTCTCCAACATCAGCCTGGTCAGCGTCGGCGCCCTGATCGGCGTCGGCGGGCTCGGGCAGTTGTTCACCCGCGGCTTCCAGCTGTTCTACCTGGAGCCCATCCTGGTCGGCATCATCCTGTCCGTGCTGGTCGCCGGCCTGGCCGACCTGGCGATCGTGCTCGTGCAGCGCGCGGTCACGCCCTGGACGCGCTACCAGCACGGCAACGGCGGCGCGTCATGAACCTGTCGTACCTGTTGGATCCGGCGCACTGGAACCTCACCGCGCCGGGCAGCCTCCCGCAACTGCTGCTGTCGCACCTGGGCTACGTGGCGCTGGCCCTGCTGATCGGCACGGTCATCGCGCTGCCGGTCGGCCTCTACATCGGCCACACCGGCCGCGGCTCCTTCATCGCCATCAACGCCGGCAACGCCGGCCGGTCGCTGCCGACCCTGGGCCTGCTGATGCTCATGGTCACCCTGCTCGGCCTGGGCCTGACGCCGGTGCTCATCGCGCTGACCGTCCTGGTCATCCCGCCGATCCTCACCTCGGCGTACGCCGGGATGCGCACCCTGGACCAGCAGGTGATCGACGCCGCGCGCGGCATGGGCATGCGCCCGTGGCAGGTGCTCACCCGGGTCGAGTTCCCGATGGCCCTGCCCGTCCTCATGAGCGGCTTCCGCAACGCCGCCCTGCAGGTGGTCGCGACCGCGACCGTGGCCGCGGCGGTCGGCCTCAACGGCCTCGGGCGGCTGCTGATCGACGGCCTCGCCGTCAACGACTACTCCCGGGTGCTGGCCGGCGCGATCGTCGTCGCGGTCCTGGCCATCGCGCTGGACCTGTTCTTCGCGCTCGTGCAGCGCTGGATCGTCTCTCCCGGCCTGTCCGGGCGGGTCCGGGCTCGCGCCCGGGCCCGGCGAGCTACCACCTGAAATCTCCACCCACCGGAAGGCAGACCATGTCCCGCATACGTTCGGCCGGCGCCGCTCTGACCGGCATCACCCTGGCCCTGGCCCTCGCCGCCTGCGGCGCCGACAGCGACCCGCTCAAAGACGACAGCGGTTCGTCGTCGTCGTCGGCCGTCACCGTGGGCTCGGCCAACTTCGCCGAGAGCGAGCTGCTGGCCGAGATCTACGCCCAGGCGCTGGAAAGCAAGAAGGTCGAGGTCAAGCGGTCGTTCAACATCGGCGCCCGCGAGCTGTACCTGAAGGCGCTGCAGGACGGCTCGATCGACCTGCTGCCCGAATACAACGGGGCGCTGCTGTCGGCGCTGGCCACCGGCGGCGCGCCCGAGGGTGTCAGCAGCCCCACCGACGTCTACGCCGCCCTGCAGAAGGTGCTGCCCAAGGACACGGTGACCCTCGAACAGTCGGCGGCCGAGGACAAGGACACGCTGAGCGTCACCCAGGCGACCGCGACCAAGCACAACCTGACCAGCATCGAGGACCTGAAGGCCGTCGCCGGTCAGCTGGTCATCGGGGCCGGCCCGGAGTGGGCCGAGCGCTACCAGGGCCTGAAGGGCCTCAAGGCGGTCTACGGGGTGGAGTTCAAGCAGTTCAAGCCGCTCGACGCCGGTGGGCCGCTGACGGTCAACGCGCTGGTGGACGGCGACATCGACGTCGGCAACGTCTTCTCCACCGACTCGGCGATCGCGACCAACAAGCTCGTCGTCCTCAAGGACCCGAAGAACCTCTACCTCGCCGAGAACATCCTGCCGCTGATCCGCACCGAGGCGAACAACCCCACGGTCTCCGGTGCGCTCAACGCGGTCTCCGCGAAGCTGACCACCGAGAACCTCACCACGTACCTGGCCCGGGTGCAGGTGGACAAGCAGGACACCGCGACGGTGGCCAAGGCGTTCCTCACCGACTCCGGCCTCATCTGAGCTCACCCGCCGGGCCGGCGATCCTTCTCGATTCGCGTTCGGTCCTTCTCGTCTTACGAAGGCCGATCCCTGGACTCGTGGTCCGGCCCGGCGGCACGCTCCTGTCATGACATTGACCCGACGCGCACTGCTGCGCGGCACCGCCGCCGCGACGCTGGGGCTGGCGGGCCTGGGCGCGGCGGGATGTAGCGGGCTGGCTCCGGGGCGGGACGCCACCGGGTCGCTGGACTTCTGGAACCTCTTCGGCGGCGGCGACGGCGTCCGGATGACCCAGATGCTCGACGGCTTCCGCACCGCCAATCCCGGCATCGCCCTCAGCGCCGTCACCCTCACCTGGGGCAATCCGTACTACACCAAGCTGGCGCTGGCGACGCTCGGCGACAAGCCGCCGGACGTGGCGGTCTCGCACCTGACCCGGATGAAGACCCTGGTCAGCTCCGACCTGCTGGAGGAGCTGCGGCCGGCGGACCTGGCCCGGCACGGCATCGCCGCGGAGCAGTTCACCACGCGGGCCTGGCAGGCCGGGCTGGTCGACGGCCGGTCGTACGCCATCCCGATCGACACCCACCCGTTCGTCATGTTCTACAACACCGACGTCTGTGAGAAGGCCGGGCTGCTCGACTCGTCCGGGGCGCTCACCCCGCTGGACACCCCGGAGAAGTTCACCGACGCGATGCGCCGGGCCAAGGAGGCGTCCGGCGGCTACGGCGGGGTCGTGTCGATCAACAACGACACCGCGACGCCGTGGCGGATCTTCCAGTCGCTGTACGGCCAGCTCGGCGGCGAGATGCTGGCCGACGAGGGCCGCCGGGTGGTGATCGACGACGCCAAGGCCAGCCAGGTCCTCACCTTCCTGCAGTCGCTGACCAGCGGCGGGCTGTTCCCCGCGGGCATCGACTACCAGGGCGCGGTCGCGACCTTCGCCAACGGCCAGGCCGGCTTCTACTTCCAGGGCGAGTGGGAGATCTCCACCTTCCAGACCGCGAAGATGCCGTTCTCCATGACGCTGTTTCCCAACCTCTACGGCGGCGGCAAGTACGCCGTGCAGGCGGACTCGCACACCCTGGTCATCCCCCGCCAGCCGGATCAGGACCAGGACCAGATCGACCGGTCGCTGCTGCTGATCCGCTCGATGCTGGATCAGAGCAAGACCTGGGCCGAGGGCGGGCACGTGCCGACCTGGCTGCCGTTCCGCGACAGCCCCGAATACCAGGCCATGACGCCGCAGTCGAACTACGCCGCGGCCGCCGACGCCGCGGTCTACGACCCGGACGGCTGGTATTCCGGGTCCGGCTCCAACTTCGAGATCGTCACCGGCTCCGCCATCGCCACCGTGCTCGCCGGCCAGCAGTCCCCGGCCGACGCGCTCGCCCAGATGCACCGCCAGTTGCGGGACCTGTCCACGACCGCGTCACCCATCTGAGGGGGTCCCCGGTGACCACCGAGACCGTCGTACGCCCCCGCCCCGCCACCGAGGACGGGCCCGCCCCGGAGCGGCGCCGCGGCAGCGGCCTGCCCGCGCTGGGCTTCCTGGCGCCGTTCCTGGTGCTGTACCTCGCCTTCATCATCGGCCCGACCCTGTACGGCCTGGTGATGAGCTTCTTCGACACCAGCCTGGTCAAGCCCGGGCTGTCCGGGTTCGCCGGCTTCGGCAACTACACCGAGGCGCTGCAGAGCACCGACTTCTGGTCGTCGCTGTGGCACACCGTCTGGTTCACCATCCTGACCACGCCGCCGCTGATCCTGCTGGCGTTCGTCTTCGCCCTGCTGGCCGACCGCGCCAAGCAGGGCCGGTGGTTCTTCCGGCTGGCGTTCTTCGCGCCGTTCATCCTGCCGTCCGCCGTGGTGGCGCTGATCTGGATCTTCATCTACACGCCCGGGCTGGGCCTGATCGAGACCGGGCTCGTGAAGATCGGCATCACCTCGCCGAACTGGCTGGGCGACCCGAACTGGGCGATGCCCTCGCTGGCGATGACCACGATCTGGTGGACGCTCGGCTTCAACTTCGTGCTCTACCTGGCCGGCCTGCAGGAGATCCCACGCGACCTCTACGAGGCGTCGGCGATGGACGGCGCGTCGCCGTGGCAGCAGATCCGCAAGATCACCATCCCGATGCTGGGCCGCACCACCACGCTGGTGGCGGTGCTCCAGGTGATCGCGTCGCTCAAGGTCTTCGACCAGATGTACATCATGACGCTCGGCGGGCCGAACTTCGCCACCCGCTCGATCCTCGAATACGTCTACGACCAGGCCTTCACCAACTTCCGGGTCGGCTACGCCGCCGCCGTGTCGATGCTGTTCTTCCTGGTCGTGCTCATGGTCTCCGCGGTCTGGTTCACCCTGGTACGCCGCCAGGAGAAGGAGATGTGATCCCGTGACCGACCTCGCCCAGCGGGCCGAATTCCGCGTCAAGCTGTTCAACCGCATCTGCCTCGGGGTGCTCATCGCGTTCGCGCTGCTCTGGCTGGTGCCGCTGGCCTGGGCGCTGGACACCGCGCTCAAGCCCAACGCCGAGACCACCCGCACCACCTGGGCCATCGCCGACCCGACGCTGGACGCGTTCGGCCGGGTGCTGCGTGACACCGACATCCTGACCTGGCTCGGCTCCAGCCTGTTCATCGCGACGCTGTCCGCGGCCGGCACCGTGCTGGTGGCCAGCCTGGCGGCGTACGCGCTGTCGCGGATGCGCTTCCGCTACCGCAACGTGGTCTTCTGGATCGTGCTGGCCGGCATCATGATTCCCGGCCAGGTGCTGATCGTGCCGTGGTTCCGCGAGTTCGACGCGCTCGGGCTGCTGAACACGTACTGGGCGGTCAGCCTGCCGCAGATCCCCACCGCCGTCGCGGTCTTCATCTTCAAGCAGTTCTTCGACGGCCTGCCGCGCGAGCTCGAGGAGGTCGCCCGCGTGGACGGCGCGGGCTACCTGCGCATCTACCGGCGGATCATCATGCCGCTGGCCCGCCCCGCGGTCGCGGCCGTCGCCATCTTCACCTTCGTCACGTCCTGGAACGACCTGTTGTGGCCGCTGCTCGTGCTGAGCAACCCCGACAACATGACGGTGCCGGTCGGCCTGGCGACGGTGCAGGGCTCGTTCGGCATCCGGTACGCGGACACCATGGCCGGCGCGATCCTCGGCGCGATCCCGCTGGTCGCCGTGTTCCTGATGTTCCAGCGCCACATCGTCGAGGGCATCGCGGGCAGCGGCCTGAAGGGCTGACCAGGCATCCCGTCAAGCGCTTCCTTCATCCGAAAGGGACGCCTGGACAGCGGAGGTGGCCACACGAGCGACGAGCACGGCTGACCGGACTTCTCCGATCCGGACGGCGGCACCTCCATGCGGGCACCAGGTCCAGCCGACTGCTTCCTGAGCATCCGGTCCCACACCCCGAACCGTGGCGAATGGCGGCGACCTTGAGGTTTTCGAGTGCCGAGCACACCGAAAACCCTCAAGATCGGTGAATGGGCGCCCATGGTCAGGCGCAGCCAGCGGGTGGCACGCGATCCGGGCTCGCTATCCGCCCGGAAAGTCCCTTACATCGGGAATGTGGCGCCACGGCATTCGCCGCACCGGCACGCCGGCCGGGTCGAAGGTCGACGGGGCCGCCTGCACAAGGCCGAGCTCACCGAATCGCTGCAAGATCCACGGCCGACCCACCGAGCCCGCACGCACGCAACGTAGCTGCGGGCCGGCGCGGAGCGGACTATGGACCACAAGATCCGACTGCGGCCCGACCATGCCTACGGCGCCACCGACCTGAGCCCGGCATTCTTGGTAACCAATGGCCCCCAGGCGGGCCACCGGCTACCAAGATCTCCACCGCGCCCCCATCTGTGGGCGGCGGCAGGCGCCGGAGTGCGTTCAGGCGAGCAGGGTCGCGTCCTCGAAGACCAGGGGTGCCCATTGCGGGGCGCCGGTGCGGCCGTGCTTGGGGTCGACGCCGACGAAGCGGGCGCCGCTGATCCGGGTGAAGGTGTGCCGGGCCGCCCAGTCCACCGTGGAGCGCTGCCGGATCCGTTCGCCGCACAGCCAGGCGCGGCGGCCGAAGTCGACGATGCTGGAGTGGCCGTGCAGCTGACTGAACGGGGGCGGCTCGCCGGCGTGCAGCCAGGACTCGTACACGTCCGCGCCGGCCTCGGCCCAGAGCGGGCCGTGGTCGTCCCACAGCAGCTCCTCGGGCCGGGTGTTGAGCAGGTCCGCGGCGGTGCCGGCGGTGACCGGCGCACCCAGCTTCTGCCAGGCGTCGACGGTGAGCGCGGCATGGGTGAGCAGGAACTCCTCGCCGTCGGCGGTTCGCAGCGCGGCCGCGACCCGGAGCTGGTCCCGCAGCCACCAGCGGTGCAGCAGGGCCGCGTCGGCCGCGGCGAGCGGCTCGGGCCAGAACACGCCGCCACCGAGGTACTGCGACTCGTGGTTGCCGATGAGCTGGATCCACCGGGCCGGCGCCGCGGCCAGCCGCTCGGCGACCAGCGCCAGCACGCCGGAGCTGTCCGGGCCGCGGTCGACGAGGTCACCGACCTGGACGATCACTGTGCCCTCGTCCTCGGTCAGCCCGGCGACCGCGTCGGCCAGCTGCCGGGGGCACCCGCCGACGTCCCCGATCACCACGATCCGCGCCATCCGCCACCTCCGCGGTACCGACGATAGCCAGGCCGCGGTGCTGACGATAGCCAGGCCGCGGTGCTGACGATAGCCAGGCCGCGGTGCTGACGAAAGCCAGGCCGCGGTGCCGACGAAAGCCAGGCCGCGGTGCCGACGAAAGCCAGGCCGCGGTGCCGACGAAAGCCAGGCCGCGGTGCCGACGAAAGCCAGGCCGCGGTGCCGACGAAAGCCAGGCCGCGGTGCGGACGAAAGCCAGGCCGCGTCAGCTGGCGCGGTCCCGGGCTGCGTCGCGCCAGCCTAGCTCGGCGGAGAGCTCACGGGCCGTGCGGACCAGGTCGAGCGCGTACCGGGAAGGCTGCTGCGCCCGCCACAGGATCGACCAGGGATAGCGCGGCACGGACGGGCCCAGCGGGCGCCAGGTCAGGCCGGGATCCGATGAGGCGCCGGCGGTGGAGGCGGGGGTGCAGAGCACGCAGCGGCCCTGTGCCACCAGGTCGACGGCCGCGCGCAGCGTCTGCACGCTGCCCGGGAACAGCGCCGGGAAGAAGCCCGCCGACCGGCACACCTCGGCCACGAAGGCGTTGAACTCCGGCGCCTGTTCCTCGTCGGCCAGCAGCAGCGTCTCGTCGCGCAGTGCGGCGACCGGGACGCGGGCCAGCCGGGCGTACGCGTGCCCGGCCGGCACCAGGACGCCGAGCGCGTCGAGCCGGAACATCTCGGCGGCGATCTCCGGCGCCGCGCCCGGCAGCCGCCCGATGCCGACGTCGAGCCGGCCGTCGGCGAGCAGCCGGCGCTGCTCGGGCACGCCCGCCAGCACCTGGTGGATCTCCAGATCCGGGTAGCGGGCCTGCACGGCGCGCAGTACGGGCTGGACGGCGTCGTAGCCCTCGTCCAGCATGCCGACGCGCAGGGTGGGCGCGGCGAGCGCCATGCCCTGGGCGAGCACGGCGGCGCGGTCGACGTGCTCGAGGATCTGGCGGGCCTCGATCAGGAAGCGGGCGCCGGCCGCCGTCAGCGCGACGTGCCGGGTGGTGCGATCGACGAGTTGCACCCCGACGGCGCGTTCGAGCCGCTGCACCTGGGTGCTGAGCGCGGACGGGACGATGTGTTCGCGGGCGGCGGCGCGGCCGAAGTGCAGCTCCTCGGCGAGGGTGACGAAATACCGCAACTGGCGCAACTCGATGCGAACGCCGATCGGGTCGGGCACGGCCCGGATGGTGGCACCGGGCCGTGCGCCGCCGTCGAGGCTCGGCGGCCGGGGCGGGTTTTTCATGCCGAGACCTCCTCGATCACCCCATCGATGGGTATCTCGCAGTGTTATCGTTAACATTCCCGTAGTCAAGGCGTAACAGCACGCAACAGAAATTGCCGTGTATCTGCTGTTAGCGGTCACATTCCCGGACGAGCTGGCGCCGCTCGAAAGATTCGAGGCGCTCGCCCTGCTCGGCGGTGATGACGTCGCAGACCCAGTCCCAGTGCAGCGACACCCGATCGCCGGGCCGCAGGCCGGACAGCAGCGAGAGCCCGCCGGCCGACCAGGTCACCGCCTCGTCGCGCGCCGGGCCGGGCGCGAGCACGCCGTCGCCGAACAGCAGCGGGCGCGAGCTGACCGTGGCCGTCTCGCCGTGCACCTCCCGGACGACGCCGGTGCGGATCCGGCACCGGTCGAGCACCGACACGGCTGCCGGGTTGCCCGTACGCCGCAGCATCGCCGCCCACGGGTACACCTCGAAGACGTGGAAGCTGTGGTGGGCGATCGCCCGGGTGTCCGCGTCGTGCCAGGTGCCGCCGGGCTGCCCGGCGAACCGCGGACGCAGAAACCGCAGCAGCTCGTCCGGCGCCACCCGGCCGAGCAGATCGTTGCCGACCCAGTACGCCTGCACCACTGCCTCGTCCAGCGGATCGGCGACGCCTGCGGCGCGGGCGATGAACTCAAGATAGCTCCACGCACCCTCGAAC
>Ga0307516_10001062_pt1 | contig 38257 bp, 33 predicted proteins | sample 19_EM_MG_FD_203310 | JGI IMG/M metagenome (GOLD analysis project Ga0307516, IMG submission 203310) | Populus trichocarpa ectomycorrhiza microbial communities from riparian zone in the Pacific Northwest, United States - 19_EM | ecosystem: Host-associated > Plants > Roots > Unclassified | place... | reverse complement strand
TGGAACAGCACGCTTTGACAAGATGTCCCGCGACCCTCGAGCCACACGGCGGGCGCCTGCTGCTTGGGGTTGAAGCCAATGAACGCAACCTGCTTGCCGGCGACGCCGTCGCCGACTCGACGTAGGCGCGGCCGCGGTTCGCCCGGCTCGCGCAGCGTCGTGAGCGACCACCACGGATCCGTCGACTCGGTCACGATCAGCAGCTGAACGTCTTGGCAAATCGGCCACGACAGCGGATCCGAAGACTCGAGGCGCGGCGGTGCCGGAAGCGCACCTGGCGGCGCCGGAAGCGCGCGCAGCGGCGCAGGAGCCGTGGTCGCTTGCGCTTCGCGTAGCGAGACGTCGCTGCGGCTCGAGCGCGGGCGACTGGACAGAAGCTTCATCGCCAGCAGCTGCGCTGCGCCGCGAGCTTGGTAGTACACGGCAACCGCGACGAGCACCCACGCCAATGCGGGGAAACCACGCTTCAGAATCCGTTCAATCGCCATGCGGCCCCACACAGCGAGAAATATGCCAAGCCCCGAGTTATCGAAATTGCGCCGAGATCCGCGGTGCCTGCGCGCGCTGTGAGCGCCTGCTAGCCAGATTGTCAGCGCGGGGTCGTTCAGACGCGCCCGGCGCGCGAACTTGGCAAGACACGAGAGCCCGACCGCGGACACTCATGGCTCGGGAGAGTCGATGGCTAATTCCGGGTTTGGGGCCTTTCGGGGCTGGGGCGAGTGGTGCGGCGTGCTGCTGGTGGTGCTCAGCGGGTGCGGCAAATCCACGCGCAACGGCGATTTGACGGCCGGCGGCGTCAGCGGCGCGAACGGGGACGGCGGAGCGGGTGGCAGCATCAACGCCAGCGGCGGCACCGCGAACGTCGAAGCAGGCGGAGCCGATGCGGCGGGTGGCGCGACCAGCGAGGCAGGCGCGCCGTGTGCGAGCGAAGGCGGAGCGGGCGGCAACAACGTCACCACCGCCAATGTCTACGTGCCGCTGTTCAGCGATTCGAGCAGTCCCTTCGACTCCGTCTCGTACATTGACCCAACCACCAAGCACCTGATCTTCCGCGGCGCTGGTCGGCTGCGTTCGCGCCACGAAATGGAGGCCGACTACGCCATTTACCCCGCCTATTACTTCGAGGGCCGCACCTTCGGCTACGTGCTCGACGACAGCATTCCAGCGGGCGGCAGCAGCATCGACGTCACGTTCTTACCCACCTCCAACTTCTACTATTCCAAGCAAGGGGTCGAGCAAGAGGGCGGCAGCGACCTCAACATGCGTTTCTGGAAGCTCTACGGTCGGCTCGACGGCAATCCGTTCGCGGGGAATGCTTCGGTCTTGCTGGGCAACGTGGCGCCGTTCGGCTGCCTCGCCGATCCAAAAGGCCCCAGCTGCAACACGCGCAAGTTCAGCTACACGCTGTCGCACAACGATCGCGCCAATCGCGAAATTCGTTCCGGCGATCAACTGCAGATCGAATTCGGCGGCGTGCTAGCCCGCTACGGCGACGGTGCGGGTCCTCCTAGCGACTTCAGTCACGTCCGCAACCGAGTGCCGTTGCCAGGTGGCTGCACGCAGAGTGGCCCGCCGTACAACAACCTCTGCTACACCCAGGCCAACTACTTTTCCGATTCAGTGCGTTACGTGGTGGGCCAAGGCATGGTCACGCCATTCAACGAAGACTGCAGCATGTCGGTCCCGCCCGGGTCCGAAGCCAGCTTCACCGCGCCCTTCGACTGCACGGCACAGGGCAACGTCGGCCAAGCGGTTGCCGCCGGCACGTTGCCCGACCGGCTTGGTCCTGCCGAAGCAGGTTGGTCGGCGGGCGCCGCCACGCAGCCGTACCTGCGCCAGCGCCACGACTTGTATTTTGCGCAGATGGCGCCCAACATTTTGGCGGAAAACGCCGAAAATTTCGTGCAAGGCCGGCGCCTGTTCGAGCTCGATTTCGCGAGCGGCGCAAACCTCGAGGCCGGCGGCGACGTCTCCGTCGAAGAAGTCAGCATCCACGCTGGGCTAGCTGGCCCGCGGCGCAACCAGCCGAGCTGCTCCAACTGCCACGTCCACAACGGCCGTGGCGTGCCACCCGAAGCAGGCCAAAGCTTCGACTCGATGGTGCTGAAAACCTTCGGCACGTCCAAAGACACCAGCATACCGAACCCCTCGATCCAGGTGGGAGCACAGCTCCAGGGTGGCGGCCCGACCGATAGCGAGGGCAGCGTGCAAGTCACTTACCGGACCATCAACGGCTTGTTTCAGGACGGCAGCGATTTCACGCTGCGCTTGCCCATGGTCGTGGTCACGGGTGTCAGTGGGGCGCCCGCAGTCTCAGCGCGTCTCGCGCCCTCGTTGATTGGGCTTGGCCTGCTCGAAGCCATTCCCGAAGCGGATTTGCTGGCAGCCGCCGATCCTGACGACCTGAACAAAGACGGCATCCACGGCGTCGCCAACCTCGTGCTCGACGCCGAAGACAGCAAAATGCACCTTGGTCGCTTCGGCTGGCGGGCGTCGCTGGCGAGCGTACGCCAAGCCGTCGCTAGCGAGCTCGTGCTTGGGCTCGGCGTGACCAATCGCGTCTACCCGAAGCACGACTGCGGCGCCGCACAGGCAGGCTGCGGCGCTGCCGACGACGCGCACCCCGAGCTGGGCGACACCGATCTCGACCGCCTCGTCACTTACGTGCGTGAAATCGCGGTGCCGCCGCGACGCGACATCACCGCCCCCGCCGTTGTGCGCGGTGAATGGTTGTTCACGAGCAGCGGTTGTCCCAAATGTCATACCCCGACGCAGCGCACGGGTAGCACCCACCCCTTCCTCGAGCTTCGCAACCTGACCATCCACCCGTACACCGACTTGCTGCTCCATGACCTTGGCGTCGACCTCGCCGACACCGCCGACACTTCGGAGTTCTCTGCTACGTCGAGCAGCTGGCGCACGCCGCCGCTCTGGGGCATCGGGCTCTGTGACGAAGTGGCCGCCGGCTCTCCCGCCGAAGCGTTCTTCAACACGGCGCCCAACCTGGGCCCTTGCCACTATCTTCACGACGGTCGCGCCTCGACGCTGCTCGAGGCGGTCAACTGGCACGGAGGCGAAGCCAAAGCCGCGCGTGACGCGTTGATCGCAATGTCCCAAGCCGACCGCGACGCGCTGCTCGCGTTTTTGCGATCGCTGTGAGCCTGCGCCGACCGTGCAGGGGGCGCTGACCGCGACATTCCCCCAGCCTTCGAAACGTGCCCCGCGGCTCACTTACGTGGTGGGAAAAGGCTCGCGCGTCGCTTCGGGAATATTCGACTCGTCGGTACCATCCGCGAACTCGGTGCCACCGGTCGTTTTCACGAAGGGACCACCGCGCTCTTCGGAAACCTCGGCCTCGAGATCAGTCGTGAGCTGCTCTTCGCCGCTGTTCATGGCCGCCACCGCGGACTCGGCCAGCTCTTCGGCGAGGTCGTCGTGGGTGTGCGTCTTCTTCACGAACGCGACGTCGGTTTCGGCCTCTTTGCCTTCACGGCCGAGCTCGAGCAGCCGCTTGGCGTGCGCGGCATCCATGTGACCCGCCCCATCGAAACCGTGTGCGGGCCCTTGAGGCTCCTTCTTTTGGTTCATTGACCCTTTTGTACTCCTCGCACGGCCACACCGCCACCACGCGAGGATGGGATTGGTCTACGGCTGGCCAATCCTCCATTCAGAGTGCATTCTCGTCACACTCTCGACACGTCCCCGATCGGCGCTGCAGGGCGCCGGTCGCCTTCAGTGCGTGGCGTAGTAGTCGCTGAATACCTTCGAAACGACGGCGGGTTTGCCCGGTGCGTAGTGCGGCGAGTCGGGCAAGAAGACGTCGCAATTCGGCGCGTAGAACGGCGGCGCGACGCGCACCAAGGTCGGGTATTTCGCGGCGACCATCGCGAGGGACTGGTCAAGAACGGGCGTAGTGACTTGCTCTTTGGTGGCGGCGACGGCCGGGTTGCCGCAGACCATGTTGTTGGGCGCGCGCAGCATGGTCATCAGGTCGATCTCTTTGACGCCTTGGTATTTGGCTTTGATGTTCTCGACCACGGCCGTGAGCTTCGGCACCCATTGGTCGGTGGTCGTGTACGTCCAATTCACGGCCGTGTAGAGCACGCGATCGGGAGTGGTGGAACCGCTCGCGCAAGCGCTGAGCAGCGGCTCGGACCAAATGTCGTTCTGCGGGTCTGCCCAGATCTCGACGAAAGCCAGCGAGCGCCAACGCAGCTGCCACTTGGCGTTGGGCACCACTGTCTCGAAGCCCGCCTCGAACCAATCATCGTTCACGGACACGCCGAGCATGGCGTTGCAAACGAACGTCGACGGGTCCGGAAACGTGGCGGCTCCGCCGCTGCCGCCGCTGCCGCCCGCGCCGCTGCTGCCTGCCGCCCCGCCCGCGCTGCCACCGGCACCTGCCGTGCCTGCGCTGCCTGCGCTGCCGCCCGTTGCCGCCGCGCCTGCCGAGCCCGCAGCGGCACCGCCCGTCGTCGTTGTCGTGCCGCCCGCGCCGCTATTGCCGCTGCTGCCGCCGGTCGTCGCTGAAGTGCCGCTGCTGCCCGCGGTCAGGGCTACGCCGCCGACGCCTGCAGCGGAGCCGCCTGTTGCCGCGTTGCCGGCCGTGGTGGTCGGTTGACCAGCGCTCCCGCCGGTAGCTGCCCCCGGCGCGTCATTCCCGCCGCCGCAGGCCGCCACTACGGTGGCGAGCGCCAAAAGAACGGTCGAGCGGGAGCTTTTCGAGGCCAGCATGGATCCGTTAATGGCCGGAGTGGGGGCCTGACTTCGAAGATTTCTTGAAAAACCGGGCATTTGCCGAAGTTCCTGAATTGCGGCCCCAGTGTAGCGCGGCGTGGTTTTGGTGGTGCATGCCTGAAATCGCCCGCTAGCGCGCCGCCGCTTCGACCAGCAAGCGACTCGCCTCCGCCGCAGCGACCCCCGTCACCTCGACCACCTTGTGCTTCGAAGACTTGCCGAGCACGAGCCGAAGCGCGCTCTTCGGCAGCGCGAGCGCGCGCGCCAAGAGCTCGATCAGCGCCGCATTGGCCGCCCCATCCGCCGGCGGCGCCGCGAGCGCGACGTCCACCTTCAAGCCCTCGCAGCGCACCACGCGACTTCGACTCGCCCGCGGCTTGGCCAACACCGTCAGGCGCACGACTTCGCGGCTCACCACGGCACGATATCACGCGGCTCGGCGCCCAGGAATCGAGGCGCAACCAAATGGTTGCGTGCCATGTGGGCGGCTGCTAACCTGCAATTAAGAGGTTGCACATGACATCGACTGACCGAATCGAGAAACAAGTCACGCTGCGCGCGCCCGTGTCGCGCGTTTGGAAGGCCATCGCTGACGCGCAGGAGTTCGGGCGCTGGTTCGGCTTTCAGCTCCACGGCGAGTTCGTCGCGGGTCAGACCATTCGCGGAACATTCAACGCCGCCTTCGACGAGGCCGCGATCATCGAGCACCAAAAGAAGCTCGGCATCAAGCCGTCGAAGGTGAAGCTTCCGGGCCCGAACGCCGTCTTCTGCACCGTCGACCGCATCGAGCCGGAGCGCTACTTCAGCTTCCGCTGGATCCCCTACGGCATCGACGCCGATGCAGCTCCTGAAGGTGAGCCGACGACGCTCGTCGAATTCCGTCTCGAAGCGGTCACCGAAGGCACGCGCGTCACCATCGTGGAATCCGGCTTCGACCGCGTCCCCGCGCATCGCCGTGAGCGCGCCTTCCGCATGAACGAAGGCGGCTGGGCCGCGCAGGCCGTGAACCTCGAGAAGTACGTCGATGGCCCGTGAACAAGCCGCCGCCGAGTTGTTTTTTGCGCTGGGCGATCCGACACGCCTGTCCGTCGTGAGAAAGCTGGGCGCCGGCGGCGCGCTCTCCGCGACCGCCCTGTCAGACGGCGCCAAAGTCACTCGCCAAGCCATCGCCAAGCACCTGCAGGTGCTCGAGGGCGCCGGCCTCGTCAGCCACGAAAAGCGCGGCCGCGAGGTCGTCTACGCCCTCGAAACCCGCCGCCTGGCAGACGCCCGCGCCTTCCTCGACAACGTCTCCGCCGCCTGGGACCGCGCGCTCGACCGTCTGCGTGACATGGTCGAAGAGCCGCCACGCGCGCCCAAGGCCGGCGCTCGACGCACTTCTTGAGCTCAGCGCCGAGGCGGGTGCTGGCGCGAGCTCCGCCACGATGACCGTGCTCGCGCCCGGAGTTGCTGAGCAGATCGCGCATCGGCACGGCGTGTCCGTCACGCTTCACAATCGAGGAGACAAGATCGTGAAGCGCGATAGTATCAGATGATACTATCCGATCACTTGATTTCGTCGAACTTGGGCAGCGTTCTGCTGGCGGGCCAACTTGCGACGTCGCCTCGTGCTCAACGAAGTTTGGCGCCGCGCTCTTGCAGCAGCGCGCGCAACACTGACCGATGGCAACGCGCTTCGTCTTCGCAATAGCAGCCGACTGAAAACGCCGAGCTCTGCGACATCGCCGCCAGCAGCTCCAGCAGTCGCGCGGCGTTGTGCTCACTCATCTCACGGCGATAGGCTTTGACGAAGCCGCTCCACTCGCGCTCGCTCTTCGCCGCGAGCGCCACCTTGACCAGCGCCGCGCTTGGTGACAACTGCGGCAGCCAAACGTCATAAAAATTGCGCGTTGCAAACTCGCTCTTGGGCACGCCGCGCGGTGGCCGCCGCACCGTCCCAATTCGCAGGCCCTCACCTTTGAGTCGCGCGCTGCCCAGCCGGACCACTCGCATTGCCATGCCCGCAGCGTAGTGCACGACCCCGCACGCCGTCAGCGGCTAGGTTTCGGGCTTGCCAGGCTGGCCGGGCCGTACGTCAGCGGATGGCCCGCACATTCCTTACGGCAATCGTCGACCCCACCCGAATCCTGCAAGCAATCGTGCTCGCATGGATTCCTGCCGGCCCGAAGCCGCCGCTCGTCAGCGTTAACCGCATAAACGAAGAGAGCGGTCACGAGCCCCAACACCACAGCCGCGCCGACCAAGATCGTTTTCAACACCCGCGGCATACCCGTCGAATTCTCGCGTCGTGCCAGGCAGCAGTCAACGCCGCGCCCGCGCCCACGCCTGCCAGGTCGCCGCGCCGCACGCGCTGGCGGCTCCAAGAAGTGAGCGAGTGCGCCGCGCGACGCCTTGACGTAAACGCGCGTTGTGTTAGTTAGTGGAGCACTATGTGGCTGTACAAATTCGCCTAAGACTGCTGATCGAGCTGCTCTAGGCTCGGTGCGGCGTCGCTACGCGACGTAACGCGCTGGCCCAAGCCGCTGCTCGTTGAGTCTTTGCGAAGGTTGCGCCACGAAGCATCACGCTTACGGCTGCGCTCGCCGGCGCTGTGTCAGCACACGCTGAGTAGTGCCGCCAGGCAGCCGCTGTGCTGGTGGCGCCTACCCTCGCAACGCGCCGTTCCCCGCTCGGGGCACGTGAGCGCGAAGGTGTGTCTGCGCGCGGGTGAGTCGATGTCTGAAGAAGGGATTCTGCATGCTCAAGTTCAATTCTAGGCCTGTTTCCGAGCATTCGGAGGTGCCGTTGGCCGACGACGGGCAGCTCGAAAAACTGATCGAACATTGGCGCGTTCGCGAAGCGGCTGACGTCGCCAGTGAGCATGGCAGCGCTTGCTACGTCGTATCCATCGGCGCGGAGCGCGATCCCAGCGCGCGTGCTGCGCAGCTGGCGGAAATCGTGGCGCTGGTCCAGCATCAGGGCGGGCGTGTCGTTGGAAAAGAGCTCTGTCACCTCGGGCGACCCAACGCGCGAACGTTGCTTGGCACCGGCACGGCGCAGGCGCTCGCCGACCGAGCGCGCGAACACGGCGCGACCATGTTGGTGCTCGACGCAGAGCTGTCGCCGTCGCAAGCCCGGAACCTCGAAGACGCTGTCGGTATCGCGGTCTGCGACCGCGAAGCCATCATTCTCAACGTGTTCTTGCAGCATGCCCGAACGCGGCGCGCCAAGGTCCAAGTCGAAATTGCGCAGCTCGAATACCTGAGGCCGCGCATCCGCGGCGTGGGCCTCGACATGGACCAGCAAACCGGCGGCAACAAGAACGCGCGCGGTCCCGGTGAGACGGCCTCCGAGCTGATGGCTCGGAAGCTCGATGATCGACTCAAAGAGCTAAAAAAAACGCTTCTGTCCGGCGAAACCAGCAGCCTTGTCCAGCGGCAGCAGCGCAGCGGCTGCAAGCGTATCGCGCTGGTCGGCTACACCAACGCCGGAAAGACCTCGCTCATGAACGCGCTCACGAAAGCCGAGCTTTCGGCGCGCGACATGCCGTTCGAAACCCTCGACACCACCTCGCGCTGCCTCACGCGACACGGGGGTGAAATTGTAGTCAGTGACACAGTCGGCTTCATCCGGCGCTTGCCCGAACGCTTGCTGGCGAGCTTCCAGTCAACGCTGTCGGAGATCAACGAGGCCTCGTTGCTGCTGATCGTTGTCGACGCTGCCGACCCCGAACGAGAACTGCAGCTCCGAACGACCTTGCAGCTGATCGAGAAGATGGGAGCTCAACAGTTGCCGAGATTCTACGTGTTCAACAAGGTCGACAGGTTGCCGCAAGTGCCGGATCACGAACGGCTCGCGGCCGCCTGCGACGGTCATCCGTTCGCCGCGCTCAGCACGCGCGACGCGCCGGCCGTCGCCGCGCTGGAAGCAAGGCTCATTTTAGCAATGCGGAGCCAAGAGGAAGAGCTGACGGCGTTCGTGCCCTACACGGCCACGAGCACCTTGAGCCTGATTTACGCCAATTGTCGCGTTGCAAGCAGCGAGGCGAGCGACACCGGTTTGACGCTGCAGCTCCAAGGTCCGCCGGCCGTGATGTCGCGCATCAAGCACAGCTTGGGGGAGACAAAATGACGCCAGCCTTGATTGAAATGGCCGATGTGTCGGTCAACACGGCGACGGGACGAGCGCTGTTCGAGGGTTTGAACCTGAGCATCGGCACCGAGCACGTCGCTTTTGTCGGGCGCAACGGCGTCGGCAAGTCCACGTTGCTGGCGCTCCTAGCCGGCGAAACTCAAGCCAGCGCCGGCAACGTGAACATGCGCGGCAGGCTGCACTACCTGGCGCAAGCTGACGAGCTCACCGAGCCGCTCAGTCGCGGCGAGCTGCGCAGGCTCGCGCTAAGCGCCGCGCAGGCGTCGCGCGCAGACGTCCTACTGCTCGATGAGCCCACGTTGCATCTGGACGACGACGCCGTGGAGTGGTTACGGGCGTGGCTCAAGGCCTGGCCCGGCTCGGTCATCGTCGCCTCGCACGATCGCCGGCTGCTCTCGGACATGCAGCATTTCTTCGTGCTCAGCGAGGCGGGCGGCCACTATTTCGGCGGCTCACTTGCAGAGCTCGAAGCTCATCTCGAAGCCGAGCATCAAGCACACGAACGACGTTACCTCAGAAACTTGCAGCGATTGGCCGAGCAAGAAGCGCATACGGGCAAGATCGCACGCCGAAAAGCGCGCAAGAAGCGCAGGGGGCGCTGTAGCGAGCTCGACCGCGCCACCCCGCGCATCCGCCTCAACCAGAAGCGCGACCACGCCCAAGTCAGCCACGGGCGCCTGGCCAAACTGCGTGACGAGCGGCTGGCCGCGCTGCGTGGCTGGACCCAAGCAACGCGGCGCGCGTTGAGCGTCGAGCTTTCCCTCGAGCTACCGATACCTGCCCTGACTCCGGACTCCGGACGCGAGCTGCTGTCGCTGCAAGGCGTCTCGGCCAGCGCGCACGGACGCACGCTTTTCGAAGCACTCGATCTGCGCCTTGGACGCGAGCGTGTCGCCGTCGTCGGCCCCAACGGCGCCGGCAAGACCACCCTGCTCGAAATCATGCTCACTCGGCGTCGCCCCGAGCACGGCTCAGCGCGCGCCGACCTCGGCAAAATCGGTTGGATCGAACAAGGCGGAAGCAACTGGCTCCTCGATGAATCCCTGCGCTCACATCTACTCGCTTTAGGCATCTCCACGGACGACTCGGCCCGCACGCTCGCCGCCCACCGTTTCCCCCTCGCGCTCGGCCACCGTCCCCTCCGCACCCTCAGCCCCGGCGAACGCGCCCGCGCCGCGCTGATCGCCCTCTTCGCCCGCACCCCCGCCGTCGAGCTCCTCATCCTCGACGAACCCACCTTCAGCCTTGATCTCGTCGGCCTTCGCGCTCTCACGCGAGCGCTACAGCGTTGGCCTGGAGGACTGGTCGTCGCAAGTCACGACCGCGCGTTCCTCGCCGACCTCGGCATGGATCGAACCATTCAACTGTCGCGCTGAATCCGCGCTTTGCTCAGAATTGTGGGAGCGCCGTGCGGCTGAGCGCGGCTTGAATCAGCGTGGCAGCGTAAGCGTTGCTCGCGCTCGTCGGCGTCGTGAAGCTCATGCCACGGCGCCAACGTTCGGGCGCTTCGGGGTGGACCCCGCTGAGCACCACCCAGCCCTTGCCCACGGCGCCTTGCGCCACCGCTGGCGTACCCTCCGGATATTTCGCGACGACCGCGCCCCAACCCGTGAGCTCGGGACCGTCTTCCCAGTAGTGCTCGACCGTTTGTCCGTCGGCCAGCGCGATCGGCACCGCAGCTTTGCGGATGCCGCGCCGCTCCGCCGAGTAGAACGGGAAGCGCGTGCCCGTCAGGTTCAACCCATTAAAAGGTGAGTCGCCCGCGTAGAAAGCGCCCGCACAGATCCCCAAATAACTCAAACCACCGTGCACGGCGCCGCGCACTTTCGCGCTGTCGCCAGGCTCAAGAGCGTTGCCCAGCTCCTCGAAGTTGCCACCCGGCACAATCAACAGCCGAAACGCCTGGAGCCGCGCCTCACTCAAACCATGCAACTGCGACGAATCCACCGTGGAATAGCGCAGATGGCCGCGCTCGAGCACCGCCTCCACCGCCTCCACGTCACTCGCCGAAGTCCCCGTGCCGTTGAACAGCGCAATCGGCGCCGGACTGCTCGACGTCAGCGGCACCCCGCGCCCCGGCGAGCACCCAGCCAGCGCCCCAAACAAGAGAAGACCAAAAACATCGCGCATCGGTAACTGGGCCGGCAAAAAGTCGCCCGGCCACTCTACCGCACGCTCGGCCGCCCGCCCACGTTTACGGCGCTGGGTAGCGCTCAAGGTAGACGGCGGGCTTCAATGCGTCCCAGCATGCCGTCGCTATGTCGCAGCTGGCCTCGCTAGCGCAGCGCCGCAATTGTTCTACGAGCGCCGGCCGATAGCGAGCCTCCTCGACGTCGATGAAGCCCGCAGCCGTGCTGTCAGGAAGATCATCGTCGCAGAGTTTGCCACACGCCTGTTGGCGCGCACAAATAGTGTCACCCAGGCTACCAATCCCCGAGTAGTGCTCACAGTCGGCGGTGTCGGCACAGCCGTTCGCGATGGTGCATTTCAGTGTCTCAACGTACTCGTGACGGAAGGAACGCGCGTAGTATTCAGCCAGCGCCGGAGGGTCACCGTAGCTAGGGTTGCACTGTGCCAAGTACGTTAAGGTTTCTGCGAACAGCTCTTGATTGAGCGGAGGCGGCTGAAGCGTCACCCCGCGCTTGACACATTCGTCGCTGTCGGTCGAGCAACTGCAGCTGCTGGAGCCCGAGTACGCAGATCCGCAAGCCGAGGCGCACCCAGCCGGGTCGACGTTGTAAACGCACGAGTCGTAGCAGCTGCTGCGATCCTCGTCTCGAGCGCTCCGACAAGCTTCGAGCTCCTGTTCGCAAACAGTCTGCGCGCAAACCGTGACGTACGGCACTACGGCATCGACGCCCGCCGCGCCGCGCCCGCTCGCGCCGTCACCGCCGCCGCACCCGAACGCGAGCAACCATGAGGCCCAGGCCAAAACCCATGCTGCAAGATTGTGAGTGGGCATACGGGCTGCTCGGTCGCACCGCGCCAGCAGTTGCCAAAAAACGAAGCGTGTTCGATTGTGGATGGGCCAACCCGGGTCGTCAGCCGTGGAAAGACGCGGCCGCGAAGTCCGCTAGCCCCTCGAAACGCGGCCGTCCAGGCCTGGTGGCCCGCCTCAGCGGGCGGCCGCGGTCGCGGCACGCTCGGCCCCGAGGGACTGGGTCGGACTATTCGTTTTTCGAATATCATCGTAAGTATCCGAAATGCGGATATTTGACGAATATTCGTTTCGGGAATATTCTGAGCTTCATGACCCGCGCCGCGAGAGAACAGCGTCTGACCAGCGAGAGCCAGGTCGTCGAGCTAATCCGCCAACGGCGCAAGGCTAAAGGCTTCTCACAACAACAGCTCGCCTCCAAGCTCGGCGTCACACAAGCGCGCCTGTCCGAAATCGAGAACGGGGGTGCGCACCTATCAGTGGAAAGGTTGATCTCCGTCGCGGCGTTGCTCGGGGTCGAGCTCGTGTTGCGCGAGACGCCGCCCAAGCAGACTGGGGAGTGGTGAGTCGTGGCTCGCCCTTCACGCAGCCGGGCGCTCGACGTGTGGGCCAATGGCACGAAGGTGGGGCGCTGGGCCATCCCCAGCGCGGGTCCCATGGCTTTCACTTACGACGCCGCCTGGGTCGCGTCGAAGGAAGGGCGACCGCTTTCACTGTCGTTGCCAATCACGCTCGATCAGCTCACCGTCTCGGGCGAGCGCGTTGCCACCTACTTCGATAACCTCTTGCCCGACAGCGAGCCGATCCGCAGACGAATTCAGTCGCGCTTCTCACTGCCCGCCCGAGAGCCGTTCGACCTGTTGGCAGCGATCGGTCGCGATTGTGTCGGCGCCGTGCAGCTCTTGCCCGAAGGCGAGGCGCCGCAAGACGTCTTCGCCATTCATGCCGAGGCGTTGTCAGATAGCCGGATCGAGCAGCTCTTGCGCGGAGTTTCGCGGCCAGCCAGCTCGCTCGACGACGCCGATGATTTGCGCATCTCGCTCGCCGGCGCGCAAGAAAAGACCGCGCTGACTTTCCACCGTCGCCGCTTTTGCCTGCCGCACGGCTCCACGCCGACCACGCACATCTTCAAGCTGCCTCTGGGGCTCGTCGGCAATCGCGCGCTCGACCTCAGCACGTCGGTCGAGAACGAGTGGCTCTGCTCGCGCATCGTCGCTGCATTCGGGCTACCGATCGCGGAGTGTCAGATGGCGCGGTTCGGTGAAGCCAAGGCGCTGATCGTGACACGCTTCGACAGAAAGCTGCATGACTCGCGCAAGTACTGGCTGCGCTTGCCCCAAGAGGATTTTTGCCAGGCGACGGGCACGCCCAGCGCTTCCAAATACGAGGCCGACGGTGGACCTGGCGTTGTTCAGATCGCGAAGATTCTTCAGGCCTCGGACCGTCGTGACGCAGATTTGGCGACCTTACTACACGCGCAGCTCTTGTTCTGGATGCTCGCCGCTACCGACGGACACGCCAAGAACTTCAGCCTGCGCCTGCTGGCCGGTGGCCATTTCGAGCTCACTCCGCTCTACGATGTGATCTCGGCCTGGCCCATCGTCGGCTCCAAACAGGACCAAATTCACGAAAAAAAGCTTGAGCTTGCCATGGCGCTCCACGGCAAGAGCAAGCACTACCGCGTCGCCGATATCCGCCGCCCTCACTTCAACGCCACCGCGCATCGCTGCGGCCTCGGCCTCGACATGGAAGCCATCATCGCCGCCACCATTGAAAACACCTCTGCTGTCATAGACCGCGTCGAAGCCGAGCTGCCACCGCGCTTCCCCGCGCGCGTCTTCGAAACGATAACGAGCGGTCTCCGCCGCTCCGCCCGCGCGCTCTCGCTAATGGCTCCCAAGCTCGTGTAACTGTGCCGCGCGGTCCCCGCATCGCATGGGCGAGGAGTGGTCGCGGATCTGCGGTCGCCGCGTTAGGCGGCAACTGGACGCAGGCACAACCCGAAGACTCGGCTATTCTCACCGCATGCAGACTCGCGGCTTTCTCCTCTTCGCAGAGCTCATGCGCGAGAAAGTTTCGGATTGGAATGCCTACCCGTACAACATTCCCGCAGTCGCGCAGCTAAAACGCCTGGAGCTCGATCCGCACGTTACTTTCTTCGTTGGCGAAAACGGCTCCGGAAAGTCGACGCTGATCGAAGCGATTGCGATTCGTGCGGGGTTCAACGCCGAGGGTGGCACCAAAAACTTCGCGACTCGCAACCGGCCGAGCGAGTCTTCTCTTCACGAGCACCTGCGCCTCGCGCGCGGCGCAAAACGTGAACAAGGTGGCTTCTTTCTGCGCGCCGAGACCATGTTCAACGTCTCGACCGAGGCCGAAGCCTACCGCTCGTACGGCTGGGACGATCTCCACGAAAAGTCCCACGGCGAATCCTTCCTCTGGGTCATCAACAACCGTTTCCGCGATCGCGGCCTCTTCATCCTCGACGAGCCCGAAGCCGCGCTCTCGCCCACACGACAACTTGCCCTGCTCGCGCGCATGCGCCAGCTCGTCCTGGCCGGCAGCCAATTCATCATCTCCACCCACTCGCCCATTCTCCTCGCATACCCCGGCGCAACCATCCTCCAACTCGACCGCGACGGCCTCGCTCGCGTCCGCTACCAAGACACCGAACACTACGCCGTAACCAAGGCCTTCCTCCAAGACCCCCAAGCCATGCTCCGACGCCTCTTCACGGACTCTGACGAGCCGTCCGGCTAGCGGTGCCCCGATGTAGGAGGGCGCACTGATCGCACTCGCGGTCGCATGGCCCAAGTGGACGGACTAAAGTTCGTCGTAGCCCGCGCCTTGGAATTGGAGGAGGCAGAAGCCATGGCCGAATGGATCGTGTAGCAGGGCGAGCCGGCCGTAGGCGTGCTGACTCGGCGTTGCCTCGAGAACGGCACCCGCAGCGAGCGCTCGAGTGAGGGCTGCGTCGAGGTCAGGGACGACGAAGTCCATGTGGAGCGGCGTCCAGTGTCGAGCATAGGAGCGAAGTTGCTCAGCTCCGTCGAAGGGCCCGGTGTTCGCTGGTTTAAAGAGGAGGTAGATTGGGGCCTCAGCTCCTAGCAGCTCGACAAATCCGTCGAAGCGCCGGCCGACGCGGAGCGGAAGAGCTTGGGTATAGAAAGCGACGGCGCGCTCTAGATCATCGACGTCGAGATTGAGTAGGACGCGCGGCATTTCGGAAGCGGTGCTCGGCGACTCAATCATGATCCCCTTCTTGAAACGCCACAACTCCGTAGGGAGCGGGGCAGTTTGGCGCAGCAGATCGTTGCCGAACGCTGACCTGCTACCCCGTTTTCGAACATTCTAAAACAGCAAGAGGAGAACTAAGTCGAACACGAGTCCTAAGAAACTCAGGACCGGGCTGCGCGATGAGCTTCCACTGCTGCGCTTGCTCTGTGCTTCTCGCTCGGCCCGTAACGCTGTCGCGGACATTGCCGGGCGCCGAACAGATTTCTTTGCCGCCGCTTCGCTCACCGTTGGCAGTCTGTCGTGAGCCGCACGTCCACGCAAATCGAAGCCAATTGCTCCGGCTCCGTTTGGTCCTCCAAAAAGAAGGCGGGACCGGCACGCGCGCCAAGGGCGAAACGGGGAACAGATCTGTGTCCGATTTCGGACTAGGCCGATCGGCAGCACGTGCCCCGCGAAACGATTGCGAAAATCCTGTCCGATTTCGGACACGGATCGCGGCGCGTAAAATGGCTTCGTCGCGCGGCGACAAAAAGCCGAAAGGCGGCTCCCGTTTCCGGGAAACCGCCCTTTCGTCGTCGGACTTAACGTCGACTCTGAGAGAATCTCAGAAGTCGCCGCCGCCCATGCCGCCGTGCTGGTGGCCGCCGCCGCCGCCGCCGGCCTTTTCTTCCTTCGGCTTCTCGGCGATCAGCGCCTCGGTGGTCAGCATCAAGCTGGCGACCGATGCGGCGTTTTGCAGAGCCGAGCGAACCACCTTGACGGGGTCGATCACGCCCTCGGCGACCAGGTCGCCGTACTTGGAGGTCGCGGCGTTGAAACCGAAGTTGCCGGTTCCTTCCTTGACCTTCTGCACGATGATCGAACCCTCTTCGCCAGCGTTGGCGACGATTTGGCGGAGGGGCTCTTCGACCGAGCGACGGATGATCTTCACGCCGGCTTCTTGCTCCGGGTCGACCTTGAGACCGTCGAGCGCCTTCTGAGCGCGGATGAGAGCGACGCCGCCGCCGGGGACGATGCCTTCCTCGACCGCTGCGCGGGTGGCGTGAAGGGCGTCTTCGACGCGAGCCTTCTTCTCTTTCATCTCGAGCTCGCTGGCCGCGCCGACCTTGATCACCGCAACGCCGCCGACCAACTTGGCGAGGCGCTCTTGGAGCTTCTCGCGGTCGTAGTCGCTGCTGGTGTTCTCGATCTGGGTGCGGATCTCAGCCTGGCGGCCCTTGATCTTGTCCTTCTGCCCGGCGCCGTCGACGAGGGTGGTGTTGTCCTTGTCGATCTTGACGCGCTTGACCTGGCCGAGATCCGTGATGGTCACGTTCTCGAGCTTGAGGCCGAGCTCTTCGGCAATGACCTGGCCGCCCGTGAGGATGGCGATGTCTTTGAGCATCTCTTTGCGGCGGTCGCCGAAACCCGGCGCCTTGACGGCGGCGCAGTTCAGCGTGCCACGGAGCTTGTTCACGACGAGGGTCGCCAGGGCTTCGCCCTCGATGTCCTCGGCGATGATGAGCAGCGGCTTCTGCGAGCGGGCAATCGCCTCGAGGACCGGCAAGAGGTCCTTCATGTTGGCGATCTTCTTCTCGCTGAGCAGCACGTAGGCGTCTTCGAGCGACGCTTCCATGCGCTCGGGGTCCGTCACGAAGTACGGCGAGAGGTAGCCGCGGTCGAACTGCATACCTTCGACGACTTCGAGCGTCGTCTCGGCGCTCTTCGCCTCTTCGACGGTGATGACGCCTTCTTTGCCGACCTTCTCCATGGCCTCGCTGAGCAGCTTGCCGATGGTGGTGTCGCCGTTGGCGCTCACCGTGCCGACCTGGGCGATCTCGTTCGGATCTTTGGTCGACTTGGCATTCTTCTTCAGCTCTTCGACGATGGCCGTGACGGCCTTGTCGATGCCGCGCTTGATCTCCATCGGGTTGTGACCCGCGGCGACGAGCTTGGAGCCCTCGCGGAAGATGGCTTGAGCGAGCACGGTGGCGGTCGTGGTTCCGTCGCCGGCGATGTCGCTGGTCTTCGACGCAACTTCACGCACCATCTGTGCGCCCATGTTCTCGAACTTGTTCTCGAGCTCGATTTCCTTGGCCACGGTCACGCCGTCTTTGGTGACGGTCGGAGCGCCGAAGGACTTCTCGATCACGACGTTGCGGCCTTTGGGACCGAGCGTGACCTTGACGGCGTTCGCGAGTGCGTTGACGCCGTTGAGGATGAGGTTACGTGCGGACTCTTCGTAAACGATTTCTTTAGCGGACATAGTTCTGGTTTCTCCTCAGTTCACTTCTCGATGACACCGAGGACGTCGTCCTCGCGCAAAATCAGGTGCTCTTCGCCGTCCAGCTTGACCTCGGTACCCGAGTACTTGCCGAACAAGATGCGGTCGCCGGCTTTGACATCGAGCTTGCGCACGGTGCCGTCGTCTTGGACCTTGCCGTTGCCGACGGCGATGACTTCGCCCTCAACCGGTTTCTCTTTGGCGGAGTCCGGGATGATGATCCCGCCCTTGGTCTTCTCTTCTTCTTTGACGCGCTTGACGATCAAGCGGTCCTGCAGCGGTCGGATTTTCGTTGCCATGTGTCTTATCCCTCGAGGGTTGTCTGGATGCGTTCCCGCGGGCTAACCCGTGGGAACTTCAGGGGTTCCTGCCTTTAGCACTCAACGAGCGAGAGTGCTAACAACTCCGGCGCGCGCAGACTAAGCACCCCTCACGGGGTGTCAAGGGCACGACGCGGCGACGTCAACAAGCCGTGCATTTTCGCGCGGCTAGCGCACTTTTACGCAGGTGCTTCCGCAGGGTTTCGGATTGGCAGCCGACGCCCGAGAGTGCTGAAAATCCGCTCCGGTGCTGTACAGGCGTCTAGGCCCACCGGCCGCCGCCGAGCTACGCTTAACGGAGTCTGATTCGAGAGCGTACCCGCACCCTTCACCGGCGGGGGCGACCCCCCGAGCGCGAAGTTGCCACCGCCACTTCGAAGGCGCGCGAATCACTCCAACGCCAGCTCGACAGCGCGACCCGGCAGACGGGACCGCGATCGCCGAAGGCTCATCACGTGCCGACAGGGGGCTTCGGTCTCGCGGAATCACTTTGCATACGAAGTCATTCCTGGGCGCACGAAGGGCCTCCAGCGCGGAAGCGGAATCGAACGCGCGTGCGCAAAAGTCAGTTCGCCGCAGCACGCTCGATCGCCGCAGCGCGCTCGACCGCACAGGAGGCTTCAATCGCGACGGGGAGTCGCGGCCTCGAGGAATCACTTTGCATACGAAGTCATTCTTGGGCGCACGAACGAGCCTCGCTGATAGGCGGGGGGCTGCCGCTTCGCAGCCTGCTTGCAGAAGCTCGCGTGTCGGTGACCGATCGCGACGGCCGCACAACCCGCCACACCACCGTACACGCGTCACTCCCCGGACGTCACGTCCCCGCGAAGCGCTTCCCCCGCGTGCGCCCCGTCCCCTGCACGCGCCCTAGGCGCGCCGCATCACCCCACGCGCCCCGCGCGCAGCCACGCTGCACCTTGCACGCCCGCGCCCGCTCTTTCACGACACCGCTTCGGCACCGCACGGAAACGTCACACGATGGAAGGATGTTTGCATGAGTGAAGGGATGCGCCCGGTTTTAGATCTTTCGGCCAACCTGGAAACCTTCTTTCACGATGTGGTCGATGACGCGATGCGGAAGAAGCACGTCGAGGCGACGGAAGCCGCCGAGTACTACTTGGTGTCGCTGCTCACCGACTACGCGCGACCCGATGCGCGCAGCTGCGAAGCGCTGGAACGGCCCTTGACGCTTTTGCTCGACGAGGCGCTGCGCGCCCCTGGGCAAGAGCGCTTCGAGCGGCTGCGCGTGCTGGGCGACGGCGTCTTGTACGTGAGCGGCTTCTTTGCGCCGCATTTGGAGACGCGCGGCGTGGAGGTGCGTTACGTCACGTCGCTGGGCGCGCGCGCCTACGACAACGCCGGCAGAATGCTGCGCGGCGCCTCGGGTGACGCGGCTCCAGACTTGTTCTTCGAGTTGGCAGAGAATTTCGAGCGCTTCGCCGACTTGCTCAACAGCGTGGCCGAAAAGCTGTCGCTGGCGGCGGCGCCATCGAGCACGGCGGTCTTGAAATTGTACGAGCGCTGGCTGAAGACGGGCTCGCAAGAGCTCGGCAGCGAGCTGATGGAGCGCGGCGTGCTCCCAACGCGCGGCGCCGGGGGACTACACTGACCGAGCAGCTCGCGACGTTGCGCCGGCTGCAACGTCGGTTAGAGCGGTTCTATCATCTGGAAGCGACGCCCGACGTGCGCGGCTTCGTGCGAGAGAGTTTCGAGGTCGGCGAGCGCGAGGCGCTGCTGCTACGGGAGAGTGACGGCGGATTGGAGATGGCGTTGGTCGTGCCGGCGACGACGCCGGCGGCTGTGGCGGCGAACGAGAACGATGGTTGGCTGCAGTTAGCCGAAGGCGTCAGTCACTTCGTGTACGTGGCCAATCGCGCGCGCCAAGAATTGCCGTCGACGCACCTCGAGCTAGAGCTGCAGGCCGAGGTGGACAAATTCGTGCTTTTGGTGCTCGAGCAAGTGCCTTACGACCGCAGCGAAGCCTTCGAAGTGCACTCCCGGCTCTTCGAGCGCGTGACGTACCTGCACGAGGCCGGCACCGAGCTGGGCGATCGCTACCGCACGGCCAATGACCTGGCCGCGCGCTTCGTGCGTCGCTTGCTGGCGTACGGCACCGCGACCACGCACGCCACACTCAGGCGCTTTTACCGCGCCGGCCAAGCCGAAAAGATCCGTCTCGTCGCCGCGTAGTCACTTTGCGGCGAGCCAGCTTTGGCCGGCTGCCGTGGCCTCGGCCGAGGTGCCTTCGACACCAACACTGACGAAAGCGCGCGCGCCCGAGCTGCCGTGCTCGACGTTTCCGCCCAGCTTGGCGGCGACGGCGTCGAACGCCCGCGCCTCCGCCGCGCTCTCCAGCTCGACTTGCCACAAGCCGTATTCGAGGTGCGCGTCGTCCGTGTAAACCCAAAAATGATCGCCGCGCCACGCCATGCCGTGGGCCTGCGCCGCGCTCACGCTGGCTCCGTGAATGCTATGAAACAGCGCCAAACCCCAGGCTCCGAGCGAATCTTGCGAGTCGAGCGAAAGGCCCGTCGGCATGGGGTCGGCGATCTCGACGCCCGTTTCTTGCGGTGTGTCGAGCTGCAGTACTTCTGCGATGACGCGCTGGGTCGTCAGCGGTGGCGACGCCCACAACGGATCGTCGCCGCGCGGGCCCCCGACCAACCAAGCCGAATCGATCAGGCTTGCGCCCATGGCGTACGGAAAGGTCAGAAAGCTGTCGTCGTAAGCCGAAGGACTCTCGAAGACCCTGGCGAGGATGTCTTGCCGAGAGCTGAGGAAATAGTGGGGATAATCGTAGCCGCGTGGACTGTAGCCGTTGAACGGAACGGCGGCGCGCATCTCGTAAAATCTAGCCTCGCCCTCGACGATTGATTTCAGCGAGAGCGTGCGGTCGAAGGTGCCGTCGCCGTTGTTCGCGAACCAGGTCGTCAGATCGTAGTCGGCGTCTTGGAGGGCGTGAATCGATTCGTGGAGCAGCACGCCGTCGATGTCGGCAGTGTCGGCGGGCACGCCATGATCGACGATCACGATGCGTTTCTTGTCCGGCTCGTAGACGCCGCCCAACTTCTTCACGAAGCCGCCCACGCCTCCCGCGAGGCTGCCCACTGTGCCACTGCTAAGGTCGAGCAAGGCGAGCACGCGGTAGAAGTGATAAAGCTGCGACGATGGCAGAGCGGCGATCTCGTCGAGCCGCTGCTGCGTGTACTCGTCTTCGGTCAGCACATCGATGTGGATGTCGAGCGGCTCGTTGCCACGCAGACACGCCGCCAACCCGGCGATGCGCGTCTGGCAATCAGCGTCGCGAATGTCGCAGAGCGAATAGTCTGCGTCGAGGCACCCGGGCTGCGGCGCTGTGGGCACCGAGCTCGAGCCGCCGTTGCTGCCGTCGTCGCGCGCTCCCGAATGACCTTTGCTGCACGCGACTAAAAGCAGTGCGACTAGCGCGAACACTCGGGAACGAACCACACGATCAGCGTAGCGGAACCCTCTGCCGCTTGTAGCCTGGAATGTCCCGCTGCGAGACGCGGCCTGAAATGACGAGTGCTCTCCGCGCCTTGCGAGCTCGCTAAAGTGGCGCCGGTCGCAGCCGTTGAAGATGACTGTAATGACCACGACGCACGAGCAACTGCAGCTGATTTTCGGTTCGGAGTTTCCGACCGAGCGCGCTCCGGAGCGCGCCGCCAGTGCTGCCAAAGCGGCTGCCCAGGCTCTGGCGGACGAAGAGCGCTGGTGCGACAGCGAGGCGCCAACCGGCGTAGCGACCGAACGCCCGATTTTGCCTCGCCCGCCGCGTACTCCGCGCGTCTGACGTCGCCGCGCTTCCGGCCCTCTGCGCTTGATGTAAGCTCCGCCTCCCACTGAGGAAGGAGCTCGTCATGATCGTCCGCTCGTCGCTCGTCGTGCTGTGTGTTTTGGCTGCTGGTTGTTCGAAAGATGCGCCGCCTCCCGTCGCGCAGCCGGGTGAAGCGCCTTCTGTTGCGCCAGTGACTGTCGATACGAGCCCGGCGCCGAGCGCCGCGCCGTCGTCCGCGGTTGCGTCGAAGCCCGCGCTCGAAGACGCCCCGATCCCGCCGCCGGCTCCCGCGCCGCCACCGGCCGTTACCTTCAAGGGCGCGTTCAATCACCCCGAGAGCGTGCTGTACGACGCCGCGGGCGATCGCTATTTGGTGTCGAACATCAACGGCGTCCCGGATGCCGCGGACGGCAACGGCTACATCTCGGAGCTCTTGCCGGACGGTACGATCAAGACGCCGAAGCTCATCGCAGGTGGCGAGAAAGACGTGAAGCTCGACGGCCCGAAGGGCCTGGTGATCGTCGGCAAAGAGCTGTGGGTCTCCGACATCTCCGTCGTGCGCAAGTTCGACTTGAAGACGCTGGCGCCGAAGGGCGAAATCAAGCTGCCGGACACCACGTTCGCGAACGACATCGCGCTGGCGCCGGACGGTAAAGTCTACGTCTCCGATTCGTCCGTGAAGGCCACCGCCAAGGGCTTCGAGACGAACGGCGGCGACCAGGTGCTGGTCATCGACAAAGCCGGCAAGGTCAAAGTGCTCGCAAAATCGAAAGATTTGGGCGCACCGAACGGCATCGCCTTCGGCCCCAAAGGCATCCTCGTCAACACCCTCACCTCGAACGAGGTGTACAGCCTGAACGCCAAGGGCGAAAAGATCGACATCGTGAAGATGCCGAACGGCGGCCTCGACGGCCTGCTCGTCGTCGGTGACAACCTGCTCTGCTCGAGCTGGGGCTCCAGCACGGTTTACCGCGGCAAGCTCGGCGGCACGACGTACGAGCCCATCATCCAAAACGTCAAAGGCCCCGCCGACATCGGTTGGGACAGCAAACGCAGTCGCGTGCTCGTCCCGCGCTTCATGGACGACGAGGTCGAAGCCTTCGACGTGAAGTAAGCGTCCCAGGCGCAGCTCGGACGGCGGATCCCGCCGCCACCGCCGCCGTGCCAGTGAGGGCACGGCGCGCGGGGTCTGCCAGGGCGCGCTAGTGGCCGCGTGCGTAGTGGTCAATATTGGCCACTCGCCGGGTGTTGAAAAAGTGGGCTGCCCAACTGCGGACCCCTAGGGATTCATCACACCTTCGCTGGGGCTGCCACGCTGCAGCTAAAATCGCAGAAACTTCCGTTGCGTCGTTTGGCAAAGCCGCGCGGACGCAACCTGAACGCGCTTCGGGCCAGCTGATAGCTCGCCTCAAATCCGTGGATTTCACAAGGGGACTCGCTGAGGTTGTGACCTTCGCGCGTCTCGAAAGTCACTTCGTACACGAAGTGATTTTCGAAGCTCTAAACCCACCTGAGCGGACCACACGCCCGTCTCCCGCTTCGTTGCCGAGAAGGCTGTGGTTGGGCAGCGGGAGCCGTTACCGATAAGTCTCCACGAATGTCGAAGTTAGTCATCGACGCCTCCGGCAGTCCCAGCTCAAATTAGTGGCCAATATTGACCATTACTCATGCGAGGCGGCTGCTCGGACGCCGAGCGAGAGGCGATGCACGAGCGCGTGACTAAGCCTCCGGTTCCGCCTCCGGCTCCGGCTCCGCCTCCGGCTCCGGCTCCGCCTCCGGTTCCGGCTCCGCCTCCGGCTCCGGCTCCGGCTCCGCCTCCGGTTCCGGTTCCGGCTCCGCCAAAAGATGAGATGAATCCTGAGCTGCGGCCCGTTTGCAGAAACTCGCGGTTCAGCTGGCAGCCGTACAGCTTGGCCTGGAGACGATACGTGAGTTTCTGCGAGGCGAGCTGCGCTGTGGCAGCCCCTTTTTTCGACAGCCTGCGAGGGCCGGGATCGCTAGATTTTGCAGCGCGCGATGGCGTCGGCGGCGCTGAGCGTGGCGCCGGGGGCAAGTCCGCGGGTCAGGTCGTCGGCGGGGGCTTCGGCGGCGCTGAGTAGGCGTTCGAGCGGCTTGATGAAGCGGCGCTCGTCTTCGTTTTGGGCGTTGCGGCGGCCGCGACGCGAGAGGCCGGAAGAGGCAATGTCGTAGACGCCTTGGGCCCAGGCGGCGCCCGTCTTTTCGCCGAGCGGCGCTGTGAGGCCTTGGCGGATGAGAGCGGGGCGATCGCGGCTGACGACTTCGAGCGTCAGCGGCGAGAGCAGCTCGATGGCTTGGTCCATGGCGCGCGCGTCGTAGAGCAGGCCGGTGAACAGCGCCGGCACGGCCATGGCCAGATACGAGGGCAACGAGTCGCAGCCGCGCACCTCGAGCGTGTTTTTGAGCCGAGCTTCGGGGAAGAGCGTTTGCAGGTGCAGCTTCCAGTCGGCGATGGTCGCGTGGTGGCCCTCGTAGCCGTCGGCCATGAAGCTGCGGAAGGTTTGGCCGGTGTTGGCCACGACTTTGCCGTCGCGCTTGAATAGGAACATGCCCGCGTCGAGCGCCCATTCGACGTAGTGGCGGTAGGTCGGCTTGGCCACGCCCCAGATGCCCGGGATCAGGCCGGAGCGCGACGGATCCATGTTGAGCCAAACCTCGCCGCGCACGCTCTTGGTGCCGGCGAGCTTGCCCTCTTTGAAGGGCGAATTGGCCAGCATGGCGTGGATGATGGGCGAGAGCTTGAGCGACAGCGCGAGCTTTTTCATCGCGTCGGCTTCGCTCGAGAAGTCGTAGTTGGCCTGCACGGTGGCGGTGCGGCGCATCATGTCGTGCGCGGCGTGACCCTTGGTTGGCAGGTACTCGCGCATGACCGCGTAGCGCTGCTTGGGCACCCACGTCAGATCTTCTTGGCGCGCGAGCGGCTGGAAGCCGACGCCGAGCCAGGTCAGGCCGAGCTTTTTCGAAATCGGTGCCAGCTCACGCAGGTGGTTGTGAAACTCGGCTTCGATTTGGTGCAGGTCTGGCAGCGCGGCACCGGACAGCTCGAGCTGCGAGCCGGGCTCGAGCGTGATGCTGGCGCCGCCTCGGCGAAGCGAGATGACGGGGCCGTCCGGCAGCTCGCGCTCCGGCTCCCAACCGAAGTCGGCGAGCGCGTCGAAGATGCCGACGATGCCGTCGGCACCTTCGTACTGCAGCGGCGCGCCGTCGGCCTTGATGGCGAACTTTTCGGCTTCGGCGCCGATGCGAAACTTGTCGGTCGACTTTTCGGCAGCGCGAAACACCTCGTCGAGCTCATCCACGCTGCGGATGGGGCGGTCGTTGGGCGTCGCTTCGGGGGCCTGGGGCATTAGCTCGGGGGGTAATAGAGCCGAACGGCTCCGGTTACCAGTTGCCGGGGTCGCGATCGAGCTCGGCGTCCGACCTACGGGTCGGTACAGAAGGGTGGAGCGAGCCCAGGGCCAGCGCGAGCGCGCGGGTATGTGCCTCGGTCGTGCCGGCGCCGCCGCCGATGACGTGCGCGCCGCCCAGGCTCAAATCTAGCGCGCGTTCGACCCAATGTTCCGGGTCGGACAGCGGGTCGTCGAAGCCGCGCACCGCGCTTTCGCTGGCCGCGAGCAAGACACCAGGGACCACGCCGTGGGTCTCCAAGGCGCTCTTGAAGCGGGCCAGCTCCCGCAGGCCGATTTCTATCTGGGGGACCTCGAATAGCAGCACATGGGCGCCGGCGTCCGCCAGCGCTTCGATCAGCTCATACGGGTCGCCGTCGACGCTGCTATTGCCGAAAGGTCCGCATTCGAGCACCGCCCAGGTTGGTAGCTCCGTGCGTGCCGCAGCTACCACCGCCGCCATCAGACCGAGGCGCGAGCCCTGTCCGCGCGCCAGCAAGAGCTGACAACCGGCCGCCGCCAGGCGGGCGGCATGCTCGGTCAGCTCTTCGTGCAGCCTGTCAGCCGCGACCGGGCTGACCATGTCCGACCCGAGCACGCCGGCAACCGCGACCGGGCGCCCGGCGTCGTGCGTCGCCTCGAGCGCCAGCTCGACGGCCCGACCAGTGAGCTGCGCTGCGCGGTGCTCCATGCCGACTTCGGCCAGCGCGCGCGGCGTCGTGTCGGCGGTGAGCGCCGACAGCACGTCGACGCGGCTCTCGATCTCGGCGCGGTAGTGCGCCTCGACTTCGGCGGGGCGTTCGCGCAAAAGCTGGCCGAGCGCGCCCGGCGAATTGAGCAGCACACCGCGCGCCCGGAACGATGCGCCCGTATCCGAGTCCAACACCAAGGGGCGCCCTTCAACGAGGCGTTTGCGAAGCCGCTCGAAACTCATCCAGCAAACACGAACACTAGGGGCGCTCGGCGTTTTGCGCAACATTCGACGCTTTTGGCGCCGCGGGAGCGTTAGGCACGGCTACGACAGCGCCGGGTCTCGATGTAGCGCTGCCGCTAGCTGCGGCGCTGCTGGGTGCCGCGTTCTCGGGCGTGAGCAGGGCCGAGAGGCCGCGTTTCACGTCGACTTGCGTGAGCGGATCTTGCGCGGCCCGCTCGACCACGGTTTTGCCCTGCGCTCCGCCGACGCGCAAAAGTGCGCCGCCGATGGCGACGACGGCGTTGACCAGCGACGGTTCGTCCGCCGTTGCGCGGTACAAGGCGAAAAAGGTGCGCAAGTCTTCGTATTCGGCGGGTGTCGCCAGCTTGCCGAGCGCGATGGCGGCGCGTTCGACGTCCGCCATTTCGTTGGCGGGGTCGTTCAGGTGTCGTGCCAGAAGGGGAGTCGCGGAGACTTCGTTCATGGCGGCCAGCGCGTCGGCGAGCGGGCCGAGCGGCGGCGGCAACAGTACATCTGACACGTAGTCGTAGTGGCGCTGGAGCGCGGCCAGCATGTACTCCTTGCCCGAGCGACGCGTGGCGATCAGCTTGCGCGCGGCGGCGCGTAGATCGGGTGGAATTTTGGTGCTGCTCGTCAGGTCGATGAGAATCTTGGTGACCAGCGGGCTGTCGAGCTGGGTGAGCTCGTCGACGAGTAGCTTTTGCGCTACCGCCATGTCCGGCGTGAGATCGCCCAAAGCTTGGCCGATTTGCTCGGCGAGCGGGGCGGCGGGCGTCGTCTCGTCCAGGCTGAGCGCGCTGACGTCGACCGCGCAAGCCGTCAGGCGCGCGCCCAGATCGGCGCTGCCGGCGTCTCCGCCTTTTTCGGACACGAGCGATACCTTGCCGCTGGCGTCGCAAATCGCGAAGCCGCGCTGTCCGGAGCTCATGCCCAGCGCGTCGCCGCCGAGCGGCTTGACGAAGCGCACGCTGCCGTCTTGATCCGAAAGCCCGAGCACGACGCGGAAGTAGCTGGCCAAGTAGGCGTGATTGGTGAAGTGCGCGTCGGCGCCCGCGGCCGGAGCCGCAGTCGGGGTGGCGCTCAAGCGGATCTTCAGGCGCGCGGAAGCGTTGACCGGCCACAGCTGGTTGCCACTGCCGAGCCACACCGGCTTGCCGGGCAGCTGGCGTTTCGGCAGCCCCACGCGCGTCGCCTGATTGGTGGTCGCGAGCCGAATCTTGTCGTCGAAGCGCACCAGGCCCTGCTCGCCGAACCACAAATCACCGTTGAAGTTGCGCGCCTGCGACGCGATTTCGCGCAGTAGCAGCCGCGCGACTTCGTCACCCGTCTTGAGGTCGACGGCGGAGACGTACTGGTTGTTCCACGGAATGAAGCCGATGCCCGATTTCGCGGCAGGAAAGCCCAAGTCTACCGTCGAGTCGATGCTGCGCACGACTTCGCCGCTGCGCGTTACGGCTACGAAGCGGCTCTTGCCCGGAGCTTCGCCGGCCACGACCGCCACCGTGACTTCGCCGTCGTCGGCTGCGCCGCGCAGCTTGCGATTGTCGATGGGCACGCTCCACAGCTGCTTGCCACTCTTGGCATCGAGGCCGAACAGCGTGCCGGCATTGCTGGCGACGACGAGCTCGCCGGCGACGACCGGCAGCGTGTCGGCGCCGCCTTGGTGGGTCCAGCGTTGGCCGCTCGGTAACGCGACCCCGTAGAGCGCGTTGTCGCCGACGCCGACGGCAACGGACGCGGCCGCCGGCGCTTTCGAGCAGCGCAAGCGCGCTTCGAGCGTCGCCATCGATTTGCCCTGATCGGCTTGCCACGTTTCCGAGAAGGGCGCGCCCGTGCCGTGGACGATGTCGCCGCCGCACGCCGCCGTTGCTAGCGCCACCGCCAGAGGCGCCGTGAGGATCGTGAATTTGTTGAACGAGCGCATCACGGCGCCTCCTCGGTGACCGAAAAACCTTTGATCGCGCGCTCTAGACCTTTTTTGACCGCGGCGCTGCCGTCGGCTGGGAATTTGGCCAAAGCCGCCTGAAGCAGCGCGTTTGCGGGCTGGGTCGCCATGCGGCGCAGTCGCTCTATCAACTTGAGCTTCAGCTCGTCGGGCACGTCTGCTTGCGGCCTCAGCAGAATCGGTACCAGGCCCGACTCCATCACCTCGAAGCGCAGACGGCCGAGCAGGTTCAGGAATTTCTCGCACTCGTCGCCCACGCAGAGCTGGCCCAAGGACTGCGCGGCCTCGGCCACGTCTTTCGGCAGCACGCTGAATAGCTCTGGTACCGCAGCGCGCACGCCTAGCTCGCCCAAGCCGCGCGCGGCGATCGCGCGTTGCGACGGGTCGCTACCGTGCAAAGCGTGGCGCAAGACGTCGCCGGCGAGCGGTGACTTGGTCGCGATCAGCGCGCGCAGTGCCGCGCGCCGGAGCTCTGGCGTGCGGTGTTGGGCATACGGCGCGAGCGCAGCGCCAGACGACGGTTGCGCCATGATCCCGAGCGTGTCGATGGCGCGGCTCAGCACCGTCACGCTTGCGCCACGGCTGAGCAGCAGCTCGACCAACGTCGCGCCGGCGGGGTCGCCGCTTTTCGCGATGATGTCGAGCGCCTTCAGCGTCTCTGACTCGTCGCCGGCTTCGAGCGTTTTTTTGAGGCTGGTCAGGTCGAGCTTCGACTTGGGCGCCGCCGCGGGAGCCGCTTTGGCGGCTTTGGCGGGCGCCGCTAGGGTCGTCCGGGCGAAGCCGGCGAGGCCCGCGAAGCTGGGCAGCATTAGGGCTGCGCCGATGATCAGGGTGCGAGGATTTCTGACGGGCATTGTCGGCTCCGTGCGAAAGTACGCCTCCTCTTACTGGGCCAGGGCATGAAACTCAAGGCACCCGGGCTGCCCCCGCTTCCCAACGTTCGATTGGAGGTCCTCGAAGATCTCTCGCCGAAAGGCGCGAGCGGATTTCTGCGGCTGCGTCGCCGACGCTTCCGTGCGCACTACCCGGACGGCTCCGCGAGCGAGCCTTTCGACTACGACGAGGTCGATCGCCGGGCCATCGACGCCGCCGTGATGCTCGCGCACTACGACGACGCGCGCGGCGTGCCCTACGTGTACCTGCGCAGCGCGCTGCGACCGCCGGTCGCCATGCGTGACAAAGCGCGCTCGCCGTTGCGTGACGAGCACGACCACGGAGGTCTGTGGGAATTGCCCGCCGGCCTGGTCGAGCCGGGCGAACAGACGCCGGAGGGCGTGGTCAGCACGGCGCAACGCGAGCTGCTCGAAGAGCTCGGTTTCGAAGTCGAGACGTCGCAGCTCTTGCCGCTCGGCCCCAGCACTTTTCCCGCGCCGGGCATCGTGTCCGAGCGCCAATTCTACTTTCACGTCACGGTGGATCCCAATCAACGTCGCGCCCCCGAGCTCGACGGCTCGCCGCTCGAGCGCTTCGGCGAGGTAATCGACGTGCCGCTCTCCGACGCGCTCGGCTGGTGCGCCAGCGGCGGCATCGAAGACGTCAAAACCGAAATCGGCCTGCGCCGCTTCGCCGACATCGTCGCGCGCAGCCGCCCCAGCCACTAACGGCAGGCGCGCGGACTTCGGGTGGCGTCCGCACGGCTTTGCCTACAGACGCCACGGAAGTTTCTGCGATCTGAGCTGCGGCGCGGCAGCCCCAGCGAAGACGCGCGCGGGTCTGTGCACGCCGGCGTGCTTTTCCGTGCGCCAATTCGTCTGCCGATCGCACAAGAGTGTGTGGATGGCCCACCTTGCGAGAAGCCGCGGGGACAAATACACTTTTGGCATGTCGCTGCGATCATCCGGCTTGGTGAGTGTGCTTGCGCTCGAGGCGATGCTGGCTCTGACGCTTCTCGGCGCGTGTGGCGGAAGCGGCGACAGCACACAGCCCGGCGGCAGCGCAGGCACGCCGAGCGGCGGCGTGGCGGCGAGCGGTGCGGGCAATCTGGCTGGCAGCGCTGCTGGCACGTTGCCGATGCAGGCGGGCACGAGCGCGGGCGGCGCAGTTGCCGGAGCCGCCACGGCGGGCAGCGCAGGCTCCGCCGTTGGGGGCAGTGGCTCAGGCACGGGTGGCGGGAGTGGGGCCGGAACCGGCGGCGGCGGAGCTGCCAGCGGCGGTGCGGGTGCCAGCGCAGGCGGAACCGGCGGTCGCGACCTTTCGACGAATCGCGACGCGTTTTTCGGTGCCAGCCGTTGCGCGGCCGCGAACGTGCAGTTCTGCGAAGACTTCGAGAGCGGTACGCTCGACCCGGCGACGTGGAAGACCGGCGGCACGGCGCCGGTGATCGACGAGCTGCAGGCGGCGCGCGGCAAGAAGGCGCTGCACATCGGACCGATCGGCAGCGGCAACTCGCAGATTCGCACCACGAAGCCGTTCCCCGCCATGAACGGTCGCTATTGGGGCCGCGCGTTCGTCTATGCCAACGCCATGCCGCACAATTCAGCCGACGCCGATTCGCTTTCGTACTCGCATTGGACCATTTTGGCGGCGACCGGCGGCGTCGTCTCCGGCGAGGTGCGCATCGGCGGGCAGCTGCAGAAGCGTTACCAGAACCCGGCGCCGCTCAATTTCTGGGGCGTCGGCACCGACAATCAAACGCAGCCAGAAGGTTCCGGCGATTGGACGAACGCCGACGACGATCCGAAAGGCGCCGCCAAGGCCGTGGTCGAAAAGCAGTGGCAGTGCCTGGAGTGGATGGGCGACTACATGACCGACGAAACCAAGTTCTTCTTGGACGGCACGGAGCACCCCTCGCTCGACACGAACCCCATGACGAAGCATGGCGGCAACGCGGCCAAGCCGTTTCTGCTGCCCGAATTCAGCGCCATTTGGTTCGGCTGGGCCGAATACCAGGCCACGACGCAAAAGTGGGAGCTGTGGTTCGACGAGATCGCCATCGACCACGAGCGCATCGGCTGCGTGCTGTAGACGAGCGCCGCCCGGCTCACTAGTGCTGTTGTTACTTTTGAGGCGTGGCACTAGGCTCGCGCAGCCGAGATGTCCGGACCAAGAGTCATCGTCGTGGCCAAGCGCACGTCGTATCAGCGCTTCGTCGAAGAAGAAGGCGACCCGCGCGCCAGCCTGCTCGTCAAAGAGAAAGCTCCGGCGGTGCGCAGCTGGCTCGAAGCTCACGCCGAGCACAAGCGCACGCTCGAGCTGGTGATGAGCGAGCTGTCGCGCGCTGGTGCACAATCGCTGTTGCTGCGCCGCGCGCACGCTGCCTTCGACGCCGAGGGGGCAGAGCTGGTGATCGCCGTCGGCGGGGACGGCACGCTCTTGGCGGCGTCGCACAATGTCGACGACATTCCGATTTTGGGCGTCAATAGCGCGCCCAAGCATTCGGTCGGTTTCTTCTGCGCCGCCACACGCAAAGACTTCCGTCGCCATCTGGAGCAGGCGCTAAGCGGCAAGCTCCGCGCCCTTTCGCTGTCGCGTATGTCCGTCGCGCTGAACGGGCGGCTGCGCAGCAAGCGTGTACTCAACGAAGCGCTGTACTGTCACAACTCGCCGGCCGCGACGTCGCGTTACATTTTGCGCATCGCCAAAGTCACCGAAGAACAACGCTCGAGCGGCATCTGGATCGGGCCGCCCGCAGGCTCCACGGCTGCCCAGCGCTCGGCCGGCGGTCGCGTGCTGCCGCTCGCGTCGCGTCAGCTGCAGCTCGTCGTGCGTGAGCCGTACACTCCCCGCGGCAAGAAAAACGCCCTGGCGCGCGCCGTCATCAAACCCGCAGAGCGCGTCACCATCATCAGCAAAATGGACGACTCTAGCTTGTTCCTCGACGGTCCCCAGCGCACCATTCCCGTTCGACTCGGCGACGAAATCGAATTCTCGCTCTCCGATTCGCCGCTCCAAGTCTTGGGCCTTCGCGCCCGCTAAAATGTCCTGGGCGTTCGCCACGCGTTTGACCAGCCGCTTCCGCAAGCATGGTCAGAGCGCGGGCTACCTGGCCGTAGCGCTCGCGTTCACTGCTGCGTACGCGAGCCGTGAACCTTACGACGACGCACACTTCTTCAAGCGGGTGGCGCTCAACGCGCTCGACCACGGCACCCTGGCTTGGAACGTCGACGAGGGGCCGGTCTATGGCAGCACTTCGCAGACCTTCCAGCTGCTCGCTGTCTTGGTTTCGGCCGTCACGCGCGAACACTACATGCTCGCCACGCGCGGAATCTCGCTCTTGCTGCTACTTGCGTCGTGCGTCATCCTGCAACGCCTCGGCTCCGCAAAAGATCGAGCGGCCTCGGTCATTTTCGCCTTTTGTTCGAGCGCGCTGTTGTTTCCCATCTTGAGCGGGATGGAAACGGGGCTGGGCATCTTGGCGGTTAGCGGCGCTCTGTGGCTCTTGTACGCCGAGCACGAACGCGAGCCGCACTGGCTGCTCACCCCACTCTGCGTAGTTTTGGTCTACCTGACCAGACCCGACGCGGCGCTGCTCGTGCTCCCGCTGCTCGTCGTCGAGCGCTGGGGCCGAACCGGGCGCATACCCGTGCGCGAGCTTACGCTGGTAGGCGCGCTGCTCGGCGCTCTGCTCCTGCTTTTTCGCGTGTACTACGGCACGCCGCTGCCGCTGCCCTTCTACGCCAAGCAGGTGGCGCTGAGCCCCTACGATCATTCGTTCATCGAGCTCTCGAAGCAGTCGGCTCGACAGCGCTTCGGCCTGTTCGTCAGCTGCGCCGCCCCGCTGTTTCTGTGCGGGCTGTTCAGGCGCGATCGCACTAACCTCGCGCTGCTCGGCACGAGCTTGGTGTTCGTCGCCTACCACTTGCTCGGCACGATCGACGTGATGGGCATGCACGGCCGCTTTTTCGTGCCAGCGCTGCCGCTCTTGGTTTTGGCTTCGGCGCGGGCGGCCAGCACGCGCGAGAACGCCGGCAGTCTACGCTGGGGGTGGATTGCTGCCGGCTGCTACCTGGCGCTGCTGCTACTGCTGCGTCTGCTGCACGGCTTGCCCTCCGGTAGCGCGTTTCAGCTCGACGCCGTGCCGGCCTTCCTCAAAGTCTCGGTCGCGCTGGGTGGCGTGGCGTTGCTGCTCTCGCAGGGCATGCTCCGGCTGCGCGCGAGTCTCGCTGCCGCGCTCTTGCTGCTTACGTTTGTCGGCTCGCTTTCAGCTCTGCGCCTAGGGCAGCTGCGTTTCTACGCCGACGCTGACTTCCTCGAGCTCCAGGAATCGCGTTACACCGTTTACCGGGGTCTCGAGACCCTCCGCAGCTGCTTCGGTGACGAGATTCACGTCTATCACTCGGAGGTCGGGCTACCTGGCCTGCGCTTCCAAGCCGGCAAGGTCAGCGACTTGGCAGGCTTGGTCAGCCCGCGTTGGCTATTTCGCACCGAGTCTTTCGATCAGCTCTGCCAGACCGAGCAGCCCGAAGCCATTTTTCTGCCACACAAAAACTACCGCACGCTCAACCAGGAAGTCCTTGGGAGTCACTGCCTGCGCGGCTACCGGCGGATGGTCCAGGACTCGAGCTCGCCGCTCTACGTACGCCGCGACCTCGCCCCGAGCTTCCTCGACTGCGCGCACGCCCGTCGCGACCCGTTCGTTCATGCGTCGCGCTGATCGGGCGCTCAATCGCCAACCCGGACAGCCAGCGATTCTCTCGCACGCCTCCTGGCCTCTTCATGGGGGGAGGCCCTACCCGCGCGCCCAGCTGGGCGCGAAGCGCGAAAGCCGCCGGGTCGAAGACGTCGAGCCTGCGCACGGCGTTGGTCAGCGACGGTGAGAAACCACGAGCACGGCGGTGAGCAGCCACGAGCACGGCGGTGAGCAGCCACGAGCATGACGGTGAGCAGCCACGAGCATGACGGTGAGCAGCCACGAGCATGACGGTGAGAAACCATGAGCGCGCCGCGCCGCGGCTCCGCCCCGCCAAAAGCGAATATAACCGACTATAAGGTTATATTCGCTTTTGGCGGGGTGGCTCGGCGCGCCAGCCTTGCTGGTCGCTGGCCGGACGCCGCAAGTTCTGGCATTTCACGGCCTCACCGGCGCGCCGCAAGAGGTGGCGCTGCGGGCAGCTACAAGATGTGGTGCACGGTGGTGGCGGCGATGCCGATGTAACTCTTGGGAGTGAGTGCCAGCAGGTAGTTGCGCGCGTCGGCGGGCAGAGCGAGCCCGCTGATGAACTGGTGCAGGATGTCTTTGGTGAGCGGGCGGCCGCGGGTGAGGTCCTTGAGCTGCTCGTAGGCGTCGGGTAGGCCATGTTTGCGCATGACGACTTGGACGGCTTCGCCCAAGACTTCCCAGACTTCGGCCAGGTCGCGCTCGGCGGCCAGCGGATCGAGGGCGAGTCTGCCCAGGCCGCGGCGCGTGGCCTCGATGGCGACCAGCGCGTGGCCGACGGCGACACCGATGTTGCGCAGCGCCGACGAATCGCTGAGGTCGCGTTGTAGCCGCGAAACCGGCAGTTTTTCGGCCAAATGCTGCAGCAATGCGATGGCGATGCCGCAGTTGGCCTCGGAGTTTTCGAAATTGATCGGGTTGACCTTGTGCGGCATGGTGGACGAGCCGACTTCGCCCTTCACCGCGGCCTGCTTGAAGTAGCCGAACGAGATGTACATCCACATGTCGCGGTCGAGCGAGAGCAAGATGTTGCTGAAACGCGACAGTGCCATGAAGACTTCTGCCAAGTAGTCGTGCGACTCGATCTGCGTCGTGAGTGGATTCCAGGTGAGCCCCAGCGACTCGACGAAAGCGCGCGACAGCTTTTCCCAATCGAGCGACGGATACGCGGCCACGTGGGCGTTGAAGTTGCCGACCGCGCCGCTGAATTTGCCCAGGTATTCGGCCTCGGCAATTTGCTTCAGTTGGCGATTCAGCCGATACACGAATACGGCTAGCTCTTTACCGAGCGTGGTGGGAGACGCCGGTTGCCCGTGCGTACGTGCGAGAATGGCCACGGCTTTCGCCGTCTCGGCCAGCTTGGTCAAATCGGCGACCAGCGCACGCGCCGCGGGCAGCCAGGCTTCGGCGAGCGCCGACTTGAGCATGAGCGCGTAAGCCAGGTTGTTGATGTCTTCGGAGGTGCAGCAGAAGTGCACCTGAATGCCGTGCTGTGGCAGGCCGAGCGCGTTGAGTTTTTCACGCAGGTAGTATTCGACGGCCTTGACGTCGTGCTGAATCTTGACCTCGTGCGCCTTGATCTTGGCAGATTCGGTCTCGTCGAAGCCCGTGATGAGCGCGCGCAGCGAGGCAACTTGCTCGGTCGAAAGCGCCGGCACGTGCGTGATTTCGTCGCTAGCGGCCATGAACAGCAGCCATTCGATTTCGACGGCCACGCGATACTTCAAGAGTCCGTATTCGGACATGTGCGCCGCGAGCGGACGCATGACCGAGGCGTAACGCTCGTCGAGCGGGCTCACGATGCTGGCCGAAGCCGTAGCGGTGCTGACCAAATTCGCGGTCGGGTTGGTGGCCCCACCAAAAGCGGGATTGCGAGAATCACTCATGAAGTCGCGGGACCTATGTCCTAGCCGTGTAGGCGGCGCAACAAGGGCGCCCAAACCGCCCAGATCGCGCGCGATTTAGCCGAAGAATCTGGCTCTGCTAGACTGATGGGCTTGGTCTCTCCCAGGCTCTCGATTCGCGTTGCCAGGGACCGTATGGCGGCTTTCGTCGAGCTTTCGGCGGGCAGCGAGCCCGTCTCTGCTCTGGACGCGCTCGTGGCCGAGGCAGGGATCGTGGCGGGCGTCGACGCAGCGCTGCTCGCAGAGCTGGCGGAACGCGCGCAAGCACCAGGCTTCGCGCGCGCTGAGCTGCAAATCGCCGCCGGCGTGCCGGCTACGCGCGGGCTCGCGGGGTGCATCGAGCTCGCGTTCGAGCAGGGCTTGGCTCCCGGGCGCATGAGCGACGATGGGCACATGGACTTTTTCGAGCGCGGTCTGTTGAAGGCCGTGACGATCGAGCAGATCGTTGCCCGGGTGGTTCCCCCAGAGCCTGGGCAAGCCGGCTACACCGTGACGGGCGAAGTGCTGCCGGCGCAAAGCGGGACTGCCGCGAAGCTGCTGCTGGGCGCCGGGGTGGTGGCCGACACCGAAGGCGTGGTGCGCGCGCGGCACGGCGGCGTCGTGCTGTACCGGGCTGGCGAGGCGCTCGATGTCGTCGCACAGCACGTTCACCGGGGCGCCGTGGACTTGCATACCGGCCACCTCGATATGCAGGGCAGCTTGAGCGTGAAGGGCGATGTCGAACGGCTGCTCCGGGTGAGCGCGACCGGCGACCTCGAAGTGCTCGGCTCGGTGAGCGGCGGGTCGCTGCGCGCGGGCGGCTCGATTCGCGTGAGCGGCAGCGTTCGCGGCGGCGACGATGCGCGCGTGATCGCCGGGCACGACGCCACGCTCAAGAGCTGCGAGGCGGCCGACGTCACTGCTTTCGGGTCGCTGCGCGTTCAAGAAGCCGTCAATAGCCAGCTCTCGGGCCAGCAGGTGCTGGTGACGGGCAGGCTGCGCGGCGGTTCGGCGCTGGCCGAGCGCACGCTGGTCGTAAAAGAAGCCGGCACGAGCTCGGGCATGGCCACGCTGCTTCGCGCCGGCGAGCCGCTGGACGTCCCCGATCTGGAAGGCGTGCAGCGTGCCGTGATGATGCAGAAGCTCCGGCGCATGGCCGAACGCGGCGGGGTGCGCGACGCGTTCGGCCGACGCGGCAGCGGGCGAGCCAAAGGCGGCAGGCTGGGCCGGCTGAACGCGGAGCTGTCGGCCGAGGAGCAGCAAGAGCGCGCTGAGCACGCCGCACGCCGCGCCGAGCTCGCGCGCACGGCCGTGATTGAGCTGGGTGTTTTGTACCCGGGTGTAGAGCTGCGCATCGGCAGTGCCAGCCTGCAATTCGAACAGGTCGTGCGCGGCTTGCGCTATTCTCTCAGCCCGGAAACCGGGCAGCTGGTTGCAGAGAGGACCTTGGCATGAGCCTGAAACGCCTGACCGCCGCGCAACTGATGACCGCGGGACCGATCATGATCGAGCCGAGCGCCAGCCTGCGCAGTGCTGCGCGCTTGATGACTGAAAAGCACTTGCATTGCTTGCTGGTGCCTGCGGAGCCGGGCCGCGTCGTCGGCGTCATCACCTCGAAAGACATCATTCAGGTGCTGTGCGAAGGCGAGCCCGAAATGCTCGACCAATTGCGGGTGAGCGACGCCATGACGGCGCCCGCCCTGTGCGTGCAAGAAGAGCTGCTCATCGACGATTGTTTGCGCCTGATGCGCATGTCGGGCGTGCGCAGCGTGCCGGTCGTGCGTGGGCTAACGCCGGTCGGCATCTTGAGCTTCACCGACGTTTTGCGGGCCGTTTCGAGCTGAGGGCGGCGCCCGGGCTGGTCGCTCCAGGGGCGGGAGTTTACAACCGCTGAATCAGACTTATGTTCCGAGGACCGAAGTGGAGAGCCAGATGCAGATTCGTCGCGCCAATGAACGCGGTTACGCCGACCACGGCTGGCTGCGTTCCTTTCACACCTTTTCATTCGCCGACTACTACGCGCCCGCGCACATGGGCTTCCGGTCCCTGCGCGTCATCAACGAAGATCGCGTAGAGGGGGGCAAAGGTTTCGGAACGCACCCCCATCGCGATATGGAGATCATCTCCTACGTGCTGTCAGGGGCGCTGGCGCACAAAGACAGCATGGGCACCGGCTCGGTCATCCGCCCCGGCGACGTGCAACGCATGTCGGCCGGCACCGGCGTGACGCACTCGGAATTCAACGCCTCGCCGACCGAGGTCGCGCACTTTCTGCAGATTTGGCTGTTGCCCGACAGCCGTGGTCACGCGCCCAGCTACGAGCAAAAGCACTTCGCCGAGGCCGAGCGTCAGGGGCGCCTCAAGCTAGTCGCGTCGAAAGACGGACGCGAAGGCTCGCTGACCATCCACCAAGATGCGTCGCTTTTTGCCGGGCTGCTCGCTCCCGGTGAGCGCGCCGCGCATCAGCTAGCAAGCGGTCGTCACGCCTGGCTACACGTCGCCCGCGGAAAAATCGAGGTAGCGGGGCAAGAGCTCGCTGCCGGAGACGCCGGGTCCTTCGACGAAGGCGGAGAAATTGCCCTGGTCGCGCGCGAGCCGAGCGAGGTCTTGCTGTTCGATTTGGCGTGAAATCGGCGGGCGCGCTCGGCCAACGTCGGCTAAGTTCTTGCTCGAGGTTTCTGGATGTTGCGTGAGTTAGGTTCCGCGCTGTTGCTGGCTCTGGCCGCACCAGGTTCCTGTGACAAAAGCAGCGACTCGAGCGGCGCCGCGGGCGCAACGTCGACGCCCTCGCCGTCGACGCAGTGTAACGACTACGCCAGCACCTGGTGCAACAAGGCCTTGGGTTGCTACGTCCAACTGGGCCGCATCGATCCAGATTCGGCCCAGACCAACATCGACGAGTGCGTGCAAGGGACGGAAGGCAGGTTGCCCTGCACCTCCGTCACGGGCGTCAGCGCTGACTACGACAAGTGCATCTCGCAGATCAACGGCATGTCTTGTTCGAGGTGGGACGTTCCTCAAACGCAATTTGCCACGGTGCAGCCGCCCGCGAGTTGCAACGAGCTGTTCGTCT
>Ga0307516_10001061_pt1 | contig 38259 bp, 47 predicted proteins | sample 19_EM_MG_FD_203310 | JGI IMG/M metagenome (GOLD analysis project Ga0307516, IMG submission 203310) | Populus trichocarpa ectomycorrhiza microbial communities from riparian zone in the Pacific Northwest, United States - 19_EM | ecosystem: Host-associated > Plants > Roots > Unclassified | place... | reverse complement strand
TCTGAGACTTGGCTCCCTTGCACAAGTTGCTGTCCTCTCTTCTTTTCCGTGGTATCCGTTGGTGATGATGCTCTCTTGCAAACCCTCCTTCGCGTCCTTTTGCGGGATTGAGTCGTCGGGGTCGTTCGTTCTGATTGTAAAGGTTGGTCGTCGCAGACTTAGCGGAATTCTCGGGGGGGTCGTAAAGGTTGGTTGTCGCAGACTTAGCGGAATTCTCGGGGGGGGGTCGATGTGTTGCTACCAGTTGAGGGGTAACAAGAAGCATGGTCTTCTTACAAGGCGGGGTGGCGGCTTCTTAAGGGAAGTCCGCCGCCGCCAGCGCTAGCTGCTAGTGTCACCCTGTGACTACACACCACAAGCCCGAAGGGCAGCCCTAGACGGCACACCAGTGTGGCATCCACTGTGTCCGGAATCCTCCTCCTACATTTAGCGTGTCTCTCATCAATAGCAAAAAAATGAAAAGTTGAAGTATATTGCTTTTTTTACAGGTGAGACATAAATTTGAACTAATATTTCTCGAGGTTTCAGCTAAAAATAAAGCACTTTTTTTTTTTTAAATCCTTACAGGAGCAAAATATAACTTCTCCTCTCACGGGAGTTAGCGATGCTTACAGGAGCTACGGGAGCTACAGGAGCTCCCTAGGAATTCTCCAATTTTTTGCTGATGATGGCGTTGGAATTCTGTTTCCTTGGTGTGAATATGTTCTCGGCGGAAGGGAAAGATGGAAGCCCCATGGGGGTGGTGCGGCAAGGAGGAGTGCATATTACCTGTAGTGTAAAGCGCAATAGATCGAAGTCGCATATTATCCTTCACTCCACCGCAAAACTTTTGTTCGCTGCCAAACAACTTTTTATCCCACCACTGATTTTGCTGGAAATACCCTCTGGGGCTTCATAACTCCACGGTCTTTCCATCTACGAACTCACAGGCCATCTCCCACTCCTTTGAAGTTGCTGCCCGCTTGATTTCGCTCCATATCGCGGTCATTTCAGTCCTGGACAACACCCACTCCCTCCCCTGTAAAGTGGACACCTGTCCACAACAACAACATGTCACCATGGCAACCACCCCGGTTACTGACCCTTTTCTGGTACACTCTCTAGCAACCATGAGAAACTCATCACCAATATTCGGATCATACTTTGCTAGGTTAGATTTTTATAAAAACCTTTACTAGTAGGCAATCGGGTCATCTTTGGCCTAAGTTCTGCACTGAACGACCAAAGGGGGCTACAGATTGTTCCCTCCAGGCCATAAACAAAACAATCACCAACCATGCCAACATCTCCCACCCTCCTTTTATCCTGACGCACATCACAGCCACGAACAACCTCACCGTAACCACCGCACCCCAGCACCTGGACGTAAGCTACGAACCCTACCTTGCTATCTTTGAAGATGCACTCCACGACTTCCCCATCACCTCATCCAGGATCAGCCAGAGATGGACTCACTTTATCATTGATGGCATTCCCAACACCACCACCACCCCCTACAATGTCTGTACTGAAAACGAAACCAACTATCCTTCACTCCGAATGGGTCAAACTCCACAATGGCTCACCAGCCCTGAACGCCATCAGGGTAAAGAAGCTTCATCCATGGTCATCACCTTCATCAGTAAAATGACCAAGAAGTCCCTTGGTGCCACCAGCCTCAACCTGTTTAACCGCGAATGCAACCTTGCCGAATACATATCCTTCAGCCCCTCCACCCAATACAACAAGTGCCAGCAATATGGGCACCCCACCCAATGCTGCACCAACAGCAGCCACCCCTGTGCTGTCTGCACCCAGCACCACCCCACCCGGGAACACCCCTGTGCGATTGGCAACTGCAAAGCTGGAAACGCCTGCACGTACCCTTTAATCTGCTGCACCAACTGCCAGTAACCACACAAAGCCTCAGACTGAAAGTGTCCAACCAACGTCAAGATCATGATGGCACTGTGACACAACAACACCACAGCTGCCGACATGAACATAACTGCCTAGAGGTACCAACAAAGGTAATGGTACTGAAAACTTCCTTTACCGTGTTTTCCCACACGCTTTTCTACCCCCGCTTTCATATTTCAAATACTGTCTTTGAGCAGCTGGAGGAGAACTGTTTGTCGCTAGTCTTATCAGTACAGTTGCCTCTCATTACACTCTTCTTGGTTTGATTTCCTTTGTGCTTTCATTCTTGCTTGCTTTTGGCAGTATAGGGAAAGATGGGAACCCCACAGGGGTGGTACGGTGAGGAGGAGTGCATATAGCCTGTAGTGTTAAAGTGCAATAGATTGAAGTTGCATATTATCCTTCACTCCACTGCAAAATTTTCGTTTGCCACCAAAAACTTTTTACCCCCACCACCGATTTCGCTGGAAATATCCTCTGGAGCTTGATAACTCCATGGTCTTCCCATCTATGAACTCGATGGCCACATCCCACTTCTTTGTTGTTGCTGTACGCTCGATTTCGCTTCGTATCACAGTCACTTCTGTCTTGGACAACACCCACCCCCTCCCCTGAAAAGTGGACATCTGTCGACAACAACAACCAGTCACCATGGCAATGCCCTCTGGCACACCCAAAGCCCCAACAATAACAACAGCCCCACCCATGTTTGGAGCAGGCGCACCTGCCCTCACACCCACTCCCTGAATTCCCCTCATACTACCTATCCCACACTGAAGCGTCAATCAGTCACCCAAGTTTGACCCCGCCATCGACTACGCCCCCGAATGGGACCATGATACGGACACCCTAGTGGGCTTCTTCACTTGAAAGTCAGCTGCCCACCACAACAGCAACATCAAAATGACCCTCAAAGCACTACTCGTCCCAATCTGCTAGATTGTACACAATGAAATGAAGCACCAGCTAGCAAACCAATCCGTAAATGTCAGGATCTCAGGCCTCCAGGAGATGAATGACCGGGAGGTGGAAATGCAGAAACAAATCCTCCACCTGACCGAAACCGTTACCAAGCTCACCAAACAAGCCAACTCCCTATCTCTGTGTTACACCCCAACCACCACTACGACCACTACCAGCGCCGTCCTGGCAGTCACCCAACAACACCCGAAGCACCCTGTCCCGACAAAACCCCCCCAAGTCTCTACACAGACCTACGTACAGGTAGCAGAGAAACAGCCAAGGGAATTCACGGACGTAAAGAGTAAGAAGGCCTGAAAGGAGACCGTCCTCCCAAAACCTTGCCTGATGGCAGACCGACTGGTTATCTTTAACCTAATGACTGCACCAAACAACTGCAAGGAAGCCACAGACCCTGCCCTCCAAGTGGTAAACAAGGTCATCACCACCCACTCTGACATCGAACACCCACCTTTCATCCTAGCAAACATCACTGCCACCAACAACATCGTCTTCACGGTTGTGTCACAGCACATGAGCACCACCTACGAAGCATACCTGGCCATCCTTGAGGAGGCCCTCCATGAATTCCCGATCGCATCTTGAAGCGTCAGCCAGCGATGGACTCGCTTCATCATCCATGGCATTCCCACCACTGCTATACCAGAAGCTGCCCAAACCGAAATCAAAACCACATACCCCTTCCTCTGAATGGGCCAAACACCATACTGGCTCACCAGCCCTGAACGCCATCAGGGTAAAGAGACATCTTCCATGGTTGGCACCCTCATTGGTGAAATGACCAAGAAGTCTCTAGGTGCTACAAACCTCGCACTGTTCAACCGCAAATACAACATTGCCAAATACATCTCATTCGGCCCTTCTACCCAATGCAACAAATGCCAACAAATGCCAACAATTTGGGCACCCAACCCAATGATTTACCGTCAGCCACCACACCTGCGCATTCTGTGCCCAGTCCCATGCAACCCGAAGCCACCCCTGTGGGATCGGAAACTGCAAAGCTGGACACTCTGGCAATCACCCCCCGATCCGCTGCGCCAACTGCCAGCAACAACACAAAGCCTCCGATCGAAACTGCCCCACCTATGTCAAGCTCATGATGGCTCTGCAACATGACAATGCCACACCTGCGGATACGACTATGACTATCTAAGGTATAACCCCCAGGTATTGGTACTGCACTACTTCCTTTACCGTCTTTCATTACACTCGTATCACACCACAATGTACACGAAACACATACTTTGGACCATTGGAGGAGGACTGTTTTGTTGCAATCTGCCACCTGAACGGCCATGTTTCGCTTCAGTTTTCCTTGGTACGATTTTCCTTACTTTTCTTTCAGCAGACTCCGGGAAAGATGGGAGCCCCATGGGGGTAATACGGTGAGGAGGAGTACACAAGACCTGAAGTGTCACAGTGCATTAGATCGTAATCGAATATTATCTCTCTCCACAGACATATCTCTCTACCTCCGTCATCCGGTGCTACGACCACTATCTGTAAGAACCTCTTAGAAGAGATAAGGGCAAAGCCAAACACCGCCACAGTGAAGCCGAATACCGCAACAATACCACACCAGGCTTGCAGAGAAAGGGAAAAGTTGAAAATTACCACAGCGAAGCTGAATACTGCAACGATAAGGGCAAAGCTGAATACCGCCACTGCAAAGCCGAATACCACAACGATAAGGGCGAAGCTGAATACTGCCACTGCCAAGCCGTATACCACTACAACGATAAGGGCAAAGCCAAATACTGCCCCAGCGAAGCTGAATACTGCAATGATACCACACCAGACATGCAGAGTAAGGGTGAAGCCAAATACCACTACAGTGAAGCCGAATATCGCAACAAGCCTACATCGCCGGTCGAGCAGCACGGACTAGTGAAACAGGATCTTGACAGTATAGACTTAGGTACTGTTGCGACTTCTCCCAGAGCCTCTGGAAACCATTCGGCCGTTCCCAGCTTGCTCCTTCAGGACCGTTTCTCTCCTAGCCTTATATCTGTATTGCTTTGGGTCTGCTTACTAGCAGCCCTACAGCCCTTCTCAATTTCTGGCCTTGCGGCCACACCAGTCTGATCACTCCTTCGGGAATGATGCTGGTGTTTCTCTTCTGTTCCTCTTCAGGATGGACCAGAAACCTCCCGGGTTTTCTGGTCTGCCATTTCCTCCTCGACCCTTTTTGGTTCGAGGGGTATATGCTCCCTGATCTGTGTTGATACAGGGGCAAGGGGAGTCTCTTCCCGAGCCATAGCTAGTGGCGTAGGGACTGAGAGAAATGGTAGTAGGGCTGGAGCCACAACTTCCTCATGCCCTTGGATTGGCAACATCCGTCACAGGGTTACAAGTCCCTTCCATGGCATGTACCTTTGTACAGCTTCATCGATGGTGTTTTGCCAGCCAGTACAGATAACTGGTACTGGTGACAGCCTCATTAGGATGTCCTTCTGGGCATCCGGGATGGACAGTGGGTAGTGGTGGTCTTCGTCTATCGAAGCAACCGGTCGGAGTTGGGTTCTGGCTAGGTAGGCGATGAGCCATACCAGAGCACAGCAGAGGAGAGTAGTGGTGGGTCTCTACCAGTAAGCAGATACCTTGGCCAGGGTTGCCCCAATAGGTTCGAATCTGCCGAAAGTCATTGGTACAAACATCGTGAACAAGGTGATTAGGGCCTTAATTAATACTGTAAACCTGGGGCTATCTGGGTCTTGAGTGGAACCATGGATATACCAGAGGTGTAGTAGAATCGTACAAAGAGAGGAAGATCAGGTTGTTCAATAATGCACACCAGAATGAATTAATGGGTCCGTTTCATCATTCATGCTTTTATTGCAGATTTCTCTCCCTGCTCAGTGCGTTTGGGTGGCATAAGTAACGCGGCTAGTAGTCATGTGTCATCATTCCTCTCGAGCATAGGTATCACATCAGCAAAAAAATGAAAAGTTGAAGTATATTGCTTTTTGTACATCTGAGACACAAATTTTAAATTACTTTTCTCGAGGTTTCAGATTAAATAAAAGCAATTATTTTTTTCCAAATCCTTATGGGAGCTCACAGGAGCTTACAGGAGCTACAGGAGCTACAGGAGTACTGGGAGAATTCTCAAATTTTTCGCTGATGAATCGTGTACCAATGGATAGTGTGCAGTGGAAAGTTCTATGGAATCACCCACATACCTCCATTTGCAACAATCTCCATTCTGCTTGAGGACCTGAAGTTGATTGCTCCTGGTCGGTCAAATGATAAGCCACCAATACCCATACCGTGCAAATCCCTTAAGCCCATACGGATGAGAGGCTTACCAGCCTATCAGAGATAACCAGGTCATTGGCTTCTGTGGCCTAGCCTCTATCTTGTATCTAGTTATATTTCTGGTTCATATCCGGAGATTAGGTTTCCTTATGCTGTTTACAGCTGTAAGGTTTAACTCCAGGACTATCTACTGCCTAGACTCTCTCAGACTTGATTGCCACTGACCCCAGTGTTGATATGCAACCCAGTATTGGGAAGAAGTACCTGCTGTCAGAGCACTTTGAGTATTGGGTTCAGCGTTCCTTAGCTCATCACAGCATTTCAGATGACTGGCTCGGAGTACTGCGGATTTAGGGATTATCAGTATGCCGAGCTGATGCTGGACAGGTCTCACCCCCTAGTACCTGGGAACCAGTTGGCTGCTTTCCCTCAAGGCTGCTTCACCCGTCTGAACTGCTTCCGTTCTGGTGCCAGCAAGTGACTAACTACCTATATACTCTACTGGGTGTTGTAGGCTAACTTTGCGTGTTCCCCACTCCCAAGTGCTGTTCCAGTATTAGCACGTATCTTAGTACTCTGCCCCCAAGCTATGTCCATGACTATAATTGTCCCAACCATTACTTCGTGGGTTTTCCAGTATGGATGCAGCTCGAGTACTTTTTCCAACAATAATAGATTTTCCAGGTACTTTGACATGAGGCATAACTCTCATTGCAACTCTACCTTGCTGCCAGGCCAAGAGGCAGGACGGAGTTGAGGTATCTTCTTGATTCCTGGCCCTCCTGATCTTTTTGATTTCTGAAGCGGCTGGGTAGTCCGGTGCTTCCTCGCTTTTGCAGCTCTGCATTGTGGTCTCGTGCTTCCCCACTGTACAGCTCAGCATGTCATGTGATGTGGTTGAGTGATTGGGTGTGACAGGAAGTTGATCACTGATAAGTGCTAATCTTCTGTTGCTGGAATGATTAGTATCTGGTTTTCAAAACTTTTCTCAGTGAGATGTAGAGAAAAGGGCCTCGGAATTGCTGGCCCCCATGTTTACCACTGGCTCCTAAGGAGCTATTTATCGCGCGAGAGTATGGCAGTGGTGAGGTTTGATTGTGTAGAGTGGTTACAGCTCTGGGCTTATAACCTATTAAAGTTTGTCCAATCACTATCCCTTTATGAGAGACTTCACAAGGAAAAAGAGAGAGAAAAGAGAGAGAGTCAGAGCGAAATGATTTATCGATGATGTGTGATGGTTCAGCTCTAGGTAGACGTGCCATATAGTATTTCCTATTCTATGTTACCGTATTAACTCACTTAAGAGGTCCCCCCTATAAACACCACTGCTATAGGTTGTGACGCACTGGCGCACACTAGATCACTTACAGTTAGCCTGCCGAGTATTTTTCAGATGTCAGGTGATCAGCCTAGGAGGTATCTGAGCTCAGCTGAATAGGGGATACAGCCAGAAGTATCACCAACTATGCGGTATTTCTACAGCTTAAAAGAACAATGTGGCTATCAATCATCAATGATCAAGTATCAGGCTCCAAGCTGCCAGTAGAACTCCTCATGACGATTTTCTCGCAAGCTTCCTTACAGCCCACTGCCGAAATGCCTCAAACCCCTAGCAACCTTTCACCAGTTAAATCCAAACAATGGCCAGGGCCTTGAAAACACCCAATCTCTGTGGCCCCTCACTGGGTTCCTCTGCCAGCAGCCACTCCTTCCAGAGCAAAGCAGAGCAGAACAGTTGAATTTAAGTTCCGAGTATTGTCCTGGGCAGAACACGGACAGGTGGACGACAGAAATGGTGAGAAACAGAAACCTACACGTGAGGAGGTTCGAGTGCAGTTCAGGCTCAAGCAAAAGAACCAGGCAATGAAATTGAAGAAGGTATTCTGCAAGATTATCAGGCAATTACTGTAAATTACTAATCTTCACGGTTTTCACAGAACGAAGCATTGCTGCTTCAGACGAATTAGCATACTGTACGTATACGGTAAAGCAACCCATGGTGGAAGGAACTTCAGAAACAACTATGTGTCGCATTTGAGAAGTGGCAAAAACTGGGACAAATTGTACGTTGCAAGTGTTTTGAACGCACCTCGAAGTGGTTATTTACAGAGATCTATTCCTATTCAACTGTTGAATTCTGCTTTTCAAATGGCTGGTTTTCTCGGTTCCTTCACCACAATGATATCACACTGCTAATCATCACAAACCAAGCCTCGGAAACACTGGCACAGCACTGTAAGATGATCATCAATTTTCTATGTTTCAACCAGCAGAATTCACAACTTCAAGATGCTAGTGAAGATGCTGTCTGCACTGTTGGCCGATATCTCACCTCAAATATCATCAATATGGATCAAACGCCACTACCCTGGGAGTATCTGGAGGGAAGAAGCTACGAAACAAAGGGGAATAAATCTGTATGGGCTAAGAGCTGACAATCTGGATGGGGGAGGGGCCAGACAACAATGCAGTTTACTATATTTGCTGACGGCGTAGCTCGTGTCTTGCCACTCATAATATTCTGAGGAAAAGAGGATAGTAAAACGACAGTCAGACAGCGTGAGGCTTTACAGTATGATCCTCGAGTCATGGTTTCATTTAACAGCAAAGCCTATGCAACTACCATAACGATCCTCCATTGGGTGTTGAAACAACTTCTACCAGAACTCAGCAGGCTGCCTTCTCTGCTCATCATGGATCTTCTCCGCTCGCCTAGGACCAAGCCAGTAAAGAAACTCCTGAAAAAGAATGACGTCACTCTGTAGTTGATTCCTGCTGGCTGGACTGGCATTGTTCAGCCTGTCGATATCTCATTCAATAGGCTGTTTAAGGATATGCTGAAGGAAGAGATCGACAAGGAGTTTGAAGGGGCAGACAACAATATCGATCTAGATGATATCACGGGAAGTAGCGCAGTGGGAGAAATAAGAGTTATGATGACTAGATGTGTTGGTGCGGCTTGGGAAAGATTCTGTCGGGAGAAGAGAGAGGTTATCATTTGAAGCTTCCATTGCATTGGCTCATTTCTACCTATTGATGGGTCATCTGACGGCAAGATATCCATCAAAGGGCTACCGACCCCCCGCCTAATGACTGCTCTGAAGGACTGGAAGACCCAAGGAGCACCCACTGCGGACGATGGTACAGCGAGTTGCAGTGACGACACTGTGGAAGACTCATCACCATCGGATGACGAGTTCGACGTTGAAGGTCAGCCTTCTGCATCAGATGCAACTCAAGGTAAACCTAAGGTACGCGGCATGTCTGGCCATGGCAGGGCAGGCTACGTGAGTTAAGGTTGTGGCCATGGTCGTAGCCATGGCAAGAACCTAACATCTGCTCATCTAGTAGTCCCTTCCACGACGGTCATTGCCACATCCCCAGCCTCACCTCAAGCTGCAGCACTGGTCACCCCCAGCACTGCAGAGCCAGTTGCATGCCGCTGCAATGTAGCACCAGTTATAGGAATGCAGCGAAGTGCTAGGTTGACAGGGAAACCTCAGCACAGTTATGTAATTTCTTTCCCGCAAATTACCAACACTGAAGGTGATGAGGATGAGGATGAAGATGGCTTTGAGTACGACTTCCGTTGGCACAGAGATGGTTTTTAGTTAGATTTGTGGGTGCTATATTGCTGTGTATGTGTAGTAGGTAGATTCTGTGGACGTGGCACTATATTTGCAAAATTCAGTCAAGCGTGATTTGATATTGCGCTAGTCCTTAAGCGCCCTAGCTCGCGCTAGTCCGAGCTAGTACCTATAGCAGCGGCGTTTATAGGGGGACCTCTTAAGTGAGTTAATACGGTATGAAGAAGTATGTAAGAGTAAAGAAGGAAGAATGAGAAAGACGCAGCTATAGAAGAATGCCAAGCCGTCGCACAATGCCTGTCGTGACCTGGGTCCCCTGCCATTGCCCTGGCGTTGCTCCCGATGACGTCAGCGCTGCTACCGTCGGCGTTGCTATGGCGTCGCTCCCGTCGGCGCACCACGCCGGAGCGGTCGAGAAGCATTTCCAACAGCTTGTAAGCCGGGACTCAGGGGAAGTTGCCGACAGACCACGTGTTAAGCGGTTGAAATAGGTTTCCTTTATCTTCCTGTTCTTTCTTTAGAGGATGCACTCTTTCCCCTATGTCCGTGGTTTCTCCCTCTAAGGGTTTTTTACACGGTTACGATGTTTAACGAGGCATCTGAGGATTCTGTTTCTCATCTGATTCCTTTGTTTCACCTTTCTCATTCTCTCTTGTGTTCCTTTGCATCTTCCGTACGAGGGGAAGTGTCAGAATAATGAGCGTCCGGACATGACTGAGTCCCCGAGCAACGGCTCGGGGGGCAGTCTTTGGTCCTTTGTCCTGACGGCCCTCCTGTATATAGAGAGAACTTGCGCCCGCATAATGCTGTAATACAATTATCGATCTACATATTCCAACAAGAGGAGAGGAAACCCAGCATCTATGAGCAGTGCCGCTACATATCTGCAGATCCTCGCCCCCCCCCCTCGCCGAACTCTGCATTTTCCCACCTCTTCACGGACGCCACACCCCCCCCGCCGCCACCCTTCCTGCCGCCACCGACTTTGGGCGCTTGAGGGTGGACGCAACGGGTTACGGCCGTAGTCCCTACTGGCCTGGGCGACCCGGTGCGGACCACTTTGCCCTCCCCCGCCCCCTTTTTTCCCCCACCTCCGACATGCTGCTCGCATTCGCATTTGCGTTGGGGGCATGACGGGAGGCATACAACCCTCCCGGCTCCGCCTTCCATATCGCTCCAGTCCTCAATTTCATCTCCCTCTTTCTCCATACTTGGCGCTGTCAAAACAACACCCTCCATCGCTTCCGCCTCTGCCTCTGCCACTCAGCCGTCTTCCGCTCGCGCTCCTGACTCCTCTTCTCCATTTTCTCCCTGCCACGGTCGCATTGGTTTCCTGCTCGTCATGCTCCACTGCGCCACCGCGCGTGCCGGGACTGGGCCTCTGCCCGTTGTTGCTGAGGCTGCCTCCTCGGCAGCTGCGTCTGCTGTGGCACCACTACCGAAACCCGACGTGCGTCGCGTGGCGCTGCCGTGATCTCTGGCGATGGTTCTTGGCTCCTGGCTACCTGCGGGGTAGTCCACCGCCTCTCTTTTTCCCCTATACGCGCCGCCACGGCGGCGGCGGCCCCTTCTTCGACTTGTGCTCCCACTGCAACTATCGCCTGTTTCACGGTCCCCATGTGAGCAGACTACACCGCCAGCGCCACTCCCAGCTAGTCCCACTTGGCCGTGACGATCCCCGCCTCAACCGTCGCGGACAGAATCGTGAGCTCCTGGACCATCCTTCGTTCCATGTTGGTGACTGACGCCTGCATTTCTGCCAGGGCTGCGCCGTTGGTGAACCCGTGTGCCGGCGCTGGTGTGGCGCGCGCTCACCTAGGTGGCAGCAGCGCTCTCCCGACCGGCCTCGGCGTGCCGACCGCTAGATATGGCTTTCCTCTTGTTGCTGCTGTTCCTCGGCGTGACCGGGGCCGGGGTCGGGGTCCCCCTGATTGGCTACCGCCGACGCCCACTCGTTTTCCGCCACATCCACCCCTTCCTCCACCTCCTTGCTTCCCTGCATTCCGATCCCCTCCTCCAGGCGGTTCCGGGGTCTCGACGGGGTTCAGGGTCTGCACCGTCCCCACCCGCTGTGGGCTACTCGCCGCCGCCGGAAGTGTGAGCGCGTGAGCCCTCCCCTCATGACCAACCTCCCAGGCGTGCTGAAGATATCGCTGCCGCTGTTGTTGTCGCTGCCGCTCTGCGAAAAATCTTGCGTGCTCTGCTTCTTCCCAGCGCCGGGTGCGACGCACCTGAACTCCGGCCTTCCGGTTCCCTTCGCCATCTCCTCCAGCTCCTCTACCTTACTCTCAATCTCGCTGAGCTCACTCCCACTATTCATCTCCGCCTCCATCATCTCCTCCTTGTCTCCCACAAGTTCCCTCAGAAGAGATCCTTCGTTTTGTTCGATGTCGGCAGCCACCATCGGGGCTACTTACCTCGGTCGCACCGATCTCTCCTTCAGACATCGTGATGTCTGTGAAGCCGAAGTGCGTACGAATTATGGGTGTCAGACGAAAAGCTTTCTTTTTTCTGCGAGCAGTTCGGTATGTCGGTGGTTGGTGTTTTGGATCACAATTGTACGATTGTGGCCGCGTTGGGTTGTGGCGCCGTTGGCCTGCCGCTAACGCTAACCCTATCCGCAAGAAAAACTACATTTTAGACTTTTTTTCCCCAAAATTATGGCATTTAAGACTTTATGATCAAAAACGACTGTGGCATATTAGACGCCCGCCGAAACATAATACGAAGTTGGGATCAAGCAATCCAAAATAAGTACGCGTGAACAGCGAGTTGAACTATCTCATGCGCGCAAATAACAGCGAGCAAAAAAACCCAAAACATAAGAAATCCCCCATAAATGCCATTATTCCCACTCACACTTCCGACTGTGTGCATACAGAACCTCTTGTCCAACTGGACTGCATCAGGTGATCATAGCACACTAATCTTCGCCCCGCGTACCACCCAGTGAAAATGATACTGCCGAAGGACAATCGTCCTTAGGTTAGTCGCGGATGATCACCGAACTAGTCATCGAATAACACTCACAGCGGCTCATCGGACCAGGTAGGCATCCAAATTTAATCGTCGTATTCCCTGTCTGGGTGGAGAATACGGAGTCTGTAGAGTTAGGAACAGTCAGACATTAGTGATGCAAGACAAAGTGGCAGGAATCAAGAAACCAAACTCACATCCTGCAGGGTGCAGCCAGGGGGTATGGGTTAGTATCGCACAGCGGCGTTTTAAAAATTGTAGATATGACTGACCGGCTGCAAGAATTAGCTCTACTTAGCCGGACAAAGAGTACAACAAATAACATCAAGCGGCGGACTCACGGACTATCAGAATGGGCAATTACACGGAATTAGTGACAACTCGTGGAACTAGGACTAGACCAACTCACAGACTAGTTGACAAATCCAAGAGTTCCTCTTTAATCATCAGCGCACGAATCGTGGGTGACAAACTTACTCGCTGGCGAACCAAATCAGGCTCCTGTTAGTTACTATTTAGCGCAGAATGGTCGATGAGAAACTCACTGGCTGGCGAATCGAATAAGGCTCCCATTAGACACGAATCAGTGCAAAATCATCAGCGAGAAACTCACTCGCTGGAGAACCAAACAATCAATATAACATAAGCATTCAACGACACATAAATGAGATGTCCAGGAGAAACGTACGGGCTGAAAGATTAAACCGTTCAGGCTCATGTCAGTCATCAGACAATGTAGACCTCATTACGGGACTCACACTCTGCCGAACCAGCCATCGGGTGAAGTCAGCCACCACCGAGCAGAGGTGATTTCGTTGGTGGGAAACTCACAAACTACCGAACCACACCCTCAGGATCGAGTCAGCCACAATCCAGAGCGGATTCGTTGGTGGGAAACTCACTCGCTACTGAATCACGCCGTCGGGACCGAGTCAGCCGCCATCCAGAGCGGATTAGTTGGCGTGACACTCACCCGCTACCGAATCACGCCATCGGGCTCGAGTCAGTCGCCATCCAAAGCGTATTCGTTGGTGGGGAACCCACCCGCTGCAGAATCATGCCATCGGGCACGAGTCAGTCACCGAGAACGGATTTGTTGGTGGGGACCTCACCCGCTACCGAATTGCGCCATCGGGCTTGAGTCAGTCGCCATCCAAAGTGGATTCGTTAATGGGGATCTCACAAGCTATCGAATCATGCCATCCGGCTCGAGTCAGTCGCCATCCGGTGCGGATTTGTTGGTGGGGAACTAACCGACTACCGAACCACGCCATCGGGCTCGAGTCAGTCGCCATCCAGATCGGGTTCATTGGTAGGGAACTGACAAGCTACCGAATCTCGCCATCGGGCTCATGTCAGTCGCCATCCAGTGTGGATTCGTTGGTTGGAAACTCACAGGCTTCCGAATTACGCCACCGGGCTCGAGTCAGTCGCCATCGCGGATTCCTTGGTGAGGAACTCACAAGCTACCGAACCACGCCATCGGGCTCGAGTCAGTTGCCATCCAGAGCGGATTCTTTGGTGGGAAACTCACAGGCTACCGAATCACGCCATCGGGCTCGAGTCAGTCGCCATACAGGGTGGATTCGTTGGTAAGGAACTCACCGGCTACCGAATCACGCCATCGGGCTCGAGTCAGTCACCATCCAGAGCAGATCCGTTGGTAGGGATCTCACTCGCTACCGAATCACGCCGTCGGGCTCGAGTCAGTCGTCATCCAGAGCGGATTCGTTGCTGGGGATCTCACTCGCTACCGAATCACGCCATCGGGCTCGAGTCAGTCACAGAGAGCGGATTTGTTGGTGGAGACCTCACCCGCTTCCGAATCACGCCATCGGGCTTGAGTCAGTCGCCATCCAGAGTGGATTCGTTGGTGGGGATCTCACAAGCTATCGAGTCACGCCATCCGGTTCGAGTCAGTCGCCATCCGGTGCGGATTCGTTGGTGGGGAACTCACCGGCTACCGAACCACGCCATCGGTCTCGAGTCAGTCGCTACCCAGATCGGATTCGTTGGTGGGGAACTTACCGGCTACCGAATCACGCCATAGGGCTTGAGTCAGTCTCCGTCCATATCGGATTCGTTGGTGGGGAACTCACAAGCTACCGAACCTCGCCATCGGGCTCGAGTCAGTCGGCATTTAGTGAGGATTCGTTGGCGGGGAACTCGCTAGCTACCGAATCACGCCATCGGACACGTGTCAGTCGCCATCCAGAGCGGATTCGTCGGTGGGAAGCTCACTAGCTACCGAATCACGCCCTCGGGCTGAAGTTAGTCTCCAGGTTTCGAATTTTTGAGCAGAAACTGAGAACTCACGTGCTGCATCATTTAGTAATCGGTGAACGTTAGTCACCACTAAACAGAAAGTCGGTTGTCAAGGAGAAACCCACAGGCTGTCACATCAAAGCATCAGACTCCGATCAGTAACTGTTTGGTTATATATTATTTGTGGAGATACCCACCAGCTGTCGGTTGTGCCGTTGGGATCAAATTAGGCACTCTGCGGTTGAAAATTGCCGGCACGAGACTCACCCTCTGCCGAATGAAGTCATCGGGAGTAGTTAGTCACCCTTCAGCCCAGAGTTGTGGTAGCTGCCGACTTACTTACTGTTCGATAGATTCAAATTAGCCTCATGGCGACCAAGAGATATTTTTGTTTTGGAACTTACTCATCTCTGAATTGTGCAGTCGAGTCTAGGTTAGCGGCTGACGATCTGGGCCTGTATCACCGTTGCAGATAGTTACTCGCCGGCTAACATGAAATTTATTCGTTAGCCACGCGTTTGTCACTCATTGGCGTGCAGGGGACGCATGCATGTTATTTACAGCCACTTCACATGCTTTCTTGCCATTATTATCCCTTTGACGTTTGCTGGCTCCTTTCTCCACCAGCAGTCGAGCGATGGCCTCGTCGCAATTCTCCGCTGCATAGTGTAGCGCCGTTCTTCCTTTGTTGTCCTGCGCATTCCTATCCAAATCTCGTTCAAGCAATAGTCGCGTAGCATCCGGGAGTCGTTTCTGGGCTGAAATCATCAACGGCGTCTTACCGTCCGCCCGAACTTGATCCTCTGTGCACGTAAGCAGCAATCCTTTTGCATGATAGAGCTCTGGAAATTGGCCAGCGGCGTTCAGGGTATTGTATTTGATATCCTCGGATACAGCAGTGAAGTAGTTTTCTCCAAGTCGATAATTGAGGAAGGTCCCCAGAAACGATGAGGCTGGAACATCAGTCAACTGTTGGATCAGCGTGGCAACGATTTGTGAGTCCGTGCCGTCCTGGCGGTCCTGATTTAGGCTCTCTTTGATGTGGAAAAGCGCATACTCCATCAATGTCCACTCGTTCAGGTATTCTGCATACGTTCGATAGTCGTTCGGAATCCATCCTTCAACTTTTGAGGAAAAGTCTCGCATCCGGGGGCTCGTGAAAAAAAGCTTCAGGTATCGAACTAACGTTGCGGTTATCACTCTGTTGGCCCCTTTCTCACTCATGTCGAACTTCATATTCAAGGCACCCGGGATGGTCCGGATCAAGAACTCACGAACAGTTTGGTGCATAAACTGAACGGTACGACCTACGAGAGCAGTTAATTTCGTGACAGGGTGCTTTTCCACGAAAGACTTACCTTTCGTTTCCAGAAAGCCACTTCCGCAGTGCTCAATTCGTTTGCCGATTTCCTGTATTTTGTTTCGCTGGAACTTTCGGTAGCGAAGATCGAGGTCGTCCGGCACAGCAAGTGCATCGCGCAGTTCTTCAAGAGTAAGGGGGCGAAGCGAGAAAAGAATGAGTCTGAAAAGCCTTATCCCGAGCTGGATGTCCTGGGGGTTGCTATTCTCTAGTCTGAGGAACATCTCTTTGTAGAAGATCTCGAGTTTCGGGGGGATTGCTTTCAGAAAATCCAAGATTTCGGTATCACTGTACCCGGTTTCCGCATACTGTAGTCCGATTTTGACTAGTTGTACCCATACAAAAACCCCTTCAGCCTGGTCGATAATATAATCTCGGGCTTCTTGAAGAATTTCCCCAGATAACCGAAGATTTTGAGCAAGGAAGTCGTCCGCGAATCTGGAAATGTCGCCCCTATTCTGATCCTGTAGCTGGATAACATGATGGAGGTTCTGCATGTTATCGTTGATCTCGGCAACAGGGCGGCTCGTGAGAAAAACCTTCATTTTGCAAAGATTTTCCTCCAAGCAAAGCTTGTAGAGTAACCGCACGATGTCGCACCTGTCATTTTCGTCGGACTCATCCATGGCGTCAAGAATGAGGTAGAAAGGTTTTGGTGACGGATGGTTGGCGAAAGAGGATAGTATCTCTTTCAGAGAGTCATATGGCCATTCGGAGATATCGGGGCGCCGAAAGTTCCTGAATTCCCGTTGGAAAAGGTAAAAACTCGACTCGTCCTGCTCCAGCATACTGCAGAGAAGTGACCGCAGCATATTCGCATGAGTCGGTTCCAATTTGGTCCCTCGCAAGGTGTAGAAGTAATGGGCCACGATACCGGAACGAGCATTTGGTTCCCTCTCGGCAAGGTGTTTCTTGAAATATTTCGCAAGGGTGCTTTTTCCACTGCCGGGCTTCCCCTTGATGTACAGGAGGCTGGAGGTTTTCGATCGCGACCATTCTTGGTATTCGGGGTGTTCCCAGATCCACCCCAGCGAATTGTGATGCTCTTTGGAAATTTTGTCATACCGTGTATCGTCATGTTTGAGAAGATGAAGATATTCTAGATTACGGGGTTAGCTTGGATCAAGGTGGTAAAATGGGAAATACAAACCTTTTCTCTCCTTGTCGTGTTCGATATAGGTCACATCATGGGGTATGTTCCCGAATGGGCGTTGGCTTGTAAGCAGCACCTCCGACTTTGGCGTTGCTTCCCTGATCTGCTCGAATAACGAACAGGCAATACCCTCTGATGTGCCACTGACAACCAACGACAATTGTTGAATCCCTGCATGCTTGATAGCTTCGCCCAAAGCTTCGACCAGATCATTATCCGGTGCAACTAGTATCTTCTGCACGGTATTGTCTGGAGAATCACCCTCCCGGAAATTAAGCGGTGTTTGCAGGTTCGAGGAGCGGTGGAATTGTCTGTACACGAGGCTGCAGAGAAAGGCTGCAGTGATAGAGTTGGCGTCCCTATCTCTTGCACATACGACCTGATGAAGTAGTGTGTGGATGAGACTGATTGGGCGCCATAATTTTGTCGCAGATGAGCTAAAGAAGTACAACACAACACTGTCGCTGTGGGATGCCTTCCCTTTAGCTCGATCGATGATGTGCCGGCAGAGTTCCTGCCTCCCATGACCGTCTGGTGCCGATACAAACAGCGCTCGTGGAGTGCCGGCCGATTCCCAATCCGTAAAGTCCATGTTTCTGGTGATCCAAAACAACTTTGGCTCGTTGCGGTCAAATGCGGAGATCTTGGATAGGTGCTCGTCCTGATCGACCACAACCAATTGGCTGCGGAGTGTATTCCAATCGACATTTTCTCGAACTAAATGGAAGGTCAGTTCTAAACCAGATGCCTTATTGCAATGAGATTACTTACCCAGATTTTCCACGGACTTCCACGTTCGAATCCCGGCAGCCGAAGAATGAACTGTTACACCACCATGGATTGTTGAGTCTGCGAATTGAATGTGTCTGGATTTGTTGTAGGTAAAAGAGTGCTTTGTCGTGTCCCCACTATCGCTCATGCTGCTTCGGACAGTGGGATCGCGGCTGTCTAATAAGGGAACGATGTGTCGGTATTCCAAGAAGCTTGGTGCGGCGTCTGACTCCAAGTCGATTCTAACTCGCTTTGGTGTTGACTGGCATGCAGATCACTATTAGCCACAGTCCGAGCCTCAAGGTTATCGAGAAGGCAAAGGTAAAAAACTGACCGTCAGACGTGATCTTCCACCTTTCTGCTGGTCTTCTTGCTCGTTCCCGGGGGGATTCGTTTGGTCTTCCCATGGGCGACGTCTCAACCCTTCTCCACTTCCCCAGGCTGCCATCTTGAGATATCCGCAAGGCTGATGAACCGAAGAAAAGAAGAGAAATGGTGTATGGCCTGTGAGTGCAACCGATGGTCGTAGAGAGACAAAGGACTCTATTGTAATCTAGGTGCGGGGGCGATTACCTGCCCATGATCGGCGATCCGTCCTCTACCCATGCTTATTTTACCCGTTCTTGCGAACAATGCTCCTATAAATACGTGTCCGCGAAAGAACGCAGGGTCTTCATTATCCCTGTAGGAAACAACTCCAAGGTCCAATGATATTTTTTGTCTGCCAATAAATGATACCCGCAACTGTGCAGGTTAGCTGGGGGGTGAATATTCACCCACTCGACTGACGCCATCGTTCCAAAAATACATAGGCATGCGGACGTGCGAACATGCAGCGTTTGCAAGTCGCGAGTCGGCCATCCAACCCCCTCAGAGCTGTGATTCCTACCGCACGCTAAATAGTCAGTCCAATCAGCTCCCGTCCGCCTATTTTCTTCGCGACGGTCGTGATCAATAGCAGCCCGATATCACCGAACCCACGAGCCCACCCATACCCCAACCTTTTACCTTCAGTTGTTCGTGTTCAGTGGACGTACCGTCTACTGAAGTGCAATCAGGTGTAAAGGGTTATCCTATCTTCATAGCGCCTCGGTGTAAGGCATCCGAACGGCGTCTCGCATGTGTGCCGCTGCCAGTGTTCTGAATGGTCCGGTCCAGACGGGGATTTGGCAGTCTCGTCCGAGCTCGGGACGGACCGTAGTGAGAATCTCCACCACGATCATGCCGCAACCTCGGGCGAGAAGAGCGACAGAAGGACGACACCACTGCATTCCAGCAGCAGAAAGGTCACCCGAACGATATGTACTAATTTTGTGGCGCCTTGGCAGTCGACCGCTGTCGACCACAGTCTGTCCCGTCCTAGGGCGACTGCCGGCGGGATCAGTCCAGCCCAGAGATTGTACGGACGGCTTGAATCTACGCAGTCCCTTCCGAGGCCCAGGACGGACGGACTGGACTATGCAGAGTACTGGCCGCTGCACCGTCGCACAGCCATTGACGCCTCGACTGGACCCCGCCGACCGTCGTGCTGCTACATACTGTGCCCTTGGCCGTGCAAACGCTGGCAACCATGAATAAATAAAAAATGAAATCCAGGTTTTCTCATTGGACTGCATCGCAGGGTTGAGAGAATGGCGTTGCCACCCATTGATATCAAAGCTCGCAGAATTGATTACTCCGGGCATCACAGTGATCGCTTTGATGATAAGTAGGCTCGGTGGCTCCTAGCATGCAGAGCGATAGTCCGGAATCAGCCAATGACGTGCCAAAAAAAATATTCCCTCTAACTGTTGCTCTGTGTAAGACTGGGAGTCTGGAAGGAAAAGTACCTCTTAATACGCAGTGTTCTCCATACTCCAGTCCGTCCGTCCTGGGCCCTCGGACGGGACTGGGCTGCCTGTCTCCAGTCTGTTCATAGCTAGGACGGGACGGACTATTCCATTCCGTTTGTCCTTGATCTCGGGTGGGACTAAATACAATTTACACCGTCCTTCCAACCTTTGGACTGGGACCGACGGCGGTCGAGAGCCAAGACATCGCGTAAATGGTGATATTTCCCGAACCCAGCTGGATCTGAGTTATCTCATCAACAAGGCCGCCATTTCTAGCGGGAGTTTGGCAGAAGCTGCATTATATGGTTGCAGTCGGGGTGCGAGTCTCCGCCAGAGTAAGACTCAGGGAAACCCTCACCCACCGAGTGCAACTACGTGACATATTACATAACAAGAATACTGCCGTCCGTCCCATAACGTGGATGAGGACGGTCCCCGTCTTCCCCCCATCACAGACTGGACGGACTACCTAAGTACCTTCCTCCACACATCACGAACTGGACGGACTATCCCCGTGCAGTCCGTCCAGAGCTTGGACGAGACTGCCAATATCCCGTCTGGACCGGACTATGGAGAACACTGAACCAGCGATACCGATACAGTCGTGGAAATTCGTGACGATGTCTCCATTCTGGACATCTTCAAAGCGAAGAGGAAGGCAATATTTACTCATATTTGGCTGCTAGAGAACGGTGCTCAATGTGTCGTTGATGGTGTTACTCGGCGGAAATCTCAGCGGTGTAGGTTGATCCTATTAGATTGACATACATCTTATGCTGAAAATCTTCAGGTCCATCTACATCTCGGCCATTGGCCTTTGCTATCGCCACCACCAAGAATGCGATTAAGGATCTACGCGCGAAGCACCACATCGGCGTACTGTAAGCGGACAACTCGCGTAAGGGCCTACATCCTCACTTCTGACGATACGTGCTATGAGCGCAGAGCCCGAGCGTGCGTTCAGCGCAGCTTAAATCACTTTGTCGGACCATAGGTGCTGTATGGAAGATGATGCCATCGAAGCTATTGAGTGCCCAAAGAGCCGGCAGCGAAATGGATTGATTGCAGCCAGTACTCGGGAGAGGTGTCGATTGTATCGTCGGTAGAGGACGAGGGTTGGCGGGTGAGTTGAATAGAGTGACGAACGCGTCAGTCAGGGAGGCGACGGGGACCGTGTCTGCGATGGGCGGAGAGTAAGGCGAGGTTGAGTCGAAAAAAGTGCGTGGTTAGCAGAAGGGGTGCGCAGTGTGGAGAACCAGTTGACGCGTCCATGGAGTTTTATACAAGTGTGCCGAGCTTATTCATTACTGCTCGCATGCAGCCTGTCTCGACTACATATGTACATCATACGGCGGGTGCGAGCACCGGCCTCCGTACGTACATACAATACATACCCACCGGGCGGCCCCTGCCCCCCGCTGGGGATAAGCGAGTGACAGTCCTTACCCCTGCATCGGTGTTTACCCCTCTTCTGCAAGCCGAGCGTAGTTAGATATTCATAGGGAACCTTCCCCAGCCCTATCACCTCGTTCGCCACCACTAGGAAGGACGTCTACGCGAACTGTAGTATATCATAGTACATATGTATAGTACATAGGTACATACATAGTACAACAATCAACTACATACCCTATGTATATAGCGTGTCCCGTCGCGTCCTACGTATGTACCACCCTGGCTGTATGTACCTAGTAGTTAAGCAGTCCGGGCTCCCGTCCCGTCCTTTGGCGCATGTCGCCCGCTTAAATATGCCAGGGGTCCACCCGGCACCGAACCAGTCGGCAACAATAGATGGAGCGGAATTATTATCAAAACTTTTTTATATGGTGGAGGACACCTAGAACCGATGTAAAAACACCCCAACTTTCCTAGCTATCTGTTCCCACAACACCAAAAAAGAAACTTAAATAGCGTTATTATCTGAGAGATAAGTGTGTTAAGATTACGAAAATAACGAGCTTTTGATTTTAGAAAGCGTGGTTGATTTTCCAATGAATTTAGAAAAAAAGTAATTTAGGTGGGGCGCTCCCCAATGTCCCCATACTAGAACCCCTATCAACTTCCTAATTAGGAAGCTGCTAGCTTATTAAGCCACCTCATGCCACCAAATTGTATTGCCCAAATATGTACAAAGTACATACAAACATATCTACCATTTACTTTTATCTACCACTTGATGGTGACTTTTATATACACGGTTCTTGAATGTCTCCGTACCATGTGGCAACCCATCTGCATATGAATCCAACACCCTCATACAGCGTTTGAAATAGCGGTTGACTGAAGCAGACGTAATAGAATAGAGAGCTGTCGGAACTCCCTTCCGCAAGCCATTGAGGGTGTAATCGCAATGTTCTCGTGCGTACTATTTCGCTGTACACCAGAAGTGTTCAATGAAATTCAACTTGCAATGAAACTTAGGGTGAAAGATGACCTCTTGATTACCCGCTTCAAGATCCTCTTATAAAGACCCTTTTTGCTTACGAAAATCCCACTGGGTAGCGCGGAGATTGCGGGCACAACATGCATTACTGAGATCAGGATCCAGTCCACAGCCTGGTCTGCCATGAGAGGTATAACAGCTTAGGAGAAACTTTCTGCCATCTTTTCACCAGCCTTGGACAGGCCAAAGCCTTCGCTTAGTGAGGACCTGTTTGATTCCCTTCGCTTCACCACATTTTTCGAATTCAGGGTAGTTCGTAGGAAATGACATTGTTTGAGAAAGGTTTCGGTTGTAGTCCCAGGTCTCCTTCATATGGGGCTGTTGTCCTCCAAAACCCAAATTCATACGTGTGACAACTACTACGTCAAGATCATAGGCACTATGGTTGGTTGCATTATCGAATGCCCATACACTCTGGCAACCAGGAAATACGTATTGGAAAATCGGAAGTGCAGTGGATTTGGCATGCTCAACCATTCGTTCCCCAGTCCAGTAATTACCCTTATTGTATTCTAGATACTCAAAGGCATCACGGACTGGAGACCTATCCCTCTTTTGCCACATCGGGTTTCATAGTAGTTCGGCATCAAAAACAGTATTTGGAACTTGAAGTGGACCTCCAGAAGTCAGAAACGCAGAAACCATGATGCCTTGTCCCTTGTTGTTAGGTCGTAATGGTGGCTTGTCCTTCAACCATATCCGTCATTTTCCATCGTTGGCATTGAAAGTCAACTCATCGTGTGTGACAAGAACCCGTGGCTTCTTGCCTTCAAGTAATCCTATATATTTGTAATTAACATGCTGTTATTACAAGAAGAAATGAATGATATACCTGGTGGTTTCTCCCAAGTACCATCTTCGTTGAAGATTACCATCTGGCACTCTAACTATTTCCAACGGAGAATGAACATATTTCACACGGTAGTCTACCACATCTTCTAGCTCATGTCCATCGATATAAACTCCTTTCTGAACAACCCCATAGTGAAATCCCATTTTATTCAGCCAGCAACGGATTGTATGGGCACGGATTTGATGACTGCATCTGCTGGTAGCTGTGGCACTACTATTTTCTGTAGTTGAAGATTCCAAACAGTCGTGTATTGCATGTTTAGCCTGCTCTGAATCCAGATATTCACCAACTACCTGAGCCAGCCTGTGTGCCGTGATTTCTACCACTGTTAGTTTTTATTTATTATATAAAAAGGTTGATGACATACTTTCGCCCATGCCAGCCAGCCATTCCTGGACCACAATTTGTACTCGTTCATCATTAAACCAGGAGCCAGTTTTTGCATAACATCCTCTCCTTCCTTCTTCAATTTTCCCCTCCAGGATTCATTGTAACTCCCAAGTAACCAACTTTTGTGCAAAGTATAACCCCTTTCCAAAACATCTAGCCACTACCTACGCCATCTCCTACCGAGTCTCCCCTAACTTCCGACCATTTTGCACCTTGAACAAGCAAAGAACAGCCCGATGTCAGATAATGTTCTAGGGGAGTACATCTGCTGTCTTTTTGGATCTCAATTTCTTTTCCAGCACAATCATGGCATTGGTGCACTGTGCTTACGAAATTTCCTGTCGTAACACCTCATTCTGTCCTACAGACCCCTCACCACTGGTGGATACTGAATAGTGTTCTGCTTCGGATATTATAGCAGGGTCTGCATCAGGAAAAATAAAATTGTGTCCAGAACGTCTGAATGCACCAGACGGTCGAGACGTACTGGATGCAACCTCGCTAACACAGACGCAGCTTACTATGGTGTGGGGTGTCCGAACGCAGCTACCACAGTGGTGTGTATTCGGACGCAGTATGCCAGGGCACCGTGCGTTTGGACGCAGTGCACCAGGGCACCATGCATCAGGACGTAGCTGGTACGGCATATACACAAGTTCCGGACGAGGAGTGTCAGGGCATTAACCTTCTGGATGCAGCGCATGTGTTCCAGACGCAGGGTGTCAAAGCAGATGGCATCTGGATGACACCTGCCATGATACCACGTGTCCAGACGCAGCTGTCAAGGCACAACACATCCAGACGCAGCTGTTAAGGCACAACACGTCCAGACGCAGCTGTCAACGCACCACGCATCTGGACGCGGCTGCTGCGACATATGCCTTCCAGACGAGGAGTGTTATGGCAATCGAGCTCAGAACGCAGCATGTGTCTTACAGACGCAGAGTGTCAAGGCAATATTCTTCCGACTGAGCGTGTCAAGGCCCATGTCTGGATGACACTTACAATGGCGCACGACACATAGGTAACTGAGCGGTCACGGTGGTAGCATCCAGACGCGACTGTCAGGGCACAGTACACTACAGCGAAGACAATCAAACAATTGTGACACAATCCCGTTCTATTGATTACATTTAATGTACATCTATTTACCACACTTCGCTTACCCTGTGCAAGCACCCAGCTGCGTCACATCCAATAATGATGCCGGCCGGAAGGACAATCGCGAATAAGACACTGCGAGAAGATCGACAAAATTTTGTGATTGTTTGCGCATCTTTTAGTGGGACAGACGAAGGAGGAAGTTGTATAATACGACGTAACTAGTACGATGTCGATGAGAATGGGGGTGAGGATGATGCTGCCTGCAAGGATAATCGCGAAAAAGACATGGTGAGAAGAGCAACGTGCTTCGTGAGATTGTTAGCGCAGCTCTCTAAGTGACAGTGGGAAGTTGTACAATACGATGTGACGAGTACGATATCGATGAGGATACTGGCGGCATGGATGATATCGGAAGGACACGATGAGTACGATGTCAGGATGGAGGTGAGGATGATGCTGGCCGCAAGGAGAATCGCGAATAAGACACAGTGAGAAGATCGACGCGCTTCGTAAGATTATTAGTGCAGCTCTCTAAGTGACAGTGGGAAGTTGTACAATATGACGTGACGAGTACGATGTCGATGAGGATGCCAGCATCGTGGATGGCATCGGTAGGACGTGATGACTACGATGTTGATGAGGATGGAGGTGAGGATGATGCTGGCCGCAAGGACAATCGCGAAAAAGACGCAGCGAGAAGACCGACGTACTTCGTGAGATTGTTAGTGCAGCTCTCCAAGTGACAGACAGTGGGAGGTTGTACAATACAATACGACGCGATGAGAAAGATATCGATGAGGATGCTGGCGGCATCGATGGCATTGGAAGGACATGATGAGTACGATGTCAGGATGGAGGTGAGGATGATCCCAGCAGCAAGGACAAACGCGAATAAGATACAGCGAAAAGATCGACGTGCTTCGTCAGATTGTTAGCACAGCTCTCCAAGTGACAGACAGTGGGAAGTTGTACAATACAATGCAGCACGATGAGTACGATGTCGATGAAGATGGCGGTGAAGAGTTTGCCGCAACGTGGATAATAGCAAGTAAGATACGTCGAGTGCGATGGGCATATGATGAAAGGTGAAGAAAAAAGGGGTGGAATTGCAGCCCGTGCCATCGTATTTTGGAAGCGGAGCTGTGGTAAGTGTGCGGAGCTGTGGTAAGCGTGCAAAGCTGTGGTAAGTATGCCAAACCATACGAAAGTGCAGGTGCTAGCAAATGCCACTGAAGTTGCATGTGAAATCACTCACAATGCGCGAAACTGGTTATGTTGCAATATCTCACTTGTTGCTTAGTCATGGCAGGTATGGGCCTACCCCTATATTCTCCTTTCTCTCAAGGCTTCAGCCATACTTAGACAATACACACGTTCATCACTTTCAACAGGTTTATCAGCAAAAAAATGGAAAGTTGAAGTATATTGCTTTTTTTTACAGGTGAGACATAAATTTGAACTAATATTTCTCGAGGTTTCAGCTAAAAATAAAGCACTTTGTTTTTTTAAAATTCTTATGGGAGCAAAATATAACTTCACCTCTTATGGGAGTTAGCGATGCTTATGGGAGCTACAGGAGCTACGGGAGCTCCCTAGGAATTCTGAATTTTTTTGCTGAAAGTTATGAGCCCAGCCCAGCGCCTTATCCAAAACCACTGCAAAATAACCTCCCACCGCAAATAACCTCCCACCGCAAATAACCTCCCACTGCAAAATAACCTCCCACCGCGAATAACCTCGATCCCCTATTACTGTCCACAACAAACTTGCCTATTAGCCAATATGGTTGAAATGTATAACTCAAAGTACGGATCCATTGAGAAGCTCACCTCAGACAATTATAACACCTGGAAACTGTGTATTTCAGTAGTTCTCTCAGCAATACTTGCCTTCAAGATTGTCACAGACGAAGAAGTCGAAGATGATCTCCCTATCGGAAACTCCCCAGCAAACATCGCCAAACGCGAAAGCTATGAGAAGCGACAAGCTCTAGCCGCCACCGCAATCCTGCTCTCCTGCAACCCCGAGGTCAGAATCCACCTATTCGGCACTACCGATGCGAAAGTAATGTGGGATAGGCTCACAGAGCAACTAAGCACCTCATCCTCACTTGGCCGACAAGTCACAATTGGCAGTAATTTCTTCAAGGCCTGTCCAAAGGCCGGCGAGAGTATCGCAGTATATCTCTCACGTCTGAACGACATTAGAGTCCAATTTGCTGGGACAGAAGGAGCTATACCTGACACAAGGTTTCTGTACCATATCTACCTTACAGCTCCAGAGGAATACCAGCCAATGCTCGAAACGATGCAGAAGTTGCCGGCGGGTATAGCTACTATCGAATCTGTATCTGAAGCTCTCCGAGATGACGAGCAGAACAAACTGGCCCGGAAGGCCAATGAAGACAGAGTATCTGGTACAGCACTACTTGCTCGTGGAAGAGGAGGAAGAGGAGAAACAAGAGGTGGAAGAGGAAACCAGAACGGAGGAAGAGGAGGAAGAAGTGAACGAGGTGAAAGAAGTGGAAAAGGACGAGGAAAGCAGCCGGAGTAGAAGACTCAACACTGTGTCAACTGCAACATGAGCAACCAAAGTACTGAAAACTGTCGCAAGCCCCCGAAATCGTCCAAGCACCCATGCAACACCGATAATGACATTGTCTGCTACCACTGTGCGGAAGTCGGCCACCCCAAGAAACTGTACCCCGTGTGGAAACGAGTACAAGAGACCTTCAACAATCGCAACTCCGGAAGAGCACTACTTGCAAACGACAACTCCCAAGCACTTGTTGTGGCAAACCGAACGCAAGGTCATGATGAAGATTTTGATTGACTAGCCGACTCGGTGGCCTTACTCGGTACGATGGCCAGTCCTGCTGCCATACTCAATTCGGCCTGCTCCGTTGGGCGTATATGGATGCCCAGACCGATGGACTCAGCTGAACCTACATGACTCGGCCACTTCACACTTACCTTGGAAGCACTGTCAACTATGTGGATAATCGACTCCGGTGCCTCCCACCACATGTACAATGGACCCAAGTCAGCATACCTCACCTACCGTTACCTACTGCATCTAATCAACATCAAGTTGGGAGACGATACCTGTGTTCGAGTAACCCACTACGGAGAACTGTTGATTCATAAGCATCGGATTGAAGCATTGCATACACCTACCTTCCAATACTCACTGCTATCTGTCAGCGAATTCAGTGATCAATGCTATATCGTCACATTTGGGAACAACAAATGCCTTATAACCGATGGCAAATGGAATATTGTTGTGAGTGGCACCAAAAATGGAAGACTCTTTCAGGTAGACAAGGACTGGATAGCCCTGTTGAGCACTCACGAGTTGGCGCCGGCCGCTCACACCGTCCGAGATACCACTCATGAGTTGGCACCGGCCACTCACCCCATCCGAGATGCCACTCAACCCAATTGAAGCAGCCATCAGAAAAAGTTATCGCTCCAAGACTCCCAGCTTTGGCACAGATGTCTAGCCCACGCCAACCACACAGTTATGGAATCTCTAGTTGACGGCTATACCCATGATGACCAGATATGTGAAACCTGCGTCCTAGCCAAGCATGAACGGAAGATCATTCGGATACTGGTACAGCGCACTACTACTCCTTTTGAACTTGTATATTCCGACACCTGTGGACCATTTGCTACCAAATCTATTGCAGGGGCAACCCACTTCATTGTCTTTATCAATGACTTCAGCCAATATGCCTATGTCTACCCTCTGCTCAACAAGCTGGCTGGGACATGCACCGGAATCTTCCAGCTCTTCCAGAAGAAGGTCGAGAACTGGGGATACAACATCAAGAGATTTTGCTGCGACAACAGTCGAGGCGAATACAACAATAGACTATTCCTCAGCATCCTAGCGGCAGGTGGAATAAGCTTTAAACCGGCACCTCCCTACACTCAGCACAAGAACGGCATTGCAGAGCGAACTATCAGTGTACTCATGAGGAAGGCGAGGTCCTTGCTATTGGATTCGCGAGCACCAACCGAGTTCTGGGCGGAAGCTATCGGTACGGCCACCTACCTGCATGCAAAAACACCGAACCGCGCCGTAGACGGCAAAACACCATACGAGCCACTTCATAAGTATATGCGACTTGCCACCGGAAGTGATTATGTCGCCGACGAACCATCAAGCGACAAGCCACCACTCCAGCACCTTCGCCATTTCGGGTGTGTAGCTTACAAGCTCATACCAAAACAACAAAGGGTGGATGCAAAGATGGGAGCTCACTCCAAGAAGTGTATGATGCTTGGATATGTACACAATACCACCAAGATCTGGAAGCTGTAGGATCCGGAACAGATGAAGATCACACAATGTTCGGGCATCAAGTTTGACGAGACGAAGAACTTCCACACCGAGGAACGCCTAGTACTGGCAAACGAGAAAGATGTGCTCGGTCTTCCGGAGGAAGAACCCATTTTTGCTGAAGACCGAATCACACTACCACCAGCATTGCAAGGACACGCACCAGCGTTGAAAGGACACGTACCAGCAGTTGAACACATGCCTGATAAGGCTGTCGCTGCCTCAGAGTATGCATTTGATGAGGTCGTACCCGTACCAAAACAGTTGGAACCAGAGAGACTGGAACCGAAGAGCTCAGTACAGTTGGAACCAGAGAGACTGGAACCGAAGAGCTCAGAATGGTTGGAACCAGAAAGACTGGAACCGGAAGGCTTGTGCCCTCTGAGCACTGCGGGTGGCCTAGCACCACTATGTAGATTTATGAGAATGAAGACACAGAAATCCCAGGGAAACGCCCTTATGGCAGATTGATCCGGCTGAGGCACCACTCACAGGACCGCGCCAGCCACTCTCCCTGGCCAAGACGCCGGCCGAAGAACACACACAACAGACTCAACAGAGGACCCCGGATCCTACAGAGATGCAGTGAATAGCTCACTGAACAAGCAATGGAAAGAAGCTATGCGTCAAGAGTATGCCTCACTGATTGAGAATAGTACCTTCACTCCCATTACCAACACAAATATTTTGAAGCCTATAGGCTGCAGATGGGTATACAAGACAAAGCAGAATCCGAACGGTACAATCAAATACAAGGCATGTCTTGTGATCAAGGGCTAGGAGCAGATCCACAGTGTCAACTTCGATGAAACCTACGTGCCAGTCGGTAAGTTGATTACTCTTCGGTATCTGCTGAGCTTTGCAGTGCAGAACAACTACAAGATCGATCATCTGGACGTCGTTACCGCTTTCCTCAATCCCGAGATAGACACCGAGGTCTACATGCAACTACCAGAAGGTATTGAGTGGCTCGAGTCCACAGCCATACTCAGCAGTAATCGCAATTGCTTCCTACACCTTAACAAAGCACTATACAGTCTACGACAAGCACCGAGACTCTGGCATCAGGAAATTGATGGATTCCTGCAATCGATCGGATTCCACTGCTCCCACCCAGATATAAGTCTTTACATTCGGAACAATAGAGTGTTAATACTCTTATACGTCAACGACATACTTGTGTTCTACGCCGAAGAGGCATCGGAGAAAGCTCAGGAAGTTAAGCAACGGCTTATGCTCCAGTACAAGATGTCGAACCTCAGACCGACCAATCAGTTTCTAGGCTTAGAAATTGATCGACTCGCAGATGGAACCATTACCCTCAGTCAACCTGGTATATATTGACAATTCTTGCCCACTTCAATATGTAAGATGCGAATTCAGCCCCGACTCCACTGCACCCAAAGAACCGACTCAATATCGACACTTCGGATACGGAGGAAGAAGTGGATCAAGCCACTTACCAATCAATCGTTGGGAGTCTTATGCATGCCACTATTGGTACTCGTCCTGATATTGTGTTTGCGGTCGCAGCACTAAGCCGATACGATGTGAAACCCTACCATGTCCACCTGACAGCTACAAAGCGAGTCCTCCGATACCTCAAAGTAACAGCCGACGCCAAACTCGTCTTTCCCAGCATGACTTCGACAGAGGCGTCACCTCTAGTCGGATATACCAATTCGGACTTCGCTGGCAACAGAGCAGATCGGAAGTCACAGGGAGGCCACATCTTCAAGGTGTACGGAGCCTCCATTTCCTGGCTCTCGTGCAATCAAGAACTAGTCGCATTCTTTACCACTGAAGCCGAGTACATTGCTTGCTCCGATGCAACCAGAGAAGCAGAGTGGCTGGTATGACTGCACAAGGACGTTACCAGTGAGACTGTAGTTCCAACGATCTACTGCAATTCCAACGGCACGTTGAAAACGATCTATTCGGGAGTCTCAAGCCCTAAGACCAAGCATATCGACATCTGGTACCACATCAGTCGCGACCGGCAAGAGTGCGGAATAGTCAGCTTTACTGACATCTCCACCAATGACAACCTGGCCAACATCATGACCAAGGCTCTCGGTCCCGAAAAACAGCAACACTTTGCTATTGGTATCGGCCTACACTCGAAAAATTGAAGGTTTTATTGGTTTTATTGGTTTTATTGGCTTTACTGGTTTTATTTGTTTTACTGTTTATTCCTGTACGGACGATTGGAGTTGGCACTCTTTCCTACTAGGTTTCTCCCACTGGGTTTACTGCATAGGTTTTAATGAGGCCAATGGGGAGTATTGGGTATATGTTCTCTCGTTACTTATATGTGCTTGCTGCTTTGTTTTTCATGGAAATACGGGACGCAGCAAGGGAGGAAGTGTTGCAATATCTCACTCGTAGCTTAATCACGGCAGGCATGGACCTACCCCTATATTCTCCTTTCTCTCGAGGCTTCAGCTTTACTTAGACAATACACACGTTCATCACATTCAACAACCTTCAAGGCCATAACTATACTAGAATAAGGTGATTTAGGCATTGGAATTGGTCTCTACAATAACAGTTTACCCACTCTGTGACATTCAGCTGAATTCTGATGTTTTTAATTTGTCAACATGGTATTCAAAATTCCAGCTGCTTTTCATGGTCTGAGTCTGGCAAATGCAATACCCACCGACACTGCATATTTGTGTACTTACATGGTTGTCTATATATGCATTCTCGTGAGCCAGAGATATTTACATCATCTAATTTGCTCCAACCATCCCCACCCATCACTGATTTCCTAGTGAGTAGTATTGCATAGTCATATCTCATTTGAGGTGACTTGTCATTCAAAGTTTTTAGTTAGTTAATTTAATCAATTGACTAGGTAGTCACTAAAAACTGGAGGCTCTTTATTTTCCTTTTTGTGCATGTTCACTTTTGAGTGCAGTATTTTTTCAGATCCATGACAGAACAGAAGTAAATTACTTCGCTGTATAATGTTTCTTGTACTGGTAACACAACTTTATTTGCTCTTATTTACTTAGGCAGTGGCACTGTACTAAGAATTCACTTACTCACTACATTTCCGTATTCTTTTATGATCAGAATCGCTGTAAATATTTAATTACTCTATATTTACTGTGGCGACAACTGTATTTACTGTCTTTAAGTTTACAGCTGGTGATACCAAATCATTCTACACCCTCTCTCCCAATAGCCTGCCAGACAAATTGCTTGTCGGCTTGTGCAATGGAATACTTGTTGGCCCACTTGTTGGATCGTTTGATGGCTGGTCTGATTCATTGATCGACAGCTTGCTCGTTCCTTTTACTTGGCAGCTTCTTGCCTGATGGCTTGCCCAATGGGTTACTTGTCAATTCCCATCAGATCGCTCGATGCTCAAAGGTTGATGTCTGATACCATTGAGAGCATCTCTCATGGCGAAGTATGGCGGTAGTGGCTCGCAGATATACCTCCGTCCAGTTACAATTTGTGGGGTGTTGGCCATGTTGCAAGATTTCTTGGGCAGGATTGCAAGGTTCTTGAGTTTTCGAGGTCTTTGGATTGCATAGTTTCGTGTTTTAGGTGATGCAAATTTAAATATCTTGACAGGTTGGTCATTATCGGCCTCCGTAGTTCTAGGTTAACTGGGAAAATCCTTCTGCCACCAGAGATTACATCACTAAACAAGCTCAAAGGGTGTTCATATGGGTGGAACTCATTAAAGAAGAAATCCAGCATGCCAAAACCAGTGGCAGTAATGTCGAGATCTTGAAACTACTGAAGGGATTTACTTGGGAACTAGAGGAGCTGCACAAGTATGTTTGACAGACTAGAGGATTGCAAAAACAACTGCGACATCCAGGATGTGATAAGCTCTTCAGATTCGTTCTTCTCATGCTTTGCCTTCTTACTCTTCAAGAACTATGCGATACACTTGCAGTGCCAGATGATCGCAATCCCGACCATGAACTGCTTGCTCAAAATGAGATGTGTGGTATTGGCAAGTGAATTGTGAACTGCAGAAGTGGCTTCTTGGAAATCAAAGGCAAGCCTCCTTGATAGAGCACTGTATCACGAACTGGCTGCTTCAGGGGTCAGTGCATCAGCAAAAAATTGAAAAATGATCCCAGAGCTCCTATTGGCTCCTTCACTCCCGTAAGAGCAGAAGTTATATTTTGCTCCGGTAAGGATTTGAAAAAAAAAAAGTTGTTTATTTTTAGCTGAAACCTCGAGAAAAGTTAGTTCAAATTTATGTCTCACCTGTAAAAAAAGCAATATGCTTCAACTTTTCATGATTTTGTTGATGTGGTGGCTAACTCGAGTGTGGTGATGTGAATCGGCAGGAAGTGAGTTGCTCATTGATGATTCTGCACTGCAATGTGGCTAATGCGGACCTGATTACCTTTCATCTGTAGACAGTTGGTTGTGTGTCCATGATTGTACGTAAATTGGTGATCAACTGAAGCATGATTGTCTGGATTGGTTGCCGGTTTTGATGGTTTAATCATACTCATATTCGATCTATTTAGATCATGGTGGTGTATATTTTTACCCGTTTTTCCCCATCTGCAGTCCGTGTCGTGGTAGTACATTGCATACTCCCCTTTTACCCTTGACCCAGGACTGTTCCAAGAATATGCAAGGTGCACCAAGAAAATAACAAATGAGAGACAAAGGGAAACACAAAGGAAACCAACCCCCAGAGGCCTACTCCTCACCTGCAGTTGCCATGAAGGGGGGTATGGGTTGGAACAGCAGTGGCTCCCCCCCATCACCCAAATCCCCCCTGACTCCTCCGTTTCTGCCGCCGCCTGCTCCTCTTCCCACTCCCAGTACTCCCGGGACTCCCACTCGAAGACCTTGCTTATGGCGATGCACATCAGCAAAAAATTTCAGAATTCCTAGGGAGCTCCTGTAAGTATCGCTAACTCCCGTAAGAGGAGGAGTTATATTTTGCTACCGCATGGATTTAAAAAAAAAGTGCTTTATTTTTAGCTGAAACCTCGAGAAATATTAGTTCAAATTTATGTCACACCTGTAAAAAAAGCAATATACTTCAACTTTCTATTTTTTTGCTGATGCCTTCTTCCAGTGGCAGCACCAGCCTTTTCACCTCCATGGTGGTGAGGATTTCCAGTACTGCCTGCTGAAGGGTGGCAAGAAGCATGTCATTCCAAGAGGTGTGGAGGCGGCTTCTTAAGGAAGTCCGCCGCCAGCACCAGTATGCTCGGTGACTATCTGCCACGAGCCCTACACACTTGCACCGACCCCACACACAACAACCCTAGACACCCACGCTAGCGTGGTGTCCACCGTGCTGGGAATCCTCCTCCTACAACCACTCCCGTCTCAAGAAAACAAAAGCCCCCTCTGAAGCAAAAACAATGGAAGCAAACAAAACCAACACCTTCCCATGCCCAAAGAAAACACCGTTTTCCGCCTCATCCCATCCACTGCTAGACGCGTAAACCGTTCGCAGCGTGGTAATCGCGAAGTAGCTCGTTGCTGCCGCCCCTCAGGTTTGCCAACGGCTCCCACGAGGTATCTGCGTAACCGACCCACTTGACCAGATATTCCAGGTCTCGAACCGTAGCGCCCCGATGCTCCAGGATTGATTCGACTTCATACTCTGCAGCTTTGGCAGTTGAGAGTAGTGGTGGCGGCGGCGGGTGTTCGCGACTTCTATCGACCCTGGATAGCTTCAGCTGGGAGACATTGAAAACGGGATGTAAGCACCAGTGTGCTGGAATATCCAGGACAAACGCATTCTCGCCTGCCTTTCTCAGAAGGTTGAAAGGGCCAGCATATGGATGCTGGAGCTTGCGGGAGTTGTTGCTGTCACTGGCCATTCCGGTCACATTGGCATAGCCGACTGGCAGTAGCCTTGTGTCTAGAAACACCTCGTCTCCCACCCTGAAAGGGTGAGCCTGCCGCTTCTCGTTGGCCTCCGCAGTCATCGTCACCTGTGCCTCCTCCATCCGTTCCCAGAGCATTCTGAGTATCCTTGCCATTCTCTCTGCGTAGGACTCATCTGATTCGCGACCAGGAGTCGGCAGGCTGGGTGCCAGGAGATCCAGTGGCAGCCAGGGAATGTAGCCAATATCGGCCTCGAATGGTGACATGCCGATCGCCTTATGTCTTGCTGCATTGTAGGTGAATTCTGCTAATGGCAAGAGTTGGGACCATTGCTCCGGGAGTGGCAGTTGGGCAATGTATGCCTTCAAAAATGTTTCCAAGGTGGCATTTACCTTTTCCGCTTGTCCGTCTGACTGTGGATGGTAGGCTGTCGACATTCGCAGTTTAATGCCGAGTTGTGCACAGAGAGTCCGCCAGAATGCTGATGTGAATCTGGTGTTCCGGTCTGACACGATTGAAAGCGGAATCCCCCGGTTTTGGACATATCCTGAGATAAAAGCCTTTGCGAACTTTTCAGCGGTCAGCTCGCACTCCCTCACTGGGATCCAATGGGCTCTTTTGGTCAGGGGGTCGATGATGGTTGCCACCGCGTCATATCCATCCTCTGATGCTGGAAGCTTGGTTATGAAGTCAATGTTGACTCTCTCGGCACGTCCTGAGGGCACTGGCAACGCCTGTAGTAGGCCATAAGGCCTTGCATTCTTGTGTTTCACCCGGTGGCAAACATCGTATCCTGACACCCATTCCACAATTGAGTCCGTCATTCTCGGCCAGTGGTAGCGGGCTGACACCGCTGCGGTGGTCTTCTCGATACCCACATGGCCACCTCCCAATATTGCGTCGTGGACTTCCCGAATGACATCAGAACGCAAGCTTTTTGGGATACACAATTTGCCTCCTGATGGCTTGTGGTAGAGTAGTCCGTCCTGGAGAGAATAAGACTTTGCCCTTTCCTTTGTCCTGCGAGTCCTCTTGTTGTCCTTTTCCCCACTACTCTGGCCGTCTCGTAGGTACTCGAAAACTGGACCGCGGATGACATCTTCTTCATATCCCTTTCGGACATCATTCAACCATTCTTCTGATGCCGAGAGCCGAAGTTCGATGGCGTTTGCTTCAGCTAATACCGGTTCTTGACGAGTGTACGCAATCCTACTGAGTGCGTCCGCAACAACGTTTGCGGCACCTGGGAAGTACTTGATGTCGTAGTCGTGCTGTTGAAGCTTGTCCAGATGGCGCCACTGACGGCTGGAGAGCTTGTTCTGTCCCAGGATGTGCTGCAGCGCTGCATGGTCGGTGTAGATAGTCGTACGCCGGCGCCCATGGACATAACATGCCCAATGTTCCAAATTAGCACTGATTGCCAAGAGTTCTCTGTCATAAGCAGGATATCTCGTCTCGACCGAATGCAGCTTTCTTGAAAAGTAACCCAGCGGCCGCTCCACGACCTTCCCTTCAAACAGCTGTCTCTGAGCAAGGACACCTCCAATGGCTGTGTCTGATGCATCTATCCGCAAGATGAAGTCCGCATCCGGATCCAGTGTTGCCAATACTGGGGCCGAAGTCAAGGCACACTTAAGATCATCAAACTGCGCTTGATGTCCTTCGGACCATAGGAATTCATCTTTTGGTTTAGCTGCAAGGTCATGCAAAAGATGTGCCCGGTGGGCGAATCTTGGTATGAATTTCCGGTAATATCCTGCCAGGCCCAAAAACGAGCGAAGTGCTGAAGGTGAACCTGGTGTCGGCCATTCCTTGACTGCTGCAACCTTTTTTGCTTCTGTATGGATGCCATACCTGTTGACTTTGAATCCGACGAATGTTGTCTCAAGTGCTCCGAACACACATTTTCCTTCACTCAGATGCAGTCGGGCTTTCCGGAGTGACTGCAGCACAGCTTCGACATTCGTCTTATGTTCCGAGAGGTTTCTCAAGTAAATCAGAACATCGTCTAGATAGACAATTGCATATCGACGGTGGGGTTGCAAGATCCTGTGCATCATCCGCATGAAAGCGGCCGGGGCATTCGCAAGACCAAAGGGAATGACTTTGTACTCATAGAAGCCATCTGGTGTGATAAAAGCCGTCTTGTGGCAGTCATCTGGGTGGATTCGTACCTGGTGGTAGCCACTTGCGAGATCCAATTTTGTGAAAACACGGCCACCGTGGAGCTTGTCCAGCAAATCTTCAATATAGGGCAATGGGTAGCGGTCCTTGATCGTGATCTGATTCAGGCCTCGGTAGTTGACACACATTCGGAGTGCAGTGCTGTATGTCTTTTTCACAAAAATCACTGATGCCACATATCGGGAAGGTGAATCCGTCACCCAGCCATTCGCAAGAAGTTTTTTGATCTGTTGCTCGAACTCCTCCCTTTCGGCTGGTGTCATCCGATACGGTTGTCGGTGAGGGATCTTGGCAGTCAGGTCGGTCAGAATCCGGAAATTGTGTTCGCTAGCAGGTGGAACACCTTTAGGTGGCTGGAAAAGGTCATCGAAGTCCTGACGGACCTGGACACGCCACTTCTCAAGGTCTGCGAAAACGGGGTCATCTTGACCAAATCTGTCCCCAGGTGTACATTCCCGTATGTCAACAACAAAGATTCTGTCATTTTGAGCCCTTCCTGTTCCCGTCCCAGACCTGGCTCGTTTCATTGCGCTCGCTGTGTCTTCTGCGGATATCAAATTCATGGAAGCAGCCTGTGCCACTGCCATGCAATGGTTGTGCACCTCACGATATCGCTCCTGATGTGGGTGGAGTCCAACAGGTGACAGTTTGGGTACAAAGGCGGGCTGGCCTGCGGATGTACAGCCCTTTTCCAACAGGTGAAGGATGTTGTCTGAGTCCACGAGGTGAGGAGTTGCTGAATGCCAATTCTTGCCGACGATCAGATCGTATGCGCCTTTCAAATCGAATAACGTATACCAGCCAGTGATATCCACATAGTTGAGGGGTAGCAAGAAGCATGTCCATTCTAGAGAGGCGAGTGCCGGACACTATATACCAGTGTCCGTGCGTCGCCTGTGACTGTCTACTGTGACTGTCCTATGTAGCCCTATGTCACACTCCCGTAGCACTGTCCGTGTCACCCGAACTCTAGACACCCCGCTGGGCGTAGCGTCCGCGGCGCCCGCAGCGGCCGGAA
>Ga0307516_10001060_pt1 | contig 38274 bp, 51 predicted proteins | sample 19_EM_MG_FD_203310 | JGI IMG/M metagenome (GOLD analysis project Ga0307516, IMG submission 203310) | Populus trichocarpa ectomycorrhiza microbial communities from riparian zone in the Pacific Northwest, United States - 19_EM | ecosystem: Host-associated > Plants > Roots > Unclassified | place... | reverse complement strand
ATCCTCACTACCACCGAAACCCACACACAAGATCTAAGATTATTCCGTTGTGAATTATCGAAAGTAGCCTGATTACCCTTTTGATACCACCACACTCCGGTTACGAGACAACCCCAGTGTCACACTAGCTTTCCTAATGTGGTGGTTGCGTCGGTAAGGTGGTGGTCGCTTCCCTTGCTTTGCTAGCTTAGCGAAGGACAAAGTTATATTTTACTCCCGGTGCTCCCGTAAGCTTCGCTAGCTCCCGTAGCTCCGGTAAGAATTAAATTTTTTGCTGATGGATGATGAGTGCCAGGGCATTTTATCTTCCACATATGGAGTGTCAAGGAATCTTTCTTGCAGACGACTAGTGTCAGGACATTTACCTTCTGGACACGGTGCGGTAAGGTATATCTATTGATGTATGCCACTGCATATACTTCCAGACTCTGTTTGCCAGTGCACATGCCGTTTACAATGGGTGCCAGCCATGCGTATACGTAGTAGACAAAGATGGGCACCGCAGTAGCCTTCTAGGGGATGATTGTCAAAGCGGCGCCTTTGCTTTGTTGCAACGAGTGTCGAGCATATGGCGTCCGGATGACACACGCTAAGGTGCGTACCTTTCGGTCGGCGAGTATCACTATCAGGAAAAAAATTCTGAGTCCGGACGCTGCATACGCGTCAGAAACGTCTAGACGCTCAGGACGCAACCCAGCAAGGTATTCTCCGTCAGGACAATGCACGTCAGCACACATGCTGCACCGAACGCGACCCGCCCGTGCATATGCGTACTAGACAGAAGTGGGCTGCATATTGGCCTTCCGGACGACTAATGTCAAGGTAAACAGCATCCGGACGATGCATGCCATGGCATCTGCCTTCCAAACGAGGAGTGTCAGGGCATTTGCCTTCTGGATGCAGCGCGTATCTTACAGACACAGAATGGCAAGGCAGATGTCGTCCAGATGAGGGGTGTCAGGGCATTTGCCTTCTGAACGCAGCGCGTGTCTTACAGACGCAGAGTGTCAAGGCAAATGTCTTCCTGATGATGCATGCCCCGGCATCTGCCTTCCAGATGAGGAGTATCAGGGCATTTACCTTCTGAACATAGCGCGTGTCTTACAGATGCAGAGTGTCAAGGTAGATGTTGTCCGGACGAGGGGTGCCAGGGCATTTGCGTTATGAATGCAGCGTGTGTCTTACAGACGCAGAGTGTCAAGGCAGATGTCGTCCGGACGAGGGGTGTCAGGGCCTTTGCTTTCTGAACGCAGCGCGTGTCTTACAGATGCAGAGTGTCAAGGCAGATGTCGTCCACATGAGGAGTGTTAGGACATTTGCCTTCTGGACGCAGCGTGTGTCTTACAGACGCAGAGTGTCAAGACAGATGTCGTCCGGACGAGGGGTGCCAGGGCATTTGCGTTCTGAATGCAGGGCGTGCCTTACAGACGCAGAGTGTCAAAGCAGATGTCGTCCGGACGAGGGGTGTCAGGGCATTTGCTTTCTGAACGCAGCGCGTATCTTACAGACGCAGAGTGTCAAGGCAGATGTCGTCCAGACGAGGAGTGTCAGGGCATTTGCCTTCTGAACACAGCGCGTGTCTTACAGACGCAGAGTGTCAAGGCAGATGTCGTCCGGACGAGGGGTATCAGAGCATTTGCCTTCTCCACGCAGCGCGTGTCTTACAGACGCAGAATGTCAAGGCAGATGTTGTCCGGACGAGGGGTGTCAGGGCATTTGTGTTCTGAACGCAGCGCATGTCTTACAGACGCAGAATGTCAAGGCAAATTTCATCTGGACGCAGAGTGTCAAGGCAAATGTCGTTCGGACGACGCGTGCTACGGCATCTGCCTTCTAGATGAGGAGTGTCTTCGTTATACGGACGCAGCGCGTTGTACAGATGCAAAGTATCAACGCAAATGGCAGACGAGGCTTAAGATGGCGCGCCACACATAGGTAACAGAGGGGTCATGGTGGTAGCATCGAAACGCGACCGTCAGGGCACGGTACATTGCAGTAAAGACTATTAAAATAGGATTTGGTTCCAGGCATTGTAACTCAAGCCAGTTCTATTCATTGCATCGAATTTACATCTATCTACCACGTCACTGTAGACAGCATAGCTCTATGTCACTGTAGACAGCATAGCTCTATGTGACCGAAACAAAGGCAGTTTGCCGGAAGAGACACGACGCGATGAGGACGATGACAAGGAAGATGGCGGTGAGGCTGTCGGCGGCAAAGACGATAGCAAATATGACACGGCGAGACAGTCGATGAGCTTCGTGAGTTGTTAGCGCAGCTCTCACAGGACAGTGGAAAGTTGTACAATATGATGCGACGCGACGAGTACGATATCGATGAAAAGAGGATGCCAGCGGCGTGGATGACATCAAGACGCGACGAGTACGATGTCGATGAAAAGAGGATGCCGGCGGCGTGGATGACATCAAGACGCGACGAGTACGATGTCAATGAGGATGGCGGTGAGGCTGCCAGCGGCGGCAAGGACGATAGCAAATATGACACGGCGTGAAGATCAACGAGCTTCGTGAATTGTTAGTGCAGCACTCACAGGGACAGTGGGAAGTTGTACAATATGACATGACGCGACGAGTACGATATCGATGAAAAGACAATGCCGGCGGCATGGATGACATCAAGTCAGACACGACAAGTACGATATTGATGAGGATGGCGGTGAGGTTGATGCCGGCAGCGTGGATGATAGCAAGATGCGAGGAGTGCGCTGGTCGCATGAATGATATGATGAAAGTAGAAGAAAAAAGTGGGAGACTTGCGGCCCGTGCTGTCGTATTCAGCAAGCCGAGCTGTGGTAAGCGAGCCAAACCGTACGAAAGTGCAGACGCTAGCAAACGCTTGGCACCTTGCAAGTTGCATGCGAAATCACTCGCAATCTGCGAAAATTGCGAATTCCTCTCCCATAGTCGTCGATACCCTGGAACCTGCTGTTTACAGATGCACAATTATTCCCTATTATATCAATTCCATCAGACCTAAAGTTTGTGCCAACTGGCTCCTGATTTGAAACCTATCGATGGTGCTGTCCTGATTCAACTTCTTCTGCTAGGAGAATCTCTACTATATACAACGCTCCACATCTGGATATCATTCATGTTTTCAGTATTACAACTTGAAAAACAGCAGTAAGTAGTCACAAACTTTAGGTCCGACTGATTTGATATAATAGGGAATAATTGTGCATCTGTAAACAGCGGGTTCCAGGGTATCAACGACTATGGGAGAGGAATTCGCAGTTTTTGCGGATTGCGAGTGATTTCGCATGCAACTTGCAAGGTGCCAAGCGTTTGCTAGCGCCTGCACTTTTGTACAGTTTGGCTTGCTTACCACAGCTCGGCTTGCTGAATACGACGGCATGGGCCGCAAGTCCACCCCTTTTTTTTCTATTTTATCATATCATACGTACAACCAGCGCACTCCTTGCATCTTGCTATCATCCACGCTGCCGGCATCAACCTCACCGCCATCCTCATCAGTATCGTACTCATCACGTCTTACTTGATGTCATCCATGCCGCCGGCATCCTCTTTTCATCGACATTGTACTCGTCGTGTCTTGATGTCATCCACGCCGCCGGCATCCTCTTTTCATCGTCATCGTACTCTTTACGTCGTATTGTTCAACTTCCCACTGTCCCTGTGAGAGCTGCGCTAACAATTCACGAAGCTCGTCGACCGTCTCGCCTCGTCATATTTGCTATCATCTTTGCCGCCGGCAGCCTCACTGCCATCTTCATTGACATCGTCCTCATCGCATCGTGTCTCATCCGGCAAACTGCCTTTGTTTCGGTCACACAGAGCTATGCTGTCTACGGTGACGTAGAGCTTTGCTGTCTACGGTGACGTGGTAGATAGAGGTAAATTCGATGTAATGAATACAACTGGCTTGAGTTACAATGCCTGGAACCAAATCCGAGTTTAATAGTCTTTATTGCAATGTACCATGCCCTGACGGTCGCGTTTCAATGCTACCATCATGACCACTCTGTTACCTATGTGTGATGCACCATCGTAAGCCTCGTCTGCCATTTGTGTTGACACTCTGTGTCTGTACGACATGCTGCATCCGTATGGCGAAGACACTCCTCATCCAGAAGGCAGATGCTGTGGCACGCATTGTCCAGACGACATTTGCCTTGGCACTCTGCGTCCAGAAGAAATTTGCCTTGACATTCTGCGTCTGTAAGACACGCGCTGCGTTCAGAACGCAAATACCCTGACACCCCTCGTCCGGACAACATCTGCCTTGACATTCTGCGTCTGTAAGACACGCGCTGCATTCAGACGCAAATGCCCTGACACCCCTCGTCTGGACGACATCTGCCTTGACACTCTGCGTCTGTAAGACACGCGCTGCATTCAGAAGGCAAATGCGCTGACACTCCTCGTCCAGAAGGCAGATGCCAAGGCACTTGTCGTCCGGACGACATTTGCCTTGATAACCTACGTCGGTAAGACACGCGCTGCATCCAGAAGCGAAACGCCCTGCCACTACTCGTCTAGAAGCATATGCCATGGCTGCTGCGTTCGGACGCACGATGCCGTGGCGTGGTGCGTTGCGACGTACAGTGCCATGGTAGGCGTCGTCCAAGTTAGGCAGGTTGTGTCCGAAACGTCTAGTGCGTCTCGAGCATCTGAATGCTCAGGACGCAATTATTTTTTTTCCTGATGAGGGCAAATACCTTCCAGACACAGTGTGTCAAGGTATATTTCTTCCTGATGACAAGTGTCAGTGTGTATTTCTTCCAGATGATGAGTGTCATAGCAGGTGATGTCCGGATGATGCCCGCCACGGCAGGTCCTTCTTGGATGAGTATCAGCATGTATTTCTTGCAGACAATGCACACCATGGCATTTTGCCTTCCAGATGCAGAGTTTCAAGGCATATTTCTTCCAGAGAATGAGTGTCAAGGTATTTGGTGTCTGGATGACACATGCCACATCATATGCCTTCCAGATTATGAGTGCGAGTACATTTTGTCTTCCAGACGCAGAGTGTCAGGGCATATTTATTCTAGATGACGAGTGTCAAAGTATGTTGCATCTGGATGACTCCTGCCATGGTATATGTTACACCTGAACAAATTATCACGAGTAAATAACTATGTCGAGATACACAGTGGCTAGGACAAACCGGCTCAGGCGTTGGCTAGAAGAGTTTAGAGAGTTTAGGTAGGAGATAAGGAAACAGAGTTTAGCTCTCAGCCGAGACACCAGCCATAAAAGTCAAACTCCGGAGATAAGGGGATAAGTTTGTGCAAATGAGCAGGAACAGCTAGGCACCCACACCTTTATGATCGGAGGGCTCTCCTCCACCACGATCAGAAAAGTTAGCCACGATACAGCTGTACTCCCCACTCAGCCGTATGGCTCTCATGCAGCAAGCAAACGAAATCTGCTCTCCCTTATCTACACCCTGACCAGAACCAATGAATGCACCCATGTTCTCGCAGAGGTACGAAGTTACCTTGGAGAATCCAAGTCCGAGTCACCACTTCTCACTCGCTCACTCGCAGATAAAAAGAAAGAGATTTCTCACCTCGACGGAGGGAAATCAAACACGAACATCCTCGCCAACACTACCACCGGACCCACACACCGGATCTAAGATTGTTCCATTGTGAATTATCAAAAGTAGCCTGATTACCTTCAATTCTCTCCATACTCCGGTTACGAGACAACCACAGTATCATACTATAATCTTCGATCCAAAATTCACCCTACTTTCACGAATGCCCTCGATCGAACATGATCATTTCTTCTTACTCGAACTGTAAAACATCATGGATCCACAGTCAAGCTACCAACTCGACTTTACCTACTCCGCTCTTAACACGATTGCCGACCTTGATAATTGGAACGAGCTCCCCCAGGACCTGCTCCAAATCACAGAAAGGACCACTGCATCACAGCAAGTGGTAGAAATGGCCAATCCAGCAGTCGGGTCCGAACCATAATAAGACAGCAGCAGCAGTCCAAGAACAACCTGAAACAGCTCACCGATCGATGCGGCAACACTATTGATCTAACTGACCAGCGCATTCAGAGGATTGAACAAGCCTATGACACCTTAGTAGAAGGAACTAGGTAGGTGTATGACCGAGTAAGCGCTAATGAGGAAATTTCAGAAGCCTGGGTACGCAGCGAATTGGCCTCTATGGCAAACGCGTACTAAGCCCTCACCCAAGATCTCTGGCAGGCAATCATTGAATGAACTCAGGAAGTGAACCAGTGACAGATATGTCAGGCTACCCAACTCACTAGGGTAAACGATGTGCTGGCCTTCCTGGCCGAAACCAACACAGCCCAGGGGCCGCACCTGGTGACCTTCCAAGGTAATGTTGAACTGTGGGTCATAGACCACCAGCAGAAAGTGGCGGAACTGGAAAGGGAACTGCGGAGAACCCAAGAAGAGGTCCAATGAGTGGCAACCCAAATACCTCTGCCAGCTTCCCCGAGGCTAGGTGAGGGGTAGTAAGAAACATGTCCATTCTAAAGAGAGGAGCACTGGACACTTATACGAGTGTCCGTGTGCTAACGCTAGTTTGTGACTGTCTACTACAGAAGCCCTTAGGGCAGCCATGCGCTAAGTCCCACAAACTCTAGAAGCCACAATAGCGACGACGCTAGCCACTCTAGGTGTAGCGTCCGTGGCACCCAGAATCCTCCTCCTACAACCACTTCCATCTCAATAAAACAAGTGCCACCCCTGAAAAAAAACAACGACAAACCCAACTTATAACAATAACCCCTCCTACAATGCTCAGCTGACACTCCCTGTCACTCCTGTTCCATCCACCGGTAGACTCCAAGCCATTCGCAGTGTGGTATTCACCCAGCACCTCATTGCTACTGCCCCTCAGGTTCGCCAGTGGATCCCATGTAGGGTCAACATAACTGATCCATTTGACCAAATATTCGAGATCTCAAACTGTAGTACCTCTGTGCTCATGGATCGACTCAACCTCATACTCGCTGGTAGCAGTGGAGCATAGTGGCAGTGGGGGCGGGTGTTCACTGGTTCTGTCAACTCTTGATAACTTGAGGTGTGTGACGTTGAAAACTGGGTGTAAGCGCCAGTGCGCCGGGATGTAGAGAACGAAAGCATTCTCACCGACTGACTTTAGGATTGTAAATGGACCGGCGTACGGATGTTGAAACTTTCGCGAATTGGCACTGTCGTTGGCAGTGGAATTGATATTGGCGTAGCCGACTGGCAGCAAATGGGTATCCAGGAATACCGAATCGCCTATCCGAAAAGGGTGCGGCTGACGATGCTAGTTCGCCTCCGTCACCATTGTCAATTGGGCCACTTCCATTTGCTCTGAAAGCATCCGTAGGATCTTAATGGGCCGTTCTACATATTCTGTTCCGGGAATCGAATTTGGTGTCTGTGGACCTGGTGCCAGTAAATCGTGTGGGAGCCTTGGAATGTATCCGATATCCGCCTCAAATGGCGAAATTCCTATAGCCTTGTACTTAGCCATGTTGTAAGTGAACTCCACCAATGGTAACAACCGGCTCCACTGCTCGGGGGATTTGAGTTGCGATATATATACCTTCCAAAACAATTCCAGAGTGGCATTCGCCTTTCCACCTGACCGTCTGACTGCGGATGGTGTGCGGTAGACATCCGAAGCTTAATCCCGAGTTGTGAACACAACGATTGCCAGAAGCTGGAGGTAAATTGGGTGTTGCGGTCAGATACGATCGATACGGGTAGCCCCAGTGACCAAACATAACCGTCAATGAATGCTGTTGTGAACTTTTCTGTGGTGAGCTCAGCTTCCTTAACAGGAATCCAACATGCTCGCTTCGTCAGGCAATTGATAATTGTCACTACAGCATTGTAACCGGCTTCCGACGTCGGTAACTTGGTGATGAAATCGATGTTCACCCATTCCGTGCGTTCGAGTGGAATGTTACCCCTAGAATATCTCGAGTACAAAGCTACGCTCGAAATAGGTACAAAAGGATGACGGATCGCACCCAGAGAGTCTAGGAGGGAGATAAGGACCGGAGATGAGTTTAGGGTCAACATGGACCTAAGACGCATAAACTCCGGAGATGAGAGGAAGATTGCAAATGAAGAGATGCTTGGGCTAGAACCTCCCCCCCGAAAGGAGAGGATGCCATGTCACCTGCTGATGGCGTACGGACCGCTGGACTTGGGCTAGGACCCCTCCCCTGAAAGGAGGGGATACCATGTCGCCTGCTGATGGCACACGGAAGAGAGTCCGGTACGAAGAGCACCCCGCCCGCCTGCATAAAACCTCATCTCCCCTTATCTACACCCTGCCAGGACCAATGGGTCGCCCACGGGGTCCATGCACCTCGGGAAAATCCAAGTCCGAGTCACCATTTCTCACGCTGGCTTCGCTCCGATAAAAAGCCAGAGGTTTTCCGCCCAAGGGAAGCAAAAACAGCACGAACATCCTCACCAACACTACCACCGAAACCCACACACAAGATCTAAGATTATTCCATGGTGAATTATCGAAAGTAGCCTGATTACCTTTGATTCAACCCGCACTCCGGTTGACAAGACAACCCCAGTGTCACACTACAATCTTCGATCCAAAATCACCCTACGAATCAAACACAACGAATGTCCTACTTCGACTATACCTATTTCGAAGACCACCTCTATCTACTCGAACTATCTACCTTCTTGGAGCCTAAGTCCCAATACTCCTTCGACTACACGTTCCAATCAATCGATAACGAAATAGCCAACTTCGAGCTTTGGAATGTATACAACCATGGTCCTATCCCTACTCCCACCCAAGAAGGCGACCACGAGCCCCAGAACTGGTATACGCAATACTGGTTCAACTGCGCCTACAACTGAGAAAGTGCCGAATTTAACGAAAATGAGCTCCGGGAACTCTGCGACTATACCTTCGAAGACGACGAAACAATCTACACGGGACACTTTCTCTACCTCTACTGAACAATGACAACCTCCTCAGACTTCAACATGCTTCGGCTTGAAGCACCCCGCGACCTGCTTCAAATTACAGATGGAACACCAAGACCGGAACAGGCGGTGGAAATAGCCAACCCCGCAGTCTGGGTTAGAACCCTGGTGCGCCAGCAACAGCAGGCCGAGAGTGACTTGCAGCGGCTTACCGAGCTATACGGCGATACCTACGACAAAACCGACGGACGAACGCAGGAAATCGAACAAGCCTATCAAACCCTGGCAGAAGGCACAAGGTATGTATATGACTGAGTCAATGCTAATGAGAAAATAGCAGAAGAATGGATACACAGCGAGCTCTCGAATGCGGCAAATGCGTACCAATCTCTTGCCAGAAATGTCTGGCAGACCATCATCGAGCGCACCAACAAGGCCAATGAGCAGCAGATATGTCAAGCCACTCAGCTGGCCCGGGTAAATGACGCTCTGTCCTTCCTGGGGGAAGCTAACACTGCCTGAAATCAACACCTAGCCAACTTCCAGGGAAACGTGGAACTGTGGGCAGCCGTATACAAGGATTGGGTGTCCACCCTGGAAGCCCAACTCCAGGAAGTGAGAATGGAGATCCAACGTATTGCGACCAGGATCCTGCTACCCGCAACACCACCAGCACCAGCAGGACCACCCGTATGGTGAAGCCCCACCCGGCAAACCAGCACCAGTGCTCCATCGGCCCACTCACGACCGGCATTAGGAAGCCCGCTCTGCCTAAACCTGGGACCGATGTCCTGATGACAGAGGCCCCCAGTGATACCCACAACGCCGGAGATGAGGCAGCGGCTGGAGCAACTCAGACGCCACATGTCCCCGAGGCCACCAGCACCTGCAGCAGAACAGAGAAGAGCCCCCCTCTCAACACCACCCGGATCATCCGCGGGACCACCCTCGGGCCCCCCGTTCGAACCACCCCAACTGCCCTTCCGGCACCCCCACTGCACTTCGCCACCCAGGAACCCTGTGCCCACAATCACCACGCAGGACCTCATACGACTGGTGGCAGAAGGAGTGGAACGAGCCCGCCAAGACCGACCGGTGCAACCCGAACAGATCAATATTGTCCGATTAAAGATGAAGAAGCCGGAAGCCTTCGACAGGAAAAGTTCGACCGCATTCAATCAGTGGTGGGAAGTGGTCACCATGTTCCTCGGGTTCTACCCAGAAACAGGGGATCAACAGAAAATTGCCTGGGTAGGAACGATACTTTCGGATACAGCTCTAGTATGTCACCTACAGCGCTTCTGCTAGCTAAAAGGAAACGACATCTGGGTCAACTACGCAGCAGCAATCCAAGTGGAGTATTGCAACAAAAGGGAAGCAGCTGATGTCCAACTCAAACTAGGGCAATTGAAATACCAGGGATCGATCCAGACTTACCTCACAGAGTTTCTAGCCCTGAACAACTTCGCGAAGGCGACCAGGGAAGGCCTACGAGAAAAAATAGACCTCGCGATGCCAGACAGCATCCTGGACTTGCGATTTAACCAGAACCCGGATGAGCCTACGGATGATGAAGGTTTCATGAGTGCCACCTACCGAGCGGGAATCGAGGTAGAAATGAAAAAGGCGCTCAAGGCAGCCAGAGAAGTGTCGAAAGGAGGACCCGCCTCCAAGGAAGAAAGGAAAAAAGACGATAAACAAAAGGACGAAAGGAAAAAGGACAATCCGAGCAAAAAAGGACCAGAACAACGCTCCGAAAAAACTCGTGCCTGGTGGGGAGGAAGAGACCACTGGGCCACCAAGGACGAGACCATGAAGAGAGTCCCAGCAAAGGAATAAGAGGAATACGGCACAAACTGAGACGACTGTTGGTGATGTGGAAGGCCAGGGCGCAGGACATACGAGTGCTTCTCCTTCAACACAAGGAAGGGGACTGTCCTACCCCCCACACCATGGAAGGCAGCAGCGGTAGCCGGGGGCAAGCGGAAACGGGCCGAGCAACCAGAGGACCGACCAACGGCCAAACAACAAAAAGTGGCAGCGGTAGATGCTATGGAAATTGACCCAGTACAACTTCCCCATTGGGCGGAAGAAAGCAACGTGTTGGATTTTTAGGAGGACGAGGAAAGCCGCGCCTCAAACGTCCTTTGTTAATATGCAGCCTAACAAGAAAGCGAGGAAAAGAGGAGGAAAAACAGGAAACCTCACCAGCAAAGAAACCAAGGAACGAGCGCCCCATAATCGATATGCTACTACACTGGAACAGGAAGAAGCACCCAGTCAAGGTACTACTCGACACAGGATGCTCGGTAGCCTTGCTAAACCAGCAAACGGCAGAAAAACTCAAGGTCACTTTGCATTGACACCCCCAGCCAAGGAGAATCGAAAACTACACGGGAAAAACTGTCGTGAACACCGGCCAGTTCCACACGGGTCCAGTACGATTGCAGCACCGAAAACACTACACAAAAGAAACCCTCGAGGTTTTACCTATGGAGGTAGGAATCGACATTTTTCTCCCATTTCATTGGATAGAAAAACACTTCCCCCAGTGAACTTGGTCTACAGAGGAAATCCACTTCAACACCCCCTGCTGCTTGGAAAAATGCACCAAGTTCGAAACTAATCAATTCTCCCTGACACTGGACGAGGAGGTGGCAAAAAACCACCCAAGCGCAGATTATCGGCTATGTATCGGCAGTCGACGAAGACGCGAGAGAACAAGTCCCTACGGAATTCAGACAGTACCTAGGGATAATGGAGAAAGAGGTGGCGGACGCTCTTCCCCAGCCTCGACCATACAACTGCAAGATCAATCTCAGGGAAGGCGAGTCGGCACCTTGGGGACCCATCTACCCACTATTGGAAATAGAAGTCCAAACGCTCCAGGAATGGCTGAAAGAAATAGAGCAAACAGGGAAAATCAGATGCTCGACATCCCCCGCCGGATCGCCAATACTCTTCGTCCCAAAACCACATGGGAGAGGGCTACGCCTATGTGTCGACTACCGAGCGTTAAACAAAATAACAATCCCAAACCGATACCCGCTACCACTCATACAGGAACTGCAGGACCAGGTCCAAGGAGCGTAATGGTTCACAAAACTGGACCTAAAAAACGGATTCCACCTCATTCGAGTCAAAGAAGGGGACGAATGGAAAATGGCATTCAGAACACGATACGGACTATTTGAGTTCCAAGTAATACCCTTTGGCCTAATCAACCTCCCATCCACTTTCCAAGACATGATGAATCATATCCTATCAGACCTACTGAACGTCAGAGTTTTGGCATACATGGACGACATATTGGTCTACGCCAAGACCAAAGGAGAACACGACCGCTTGGTCAAGGAAGTCTTGGGAAGACTACAGACCCACGGACTAGCAGTCTCCCCGGAAAAGTGCATCTGGAAAACTCAGGAAGTAGAATTCCTGGGTTACATCATCGGAAGAAATGGAATCGCAATGTCTCAGGAAAAGGTGGAAGTGGTACTGAGCTGGGAGGAACCCAAATCTTTGAGTGAAATCCAGTCCTTCCTAGGGTTCGCTAACTTCTACCGACGATTCATCAAGGACTACTCAAGGGTAGCGCGACCCCTCATGGAACTAACAAAGAAAACGGAAAAATGGTCATAGAACCCCGAGGCAGGAAAAGCCTTCAAAGAACTAAAGCAATGGTTCACGACGGCACCCATCCTCACCCACTTCGATACCCGGCGGCCAGTCATTATCGAAACCGATACCTCGGACTTCGCGCTAGGAGCAGTTCTATCGCAGAAAGACGAGGAAAACCGACTACACCCGGTGGCGTTCCACTCAAGGAAGTTGCAGCCCACAGAAATCAATTACGAAATCCACAAGAAGGAACTCCTCGCAGTAGTGAATGCCTTCAAACATTGGAGGCGCTACTGTGAGGGAGCAACACACCAAGTCCAGGTGTATTTGGACCATCAAAACCTGGAGTACTTCACAACAACCAAAGTATTGAACCGACGACAGGTACGATGGGCACAGGAGCTGGCCGGCATCGATTTCAGGATCTACTACCGACCGGGCACCAAGAACAGGAAGCCAGACACATTGTCAAGGCGTTCGGAGTACCGTCCTGAAAAGGGGGGGATAGAAAACCAGCCAATAACGACGTTTTTGGGGAAAAATAACTTCAAAGAAGGACTAACGCGCTCGTTAATCTGTTTCTCGGCACATCTAACCTCTCTCCCAACGAGAAAATGGGACAAGGAGTTCTTGGCGAAAGTCAGGAAGGAAGGAGGAAAAGACGAAGAATATAGGCAAAACCGGGACCAATTGGAAAGAGAAGCAGCGTTGGCAGACCCAGCGCTGAAGGACCAAAAAATTAAGGAAAAAACGCTGTCGAAAGGATTGGTATACCAAGGAAACCTGCTCTGGGTACCAAACGGACTGGTACAAGAAATAATGGAATCCGAACATGACATAAAGGTGGCCGGGAACATGGGCCAGGTATAGTGGGATGATTCTGGGCGCTGCGGATGCTACACCTAGAATGGCTAGCGTGGTCACTAGCGTGGCTTCTAGAGTTTGTGGGACTTGGCACATGGCTGCCCTAGGGGCTTTTGTAGACAGACAGTCACACACTAGCGCTAGTGGAGGACCCCTCCTTTAAGAGGAGCAGCTCCTCCTCCTGGAAGAGATCATGTTTCTCGCGACCCCTCAACTGGTAGCAACACTTAATTTTCTCTGCCCCGTACGACCAGCAGCGAGCATTCTTTATTTTCCCGGCCCTGCACGACCAGCGGCGAGCATTCTTTATTGCACCGTGTGACTAGCAGCGAGCAGAAGGAGGGCGCAGAAACATCAAGATCCCGAGAGGACAACGAGAAAATCGAGAAAACGAGGAAACCGAGCGACGAGACACGGGACGGCCCAGCGAATGGACTCTCGCGTGAAAAGTAGCTGCGGGAGGGCGCAGCGAGCGGTAAGTGCGGGGGCCGGCATTTCGGGGCCCATACCTTACGTCTCACCAAGCTGTTTCCAGTCACATACAGTGCGCTGAGCTTCAAGAAAAAGATATTCACACGCTGTACACACACGCCGTACACACACACCATCCAGCAGTCTCAACTACCCGTTCACCGGGCTGAGCCACTGTGTCACAGGGCATGCCAGCTAGGCCGTGACCCTTGGCACCGTCTGGAATACGGGAGGAAGGAATGTGGAGTGACACCGAGCGGGAGGATGGAATGTGGAGTGACGCCGAGCGGGTGATGGATATCCTTAAAAGGAGCCGTCGCCCACTTCTTTCTTTCTTTTCTTCTTCCCTTTCCTTCCTCATGCAACAACTTGTTTGTCCCTGTTCTCGAATAGAAGCATCTTGTCCCCCAACCACTCTCTTCTCTTATCCCCGTCCTGCCTTCGGCCGCTGCCGCGCGCCGTTCCTGTCTGTGTCCTCGTCCTGCCTTCGGCCGCCACCACACGCCGTTCCTGTCTGTATCCTGGTCCTGCCTTCGGCTGCCACTGCGTGCTGTTCCTGTCTGTATCCTCATCCTACCTTCGGCCGCCGCAGCACGCCGACCTTGTTCTTGATCCGCTACCTGAAGCTCTGCCGGCCCGGCCATTACACTTTGTTGCGTCAACCACTCTTCGGGTAGCAAACGACCCTCTGAGTGGAACTACTGTTGTTACCCAAGATGTCTTCCGGCAATGTCGAGATGCCTTCCGGCAACATTGAGGAAACCTCTCGCCCTCCCCCCCTGATCTACCGCGAACTCTCAGCCACCATTCAGACCCAGCTGAATATCATCGTCACTAGCACCACCTTCGCCGATGATGTCACCCTTGAGGGTGCTTTCGCTCATGTCAAGCAGTTGGCCAAGCTGATTTTGAACGCACTGAATGCTATTCCCCAGTGGCGCACTGATGACCTGGAAGAGCAACTGGCTACCACGATGCATATCAATAACTGTTTGGCAACTCTTAAAGGCCCTACGCAAGGAAAAGCCGACTGAATCCCAGATCCCCCTGTCTTTGAAGGAACCCATGAAGGACTCAAAGGGTTCATTGCGCAGCTTCGGATTAAGCTGTTCAGTGACCCTTCCCGCTACCCCACACCGGCGATACGTATGGGTTACACGTTCAATCGTTTGGCAGGACGCGTTCAGGCTCAAGTTCTCCCATTTGTTCAGAATGCTACCTTCCTCTTGAGCGACTTCGACGATATTATCCGTATCCCGGAGAACGCCTTTGGGGATCCAGACCCGGCCACTACCGCTCGAAGCAAGCTCAATTCCTTGAAGCAGGGAAAGAAGGAGTTCGTCACATACTTTGCCGAGTTCCAGATGTTGGTGGCCAAACTGAATTGGGGAAAAGAGGCAAAGCTGGATGCGCTGATGGAAGGAATTTCGATTGAGCTCCGTCGCCAGCTCTTGGGACGCAGTCATGGACTCACATTTGACCAGTTCGTGGCCCTATGCCAGCACTTGGACTCCGAGATCTGAGCCCTCCAGCACTACGAAGGTAGGGGTGGCAACCCCCCCAACCAACAACGTTCCACACAGAATGCACCCCGCACCCACCTGCCTGTTCAGAACCACCCTTCTACTGGTACGGGTCTGGATCCCATGGACCTCAGTGGTACCGGCTATGGGAAACTCTCCGAACAAGAATGTGCTACGAGAATTCGAGAGGGACTTTGCCTCTATTGTGGAAAGCCTGGACACATGGCTAGACATTGCCCCAGCAAGTCGAAGAACCCTTTCCATGCCGCTTCCGCTTACGTGGAAGGGAACCCGAATGCCCTCACGAACCCGAACCCGCGCACGGTTGCGAACCCGAATTCATTTGCGAATGCTTTCAGTGGCAGTGGCGGTAGAGGCAATAGGGGTGGTGGAGGAACCGGCGGCCAAGGCCAGTCGGGAAATGCCTAGACCAGCAGCTGCATGATGGCACTGTTGTTGGTCGTACAAAAAAGAAGTCGTTGTCTGTGTTTCGTTTGTCTAGTTTGTCAGTCGGCGAGGGATCAAAGGAAGGAAAACATCTTGTTGTGCTATGCAAAATCTCCTTCGGTAACAGGACCGTTGCCACCCACGCCCTCATCGACTGTGGAGCTACTGGAATTGCTGTCATAGACGAAGACATCGCATGCCATCGCCAACTCCCGCTTACACCCCTTCAGTATCCCAGAAGCCTTGAGGTCATAGACGGCCGCCCGATATCCTCCAGCGACATTATGCACATTGCCAACACCCACCTCGCAATACTCGAGCATCAAGAAACCTTGCCGATGTTCGTCATGAAGCTTGGCCACTACCCAGTTGTACTAGGCATCCCGTGGTTGGAGCTCCACGATGTTGCCATTCGTTTTAGCTCCCCAACCTTGACCTTTGGGGTCGCAGTACTGCACCTCGCACTGCAACCGGGCACCAACCGTGATTCACGCCCATTCGCTCGCGTCAAAAATAGCTCATGAGGAGCCAGTGGTAAGCGCGGGGGCCGGCGAATTCGAGGCCCAGTCATTTACGTCTCCCAACTCATTTTTTCAGAACCAAGTTAACCATGGCAAGGACTACAATTTGGGAATGGGCGCCCGATCGTCGAACTGGCGAGCCAGACTGAACGAAATGAGCGTTTTCGACGAAAAGAAAGCCGCGCTGGAAACGAGCTTTTTCAACGAAAAGAACACTGCGCCGGAACTTATGAGCCTTTTCGACGGCAGAGCCTCGTCCGATTCAGATTTCAGCTATTGGTGGACATCCGTTCAGACGATTGGTGTATAACCAAAAATTGACGATTTTTTCGACTTCCCTGTATGAGATCAATCAAGCACTCGGTATGGGTGAGCAAGCAAAGAAACTGAAGGAGCTGGATCTGAAGGATTATGTACCAGCGGAATATCACGAGTTCCTAACACTCTTTTCGGAAACTTTGGCAAAGAATCTGCCACCCCACTGGCCTTATGACCACAAGATCCCTTTGCGAGAGGGATTCACTCCTCCCTTTGGCCCGCTATATTCGATGTCCAGAACCGAGTTGCAGATGTTAAAGGTGTCAAGATCCTACCTCGCTAGCCCGTGCTGCTCGACAGGTAACGTAGTCTTGGTCGCTGCTCGGCCGTATTCGGTTGCGCTGTGGTGGTATCTGGCCTTGCCCTAATCTCTTCACGCCCGGCGGGGTATCGTTGCGGTATTTGGCTTCGCCCTAATCTCTTCACACCCGGCGTGGTATCGTTGCAGTATTCGGCTTCGCTTTACTTCTCTGGGGTCATACAGGTGGTGGTCACAGTGCCGGTTCACAGGGGTAGAGAGATAGGTCTGTGGAGAGAGATAATATGCAACTTAAATCTATTGCGCTTAACACTACAGGCTATTTGCGCTCCTCCTCGCCGTACCACCCCCTTGGGGCTCCCATCTCTCCCATCCGCCAAACAAATCAAACGCACCAAGGAAATTTTGCAACAAAGCCGAAAAGCAAGTAAGCACAACATGAGAACATTGGAAAAAGGAGCACATAGGAAGAATAAAAGAAAAACCCCCCTCCGTTCACCCATCCCTTCTCGCCCATTTCAGTCGTGTTATTGTCAGAGTTCAAACGCGCCGAAATCCGGTTCAGGTGAGTCTGAGTCAGTATCATCTGCGTGGATCATTGTGGAGTTGGTTGCGAAGCAAAGGTGTGCAGAGTGGCCTAAGCCAGTCGCGCGGAGGAATTGACGGAGTGGTAGAAAGTTCTGGGGTGCTGTGATGAAACCCGGGGTCTGGATGTCACCAGTGGCGGCCCTCACAAGTTCTGTACACTGTGATGCCAGGAGTGGGCAGTCACACAACAGGTGGTGTGACGAGTTGAGGTCTAGTCCGCACGGGCACAGATCCGCGGCAAGATTAGGAGGTGAGTCGGTAGGTGACCGGTTGCAGAAGACCCACCACAGTGCTCGTGTATCGGCCCAGTCTTTGCCGTGAAGATGGCTGGCAAACTTGAATGACGGAGTTGAAAGGGGGAGCGCCTGTTTCCAACGTTTGAGAAACTCTGCTTGTGCCTGAGTCAGAAGCCAGGTTTTAGTCATCAGGGCAGATCGGCAGGGTGCCGTCGTGGAGGAGGCACCCAGTTTAGCTAGTTCGTCGGCTCTCTCATTGCCACGGATGTTGCAATGGGTGGGGCACCATATAGTCGAAACCTGCCAGCCAAGGAGTTGGAGCACTGCAATGATCTCGAGCGACCATCGTGCATATTCGTGGTTGTCTTTGTTTGATTGAAGGGTGTCAATCGCGGCCTTGTTATCAATACAGATAAACACCCTCGAAGGTGGCATGGTGGTAGTAAGAAGGGTAGAGACAGCTTCCTGTGCGGCGTGGAGTTGAGCATCGTACACCTCAGCCCTCATGCCGAGGTGACATCGTCCTTCACTCAGTCGGTAGAGCTGGCGATCTCCGCAGTGGTAGAGCGCCCACCCACAGCCTACTGCTCCATTGGAGAGTCTGGATCCGTCCGTGTATATGGTAATTGTATGGTCTGGTAGTGTTTGAAGCAACTTTTCGTGGAGTTCCCGTGGCTGCGTTGTCTTGTCTGGGTTTGGTGAAGTGGCCTTTGTCACTCCCTCCGCTGTTGTAGTTGTTGTTCGATCTTCCAACTTGCCCAGTACGAGGTGTTTACTGAGGTTGTACAGGTGATGCAGTCCTGGTAGGTTGGCATGGGTGTTTGGTTGGCCATGTGGGGGGCCAAGGGCATGGTGAGCGGGGAGGAAGTGGAGCCGGATGGCATACCGTAGCGAAAGGTAGTCCAGGAATGCATCCATTGGCGGCAGGTGGGCGAGGGTGATGAGGTTTGTGGTTCGGGTATTGAGGGGTAGGCCGGTAATCCACCTTGCCACAGCATTATATGTCACTTTGAGGGTGGTAGTCACCATAGGCATACCAGCCCACCATACTGGAGATGCCCAGAACATCGCCGGGAGGATTGCTGTCATTGCCAAGTGGTGGGCAATATAGGCAGGGATACCACATGATCGGTGACGTAGGAAGCTCAGGCTCCCCAAGATCTTGTTTTCTCTGGTGGCTGCCATTGTGGCGTGGTGGGTGAATGTGAGTGATTCATCGATGGATACCCCCAAGTATCGAATCTGTCGCTTGGCAGGGATAGTAGTGTTGAGTATTCGAAGGGGAGGGTGTGATGAGAGACTCTTGTTTTTGTCTTTGCTGGTAAGGGGGAGGCAGTAGAGTAGCTCGGTCTTCGGTAGCGCAAAGGAGAGTCCGAGACGAACGCCATTCTCCAAGTGTTGTTCGACCTGTTCCTCAAGGTGTGTGTTAGCTCTGGACACAGTGTGTGACATCTGCACCATACAGACATCATCCACGTAAGATGTATCTATGGCATCGGCGGGGTAGTGCTCCTTCTCGAGCATGGCATTACTGTAGATAAGGAAAAGAATTGGCGAGAATGGTGACCCCTGTGGTAGGCCACATCGATATGGTTGTGGTTCTTCGGATTGCTGATCGAAGCCAAACGCGATTTTTCGATTGGTGTTAAAGGCAGCAACCCATTCAATGAGGTAGGATGGCATCCGGCGCTGGCGCATAACATCCAGCAGTACCAAGGGGTGGACCTGGTTGAAAGCACCTTCAATATCAAGTGTGAGTACCGCTGGTCGGGTGGGGTTTTGGTTGGAGGTCTTCTTTTTACTAATAGAGTTGGCGATAGGCATTATCGTTCGCAGCAGTGTGTCAATTGCGGAATTCTCTGGTTGGGCTGCCATTTGTGAGGGGGGGGTCGCACCACACATCTGGGCCGTTTGGGAGAGGCGTTTTGCCACTATCGATTCCAGAAGTTTCCCAAAACATGACTGGAGGGAGATCGGTCGGTAAGATTTTGGATGAGAGTATGACTTCTTACCACGCTTGGGGATGACAACACAGTTGGCAATTTTCCACTCTGGTGGGTGGGCGGCATACTTTAGGCATGCAGTGAAGAGATGGGGGAGGAGTTGTGGGGCTGCCTCGTTGAAGCGCCGTAGGGTACTGTAGGTTATGTTGTCAGGCACAACTGACGTGCCGTATTTCAGACGTGAAATCGCCAGTTGGGTCTCATTGACCGTGACATCTCTTGACTGGTGGCTTAGATTTTTCTTAGATTTGAGGAGGTCTGGGGGGAGGGGTGTTTGGTGATCTGAGTTGACTGAGGGGAAGAGTGCAGCACGCAATACATCACATTTTCCTTGGAAGTCTGTATGCCCTTCGAGTGGCGGAATCAGCTTGTGGTGTGTGTCGTGGTGTTTGATGGTTTTCCAAACCGTTCCCGTGGATGAGGATTCGAGTTGTTGGACACGATAGGCTGTTTTGGCATTATGTACCATAACTGACCACTTGTGGTGTTTGTGCTGACTGTCTTTTTGGTTTGTATCGGAAGGTTGCAGCCGCGCTCTTCGGTCAGTGCGTTTGGCGCTCAGTTTCGCCACTGTCAGACTGTGGTTCCACCAGGGTGCTTCTGTTTGCCGTGACTTTTTCATCGGAACCGCCTTATCGACTGCTTGGTGAATGAGTTTTGTGATATTGGTGATGGCTCGAAGAGTGTCATCTACCCCTTGGAGCTGTGAAAGATCCATTCCAGCGGCCTGAATCCTATTATCAAATCTTCCCCAATCGGCTTTTTGCCAACACCAAGGCAGGGTTGTCGGTGTCACAATTGTTGGTAGGGAGAGGGAGATGGTGACAGCACTGTGATCAGAGGTGGTGTCATGGTCAACGGCCAGTAACAGGATTGACTGCATCACAGACCCCCGGGAGAAGCACAAGTCGATGGTGGAGGGCTGGCCACCATTTCTAGGGTGGTGGATGGGGATTGCAGGCTGATTCTGAAGATAGAAATTGTGGTCTTTGAGCCAATTCGCGATCGTATGGCTTGCATGGAAGGTACGAGCTGTCAGTGGATGGGGTCCTTGCCACCACGAGTGGTGTGCGTTCAGATCTCCCATGAGTAGGCAGTTGGTTGGTAGATGGAGGGTTGGGAGGATGGTGGCTAACAGCTCCGGCCAGCCAGGGGAGTAGAAATTAAAGATGGTAAACTTTTTCTGATTGCGTGGCATGGTGATTGTAGTACCTAGGAACGAGTCTTCGACTGTAAAGGTGGTGGCAGCAATTAGACCAGATGTGTGACGTACATATGTTACACATTTAGGCTTTGAGGGAGTTGGGGTAAAGGTATTGAATCCAGGTAAGGAGGGAGAATTTCCGTGTCTATCACACCATGGTTCTTGCAGTAAGCAAATCAAATTTTCAGTCTTTCAGGCAAAATCCTTTAAGCCTGAGATGGTCGTGGCTTGGCCTCTGGTGCAGTTCAGCAGCTGCACGTGCCCCACGGATACAAGGAGAGCCATCTCAGACAGCTACTCCTGCTTGTGGGGCGTCTCCCATAGTGGTTGCATTCGTGTTTGTTTTGGTAAATTCGTGAATCTTGATACGCTCAGGGCAGTTGGGGTCACTGGCCTTGTGAGGCGCATCACAGTTGGCGCAGCGAATCGGCGGGTAGGTGCAGGCTGGGCCCTTCTTGCAAATCGGTAGAGCGCATGGGTGCTCCTTGGTCTCATGGGAGTCTGTGCAGACCGCACAGTAGGGGTTGTTTCGGTATAGAGCGGCAGGGTGACCGTAGGCTTGACACTTGCGGCATTGGGTGCTTCTTCCGTACTCAATGTAGTCATCCAGTTCGCACTGACAGTTGCAAACGATGAGGTGTTGACGGCCAATCTGGCCCTTCTTGATGTTGCCTGTGAGTGTCATAACAATCGTGGAGTTTGCCTTGTGCTCCCGTCTGTCAGCTGGCATGAGCCATCGTGGGGTCTGGCTTTGGATTAGTTGCGGGTAATTGGAATAGATGCTCTGTGAAATCTCGGGCAGAGAGAGGTGAGTTGGCACCCCATGCAGCAGGAACTGGCTGTGTCGTTTTCCGATCTCCACCTGCTCACATTTACCATAATAGGAGAGGGCGTCTTTGATGATTGTTGTGTAATCCTCATAGATGACATTGGTCTGGTTGTTACCGGTGGTGAAGATGATGTTGCCACGCACTGTGACCCGTGCATAGATAAACGCAGGTGCGAAGACATCTTTGTTATTGACAATTGCGGAGTTGACACGACTGAGCGCTGTATCCGCTGCGATTTGGCGTGTGTTGTAGTCTTGTTCAGCAGAGATCACATCCGGTCCTTGCTTATAGGCGAAGTAACACGTGACTTCCCATTCAGCCTGGGGGTAGGTCGTAGCGACAAGCTTGGACATGGGGATCTTCTTATCTTTCTGGCCTCCGACTTTCAGGGTCGTCCATCCTGGGGTGGTGGTGGTCATCATCGGTGTTGGGGGAGTTTGTGCGGTGGTCGCTACAATGGCTGCATAGGAAGGACCATTGTATTCTGTCACAGCCATCGCAGTCGAACCGGTTTTTTTCTTTTCTTTCTTTTTCTTGGCATCTTGCTTCGGCGGCCGCACTGTTGGCAGAGTTGCACTGACAGCTCCCTGGTACATGAGTACTTGATGTTGCAACTGTGTGATCCGCACACCAAGCGAGGTGATTTGGTTGCGTACCTGGTCATTGTTTTTTCGAAGTGCGGCCGTGGTATCAGCAGCGGACTTCTTGATGTCGGCAGTGATCCGGAGGTACAGTTGTTGCATTGCAGTCATGGTGTTAATCTCAAAGTCCGACCGCAGGGCAGCGTGCTCAGGCTTCAGGGGAGGAGGTAGTGCATGAGACGTATCGTCAACATCATCATCGATCGCCTGCATCTCAGTAATGTGCTCAGTATGATGGAAGTCCATCCTATCCGCATTGGGTTCATCATCGCCATCAGATCCGGATTCGCTCTCCACACAAGGGCGCTTTAAAGGTGACAGCACCCCAGTCTCACACTCATAAACGATGTGCTTCGAGCCGACCTTGACGACTTTTGTACTGCGTTTCTCGACGACATCTTTATTTACAGCAATACCTTGAAGGAACACAAAGAACAGGTGTATAAGGTGTTGAAAGCATTGTCGGACGCCGGACTGCACCTGAAGCCTGAAAAATGCCATTTTCACAATCAGGAGGTGAAATACCTGGGTTTCATAATCACCACTAATGGAATCCAGATGGATCCGGAGAAGGTGTCCTGCGTCTTGGGTTGGGAGGTTCTGAGGACAGTCACCGATGTCCAATGTTTCCTTGGATTTGCCAACTTTTACAGAAGATTCATAAGGGATTACTCCAAAGTGGTGACGCCATTGACCAGAATGACAAAAATGGAGGGAGGCAAATACTTTCCATTTGTGTGGGGACCAGAGCAGCAAGCAGCCTTCGACCTCCTCAAAAAGGCGTTCACCTTGGCCCCAATTCTCCGCCACTTCGACTACGACCAGGAGATAATAGTCGAAACCGACGCTTCCGACTATGTCTCAGCTGGCATTCTCTCCCTGTACGACGACGACGGTGTTCTGCACCCGGTGGCCTTTTACTCCAAAACGCACAGCCCTGCAGAATGCAATTATGAAATCTACGATAAGGAACTAATGGCAATCGTCCGGGCTTTCGAGGAGTAGAGGCCCCACTTGGAGGGTTCGCGCCACCCAATCCAAGTTTTGAGTGACCATAAGAACCTGGAATACTTCATGAGTACAAAACTTTTGAACCGTCGACAGGCCAGATGGTCCGAATTCCTTTCCCGTTTCGACTTCAGGATCGTTTGTCAACCAGGAAAGGCTGGCGGCAAGCCGGATGCATTGACTCGGAGATCAGGATATCTCCCTAAGGAGGGGGATGAAAGACTGCTAACCAACCGGCATGCCGTTTTGAAACCTCGGAACCTGAGCGATCTACCAGACTCCAGACCGATCGGCCCTTCGGGCGTCGAGCGGAATCCTTCAGAATCATCGGACTTGCGAATCGACGGTGGACGGATCGATGGTTTGGACGTTGTCGAAAGCTTAAGCTTGATGGCTAATGACGCGACCGACATCAGACAGCCGGACGCCGGCCAGCTGGATGCCAGACGAATTGCCACTCTACTCACCGAAGCCTACCAAGTGGACCAATTCCCGGGATGGATACTGGGCCTTCTGCATGACGGCACCAGGCAGTGCAAGGAGATATCACTGGCCGACTGCTAGGAAATGGGCGGAAGGCTTTAGTATCGGAATTGCACCTTCGTACCGGACCACACACCACTTCGACTCCAGCTGCTGCAGGACCACCATGACCTTCCAGCCATGGGACACCCAGGACGTGCCAAAACACTGGAATTACTCGCAAGGAAGTACTACTGGCCATCAATGAGGAAGGATGTCGACCGATTCGTACGAAACTGCCATGTCTGCCGCCGAACGAAGTCCATACGACATGCACCGTATGGAGTCTTGAAACCATTGTCGGTACCGGAGCGGCCATGGCAACACATATTCGTTGACTTCGTGACTGGCCTACCCCAGTCCAAGGGCTATGACACTCTCTGTGTGGTGGTGGATCGCCTGACCAAGCAGAGGCACCTCATTCCCTGCACGACGACGATTACAGCTGAAGAACTGGGCACTCTCTTCTGCGACTGGGTGTTCTGCTACCACGGCCTACCAGAGACTATTGTTTCGGACAGAGGACCGCATTTCGCTTCCCGCTTCTGGAGACACCTATGTTCGTGTCTGAAGATTGATGCACGACTCTCGACCGCATTCCATCCACAAACAGAGGGACAGACCGAGCGAGTGAACGCAGTGGTGGAGCAACACCTCCGAGCGTACGTCACGTATCTCGAGGACGATTGGGTGGATTACCTCTTCCTGGCGGAATTTGCAGGCAACAACCAAGTATCAGACACGACGACCATGTCACTGTTCTTTGCCAATTGCGGTTTCCACCCCCATTATGATTTCCAACTAGACATCCGTATTGATGCTGCAGAAGAAGGGGAGGCGCAAACTGCAGCAGAACGACTGAAACTTATTCACGAAGTAGCCCGAACCAAGATGCGATACGTCCAGCTACGACAGGCAGAGGGGGCGGACGCCCACAGGACTCACGCACCAGCCTTCCAACCTGGTGACCTCATGTGGGTGGACGGCCGGAACTGGAGAACGGCACGTCCAAGTCGAAAGCTGGAAAACAAGCACCACGGACCCTACCGTGTTGTCCGCACCATTGGAACGCATGCCTACGAGTTGGATATACCGGCAACCATACATAAACACCAAACTTTCCCAGTATCACTCCTACATGCTGCGGCTGACGACCCGCTCCCTGGCCAGGTGGTTCCACCACCCCTACCGGTAATGGTTGAGGGCGAAGAAGAGTGGGAGGTAGAAGAGATTCTGGACAGTAGGAGGACGAGAGGACGGTTGCAGTATTTGGTTAAGTGGAGGGGGTTTGCGGACCCAACATGGGAACCCGAAGAAAACCTTGTTGAGGTGGAAGCGGTGGATATTTACCAGAGACGCTACCCAGAGTGGCCGACACCTGTACGGGCTGCTCTCGTGGGAACTCAGGTGTAAGGAGGGGGTACTGTCACGGCGCGTGCCAGCTAGGCCGCGACCCTTGGCGCTGTCTGGAATGCAGGAGGAAGGAATGTGGAGTGACGCCGAGCGGGAGGATGGAATGTGGAGTGATACCGAGCGGGTGATGGATATCCTTAAAAGGAGCCGTCGCCCACTTCTTTCTATCTTTTCTTCTTCCCGTTCCTTCCTCACGCAACAACTTGTTTGTCTCTGTTCTCGAATAGAAGCATCTTGTCCCCCAACCACTCTCTTCTCTTGTCTGCGTCCTGCCTTCGGCCGCCGCCGCGTGCTGTTCCTGTCTGTGTCCTCGTCCTGCCTTCGGCCGCCGCCGCGCGCCGTTCCTGTCTGTGTCCTGGTCCTGCCTTCGGCCGCCGCCGCGCGCCGTTCCTGTCTGTGTCCTCGTCCTGCCTTTGGCCACTGCCGTGTGCCGACCTTGTCCTTGACCCGCTACCTGAAGCTCTGCCGGCCCGGCCATTACACACTGCCTATATAACCCGTGCATCAGGCAGAAGCGCTGAGCATTTCCAAAGCGCGGCGAGCATTTCAAAAGCGTGGCGGGCATTCCCCAAGAGTGGCGGGCATACACACACACGCTGTACACACACGCGGACCAGTCCATCGGGTGGATTCGGGAAGAATTTGAGCGAATCGAACAGATTCGGGAAGAAATCGAATGCCGTAGACAAACGCCGTACACACACGCCGTCCAGCAGTCTCAACTACCCGTTCACCGGGTTGAGCTACTGCCTATATAACCCGTGCATCGGGCAGAAGCGCTGAGTATTTTCAAAGCGCGGCGAACAAAACAAGGCATGCCGAAACAGCGAGCAATGTCAAACACCCTGAAAATCTGGCTGGAGCCAGGCGAGCTACTCGAGTGGATTGGTGAAGCAAACCTCTCACGCGATGAAAATGTATTAGTCATAGCTGTTTCAGCTGAAGCGGTCCTGAATGCCTATGCCCAGTGGTACGACAGTCACCGGGAGGCTTCTGTGAAGATTGCAAATCTGGCGGCACTGGAGCACCGACTTTGTAAGGTAGAGGAGAAGACGGCCGTTTGGAAGCAGCGCTGTGATCACCTCTTTACCATCAGCGAACAAACCGCAAAACTACAAGATAGGGCCCCAAGCCAAAACCTGATCGTTCAAAAAATCAAGCTGCATGAGCCAAAGAGGTTTGATGGTTCCCAGGACTTGGAGGTTGTTGCTCAATTTCTCGAAGACGTGCAGCACTACGTTCGACAGGGCAGAGCAGTCTGTCAAAAAGAGTCCGAAGACAATCAGAAGATCGACACCTTCTGGCATTTTCTCACCGCCAAAGTGTTCCACTGGTTCGAGAACTGCAAGAAGAAGCATGGTGTGGATACTATCCCACCAAAGGATTACAACTACAATACCATATGGGACACCGTGAAGGTCCTCTTGAAGCGCCAGTATGTTCCAGAACAGGCTATTTTGGTAAGCCGCCGCAAATGGTATGCGTTGAAGTTCAATCGCCCGCAGGTTTTGAAGTTCAACCAGCGAGCATTGGAGCTGATCACCATTCTGGGCGGATCGCTCACCATTACGAGGGAAAATCCGCTGTGGGAGGAATACCTGATCAAGCTGCCGAAAGCGACGCAAAACGATATATCCCAGCAGGTACGCCTTATGGATATACTCGGTGGCAATAGTCAGAAGCAGATGATGCTGTCCGGCATGATAGATATCGTTGCCGTACGGACTCTGCCGTTTATGTCGATGCCGTCCGGTAGCGTCACCCAGGCCCAATCGCCAGCCGGGCCCCCCACCGCGCACGGCGACCCAATGGACTTGAGTAATATCGAGAATGACGAACTGAATGCGGTTGTCGACGGAAAGATACAGTGTCACCATTGCCTCGGGTTCGGTCACATCGTATGCCAATGCGGCACTCCAGCCACGGATAACCATACAGTGCAATTCAAGTCTCGAGGAGGATGCGAGGGAGGGCGTGAAGGACTCCAGAAGCATCATCCACCCCACCAGCAGCCACCTATGCAACAGTCACCATACCGTCAGTCATCCCACCAGCCGCCACCTATTCAACAGCCACCGTACCATACCAACCAAGCGAATTGGCGTGCGTCGGTCAAGCACGTCAACAACGTCGACGATCCGGAGGCAAGGTCCGGTGCGTACTTCGATGGAGGTTGGTCAGAGGAGGGAACGCCGGATGAAAATGGAGGATTGACGGACTTGTTGGATTTGGGTGGATCAGATTGGGATAAGACCAGTAAGTTGGAACAGAGCGAGGGAAAAGGGGCTCAGTAGGAGTGACAGAGCGTGCTCCTACTAGAGAACGAGAGGTGGCGAGACTTTATTTGACAAACCTTAATGTTATACGGAAGAACATTAATGATAAAAGTGATTTGTTACGTTTTTACGCTAAAGTCCAAACCTCTCATTCCAAAACTCGCTCAGCCTACGCCCTAATGGACCCGGGTGTATCCCACTGTTATATCGACACCACTTTTGCACGGCAGCTCGGCTTACCTTTTCGACACGCTGGCCGTATGACAATCGTCACGGCCAGAACCAAATACCCTCCTGAGGATAGATACCAGGTCTGGCTTAACGGACGTATACGGGGCAGCACGGGGAACTACGCAGATGTTACAGGTTGGTACACTGTGTTTGATCTTAAGGGCGCCTACGACATTATTATTGGAAAAAATTGGCACTCGAGAACGCACCATTTAGTGGATTCTGACAACGTCTTGCACCTGTTGGATGCGGACTGGTCTTTACTGACGGACGGTCGATCGGCATTCGTTCCGAGGCTTTCCTTAAAAGGACTTCGACCTCACCAGGGCCGCTACTGGGAAGTTCACAACCACTGCGAAGCGGTAGCTCAAGCGGCATCCATTAACCTGATTTCCGCAAACGAGACACGACGGGCAATGACAAAATCCAGTGGCGACAGGATATTTGTGATCGACATCTGTGAATGACAGGTGGGCGAGGAATTCGGTGAGGATGAATGCATTTTGGTGGATCTGGGGAAGTGGAGAGTCCAAATCCATCGGGACTTTGACGATCTCTTTCAGCCACCACGTGGCGTTCCACCACCAGGAGAACATGATTTCCGTATCCATACCGATCCGACAGCAAAAATTACACACCACCAGCCGTACCGAATGATACAGTCCGAGAGGAAGGAATTCGAGGTACAGATTCGGAAGTTACTTGCAAACGGATGGGCGATGGACTCACATTCACGTTATGCAGCACCGATAATCTTTGTGAAAAAGCCAGACGCCACGCTCCGAATGTGTGTCGATTACCGTGGATTGAACGCAATAATCGCTAAAGACCGGTACCCTTTGCCGTACATTGAGGATTTGCTGGATAAGCTTCACAGAGCACGGGTTTTCACCAAACTGGACTTGGCTAGCGGATACCACCAGGTACAGGTGCATTCAGACGACTGCCACAAGACCGCATTCATAGCGCCGGACGGATTCTACGAGTATAAGGTTATTCCGTTTGGACTTGCAAACGTACCAGCCACTTTCATGCGTATGATGCACAAGATATTACATCCACACTGCCAAAACGCAATTGTATACCTCGACGATGTGCTCATCTTTTCAAGAACGCTAGCAGAACATAAGGTACATGTGGAAGGTGTGCTGCAAGCATTACGGAACGTACATTTGCGTCTGAGTGAGGCCAAATGCGTGTTTGGTACTCTGGAAATGTCGTTCGTCGGTTTCAGAGTGAATAAACAAGGTATTCACACCGAGAAGAAGAAGGTCAGAGCAGTACAGGATTGGCCAACGCCCAGGACGCCTATGGAACTTCGCAGTTTCCTCGGTTTAGCAGGTTACTACAGGAAATTTGTTCCGAAATTCGCTCACTGGGCCCATCTGTGATATGACCTCGCTGCAAAGCCCAGGAATGACTACATGTGGACCAGTCGACACGGGGAGCAGTTCGGAGACCTCAAGCTGGCACTGATATCTGCACCGGTCCTGGCAACGCTGGATCCGGAAGGCAATTTCATCCTACGAACCGATGCCTCGGACACAGCTATTGGAGGTGTTTTGGCTCAAAAACAGCTGTTTGAAGGAAGATTGGTAGAGCGGCCACTGGGATATTTCTCAAGGAAGCTTCACGTAGTTGAGTCGAGATATCCAGCATATGACCGGGAACTTCTTGCAATCAGCGCAAACTTGGAACATTGGGCCTGCTACGTCCATGGTCAAAAACGCACCACGATTTATACAGATCACTTGTCATTGCAACATATTCTAGTGCAGAATAAGCTGACAAGCCGTCAGTGGTGTCACCTTGACAGGCTCCAACAGCACGATTACGAGGTAAAGTACTTTCCTGGAGCGGCGAACCTGGTGGCAGACGTGCTCAGCCGGGTTGCCTACACTCAGTGAAGGCAGTCAGAAGTCGAGCAGCCAAAAGCCGATCCGCAGCACCTCAACATCGTCGAGATGCGTGTATCAGCCTCAACCGAGTGGCTAAACGATGTGCGAAATGGCTACGTAGAAGAAGCGATTTTTGGCCCCGTTCTACAATATCTGAGCAATACCGACGAAAAGGAGAACAAAAAGGCAAGCTCGAAACAGACTTGTCGTATTCAGGAACGAGCAAAGTCGTACACACTTGAAGAAGGCTTTCTGTTCCATAAGCTGTCAGGTGGAAAGCTGTGTATTCCGAAGTCCATGAGAGCAGACGTGGTTCGGGAAGCACGCGATGCTATTCTGGGCAGCAGACATAGCGGTATCGCAAAAACAGCAGCAGCGGTCAGTTCACCGTACTACAGGCCAAAGTTGACAGATTCAATCGCAGAATGGATTGCCGGATGTGACGTATGCCACCGAATCAAACACGAGAATGCCAGGCCGTATGGACTTCTACAGCCGCTACCGATTCCACTCAAACGGGCCGAACGAGTGAATATCGATTTTGTCACCAAGTTGCCAACATCGGAAGCCGGCCGGCATGCAGTAGCGACAATTATCGATCCCCTAACGAAGCGAGCATGGTGGATTCCCATTAAAGAAGCCGATCTCACCGCAGAGAAGTTTGCGACAGCGTTCATCGACGGTTATGTACAGTCACGGGGGCTGCCTGTATCGATTGTGTCCGACCGGGATACCCAGTTTACGTCCGGCTTCTGGCAATTGTTGCGTTCACGACTCGGAATGAGGCTTCGGATGTCTACGGCATACTCTCCGCAATCGGACGGCCAGGCGGAAAAGGTGAATGCCACTCTGGAAACGTTTTTGAAGGAATATATAGCACAACTCAAATCCCCCGAGCAGTGGAGCCGTTTGTTGCCGCTGGCAGAGTTTACCTACAATGCGGCAAAGCATAAGGCTATAGGCATGTCGCCGTTTGAAGCAGATATTGGATACATTCCGAGACTTCCACTAGATCCGTTGGTACCAGGACCACGGACTCCGATATCGAGACCGGGAACGGAATACGCAGAATGCCTCATCAAGATCCTACGAATACTTCGAGAGCGAATGGAAGAATCCCAGCTGACAATGGTGTCGGAAGCGAACGAGCATCGCCAGCCGCACCCGTTTCGGGTAGGCGATTCGGTATTCCTGGACACCCATTTGCTGCCAGTCAGCTACGCCAAGGTCAATTCCACTGCCAACGACAACGTCAACTCGCGAAAGTTTCAACATCTGTACGCCGGTCCATTTACGATCCTGAAGTCTGCCGGTGAGAATGCGTTTGTTCTCGACATCTCAGCGCACTGGCACTTACACCCGGTAGTCAACATCGCACGCCTCAAACTGTCGAAGGTCGACAAAACCCGTGAACACCCACCCCCGCCACCGCTACACTCCACCGCTACCGTCGAGTACGAGGTTGAGTCGATCTGCGAGCACAGAGGCATCACGGTTCGAGATCTCAAATATCTGGTCAAATGGGTCGGCTACGCTAACCCTATGTGGGAACCGCTGGCGAACCTGAGAGGTAGCAGCAACGAGCTGCTGGGTGAATACCACGCTGCGAATGGCCTACGAGTCTACTGGTGGATGGAACGGGAGTGACAGGAGGTGTAGGCAATGTGGGGTGGACTGGGTATATTTTGTTGTTTTCGGTTGCGTTGGAGTGCACTTTGTTACGTTCGGTGCGTATTTACGTTGTGATCGCCACTATGGTTATAAGTTGTGTTTGTTGATTTTTCTTTTGGGGGGACGGTGCTTGTTTTATTGAGAGGGAAGTGGTTGTAGGGGGATGATTCCGGGCGCCGCGGACGCTACACCTAGAGTGGCTAGCGTGGTCACTAGCGTAACTTCTAGAGTTTGTGGGACTTGGCACATGGCTGCCCTAGGGGCTTTTGTAGACAGACAGTCACACACTAGCGCTAGTGGAGGACCCCTCCTTTAAGAGGAGCAGCTCCTCCTCCTGGAAGAGATCATGTTTCTCGCAACCCCTCACCAGGACAAAACGATCGAATTGATCAGACGGAATTTCTGGTGGCCCAAAATGAACGAACGAATCATTGTCTTCGTACGAAGCTGCCCCAGCTGCCAACAAAACAAGACCGCCCAACATCAACCCTACGGACTGTCCTCGCCGCTGGAACTACCATACGTATCATAGCAATCCATAGCAATGGACTTCATCACGGAACTACCGGTGTCGGAGGGATACAACCAACTATGGGTAATCATCGACTGGTTCACCAAAATGTCGCACTTCATCCCGTTCAGAGAAAAAACCACAGCAGACTTAGCGATCATCTTCGCCCGAGAAGTATGGAGGCACCACGGACTACCCGCCAACATCGTGTCAGACAGAGACTCTCGATTCACCTTGGACGTATGGAAGGAATTCCTCAAAATATCAGGAATCTGATCCCGAATGTCCACCGCCTTCCACCTGCAGATGGACGGGCAAACGGAGCGGCTCAACCAAACGATCGAGGCCTACCTCCAAGCATTTGTCGGCAAGGAACAAGAGGACTGGGTACGCCTGCTATCCATAGCCGAGTTCGCTTACAACAACTCAGTCACGGTAGAAAACGGTATAACTCCGTTCTACGCTAACTATGGCTTTCACCCCACGGCCATAGACCCGGCGTCGACAGAACCCCTCAACCCGGCCAGCAAGGTATACGTCCACTGGATGCACACCATACACGACGAATCCAGGAAAGGACTCGAAGAAGCACAGGAGCGAATACGCCGATATACTGACCCAACCCAACAGAAACCCCCAGCATCTCAGATGGGCGACCTGGTGATGCTCAGCGGCCGCATCAAAACGCGCCGACCATCGAGGAAGCTGGACCACAAGAATCATGGCCCCTTCCAGATCGAAAAAATCGTCTCCCCCCTGGCCGTCCGCCTCACGTTACCGTGGAAATGGAAAATCCACAACGTCTTCCATGTCTCGCTACTCGAACCCTATCGAACAAGCGAACACTGCGCGCCTCCTGACCCCTCGAAGGTGCTACATGAGGTGGACAACATTGAACAATCGGAGGAATACGATGTCGAGGAAGTTATGTCCTCGGTCGAGGGTAGCTGGGGAAATAACAAACGAATCCTCTACCTTGTCAAATGGCTCGACTATCCAGAACAAAGAGACTGGACAGAAGAACCATTCGACAACATCTCAGTAGGCGGTTTGGCGAAACTCCGAGAGTTTCACCAATGAAATCCAGACGCGCCGAGGGACTACCGGCTCACCGAGGGCTAAAACCCGTTCCACTAAGAACTGGGCGGTAGTGGGCTGAAGAGGCGGAGGACTTCAGTACCAAAGCACTGCAACCAACAAAAAGACCCACTTCTCGGGCAACCACGAGAAACTGCTGACCGAGAGTCCGACAAAAAAACCCGAGAAAACCCGATGAACTTGACACCCTCCTGTACAGTCATATTCTCCTTACCCCGAAACGGAACCGGCGACGAGGCAAGCATGACAGTCACATGATCCCCGAATAAGGCATGGTCACTCCTACCTACACTGTAGAGCCCTAGATCAGGCCCAGTCACTTTCGGGATACCGGACTAGCCACGAAGGATACCATACCTCTGCCGCTCCTCTGCGACCTTCGTCGACCCCGGAACTTGAGTACGGGAAGCAGTCATAGCGAATGCGCGAGGTGATCACAGTTCATCAATGACAGTATGAGTACGCACCGGCCTACTCAGAGGGCCCAGCCATTTCGACGGATTACAGAGCCATGCTCTGATCCGGTGGCTGGGAGGGCTGTAGGGGTGGAGGACTACAGTCATGGTAACTACAGTCATGGTAACTACATTACAAAAGTTACCCCACAAAAGAAATACATCCAGAAAGAGATGGGCTACCCAGATAGAAAGAAAAAAGCGTGAGCACTCGGGACGAGGCTAAGGGGGAGGGGAGGTAGTGTTACACCTAGAATATCTCGAGTACGAAGCTATGCTCGAAATAGGCACAAAAGGATGACGAATCACACCCAGAGAATCTAGGAGGGAGATAAGGACCGGAGATGAGCTTACGGCCAACATGGACCTAAGACGAATAAACTCCGGAGATGAGGGGAAGATTGCAAATGAAGAGATGCTTGGGCTAGAACCTCCCCCCCGAAAGGAGAGGATGCCACGTCGGCTGCTGATGGCGTACAGACTGCCGGACTTGGGCTAGGACCCCTCCCCTGAAAGGAGAGGATGCCACATCGCCTGCTGATGGCGCACGGAAGAGAGTCTGGTAGGAAGAGCACCCCGCCCGCCTGCATGAAACCTCATCTCCCCTTATCTACACCCTGCCAGGACCAATGGATCGCCCATGGGGTCCATGCACCTCAGGCAAATCCAAGTCCAAGTCACCATTTCTCACGCTGGCTTTGCTCCGATAAAAAGCCAGAGGTTTTCCGCCCAACGGAAGGAAAAACAGCACGAACATCATCACCAACACTACCACCGAAACCCACACACAAGATCTAAGATTATTACGTTGTGAATTATCGAAAGTAGCCTGATTACCTTTGATACAACCTGCACTCCGGTTGACAAGACGACCCCAGTGTCACATGGAATCAGTAGTACCTGCAGGAGTCCATACAGCCTGGCCTTCTTGTGCTTGATTCGGTGGCATACGTCACATCCGGCAATCCATTCTGCAACCGAATCCATCAACTTTGGCTGGTAGTACCAAGACCCAACCACTGCTACTGTCTTTACGATGCCGCTATGTCCACCGCCCAGAATAGCATTGTGTACTTCTTGAATCAGATCCGTTCTCAAGAATTTTGGGATATATAACCTTTCACCCGACGGCTTATGGTACAGCAGGCCTTCTTCAAGTGTGTATGACTTTGCTCATTCCTTAACACGGTGAGACTGCTTCGAACTTGTCTTTTTGTCCTCGTTTTCGTCGCTATTGCTCAAATATTCTAGAACTGGACTGAAAATTGTGTCCTCCCCATAGCCTTTTCGAACATCGTTCAGCCACTTGGTTGAGGCTGATACGTGCATTTCGATGACATTGAGGTACTGCAGATCGACCTTTGGCTACTCTCGCTACGTGTAGGCAATCTGGCTGAGTGCATCTCCAGAACAATCGCTAATCCAGAAAAGTTTTTGACCTCGTAGTCGTGCTGTTGGAGCCTGTCAAGGTGACACCACTGATGGCTCGTCACCTTATTTTGTCCCAAGATATGCTGCAACGATGCATGATCCGTATAGATGGTGGTACGTTTCCGCCCATGAACATCAGGAAAAAAAAAATTTGCGTCTTGAGTGTCTGAACGCTCTAGACGTACAGGACATTTCAGACGCAACCTGCTTAACTCGGAAGCAGATCGCCACAGCACAGTGCGTCCGGACGTAGATCGCTACGGCATCTGCTTACTGGATAGAGTGTGGCAGTGCATTTTCCTTCTGGACGCAGCCATGTCAGGGCATTTTCTTTCTGGACGCAGCCATGTCAGGGCATTTTCCTACTGGATGCGTCCAGACGACGCGTGTCATGGCACCACGTTTACGCTGGCTGTCTAGGCATGGAACATCACAGCAAATACTCGGGTTGTATTCACAAACACGCAGTGGGTTCCAGGCATAGTGACTCAGTCCAGTTCTATTCTTTATATCTATGGTATGTACATCTATATATGCTACTACACACTTCGCGTTTCCAGCAAAATCATCCAGCGTCACACCCATGGCCACGATCATCAAATGCAGTAATGCTGTTTTGACGCGCGTAGCATTGCTCTGCGTGTCGGAAACAAAGGAAAGTTGGCAAATACGACACGACGTGATGAACACGACGACTATGAGGAGGATGGCGATGAGGACGCCGGCGGTGAGTACGATAGCGAGTAGCACGTGGTGACTATGATGGCAAGCTTTGTGACATGGTTAGCGCAGCTTTCAGAGTGACAGAGACACCGGAAAGTTGTAGAAAACACAGTGACGAGTACGATGTCAATGAGGACGCCGGTGGTGAGGACGATAGCAAGTAGAACATGGCGACTATGAGAGCAAGTAAGAGGTGGCGAGGACGATAGCGAGTAGGACGCGGCAAGTATGATGGCGAGCTTTGTGACATGGTTAGCGCAGCTCTCAGAGTGACAGAGACACTGGGAAGTTGTAGAAAACACAGTGACAAGTACGATGTCAATGAGGACGCCGGCAGTGAGGACGATAGCAAGTAGAACGTGGCGACTATGAGAGCGAGTAAGATGCGGCGAGGACGATAGCGAGTAGGATGCGGCGAGTATGATGGCAAGCTTTGTGACATGGTTAGCGCAGCTCTCAGAGTGACAGAGACACCGGGAAGTTGTAGAATACACAGTGACGAGTACGATGTCAACGAGGATGCCGGCGGTGAGGACGATAGCAAGTATGATGTGGCGACTATGAGAGTGAGTAAGACGCAGCAAGGATGATACCCAGTAGGACGCTGTGAGCATGATGGCGAGGTTTGGGACATGGTTAGCACAGCTCTCAGAGTGACAGGAACAGTGGCGGGAACTGGTACAATACGATGTGACAAGTACGATGTCGATAAGGAGGATGTCGATGAGTTTGATGGCAGTGAGGATGGCGGCGACTATGATGGAAACGCGAAGAACAACGACGAGTATCTACAACAAGGTGAAAGGAGAAGAAAAAAGGGGTCTATGTAGGAGCGATGAGCAAGCTGAACCTTGCGTAAGCGCAAGTGTTAGTAATAGCTTGGTGCTTTGCATTGACATCAGACTCGCCACGTCCTACTCGCTATCTTTCTTGCTGCCAGCAATATCATTGATATCCTACTCCTCACCTCATATTGTACCACTTTTCGCCGCTGTTCCTGTCACTCTGAGAGCTGTGCTAACCAGGTCCCAAACCTCGCCATCATATGCGCCGCGTCCTACTCACTATCATCCTCGCTGCGTTTTACTTGCTCTCATAGTCGCCACGTCGTACTCGCTATTGTCCTCGCCGCCGGCGTCCTCATTGTTGGTTATGCTCAACGGACGCAACATCAAAACACGTCGACCATCGAAAAAGTTGGACCACAAGAATTATGGTCCCTTCCAGGTGGAAAAAATCGTCTCACCCCTCGCTGTCCGACTCACGCTTCCCAAGAAGTGGAAGATTCACAATGTCTTCCACGTCTTGCTGTTCAAGCCATTACAGTTGAGTGAGCACCGAGCGCTGCTGGACCCTGCGATGCTCCTTCGGGAAGCCGACGACATCGAACAAAGCGAGGAGTACGATGTTGATGAGGTTCTTGGGAGCACCATGAGGGGATGCCACGTCCTCTACCTTGTCAAATGTCTCGACTATCCCAATCAGAGGGACTGAACGGAAGAGCCATACAATAACTTTTCAGTAGGCGGCCTGGAGAAACTCTGGGAGTTTCATCAACGAAACCCAGACGCACCGAGGGACTACCAGCTCTCTGAAGAGCATTAATTACCACAACCGGGAGGCGTAACGGCCTCAATCATGGTAACAGTAGTAGGATGAAGAGGAGAATGACTTCGTTCATTTTTCCAACATCAGGAAAAAAAAAATTTGTGTCCTTAGCGTCCAGACGCACTAGACGCTCTGGACGTTTCAGACGCAACCTGCTTAACTCGGATGCAGATCGCCACGGCACCGTGTGTCCGGACGCAGTACCCCATGGCATTTGCTTACCGGACGGAATGTGGCAGGGCATTTTCGTTCTGGACATACGGTGTCAGTGCATTTTCCTTCTGGACGCAGCCATGTCAGGGCATTTTCCTTCTGGACGCAGCCGTGTCAGGGCATTTTCCTTCTGGACGCAGCCGTGTCAGGGTAAATGGCATCCGGACGACGCGTGTCATGGCACCGTGGTTATGCTGGCTGTCAAGGCACGGAACATCGCAGCAAATACTCGCGTTGCATTCACAAACACGCAGCGGATTCCAGGCATAGTGACTCAGTCCAGTTCTATTCTCTATATCTAATGTACATCTATATATGCTACTACCACACTTCGCGTTTCCAGCACAAGCACCCAGCATCACATCCATCGCCGCTGTTTTTGACGCGCGTAGCATTGCTGAGTGTTGGAAACAAAGGAAATTTGGCAAATACGACACGACGCGATGAGCCCGACGCGATGAGCACGACGCGATGAACATGACGCGATGAGCATGACGTGATGAGCACGACGACTATGAGGAGGATGCCAATGAGGATGCCGGCGGCGTGGACGATAGCGAGTAGGACACGGTGCGTATGAGAGCGAGTAAGATGTGACCAGTATGGGAGCGAGTAGGACGCGACGAGTATCCCCTGGACCGTAGAAATTGAGTTTCCGTGCCATTTGGACCCCGACAACCACAACTCTCGATCGTAGTGGAAGAAATAGCCTATTGTACCCCCCAATACTGAAGGTTATTTTGTTCTTTGATA
>Ga0307516_10001059_pt1 | contig 38293 bp, 38 predicted proteins | sample 19_EM_MG_FD_203310 | JGI IMG/M metagenome (GOLD analysis project Ga0307516, IMG submission 203310) | Populus trichocarpa ectomycorrhiza microbial communities from riparian zone in the Pacific Northwest, United States - 19_EM | ecosystem: Host-associated > Plants > Roots > Unclassified | place... | reverse complement strand
TGCTGGGCTGAGGAATGGGGTAGTGGAGTCGGACATTGTAGCTGTAGCTGTAATGGAATTGATTCAGGGGTAAAGCATCATGAAGATACTCGCTGATAGATACTACTGGTGGCGGTGGTTTTTTTTTCTTGTGGCTCAGTCAAAATATTCAAAATATTATGCGGCTCAGAAAAATAGTTCATATTTTCTTGAACCGACAACTCGCAGAGGCGTGCCAAACGCTCACGTAAACCCCAAACCGATGGTTTCTCGGTTTTGTGTAGCTTCTCAAAATACGGTCGAACCAAACAGGGCCTTAGCGTGCCCAGACAAGGCTGAGACTGTTGACTCAAGACTTGTTGGAATCCGGGGGAGTTGAAAGTTGCGGCAGAGCAAAGAGCGGCAGCCAAGTTGTGGGGAGTGTCGGTTGTGACCACTCAGAGTTAGAGGGGAAATAGGTACAAGAAGGTGTTCAAACTTAAGCGAAACGATGTGAAGGGGATTAATTCGTGGAGGTACATACTTGTGTGAGTCTTGAACGTTCCATTCTGTATCCAGAGTGCAAGAGGAGGATGGCTTTGAACCCGAATTTTATCTTGATGGAAGTCAACGCCGCTACTCACAATTAATGCACAGCAAGGAGACCAGGAAATCCCGAAGATCAAGTGGCCAGCTAACTCCCCAGATTTCAATCTCATCGAGCAGTTATGGGGCTTGAGAGGGTCACTACCCGTGAAGCAACGGTAGCCGCATTGCCAGAGAAGTGGGTCCGGGAGGAAATCAACAAGATTCCATAACTACCAACCGCCATGCAGTGCTGCCTTGCTGTGAATGGAGGTAACAAGTACCATGCCTAACTGTTTCTCTTACTACTGTTCCTTTAATCTCTTAGTCTCTTGCTTTGTACCTAACTATCAAATTCTAATTGTTGGTTGGTTGCAATACATCTGCCAGTGCCGGACGCAGTGGTGAGCAGCATCGCGCTGGGACCTTGGGCAGACATCACTGGGGCAAAGCTGCCTTGTCACTAGCGTGTCCGAATACTCCATGAGACAGTCTTGGCGGCGAACGACAGTCACGTGATGACGATGCGGCCCAATTAGGTTGAGACACTTTTCTACCGTCCAACCCGAAGGCGGCTCGTTGCAGCTCCCAAGCGAGCTGAGCGCACTCGGACTACATAGATATTGAGAACCTATGTAGAATCCGGGTCGCAAAAATACGCATTCTCGCATTTGAAGGACTAGTTAACTGTCGCCAAGGAAACTGCCTCTACGGCGAACATTTTCATCAATAACTCCACTGGCTTTTATCCGATTAAAATAAAATCTAGTAAGTTGGATTCGCCTCATCGGCGCCGTAATTCCCCGCTATTCAACGATAGGTTGGCTGTTGTTGATCCCCGGCCTTAGCGGCGGATGACAAGAATTCAGAAAACTGCCTCTGTAGATATATATATCTACGCGAACCTTCTCACATGTTATCTAGCAGATACTTTATACATAGGAATTCTTCATCCACGTGATGCAGAGACATATGCAGAACGCCTGTCGGTACATACGCCGCTCTGCATACTTCCTATGCCGCTTGCGATTCCGGTGGGCATCGTCATCGCCAGTCGTGGGACTCCAATGCCTGCACCCCCATGACTTCCTGCCACCTGCTACCCGCTGCCCGTAGACGAAGTGCGCTGCTGCTTCCTGCAGAATTCTCTCACCCCCTCTCTCCGGATCCGAGCCGCATCAGTTAGCCAAGGTCCCCGTTTCTGCCCTCTTTTTGCTTTTTTTTTCGTGATCATACTGCATGGCCCCTTTGAACTGAGGACGCGGGGATCCAGCAGATCGATGGCCACGAAGCTAGGGGAATCCGCCAAAAGGGACTCTCACAGCAACCGCTGGACGACTCCGAACCGGTCCGGCCAGAGACTGTCCCGGCCCGCAACCCAACCGTAGCCGATATCTACGTCTCCATTATACATGATGGCTATCCCATGAACTTCACCCACGAGCAACTAAGGCGGGCTAAACGCCCTGGTAGATAGAATGGCTCCCTGCAACGGCGATCACACCGCTTGTCACCCCGCTATCTTCGGATCTTTCCTCCCCACGGCTACATAAGAGTAGGTATTCCACCCTGATGGGAGAATTACATGTCTCTTGCCTACCCACTACGTACCGTACGTACATACCCATCACCTCACGCGCAGCACGCAAGCACGCAAGCACGCACCACGCACCACCCCAAGCCATCCGTCACCCCCTCAGGGCATCGTACAAGCATTCTTTGATCTGCACAGTTCCTGGATCCTACCAAAATTTACCTGCCTGTCTGCCGCGTCCGCTTGCCTTTCTACTTGCTGCCCACCAGCCGCTTCACTCTTCTCCGTGCTCGCTCATACTTCCTACTACCTATCCCGACTCCGTTGCGCTGCGCCGAAGCCAAAAAGAAAACAGTGACTGTCCCGCCAGCCAGACACTCCCGACATCGCGTGATCCGAGTGTCTTGCCGCTGCCGTCGCCGTTCGATGCTCGATATATGAATCACCGAACTACTCACTATCGTCCACGACGCTTTCACAAACACATCCGTCTTCGTCTTCTCCGCCGAGACTCCCGATATATCGACCCATATCTCTCACCCCAACGCTATACAAAACCTCGCTTCCCATTCGCTCCCGTTTCCGCTGTCTCCGCCGATCCCGCGACACTTCGCCCCCTCTGACACCCGCACCCGCACCCGCATCCGCGCTCGCACCCGCAACCTCCCGTCCGTCAACAATCACATATACTGCTGCTGTCGGTTTGCGCACGGCGATAGCTCGTCCACGCGGGCGCCGCAGGTCAGGTCGGTGCCCCGCTGCAACTATAATTGCTTTGCTCTCGTGTCGATTATATCGTTATATTGGCGCATCATTATCCTGGCAGCTTTGATGCTATCGTCTTGTTGTTTCACTCAATCATCGTCACGCCCACCCCCCCAGAAAATATCCCAGCACTTTTTTTCTGTTCCCGTTCGGAGCGTTCGCAACGCTTCTTCCGCGAAGGGCACTTATTGGTTGCCTCCCAGGTGACCTGTTTGATCACCGCTCCAGAGCTTTTTTTTTTTTGCTTTCGGACAACACCCATCTGGGTTCGCCCAAAACTTGAAAGACTCTTTGTTGAAACTTCGAACGAACCTCAAGGCCTGTGTCCTGCTGACGTCCACTACCAGCCCTAGATGACTCCAACCCTTACGCCTGTCGATCCCCCACCTCAGGAACCGAAAGCGCAATCGGGCCTCGCAAACGTGTTTCGAAATCTAGGGCTCAGGAATCGCTCGGGCTTCTCGGTCTCATCCACCCCCGCTACGCCGTCCTCCAGCAATGCCAACCGTTCCGCCTCCCAATTCGAGTACTTCGCCGAACCTTCGGACGATAACGGTCAGGGGGAGCTGTTGGAGCGGCTACGCAAGGGCAAACCGTTGCAGGACCGGGTGGTGGTTGCGGAGCTCTTGAGATCTACCGTCGTGGACTTGCCTTCACCGGTGGTGGCTGAAATATGGCATGTTGCGCAGGATCTGGTGCACGACGATCATCCGGTGGAGGCTCGCCAGGCGGGCTTCAAACTAATGACGGCGTGCCTGAAGGCTCTGAACGAACCCTCCGCACTCGATCGGCTGCGGTATTACCGTACTATCGCCCAACATGAGAGGATCGAAGACTTCGACGATCAGTTACAGGCAATGCTGGTGCTAACCTTGGGGGGCCGGAATCTGTCCTCTTTCGAGAGGGTGATTGGGGGCTTGCTCTCAAAGTGGCTGAAAATCTTGTTTCAGGAGGCCGGTAGAGCCCGTAAGCTCCGCCAACGAGAAGGGGGTTCTGCGGACACGGTATCTGGGGCCGAATTCTGCTTGAAGGAGTTATTCAAGTTTGTGACGGACATAATCAAGTTCAACTTTCAGGCTTTTGAAGAACGCGAGATCAGCCAACTGTTGTCAGACATACTGTTCATCTCAAGAAAAACAACCAACAAGAAGGACATTGAGTGTGCCATCACCTTTATCGAGACGCTGATCACATACGGTTACATCCCGCCCGATTCACTTCGTCCGTGCATTGAGATCCTGTGCGGTACGTATTCCACCATCCGCGACCTCGCTGATGACACCTGGAATGCTGTGAGCAACTTGTGCAAGAGCCACATGGCGCACAAATGTGTCCTCACTTTGCTGGAAATCTCCCGAAAGTCCAAGAGGAGTAGTTCGGCACCTAATATGAACACACTTCGCGGTGCTATCTGGTTCTTGGAAAAGCTCCTTCTGGAGAACGGAGAGAATGGCTTGCCGAAACTTCAGGTTTCGGTCGTCATGTCGGCCTTCAGGGATACGCTTTCGAGGGATTTTCCACGGTTGGATATGAGCGTGTGCGGCGCAATCGGTCGTGTTCTGGCAAGGCGAGACATCGTATCCCAGATCTCGTTTGATGAGTTGGCGATTCCTCTCGAATTATTGGTGCACGTCTCCCACCGTACTACCGAGCGTGCAGACGGAGTCTCCCTCGCACGGTTGGGTATCCCGAACGTCCCCAAAGCCAAACCACAAGATAAGGAAGTCAACACCGCCATCTCGCAGACGCTCTTCACGATCATCAATCAATTGGAAGCGGCGTGTCGACAACCCGATTTCACCCAGGTGGAAGGAGTGGTGCAGTTTTTCCTTGACGTATACGGTCACATTCCGGATTCGACGGCGGAGTTCGTCCTCAATTACTACGCCTTGGAGCATCTCTGCTATCCCTCGTGCGCAGAGTGGTTGGAGAACTCGCGCCGTCTTGTTGACGCGTTTTTCCGGACGACAGAACGGCCTTCTGAATTGCGCGTCCAAGTACTCTCCCTCATCACGGATGTATACGAAACGATTCGGGGAGTCTGTGAGGAGCCGCTCCTACATAGGCTAGTTTTCGTGGCTCTCGATGACTTCCGGGCGGAAACCGACCCTCAGGTACTCGAGGTGTTGGTCAAGATCATCGTGGATGTGGCCGCCGACAGCAATCTCGAAATGTTCCATCAGTTGGTTGGTGTTCTCACCGAATATCTGCAATTAGACCAGAACCCCGCCCATTCGTCCGGTGGCGAGCTCTCCGATATCGATCGTTCGTCTGTGCGGCCATCATCGGGTGGCACTCATCACTCCCACGGCTCGCTTGCCAACATTGTCGTCCGCGGTATGGTCAAGTTGTTCATCCGCAACATGAACACGGACGCATTGAAGGTTGTGCCCGTGTATGAACAACTGGTCAAAATAGCTGGATCCACCGAATGCGAGGATGACGCCAGGTTGACTGCAATGAAGTTGCTTTTCCGCCTGCGCGCTGACTCCGACAACCGCGTTTTCCTCACGGATAGCACCGAGTCGGACTATCTCGCCGGGGTCCTAAATAGGAAGCATGAAGGCATGGAATCGCTGGCTGCCCTCTCTAGTCCTAGAGACGATGACACCTCTTCTTCCTCTCGTTCAAACCGGAGTAATTCGGTGTCGCAAACACTTTCGCTTCGGCATTCGAGCAGTAGGGGTCTGTTGGAGCGGCACGACAAGAACAAGCGGCGCAGCCTCTTGTGGAGCTATCCGGAAACACGGCCTCTGCCGGGCAAGCCGGAGCGGAATGCAAGTCCGGTTCTACAGACTTTCTACGATCCGTCCTCAGACTCTCCTCCGCAAGAGGGGCCGACGTTGGACCCGAAGATCTGTATGAGGGTTGCCCGTTGGTTGGAGCAAGTCATTCCCATTGTTCAGCAAGGGTGTGATTGGGAGATCTACAGCTATGTTCTGTGTCATCTCCCTTCGCAATTGACCAATAAAACCATGTTTAGGAACTGCAAAGCTCATGTCACGCTCCTCCGGAACTTGGTCTGCGATCAGCTCCACACGAATCGACTTCCCGATACGGATCTCCCATCCGACGTTAAGAGGGCGGACATTGCGGTGTCTTTGATCCACCTTCTCACGGTGCTAATCAGCTACCGCCAACACTTTGCGAAGAATGAGACTGAAGGGATCGTAAAGGCTTTCCAGCTCGGGCTTCATTCGTGGAACAGGACCGCTAAGCCTTGCATTCACGCTCTGGCTCTTTGCTGCTACGAATTGCCCGGCTCGACCAGCAAATTCCTCTCTGGAATCCTGACGAAGTTGTCACAAATCATCACGTCGCCGGCTGTGAGCGTGCATATCCTCGAGTTCCTGTCTGCGCTGGCAAAGCTACCTTCGCTATACAGCAACTTCACTGAACCAGACTTTCGGAATATCTTCGGTATCGCGTTCCGGTACATTCAGCACGCCAAGGAGACTGCGACTCAGCGATCTAGCTTCCACGCTCGGGCAGCCTCCCGCGAGGCACACGACCAGTTGCCGGCGGAACAGTCAGACCTCCCACAATATGTTCTGACGCTTGCTTACAATGTACTTACGACATGGTTCCTTTCTCTACGATTATCCGAGAGACCGAGATACGTTTCGTGGATCGTGCGGGGTCTCGTCCTTCACGATCATTCGAATCATCTGGATGAGCAGAGCGAGGCGTGCATCGATATGCTCCAGCGTTTCACTTATTCCAAACGGGACCTCAAGCCGCCGAACAAACTGAAGAGCCCGGGAATCATGACCAAGAACTGGGTGAATGGAATGACTATTCTCTCCATCCAGATGCAACCCGAGTCTGGAATGTCGAGGATTACAATCCGAAGACCAGTAAGTCTGCTCTGCGGGGCGGTCACATCCCAACTGACTTATATTTAGGCTGGAACATCTTACTATTCCCTAAAACCAGACTCGCCGGATGCGTTGTTGCAATACATCGATGTTGATGATGATCTGAGGGAAAACGAACCTGACGAGTTTGATGCCGCGAAGGTGCTACCAAGTCATCTACTGCTGCAGTTCGCGGGAGGCACCGCTCTCACAGAACAGAGACCGATTTTGCTTCCAGACGACGATAAAACCATCCGTGCGATTGAGGTGTTCGATCGGATACCCATCGTCGATTTCCACAAGATCGGTGTCATATATGTCGGCGCAGGGCAAACCAACGAAACGGAGATACTGGCGAACGCCATGGGTTCTCCTGACTACACCGACTTTGTAGATGGATTGGGCGATTTGGTGAAACTGAAAGGTACTGACCAGAACACTGGAGGCCTCGACCGCGATGATGACTACGACGGCGAATTTGCGTACTTTTGGCGCGACCGCACAACAGAGATCGTTTTTCATGTCACCACTATGATGCCCACGCGAGTAGAGGATCCGCTCTGCACCGGCAAGAAACGTCACATCGGAAATGATTTCGTAAATATCGTTTTCAATAACTCGGGCCTTCCATGGTGCTTTGGCACGATTCCTAGCCAGTTCAACTTCGTCAGCATTGTCATCTCGCCGGAAGCACGGTCCGGTTTCGTGTCCTCGAGACTCTCGACTCACAGGCTAGGTGACGCGTTCTACCGAGTCCAGGTCTGCTGCAGGGATGGATTCACGGATATCTCCCCTGCACAGGAGCCAAAAATGGTTTCAGCCAAGAGCCTCCCCTCTTTTGTCCGGAATATCGCTCTTAATGCGAGCGTCTATTCCCATGTCTTTAACGAGGGAGGGCGAGAACACATTTCGAATCCACGCCATCGACTCCGTGGCATCAAGCAGCTACGGGAGCGCGTTGGCGCTCCACCGAACATGTTTGGACCCCCCGCCAGGGCAGCCAGCCCTATGCGCCAGACGAGCGCCAACAACCGAAGGGTGTCTGCCATGAGTGCGCAGACGGTATCGACAGAGCACTCTCTCCGCAGCTCGACCACGCAGACCAATGGCGATGCTGATAGGGACTCGGAGACGGAGGATTTACTGATGAATCTTGATTTCAGTCGGTATACTTAGTGGGTATAGGCGAAATTGAATGATGCCTGTTCGAGACGCACACATAATTATATTTCTTGTTCTTGTCCTTCCTGTGATCGTTCTAACACCTGTAACATTGCATAAACGTGATTTGCTTCGAAAAAAGCGGTTTGTTTGGGGGGAGGGGAGGGGGGAGGTTGATTGGCTCGATTTTGAAATGCATTGATCGGTTGGCTGGATTGGAGTTCTTTTCATTGTGTTTTTCTCGGTGTGTATGTTTGGGGTGGGATTGGGTAACTCCACTCCAATTGTACAGATTATGGAATGGGATGGGTGCAACAGGATGGGAGAGCATGTGCAGGTTGGGGGTGCTTCCTTCGATATGGGATTTCTTTATTAAAAGTTGGCGTTTTCTCTTTTTTCTCTCTGGAGGTTGCCTATCCGTACTTATCCTAGATTGAGGATTTATTGGCTGTGGACTGGCATGGGCGTGGTTCCAACCGGGGGGACGAAGGGGGGAAATTGGGAATTGGGAATTGGATTGTACGCTGAGATGAACGGTTTGCTCCTGGTCATGTTCTGTCACTCGGATTGGTAGCTCATGATGAACAAAATATCCATTGATTGTTGAACTGAAGTCTTTTTTTTTCTTTCCTCGGGGTTCGGTGGCTGCATGTAGCGGATTATGTGATCGAGATATAATGATGGTGTTTGCAGATCCCCTTTTCCGACCAGCGAGAATACTTGCGTACCGTAGGAAGAGGGTTGCGTGTTCTCTCGGCTCGAGACCATGATGTCACGGATTCGCCATCTAGATACCTAGATATGCACCAGAAGTCGGCCCGCCATGTAGTGTTAAGGTTTGGGGCATCCTAAGTATGTCTACATGTAGACGATCCGCATCGCCAAGAACGCCCCCGAGGGCAGACGTGTGTCTATCTTATGTGCAATTGTGATCCAGATCGCGGCGGGAACTCACGAGGTCTGGGCCGGTAGGCGCGTACGATGGGTGGGACGGTCGATGCACCCTTTTGCCACGCAATTGTTTGTTTGGTTGGATTTGGGGGGGGATTTTTTTCGGAGAGGAGAGGAAGGCTATAGGGCCCGTACAATGATGATGATGGCTTTGCTCACGAGTTGTGGAGTGGAGGGGGAGGGGGCACTTGAATGGGGAATCAATAATGCCTACATACCAGGTACATACTCTATGGCGGCAAGATGGCATTGGTAATGACGATTGGTCGACGTGAAGATTTTTTTATCCTTTTACCTTATGATAGATAGCACATACATCGGAAATTATTTCCTTTTCTCTCATTCTCTCTCTCTCTCTCTCTCTCTCTCGTGTCCGAGCACAATATCGGTCGTGGTGCGTACAAATACGGTTTGCGCGTCTAACAAACCTTATGACAACGAGAGCATGTGCCATATTGCATGTAAGTTTTGGTCCTAATAAAGAGGGGATAATTCTGCCTTCTATGCAGAAAGGAGAAGGAACGGAGTTGAGTATGTGAATCACCCGTATGTGGTACGTACTCGCGTGTGTTCCCTCTGCGAAGAAGCGATTCGGTTGAGGAAGGGGGGAGAGATTATGTAATCATTACCAATTGGATGTAATCTATCCTTCACTGGAATACTCGTGAAGTGCCAGGAAACGCATGGAATATGACGGTCCGGTTTATGTGGTACACACCTACTGGTATATACCACTTTACTGCAACCCCACTATCGCCGCCGAATCCACCATCGCCAGAACGCAACCCACAGAGCCTGAATCCTACAATAGGTAGCCACACACCGCATAGATACATACGCCAAGAAAGAACAATAAACGCCCACCATCACCACCATGTCGAATCTCAGCAATCTTCTCGCCTGGAGCATCGAAAACAGCGACCCCACAGCGGCGCCGACCGAGCGGAAGACTGAACTTGTACGTCTTCCTCCTTTCTCCATCCCATCCCATCCCATCCTCTTTTTTCTCGTGTTAACCGTTTTTTTCTCCGGCACACAGAACCCAGCGCTCGTCGCGGAGCTGATGGGCATACACCAGAAGTCGGACGCGGAGCTGATGAAGGAGGCAATGGCGGCGATCCTGGACCCGGAAGTCGACCTCGACAACAAGGAGATCGCCTTCGACAACTTCGAGCTGATGATCGAACAGCTGGATAACGCCAACAATATCGAGAATCTAGCGCTGTGGCCGCCGCTGATCTCGCTGCTCGGCTCGCCGGAGCGGAAGCTGCGCTTCATGGCCGCGTGGTGCTGCGGCACCGCCGTCCAGAACAACGCGAAGAGTCAGGAGGCCTTCCAAAGCCACGGCGGCGTCCAGAAGCTCGTCGACATCGTTTTGAAGGATCCCGCCGAAGAGGTCCGCAAGAAGGGCTGCTACGCCCTCAGCAGCGCCGTCAGGAATATGCAGAAGTCTCTAAACCTCGCCCTCGGATTGCTCCCGGAGGAAGTTGTCGATGTCTGCGGAAGGCAATTGGATGCTGACGACATGGACGGGATCGACAAGTTGATGAAGAATCTGCGGGAGCGGTCGGCGGGGTTCATCAGCCAGTAGTTGTCGGGGGTTGGTGTTTCCCATTTCGTTTCCCACTCTGTTTCTCTCTGTTTCTTCTATACTGGGTGTAAAAGTTCCGGGTGTTGGTGGGGTTGCCATTTTTCTAATCTTATTTTTTGGGGGGGTTCTACGGATTATAGAAACTTCATTGCATCAGCATTGTCGCCGTCGCGCTACACTGTATCGTGTGAAGTTAAGATTGGTATTTCCATCAAGAAGACGGCCAGTCACCCCAACCTACATACAAATTCCTGGGCACACATATCGATCCCAGGGCAAAGAAGGTTCCGCTTTCCTTGCATCTCTCGTCTCGTTCTCTCCGGAGCACGATATATAGACCAATAGTCAAGCCACGACGCCCGATACGGTACACTGCTTACCTCCGTATGCGGTATCATTCGGGCATCTGAAGTATCTAGGCTACTGATGTGCGCACCAACCGCTCAGCTCAGCATGCTTTTCTGGATAAAATCGAATGCGTCTTTCTCCTGCCACTCGGCCAAACCCATCTCCGGCTCTGGGAGAACGAGTGCTTGCGAAGTCCATGCTGGTTCTTTAACCACGGTTCGGATAGGATGTGGTTGGTATCGTGGATGCGCAATGCGAGCAAACAAACCGAATAATATGCAGTGCACGAGGTAGATGTGTGGCTGTATTCAGAGGTTTTGTCCGTCGCACGAGAACGAAATTACCCCGCCAAGTTGCCCCACACTGAACGTAGCACAGGAATTGTTTGTTTTTTTCTGACTGGGGTTGAGGTCAAGCAGAGTACGTATGTATATGCGCGGAAGGCTGTCGTCTACAGACAAGGACTGGATCTTAGGTGAGAGACGTTCGTCGATTTCCCTCACATGCTGGGCATTGATGCGGAAGCTCGCGGGGCCGGGGATCGTGTTTCGAAGTGCAAGAGCCACGCAAGACTCAGATTGCTCTGAAAATAACATATTCCTTTTCACTTCCGTCTGCCATGCTGACGTATGCAGGGAGGGTGGTAACGACTCACGAGGGCTGAAAGGCGCGCGTCTCTCCGTCCTGTCCTGCATTTTCGTGGGTACATGACTCCTATCGTCTCTGCCTGCGATAAGCTGGAAGACGACGACGAGGAGACCAGAGCATCAGCCAAGCCAAGCCCCCCCCACGAAGCTTGCTCGCAGGAAGAGGTGGCGAGTCCCCGAGCACTCTGTCAAATCTCAATCTCGTCTCCCGGGCCTCACTCGGGTCATAGCTCTGTTCCACTCCCTCTTTCCTGCGTGTCCGGGAAGGGCGACGTATGCTTTGTTGCGCGGAGGAGGTCTTGGCCGAGAGCGAAAGAGAGGCGATGGATCCAAGACGGCAGATCGCTCTCATCGCGGGGCAGACAGACATGCTTCTCTTGGATACCCTCCTTTTCTAACTGCTGCAGACCAAGAGCCAAAGTTACTCTGGAGCAGTTGCATAGACCTGCCGCCGCTGTCTGCTGAGGGCCCAGTTTCTCCCTCTCAGAGACCCTTTGCTGCTCGTTGGCTGTGGTTTCCAGTCGTACCGAGCGCTTGGACCATAGCGTAGACGGAATCGCCTTTTCTAGTTAGCGTGCACGCCTTCCATCCGTCCTTGGCACCAACCCTCCAACCACACATGCCGCGCCTTCAAGTAGCCCCCTCTTTCCCAGCGAACTACAAAAAAGTCCACTTCTCCCCCCTATACCTCTGCTTTCTCCAACCCACTCTTCAGAACCTCAACCTCTCCATCAACCTCTTCCTTCACAACCAACTCCTCCACTGTCGCCTTAGGTCCTTCTCACGGCCCCGACGTTTACACGACTTCCCTAGCCCTTTAAACCTACACTCCTATTAATCATAGCCATGGAAGGTTCGTAGCTGCTGCTCTGCTCCTGCTCCTGCTGCTGCTCCCTTACTCCCCGGGATTCATCAACCCCGCCTGTTCCCATTAGCTATTGGTTTCATGGTTTCATCACCTTGGAACTCCGAGTCCATCTATTCTTATCTCCAGATCAATTCCGCTGACTAGAAGTGTTGTTCTATAGACGAGGTCGCTGCTGTATGTTGCCGCCGCCCTGTTGCTCCTTCTTTTCGGTCGGTTTCGACCGGCAAAGGCGGGGTCCGCTCCGACCTGAGACATTAATGTGCTAATCTCCAATTGTTGCAATACAGCTCGTTATCGACAATGGGTACGTCCTTTCCATCTGATGTGGAGCTCTGTCCGAAGAAAAGTTCCTTTGTGTTGACGCTGTTGGAACAGTTCCGGAATGTGCAAGGCCGGGTTCGCCGGTGATGACGCTCCGCGCGCTGTCTTTCGTGAGTCCAACCAATTGCAACAGGGTCCCTTATCGGCCCCAGGGATGGAAACTAACCCCTGTCCTACTTTCAGCTTCGATTGTCGGACGCCCTCGTCATCATGGGTACTTTTCCTCCTCCCTGAAACAATCCCTGCAAAGCTATCTGATGCTGCTGTGGAAATCCGTTCCACCTCTCTATTTTCCGTGAGAGTCGGGTTCCGCAGCAGTAGCCATGGCTTGGACGGGCTTCCTCCTGGCTGTCGAAATATGGCTAACCTGCTGGTCCCTAGTATTATGATCGGTATGGGACAGAAGGACTCCTACGTTGGAGATGAGGCACAGTCGAAGCGTGGTATCCTCACGCTGAGATACCCCATCGAACACGGAGTGGTCACAAACTGGGATGATATGGAGAAGATCTGGCACCACACCTTCTACAACGAACTGCGAGTGGCCCCGGAGGAGCACCCCGTCCTGTTGACCGAGGCCCCGATCAACCCCAAGTCCAACAGGGAGAAGATGACGCAGATCGTTTTCGAGACTTTCAATGCGCCTGCTTTCTACGTCTCGATCCAAGCTGTGCTGTCTCTGTACGCTTCCGGTCGTACCACCGGTATCGTTCTCGACTCCGGTGACGGTGTCACCCACGTTGTCCCCATCTACGAGGGATTCGCACTTCCCCATGCCATCTCGCGTGTGGACATGGCTGGCCGTGACCTGACAGACTACCTCATGAAGATCCTTGCCGAACGTGGATACACGTTCAATACCACTGCCGAACGAGAAATTGTTCGTGACATCAAGGAGAAGTTGTGCTACGTTGCTCTGGACTTCGAGCAGGAGATCCAGACCGCCTCGCAGTCCTCTTCTCTCGAGAAGTCCTACGAGCTTCCCGATGGCCAAGTAATCACCATTGGTAACGAGAGGTTCCGAGCTCCAGAAGCTCTGTTCCAGCCTTCTGTCCTTGGTCTCGAGTCCGGCGGTATCCACGCAACCACCTTCACCTCGATCATGAAGTGCGATGTCGACGTCCGTAAGGACCTTTATGGCAACATTGTCATGTCTGGAGGAACCACCATGTACCCCGGTATTGCCGACCGTATGCAGAAGGAGATTACTGCCCTCGCTCCTTCTTCTATGAAGGTCAAGATCATTGCCCCTCCGGAGAGGAAGTACTGTAAGTTATCCCCTGCTAATCCTCATGATCCTGGAGTGAGGGGCTTTCCTCTGACACCCACGCAGCTGTCTGGATTGGTGGATCTATCCTGGCGTCCTTGTCTACATTCCAGCAGATGTGGATCTCGAAGCAGGAGTATGACGAGAGCGGACCGTCTATCGTCCACCGCAAGTAAGTATCTTTGAGGCGTCTTGCCAATGTTAACAGTGCTAATCCGCTGCTACTAGGTGCTTCTAATCGCATTTGGTTGCGCATGGCTATGGGTTGGGTTGGGGTGAACACGAGGACTACTTTTCAGCGACGTTCCCCAATGATAATTAAACAACTCCGCGAAAATGGGAAAGTGATGCTTGCTGTAGTCCGCAACGTGACAATTGGATGGGGCTGTTCGATTCTTGTTCTTTTACTTTTTGTGTTTTATACTCGGTTGCCTTTTCTTTCTGTGAATTCGGTTTTTTTTCCAGTAATCATAGCCATTTGATTGCCTTCCCTTGGGGAGGGGGCATTTGCGAATGTTATCCGGTTTCCCCATCACTTGTTTTCTCCTCCAAGGTTGTATGCCACATTGGAGTAGAGTAGGGTACAACGAGAGTAGGCTAAAGTTAGATCGTCGGAGCTTACGTTTCCCCTAGAATCGCCGTGGCGCATCTGTCCTGACTGGCGCTCACGTAACTATTCCTATCTGATGCCTGCCTCGCTTGCATCGCCCAGTGCTGGCGTATGTACGAGAGCACTACGGGTTATCTGGACAGGCTGATTGGGCTAGTTAACGCTATTAGAGTAACGTGCCCAGGCAAGGCTGAGACTGTTGTCACGCCTCGTTGTTGGAAATCGGGGGGCGGGCGTGTCTTCCCCATGGCCTCGCTGTTCCTCTCTTCTCCTCCTTTTTGTCGCTATAATAAACGAGATGCCGAAACCGACCCGTACAGCCGGCGCCGGACGCAGTGTTGAGTAGCGCGGCGCCGAATACCTCAGGCGGCTACACGGGGTATCACTCGTATACGGCTGCCAAGTCTTACCTTGCCGCTTTAGCGTGTCCGGATACCCGTGATTTGCTCCAGTAGTTTGGTATGTAGGTTCACGTCGCTGTCTCTGTTCTGTTGGCTCTGTCCTGTTCAGGATCAAAACCCGCCAACCTTCCCACCCCTCCTCGACAGTTCAAATTCCTCAGATCCTGAGGAGAGAGTGTGTGCGCCATGTTGCCATTCATAGACCCGCGTATATGCTCTTACTCTTGTTCCGCGACTATGAACTGACAGAGCCTGGGATAGCTTTCGTTTGGCTCGCCAACGCGATCGGAACACCGAAAGACGAACGTATGTGTGCCCTTCAGCTCGTCGCAGTCGTAACCGCTCACGTTTCAGCAGTTAAGCTCATCTTTACAATCCTCGTATCCTACCCCTTCGCGGGCCTATTAAAACGTTTACCGGACACAGAGCCTTGGAAGAAGAATGTTTTCCTCATCGGGTCCGCCCTTTTTCTCCCATTCCATCCTCTCTCCCCCCCACTTCCGGCAGTTTCCCGCTGATGATATTTTTTTTTCGAAGGGTTTCGTTGTTCTACCTCCTCGGCGTCTTCAACCTCTGGGACGGCATCCGCACGCTCTTCATTTCTGCGGCGGGCGCCTACACCATCGCTGCGTTCATCGGTGGGCCGTTCATGCCGTGGATCGGATTCGTGTTCCTGATGGGACATATGCTCTGGAGTCATGTGTACAGAGAGCTGTATTCGGTCCCCGGTGTGGTGGATGTCACCGGCGCGCAGATGGTGCTGGTCATGAAGGTGTGTGCCTTTACCGGGCTTTGGGGATGGGATGAGCCGGGCAGATGTGCTGACGGGCAAGGATAGTTGACGGCATTTTGTTGGTCGGTTCACGATGGTCGTTTGCCAGATGAGGTGAGTGATAAATGGGTAAGGCGAAAACGGAGATGCTAATGGTGTGTAGGAGTTATCGGAGTTCCAGAAGGACCGGAAGATCGCCAAGATGCCGAGCATACTCGATTACGGAGCATACGTGGTTCGTACCCCTTCCAAATTCCGCTGCGGAAAGAGGAGAAGGAGGGGGCGCTGAATTGCAGCAAAGCTATTCTTCCCCTCCCTCTTCGCCGGCCCTGCCTTCGACTTCCGCGAGTACCAGCGGTGGATCGACTGTACCATGTTCGACGTGGTAGCCCCGGACGCGAAGCGTGGTGGAACTAGGCGGAAGCGGAAGATCCCCAAGAGCCACGCGCCCGCTACGTGGAAGGCTGTCTGCGGAGGCTTGTGGATATTAGCGTTCTTGAAGCTCGGTGCAATCTATACTACCGAGTTTATGCTTAGTGATGAGGCCATGACTTATTCATTCCTCCGGCGGTGAGTTTCCATTGGGTTGGGGGTGAGTGGTGGCTGACTGGGTGACAGGTTGTGGTTCATCTACGCCTTCTGTTTCACCGCACGGACGAAATACTACGGAGTATGGTCGCTGACCGAGGGAGCATGTATTCTTGCCGGCCTGGGATACAACGGCGTGGACGAGAACCGTAAGGCGAGATGGGATCGCGTTACGAACGTCGACCCATACGCTCTGGAGACCGCTCAGAACACAAGGGCATACCTCGAGGCGTGGAACATGAATACCAACAAGTGGCTCAAGAACTACGTTTATCTCCGAGTGACACCCAAGGGAAAAAAGCCTGGTTTCAGGAGCTCACTGGCTACCTTTACCACATCGGGTATGAACGCATCCAATCCATCCTGTTGACTGCTCAGTTGCTAACGGAAGTCCAGCCCTCTGGCACGGCATCTCACCCGGCTATTACTTAACCTTCATAACCGCCTCGCTCACCCAAACGACCGCCAAGTACTTCCGCCGGCATGTGCGACCTCTCTTCCTCAGTGCGGACCAAAAGACCCCTGGTCCGTTTAAAAAGCTGTACGACGTCTTCAGCATGTTTGTGACGCAGCTTGCCTTCTCCTACATTGCGGCACCGTTCATAATCCTCTCCTTCTCGGGCTCACTGATAGTGTGGGCGCGTACCTACTTCTTCGTCCACATCGCCATCGTCGCCTCCATCAGCTTCTTTTACTCTTCGGGGAAGAATTGGCTGGCCAAGACGCAACAGCGAAGACTCGGCAGGGCTGCGGAGGAGGCGGAGGAGGAGCTCGAGGCGACACAGCGCACCGGTGGTACGCTCGGCTTGCCGGAGGACCCGGAGGGCGATCTGCTCGAGATTCGGAGGGAGGTGGAGAAGGCGGTCGAGAATAGACGCAGGAACGGTTCGTTCACGGGTGTGGCCAATGCTAAGAGGTTGGCGAGGAAGGTCAACCCGGGCAAGAAATCTATGTAATGGATTGATCGAATCGAGTGGGTGGGGGTTTTTTTTTGACTGTATCTCTCTATGGGCTTGTTGGGTTTGGGTTGGATTGGACTGGATTGTATTTAAGTATGTAGGTGCAAAAGGAGTGAGCAATATCTCCGTATTCTTCATCTCCAACCCCATCCGCCCACCCCCCTCACTCCCCATCGAAGTATTACATCACAACTGAATTCGGCTCAGCTCAACTCAACGTAACAGCGCAAACAATAAACACGTCCGCTTCCAGTACTCGCTCGCCGCCCCCTCCAGTCGTATCCTCAACTCCTCGTCCAGTTCGACTTTGCCCCCGATGATCGAATCCACCTTCCCGACGAGACTCGTCACCGAAGATCCGTTGGTGCTTCCGCGCCGCCGCTTGCAGTGCAGTGCTTCGTCCAGGTAGAGGGTGTCGAAGAGGAGCTGCAGGCTCCAGTCGCGGGTTATGTACGGTTTCGGTGTGTGTGCGGGAGTTAATTCCGCCGGCGGGGGTGCAATTTGGTCTCCGCCGCTAGCTGGTTGTGGTGACGGTGAGAAAGATGGTGCCGTCAGTGGAGGAGGAGGAGGGGGGGGGAGAGGAGAGGGCGGGGAGGCGTCTTCTGCGGAGTTCCTCCATTCCCGATCCCGAAGGACCTCTTCTATAACCGCCCACATATGGTTGCAAGCCCTAGCCTTGACCGCCTTGACCGCCGCTGAGGTCCAGACATCCTCGCCGGCCGTCCTCATCTCCTTCACGATCTCGTTCAGGAATCTGAACACCAGCGGACTGGGCTGCACCGGAAGTGGCTCCATGTCCGGCTGATGCTCGTACACCTCCCACAGCGGCCGCGAGCTCACGGGGGACTCCCATTTCCGGCGCTGCAGGAGTGTCGTGACGGTGCGGATGGGCGGCGTGGTCACCGCCTCGGCGATGGAGGCATGCAACCGAGGGATCAGCTCCGTGCCGAACCAGGAGAGCGAGATTATCGCGTTGGCGTTCGCATCCTCTCCTTGCCGCTTTGGTGGTAGGAGGCGGATCTGTCGGATGGCGCGTAGGAGGAAGACGGCCTGCCGTCTGGTCATGGGATTCGGGGTCAGTTCGAATGTGGATTTGAGCGAGCGCTCAAATAAGCGATAAACACCGTCCAGAGCGCTAGTGAGTTCCTTTTCGCAGAGGAAGGAGTCTTCGATTCCGGCTTGAGATCGCTCTTCTTCGGATTCGAAGTCTTCGTCCTCTGTGCTGGGGTGTGAGGGGTTCCGGAGGTTACGAGCAATGGTTGCGATGGTAGAGATCCGGGAGAGCCAGGAGGTGTAGACACTCAGGAATGAGAGGATCGCCGGGCTCCGTCCGTGCACCCGGTTAGAGATGTTGGTGCGAAAGGAGAGAGCGCCGTTAGTGAGGTCGATACTAAGGGGTGTTTCGGGCCAGAGGCTGGTAGAATCTAAGCAAAACTGTTAGTCCTGTCATTGTTGAGGTAGATGCATAGACGAGGTGGAATACCTTCCGGCTCATACTCTACCTCCGGAAGCAATTCCTGTACCTTCTCCGCAACACCTCTGAGACCCTCGGCAACACTCTTCATCACCTCCACCACTCTGGTCTTGAGGATAGTCCTGAAATTCTCCCCACATCCGTCGCTGAGCAATTTCCTTCTGATCTGTGCGCCCGCTCTCCATAGCGTCAAAGCTTCACTGCGCAATTTCACAATAGCCGCCACTTCGTCCATTGCCTCCAGTGTTTTCTGCAGGCTTTCATTCAACTTGGTAGTCTCCTTCTCGGCCCACGCCTGGACCAACTCCTTTACCCGCACCTTCTCCAAGTCGTCGTGGCGCACCCATGGCGTGAAGCTGCGGATATCATCCGGTAGCCAGCGCGCGTTGATTTCAAGGCTCAGCTCCGGCACCGCTACGACTTCAGCATCCTGAAGTAAGCTCTTCGATTTCAGAGCCACCAGTGCGTCGCTGAGTTTGTCCGGGAAAACCTCTTCCGCGTCGTGCAGGGTGCGGTTAAACAGCGCGAGGGACCTTAGGATCGAATTTGGCTCTGTACCCTTCTGCAGTGATGACAGCGCTGTGGACCGGATATAAAGGAAGTGTCGTAGCACCTCGGATGGCGAGGACGTCTTGATAATACTGAACGCTGCGAGGGTAGAAACAAGGACATGCATAGCGAGAGGAGTAGATGAGGAGAGAAGTGTATCGATATGCTGAAGCAATATTGGACGGAGCGTCCCACACTGCGAACGGAGTGAGGCTAAAAGCGGAAGTGAGTTCTGGTGACCACAGGTTAGTGGATGCTTTGGACGGTTCGGAGTGCGGGCAGAAACCTTCTCGGATAGCGACTTGAGAAGAAGTCGGGATATCACGAAGAGTTTGGAGGCAAGGAGGCAGGATGCCCCTTCGTCCCTGTAGAGGAGCCAGGAAATCACTGTGGGACAAGCTTCGAGTACTGCGAGTTGTGCAGTGAAGGTGTATTTTTCGCAGTCTGAAGCCAATCAACCAATCACCCATTTAACCAGTAACCATCCGAGAAGCTTTGGGGTACCTCTCTTATCTGTAATATCATTGAACAGGCGCAAGTTCTTCGCTTTCCGCTCGAGAAGTCGGGAGTTGCAGTTCCTCGAAGCGTCGCCAAGGTGCGTCTCAACGTTCTGAGCGGCCACATCCATATCGATAATACGTTCCGCGGTCTGCAGTAGATCACGATAGCTCTCCCTATTGTACCTTTCAGCATCAGTCTGCGAGTTTCCAAAGCTGGTGTGGTGGGGAATGATGGGAAATAGCTACTGACCCAACCAACCCCCGCAACTTCTCCCTATTCCCCGCCAGGTCAGCGCGCAGCTGTCGCTCCAGCTGTCGCACCTGCGGGATCGGATATTGGAACGCGTCTTCCCACGTAGAGATGGAGGAGGGATCGATAGGGGCCGACATTTTGCGCGGGGTGGAATGTCGGTGGGGAGGAGTTAGCGGGGGAAGAAGCCGGTGGAAAGGTAGGCGCGTTGAGAGGAGCAACGGAAGTTGCCGTGGGAGTTACATAACTATGTAGGGCTTGTTTACGTTACGTGACACGCAAGTGTGGAAGTCGACACTCATGGCTTGTTGTGAGGATCGGCAGGAATGGAGGGTGGATCTTCGCACACTCAAGTTACCTCTCTCTAAATAGGGTATGCGTAAGGTGCGGTGGAAGGAATTGTAGCGGCAAGCGGGTGCTCTACGCAGGTAAATGTAGTTCGGCCGAGCCTCGACACGTGCTAGATATTTCCGGCCTCGTGGACCCAACATGTGAGGATCTTCAGGAGCAGGCAGAGGCGAGCTGGATAAATCTCCTCGGCGCCGTCCGGTGCGGGATGAAGCACTGAGTGACCGGCAATGATGTGTAATGAAGAGGCAGGCGGTCTTGGCTGAAAAGCTTAAACCGACGTCGGCACCGGAGGACGGCACTGGAGGAAGGCAACGAAAGACTGCCCCTACCAAACAAACGAAACCGCCATATCTCCACTACCGACTCCACCACTACAACCACAACCGCAATACCAACCAACCACGATCACTCACTTGGTTCGCAGGTGCCTGCAGTCATGGGAGGAAGCAATCTTGAAGTTTTCAAGGTTTGTGCCGTTATACCGTCCTCGTCTTTGTCCTACCAGCTAAACTACGGCAATTAGTTCGGAATGTTCGCTACCCGCCACCACCCCTCACCTAACCTTCACTAAGTTCGATATGAAAAGGTACATCATGTTTCCAATCGCCGTAATGTACTACTTCGGTACAAACCTCGACAATCGCTTCGCCGTGGAAGGCTTCTGGCCGAATCCGAACCAGATCCACAAGATCCCGCACGAGAGGGAAGAAATCATCAATGAACTCGGGCGCATGCAGAAGCGGCGACTGGAGAGACGCGCGGCGAGGGTGGAGTTGGAGCCGCTGGATAAGGGGGATAAGAAAGAGTAGTTGTGTGCGTTTCTGGCGAGGTGCGTGGGTCAACTGCGAGGATCTATATAGTTAGATTCGTGACTCGGAAGGAGAAAGGCATCATACAACGACGACGCTGCGGCGTTGTATCATTACTGTACTATTGCGCTGTATACCAATCGCAAACACCATGGTTTTATCAAAGCGATTGCTCTGGAAAGATTGACGACGAGCAAAGCTCGCTTGGTAGGTAATCTCTGCAATTCCAGCTCCGTATCCGATGGTGTCGTGCCGGGGGGCCGGTGTATGTCTTCCTCAGCGCCGACGCAAAGAAAGAGATTTAGCATTCCTCAGTGCCAAGTTCCGTGGTTTTTTATCGGAACTCTCAGCAAGGAGAGGCTTCCGCCTTTGAAGGCGATATGCAGACTTGGGATCAACTACAGCCCAACTATCGACTAGTGCACATTTCTCCAAAGCTGATGACGCGTCTAGAGTGACGAGTGCCAGCTCATGATCCTCTCAGAAACCTGTCCTTCTGTAGCCGCGTTCATGGATGGTGAGACACCCGTGGATTGCGCGGCCCGGACGGGCAATTTTTCTGCCACTAGGTGTTAGGCTTACGAACCCATTTGTTACGTATTTAGAAAGTAGGTAATAGGGCGACCATTGCGACCATCTACTTGAAGAGCTTAAATGTACCACAATTAGGTGCTTGTGTGCCGCCCCATGTCGAACTACGATACTTTGGGCTCGTTGGGTACATGTAATCAGATCAACGATAAGAGTTGTTTGGAACGACTGAACCCAAATATGAATTGTACATTCAATATTCATTTGACCGAAGATCTAGTGTAAGCCAACCGGCAACTTTGTCTGCACCCAATCCTAGCACATCCAGTGGCAAAGGAGGACGGAAGGAGACTGCCCCGCATCTGAGGAGTATGTGTACTGCACAATACAGTCGGCTACACCAAGAAATCGATTGGAGCGGGACTCAAGAGCTATTATCTCTCCACAAGTCGAGCAGGCGACGTTTAGTGAACTACATCTTCGACAAAGAAGTTTTGTCCAGTGCGAGCAATTCCCATACATGGGCGCTCTATTTGCTGGCAGATCATTGCATAAGCTCATCACGTGGTACAATTTACCTCTGCTAGTCAAGCTACATAATTGATCACTTGTGCTGCGGCCACCCTCATGCAGGTTGGTCTGGGTCACATCGCTTCCTTCTCCCAGTGGCCCCGCAGTTTAGCTAGACCTCTGCTCTATTTTCACTCAAAGTACTCTCTAACTAGCACACCTCACTGCTCAGCACAGCACAGCTCATCGCTCATCGGTTGACCAGTAAAGACCTTATCCCGAAAACCTAAAACACGTCGCTATAAAGCTGAATCCCGCCCACCTGGCGAATTTTTCTCAGTCACCTCTTGATACAATCAAAAAAAAAGTTCACGGACGCTATTGATGGCGACGCCTGTTGTAAGTTACCTGTCTCCTCACTCAACAACGATAGCGAACTATGAACAGCTACTGATGTCCATCCCTCAGCAACCGGACGATGTAGTCGTCGACGAAAAACCAAAGCTTACGCTCCTCTCACTCCCACCCGAGCTCCTCGTCTACCTGTCGAGTCACCTACGCACCAGCCAAGACTACCTCGCCCTCTCTTCGACTAGCCGCCAGCTCCGCGCGTGCTGCCACTCGCTACGCCCCAAGGAACTCCGCGTCTTGATGGAGCGCACCATCGCCCACGGCATCGCTGACGAGGAGACGGCGACCCAGTACGTTACCGAGCTCAAGGACTGCAAGTTTTGCGATTGGTACTTTGCCGACGAGAAAAACCGTCGGACCTACGCCCAAACACTGACGACTCGTCGCTACAATCTCATCTTGAGCCACGAGACGAAGGGTATCTGCGGTGGATGTCTCACCCTGGCTCTGGCGCTCAAGTATTGCTGGTACCCTTGGGGCGAGACCTCGGATGCTACGAACGGACTTCGCACGAGCTACCTATTTGCGATTCGTGCCAGGGTTACTGATCCCGACAAATATCTGCACCAGACGTTTTGATCCCGAATCGCATTCTGCGTCCGATCTTTTTTTTCTCTCTTTTTTTTCCTTTGTTTTGCGTTTCACTCGTCGCGAGAATGTTTTTTTTTACTTCGATGAGCGGGGTCATGCCGAATTTCGGAGTTGGGAGTTGCAGGGCAATGTCTGCAAGCTATTTTTTGGTGTTGGTCTATTGGTCTGTTGTAGTCGCTTCGCGCTATCTTTCTCACCTGTTGCTCGTAACGAATCCAACCAAAAGCATTACAAGTGTTATTCCCTAGTCCGTAAATGGGTTCCGTGCCAAATGGCACGTAAAACCTTACCCCCGTTGGGAAGATTCTGCTCAATAAGACCATCGGATGATGGTTTTGATTGATATGCCTCAAAAGAGTTCTTTTCCATTGTACAGTAAAGATTTCTGCGACCTCAATTTGCGACTTTTGTCTAAGTGGGTGGTCGTTGATTGTCATTTCAGGATGAATACACCTCCAACCTATACCCACAATTCAACCACCACAACAGACCAGGTTATCCGAAAGCCATGCAGTTCAACAAAGCAGTTTCGATCCCAAAAAACACATAAGGGCAAGTCGCACCTCACATAGGATCACCGGGCTTATGGTACGTCTTTAGAGCCCTTTCCATCACCACGGTATTTCCAGCGACACAGACAGCAAGTAAGCTTCTTACCGGTGGCAGATGGATAGGCATATGACCAGGTCCACAGCAATCGAACGGGAGTGTGGTATCAGATTTAATATAGACCTTCTTGGCTGGTTTTGGCGCAGCGTCTTTAGATTGGGTCTTTGTACGTGGGAGAAAGTCCAGTCGGCAAGGCAGTGAAACTCAAAACATTGCTGGATGGGCTTGCTAGGCATCTTGGGGGTATCCTGAGAGTGACCGGTACATCTGGTCATGGCGTTATACACTGCAGTATTGGTTGATGGCATCCGGTAAGCTTTTGAACTATTCCGAAGCTGCTTTCGCATGCCATAGTCGCCGTCCAGATGGAGTGACAAGCTCAAGATTTGGTGAGGAGACGTGGAAAAGCGTTTGGTCAGTTCGAGTCTCGTCTGGCTCAGGAACTGGGCCGCAGGATAAGTTGGGTTCGGTCGTGTCTCTAGTAGTCCGCGTTTGATGAGGAGTGAAGTCCCATGTAGAGAATAATTTCCAACTAACGACTTATATCTTCCAGCACTATCTCCTCCCACTGCCGCTTTTTATTTCTCTTTCCCTCGGCGATCTTCTGGCTAGCGTATTTGTTGGTATTGTCAATCATTGTTTTGCGGTGCGAATCGGTAAAAAATAGCCTCAGGATTTCAATAGGCTCTATCGCATCGAGACCTTGAAAATTTGCAGGAAGTGTATTATAGGCTTTACGCGGACAGGCTATGGGCCACGGGATGGAGTATGGACAACTGGGGCAATGGTGTTGATGCTGATGAGGCCTGCGAAGTTAGGGGAGTAGGATTCACAACTGCGCCCGAGTGATTTTCCGTGAAGCGCATTTTCTCGACTGCCTGTTCGTCTCGTGATGATCGCTTTGTAACAGGTTGACCAAGATGTAGCTTGAGATCGTTTTCTGAGGACGTGAGAGTATTGGACTTTTTTGGGTTGATGGCGAACGACTGGTTCAGACGTGTTGGGTTTGATATTCTCGCCAAAGTCCTGGACACTCCCCCACAATGTGACTTATCTATCTCCCACCAGAAAGACCATAGCTCCGAGGATTGATAGTATGAGAGTTCAGGCATCAAAGAACAAAATAAGTTTCAGTATTGGGGATACAACTGGCTACTTCTTCCACTATGATCGAGAGCTGTGGTTGAGGGGGTGTAAATGGCACGGAAACTCAATTTCTACGGTCCAGGGGATACGCACGTTTCCACCGTCTACAACCGGAGAATAGAGACCATCTCTCATGGCTTCGCATTGGTATAAACGTCGTTAACTTCCGGAACATCGTCTAACTTTTCCAGCAACTCTTCCAGCGGAGTAGCCCATTTCTCTCTGCCCATCTCGACCATGGTATCATCGTTCGGCACCCACTCGATTCCGTAGTTGATGATTTCGAGTCCCGGAAGTTTCTCCTTCACTCCGGTAGCGACCACCCTGACTTGCGCCGGTTCCGTAGTAATCACGACCTCGGGCTTCCCATCCTCTCCTTCGGCCACCTCCTCGACATCCTCTGTCCCTTCGACCTCTAGAGCGGTCTCAAGCACGGTGTCAAACGTATGTCCTCCTGACCCCGCCAAAACACGCACAAGACCCTTGCGCGAGAACAGGTAGGCCGTCGGCGTGGTCTGTGCGCTGTACTTCCCAAGAAGGGCCTTGACATCCTGTAGTGTCCGCAGCTTATTGTCCGTAAGACAATCGATGACCAGCGCGACCTTTCCGGGGCCGATGGCCTCGATGAATACCGGCTCCAGCGCGACACCAGTGGCAGACTTGCCCTGTCCACGCTCAATGGCTGTGGTTATCCGATCCTTTGGCATGCCGGCTGATATATGTATCAGAATTGCCAACAGTGGCAGAGACAGTAATCCAGAGGAGAGTTCTCACACTAACCCTTTTTTGCGGCCTCAACGGCAGCTTTGAGTCGGAGATTCGAGAAGTCGGAACCTCCATCGCGGACCGCAAAGCTGATTTCCTGACTCAGCTTGGAGTAGCCGGCTCCTCGCCGAGCATCAACTTTGGCTTTGTCGTGCTTTATTTTTGACCAGCGGCTGTGACCCGAGGCGGTGGTGGAGGTGGATGAGAATGTGCGGACTGTCTGTGTCGAGGAACGGCAGGTGTACGCGGTGGCATTGATGGACGCCACTAATGTGCGCGAACCGTGGCAGAGACGTTGGAATGTCCGGAGAACTGAAGCTGGCATTGTCGGACAGTTGCAAATGGAGAGTTGGGTGATGGGGTTACGGAGGTGGAATCCTCATGGTTATTTTCGAGCTGGACCCACCACCGTCTTGGCATGACATGCTGCTACTCACTCCTGAAACCAGCGTCGCTGTCCCCCTCATTTGCATCTCCACAATCTCCTCGGTGTACCCTAAGATCCCCACGTACCATTTCTCTAACGATCCTCCACGACACTCGCCCCCACAATGGCTGTAGAGGTAGCCCCCGAGGCCGTCCAGCTGAACATCACGAAGCTCGCCGCCATCACTGACGAGCCGCAACAACAACTCTACGTTCTCAACTTCCTGACGAGCATCGAGCGGTTGGTCGAGCGCCTTGACGCGGACGGGGCCTCTGCCTACCAACTATTCGTCCAGCGCGAGCTCCTGAGAGTCATCCAGCTCAGCGCGCCGGCGCCCACGCGGTTAACCCGCAATATTCTCGGCCGGTGCTTCTCGGGGGTGTTCGCCAAGGGCGACCGGAAGCTACTCTACGACTCGGTCAATGAGTTGGTCGGCATAACTAATGGCGGGAAGGATAAAGATGTGCGGGCGAAACATGCGGCGGCGCATTGTCTGGGAGAGATCTTTGCGATTGCGGGTGATAGTGCTATATCGGTCTCGACGTTCGCTTGCAGCTCGCTGTTGAAGCTGCTGAAGAACTCTGGGAATAACTGCGGCGTTAGGAGCACTACGCTCAGAGCTATGGGGAGCGCGTTTAAGCTTCTCGGCCCTATGGCTGATGAATCTATCGCGAGGGACATATGGAAATCAGCAAGGAATGCGGCTGCTGGGGACAAAGCGGCGGTCGTGCAAGCTTCGGCTCTCCAGGTAATCTCCGCCGGGGACTTTTAAGGTAAAAAATTACTGATATGAATGGGCGAACCGGTAGTGCCTGGAAGATATGCTCAAGAGCACGCCTTACTTTAACACACTTCAAGACTACGAAAAACTACAAGCCTCGATACTCAAGGCATTCGACACACAGTCATCACACATACGGAAGGCTGCTGCCTCATGTCTTGCTCTGTCACTGTTCCAGGCACACTCGACCGATCCGGAGATGCTGATCAACAAGAACCTCAAGAAAGCCAAGAAGGTGAAGCGGTCGTCTGTGGTGCTTGAAGATGATGACAGGGTGGTGATGGAAAGACCAGGATCGCCCGCCCCGTCAAAGAAGACGGTAATACGGATGGCTCTGTCACTGGATGAAATACTGCGGCAGCTCTCTGGACAGTATACAAAGACGACGACCCCGCCGCGAGTCCGTGCGGGTATCGCGCAGACATATGTAGAAGTTATGATGCGTTTTGGCACGAGTATTGTGGAATCAAACTACGCTACCATCTCTAATCACTTGCTCGTAAATCTGCTGTCAAGCCCGGTAATCACTGCCAACAGATTCCGGCTGCTGACCACGAGGAAATACGTGAGGATCATCTTGGAGGAAGTGATCGGACAGAGGCTGCTGGGGGAGACCGGCCAGCTGAATGCCGCACGGACGCTGGTGAACGACATCATCAAGGACTATCCGCAGGTTATCAAGGACAAACCAGAGCCCAGCAAACACACACTCATCGGTGCATTACACGCATTGTCGTCTCTCATCAAGGCCTTGGGATCCGCCACGACGGGAATCCAGGATGCGATTAGAGATGGGCTTTTACAAGTTATCCAGCATCCAAACTACTCGGTTCAAATCACGACAAGTTGGTGTCTGCGGGCGTTCGTCATGGCCATCCCATCGCAACTGCTCCCGATTCTCACCATCTGTATGAACAATGTCAACCGCGAGCTAACGCAACTGACCACTCGCCGGCCACTATCGACCGAGACCATAAGGCGTTGCACCGGCTATGCCAACGGACTCGCTGCGGCCATTAGTACGGCCCCCGTACAGCCGTTGTACGCATCGGTGGACGTCACATCCCGCATCCTTTCCATGTCCACGAACCTGCTGAAATCTAGCGGCGAATACGAACTCCGGATCTCGAGCACGCAGATCCAAGTGGCATGGATCATCATTGGTGGACTGATGGCGCTGGGACCGAATTTTGTCAAGATACATCTCTCGCAGCTTCTCCTGCTGTGGAAAAATGCATTGCCAAAACCGTTGGCGAAGGATTCGACAACGGAGCGGTCGATGCTGGAGCTCTCGTTCCTGGCGCATGTTAGGGAGTGCGCGCTGGGGTCGATTCTTTCTTTCTTGGAGTTCAATCACCGCCTCCTGACGACCGATGTGTCCAAGCGGATCGCCGCGATGCTGCAGAATTCAACACTCTTCCTGAATGGATTACCATCCCGCAAGACTACTGACGACGTCGTGCAGCTCCTACAGCCTTCGCTGCAGCTGCTCGATTTCGATCTGATGGTGAGACGGCGAGTGTTGCAATGCTATGTGAAACTCGTCAAACTCTCGCACGCCGAGGCAGTGCAGGCAAACCTTTTGACGATCGCAGTGAGCTTTTTCGCCGATCCGGAGAAGTACACGCCATCTTCTCTCAGCACCGCCATCGCCACAGCGAGTAGCTTCGAGAGTTTGTGGGAGATCGCAGATAATTACGCGTATGGTGTTACCTCGGGTGTTAAGGGCTACGATGTGGATGCGTTTGCGTTTGAGGGACGGGGAAGCAAGAAGACCATCAAGCACTGGATGACGAGGGATAACCCGGATGCCAGGATTGAGGATTCGCTGCACACGCCGGTTATTGGGTCGATCGAGCATGACTCAGTGAACCTGTACCTCTCCGATCCGCAGGGGGAAGAAGCGTCGCCTGCCCCGCCGGCCACGGCGGTTGTCAACTCGGCGATTGACTTGTTCACCGCGCTTCTCCCGACCCAGCAGCCAAAGGTCCAGGAGAGTATCTTGGAGCAAATCGCCACGTTTCTCGCGTCAAATATACTCCAGCGGGACCCAGGGCGGAAGGCCGCAATGACCGTTAACGTCGCTGTAGCACTTCTCGGTGTGACCAAGTTGGCCGTCAGCGGTGAGGTGCCGGGCGTGAATCTCAGTTCCCCTAGTGTTCTCAAGATCATCGCCGAGTTGCTTCAAGGCTTCGTGGTTCTTCCGGATCCATTCGTGAGGAACATCGCGTACGAGGCGATGGGAAGGCTTTGCAGCATCGGTGGGAATAGTTTCACTGGGAACATCATAAAATGGCTGGTCGATACGGTTGTTAACAATCGAGATCCGAACGCTCGCGCTGGTTCGGCGGTAGCGTTGGGTTGCATTCATTCCCATGTTGGTGGCATGGCGGCGGGGTTCCATCTCAAGACTATTGTTGGCATTCTCATGTCTCTCAGCAGCGATCCGCATCCGGTCGTACATTTTTGGGCACTGGAGGGTCTGGCCAGGACCATTGATTCCGCTGGATTGACCTTTTCGGGGTATGTCTCCAGCACGATTGGAATGCTATCCCAGCTTTATGTTGCCGAAACGCACAATGCTGAAGTCTCTTCACTGGCAACCTCGAATCTGGAACTGGAACTGCCAACGACGGGCATCCTCGTCCGGTGTATCGCCTCGTTGATTGGTGTTCTCGGCCCAGAGCTTCAGGACATGAGTAAAGTGCGTGAACTCATCCTGACCATGGTCGACCAGTTCTTGAAAGAATCCGACAACCTCACGGTGATGGAAGCGCTCCGCTGCTTGGAACACTTCTCGATGTTTGCGCTCGGCCATGTGGATGTCGCCCGGTACCTCAAGATGCTGCATCAAGGACTCGGATCCGACGACGGCGAGATGAGGAATGTCGCAGTGGATGGATTATACCAGCTCCTGAAGGCTCATGCAGAAAGGATCCTGAAGACTGCCGATCCGAAGCTAGAAGAGCAGCTGTGGATCACACTCGACGAAAATCCCACAAACGAAGGAGTCCGAAATATCGTACGGAACTGGATGGGACAGACAGGAATCACCAAGACAGGGGAGTGGGTTGATCGCTGCCAGATGGTTATGTCGAAGGCGGTGGAGAGGAAAGGCGGCCATGCTACGCAGGAACCACTAAAGCCTATTAGCGGGACAACGACGGATCTCAACGATGAGGAAGTCGCGGGTATGGCGGGCAACGAGGCAGAATCAAAGCCAACGGGACAGGAACCACTACGATGGCAGGTACGAACATTTGCGGTAGAGTTGCTGGGTGAACTGTTGTCGCTTTCTGCAGAGGAATTGGCGAGGAACCCGGGATCGCCGCTACAGCAGAGGCTCATCGAAAAGATCGGTGATATTATCAAGATGGCGTTCTCCGCTTCTACCGCGAATGTGGTCGATCTCAGGCTCGGGGGTCTGAGGATTATCGATCAGGTGCTGAAGATGTTTGGGCACACCGCGGACCCGGATTTCCCGGACGCACCACTTTTGGAACAGTATCAAGCGCAGATAGGAAGCGCGCTAACCCCAGCATTCGCCGTGGATTCGAGCCCGGAGTTGGCGACGCAGGCGGTTAATGTAGGTGCTGCATTCATCGCCACCGGAATTGTAAAGGATGTCGATCGCATGGGCAGGATCTTGAAGCTGGTTACGCAGGCTCTGGAGAATTTCTCGAGTGGGTTATCGTGGAACAACACTAGTTGCACAGAAGTGCTGACCTTTACACAGCGGATGCAGAGAACGCATCGATCGGGGACTTGAAAGGACTTAGCTCCAACGCACAAGTGATGGTCAAGATGGCAGTGCTCAGGGCATGGGCGGAGCTTCAAGTGGCCAGTCTGGAGCAGTCATATCTGGTCGATGTCGTTAAACCCCACATCACCACGCTTGCACCAATGTGGCTGTCATCGCTACGAGAGTTCGCACGGTTGCGATTTGAACCGGACATCTCCGCCGGAGGAGCGGCTTCTTCGTCCATCGGAGGATCGATCGAAACCATCTATGCTGCCCTTAACCGCGAGACTTTGCTTGGTTTCTATCAGGACTCTTGGTTGAAGCTGGTCGATGCGATTGCCAGCTTAATCGAGCAAGACAGCCAGTTCGTCTTCGACGCGCTCGACGGAAAGTCTTCCCCGCCAGGAGCGGTCATGAGCACGACCCAGCCCCGCGATGACATCAACTACAGGGACGAGCCGGTGGCGTTCTTTTTCGTGCTGTTTGGCATTGCATTCGAGGCGCTGGTTGCACGGCCGGGTGTGGACTCGCTTGCTACTAAGGAACAGACGCTAGAAATCCTGCTGGCTCTTAAGAAGATCCTGCATCCGTCTGTGTGCGGCCATGCCATCTACCAAGACGTCATATTTTCGGAAACAATGGACCTACTAGATAGACTTGTTCTCACAGAAGGCCTGGCAGTACAGTCGGCAATCGTGGATATTGCCCGAGGATTGTGTGTGGAGCACCCCGCGGCCCGGAAGAAGGGGGGGAAGGATGCCAAGAGCGCCGACGGGTTGACGGAAGAGATCGACCAGCTGTTTGAGCTGACTCGCCTGATCGTGTTGGTCCTCGCCGGTCTGCTGCCGAACCTTGTCGATTCGAAGACGCAGATCCGACAGCAGCTGAGCGATGAGGCTACAAACCTGATCAGAGGCAGTTTGGACGCTTTGGTAGATGCAGCCGAGGTCTTCCCAGCAGTCATTAGGATGGATCTCTATGCATCAATTTTGCATGTCTTTACGAGTAGGTCGGCCCTAACGTTCATGATTAGCGGCTTAGTGAGCTGACAGGTGCTATCTAGCGATTTTTGGCACCGGTGTCTGTCAGTCCGATGTTATCCCTCGCTCACTGCCAATTTTCAAGAGATTCATCACAATCCTCACGAAAGGCTCCAACAAGAATGATGCGGATCTGGTGGTCATGCAGGCCCGCAGTTGTCTCAGCAGCATCATGCGAGTCCTCGAACACGCTAAGTATGCGGCTCGCTTCTCTTCCTCCGATCACCCACTGACAGCCCAGACTTCGCGGCGAAGTCGGCATCCCTTGCGTCCGAAACACACTGATGGCCTCCACGATCGTCGTTACCTCCGGCGTCAACATCCTCCCGACGAACGACGAGCACCTGCCCAAACTCTGCGACCAAATCCTCAGCTCCCTGGATGACTCTCTCATTTCCACCATCGCTGTACAATGCACCCGATCGCTCGTCATGTCCTCGCCAAAAACCGCTTGCGACCAAGGAATCATCCGCTACCTCCTGCCTAAGCTGATCAACTTCGTCACGACGACCACGCCCTCGACTCCCGCAACCGCAGCCGTGTGCGCCATCCTCACAGCGTTCGCGCGTACGCTCTTTGGCGGGACGCAGTTGCAGGTTGCGATCAGTCTGTTCGTGCCAATGTTGCTGGAACGCGCGCGCATCGATGGCACCCCCGAGGTGGGGCGGGAAACCGCGGCGAGGTTGCTCGAACTCGCACAGACAGATCAGAATGCGTTCAAAGCGGTGGTGGCGAATCTAGATGCGAAGCAGAGGATATACATGGAGGAGGTCTTGAGAAGCAATGTTGCCGGACCGAGAAGGGAGGTGGCGGTAGGGGGCGGACAGCCGAGTATCGCGCTCAAGATGAATTTTGGCTAGACGGGTAGGAAGATGGTGTTTGATGCTCTTCGGTTATGCGTAATGGCGCTTTTTTTCCGGTTAGGGAGATGGGAGAATGCTGTGTCCGCTTTTGCTTGCCGATTGTATATGATAGATACCGGGTGGTGAAGACCGATGATGGTCGTAATGACGAACGCCCCCGCAAGTCAACGCGAGTGATAGACATGACTGCCTACTTAAGTTTTGTATCACGTGCCCGTCGTGTTACGGCAGTATCCGTTAAGATTGCTACATGTTCTCATCTCGCGATATCACAGCACGCAGCACCCACCTACCACGACCAAACAACCCACCTACTCCGCCACGATGCCTCCGGTCCGTCACACGCGCGGTTCAAAGAAGCCTCCGCCAGACGGGTTTGAAGAGATTGAGGACACGCTGCTGGACTTTGCGAACAAGATGAAGGACGCGGAAGCGGCGCCGCACGAGGGCAAGAAGAAGAACGAGGCGACGTGGGACATATTCCGGATTTCGCACCAGCGTACGCTTTCTCCCCCACCTCTCCCATTCCGTCTCCATTCCACCCATAGACAGCAGCAGCAGGCGACGATGGCGCTGACCCGCGCGTCGGAACAATTCCATTTTTCAAAAATAGGGTCGCGATTCGTCTACGAGCTGTACTACAAGAAGGAAGCGATATCGAAGCCGCTGTACGACTGGCTGCTCAAGAACGGATACGCCGACGCGAACCTGATCGCGAAATGGTGTGTGACGCATTCCCTTTCCACTCCACTCTGTGCCCTTCGTTCTTGTTTAGGAGAGGGGGTGATAAGGCTGATACGATGGGGAGGGGGGCGGGACGTGTAGGAAGAAACAGGGCTACGAGAAACTGTGCTGCATGCGTTGCATACAGGCCAAGGAGCACAATTTCAACACCGCATGCATCTGCCGCGTTCCCCGCGCGCGGCTCAACGAGGAGAGCTCCGGCATACAATGCACGCATTGCGGCTGCCGTGGGTGCGCGAGTAGCGATTGAGAGGGGGGGGGGGGGTAGGATGTTGTATAAATATCGGGAGAGTGACGACAGGTGGTCATGGTATTTTGCTGAAGCATTCTGACTCTTTGGGGTTGCTTTTTTTTTTTTTTTTTTTTTTTTGGTTTGGTGGGCTCACCCCCGTTTTTGGTGTTTTCCGCTATCCGTCAGTCAGCGAGCGTGGGAATCGAGAGAGAAGGGACCGTTATTATTGATCGTACTTGCTGCATACCATTTTGAGCAGCAATCCCAATCCACTGAAGCCAAAATCCCCTACCTACCCATGTACCTAGGCGCCATTGATTGAGGGGGGCACTTAAATAGTATGTATGCACCGTATAGCATAGTACCAGAGCAAAACTCGACCCGAAGGCTCTCTCTTTTGATAACTACAGTAGTACTAGGTACAAGGTATGTATGCGAGATGCAGCTGTGCCTCAAGACTTGAGTAGAGTAGAGTACAGTGCTCTACGCTAACCGCATGCATAGCCACCAACCGCCGCCGACGCTAGCCAGCCAATGCGCCAGCAACCGCACGCGCCTTTTTGCCGCCCGTCAACCGCCCTACCACTGTACCTGGTCGGCGTCCCTCGCCGCGCCGGAGGTGGGACCGCGTAAAGTACACTCCCCCCCACACACCCCCGTCATCGCTATCATCACTCCTCCACCAGTTACCCCACCACCACCATCAACCCCCCCCCCCCAATCAGCAATATGACATTTGCCATCCCCAACCCCCTCAATTACTTCCCATCACGCATATCTCTGCTCTACATACATATGTATCCCTCCATTCTCCATTCTCCATTCTCCATTCTCCATCCCACCACCATTACATACATACATCCCCCTCCCGGGGTTGCTCCGATGAGGGGAGGGGAGGGGAGGGGGAAGTGACAACTCATCGCCCCTCCCCTCCCGGCAAGCCCTTTTTAAACCAGCTTTGAACCAGCTGAACGTGAAACACACCCCAGTGCTGAGGATAGTTACATAGACATACTACATACACACGCACACACACACACACACACACACACACACAACATATATATATATTTATTTATTGTTTTTGCTTAACTTTTTTGGTCTGCAACGGCGACCTGAGCAGCGAGCCGATTTTGTAAAAAAAGTAATAATGGATGGACACGATGCGCGACACCACGCGAGTTAGATACAAGTGGGAGAAGGCGTCAAGTATGTAGCAGAAAACTAACTACCTATGACGCAAATACAATGAGTGAATTCATCCCCCACGCACACCCACAACCACCCCCCTCCAATGGAGCCCACCGCACACCAATGCCCGCCCGCCGGCTCGACCACCACCCGTTTCCATCCTCATCCCCATCCCCCATCCCCCATCATCCCCGTCTCCGCCTTCCCGCCCTCCGCCGCAACATAGGAAAAACAAAAGAAGTGAATGTGTCTCCCTCAACGTCCATCCCATCAAACACCAATCCTCATTGTGAAAAAAAAAAGGAAAAAGGAAAAGACCTGAAAAAAAGCAGTCGTTCCCACACGCCAATCCATCCCGAACCCGAACGCAGCAAAAGATAAAAGAGAAAGAAAAAAATACAAGGTTAACAACGAATCCCGCAACCCCCCCCCCCAATCAACAGCTCCCTCACCCGTCCAATCCCTGCCTGCCTAGTGCCGCCTATCTTGCTGGCTATGATAAAAAAAAATGAATTTACAAAGAGGATAGAGGAGGTATCGGATATCAAACAAAACAAAACAAACAGAAATCCGTCAACAGTCCCAGCCCAGCCCAGTCCGTCTGACCTAGCATTAAAGCAAAAGAACAAAGCAACGCTCGCTCGCGCAACGTAAAAAAAACGGGGGGGGCCTCTGCTCCCCCCTTATCCCAGCCCTCCAAAAATAACAAAAAGAAAAAAGAGGGCTTGGAAATAAAATAAGTAGAAAAAAAAACGGCAACTAACGGCTGGAGAAAAAAGAAGGAAAAAAAAAGACAACCCTCCCGCCCCGATCCTATGTAATGCTCACCCCATCATCCGTCACCACGCCATCCACCCCTTCCTGCCTCTGTGCTGTGTCTCCCCCGTATTCATGGTCGCGTTGGTCTCGTGGTATCGTTATGGGTGTAAAAGAAAAAATTGCTGAAAGTGCAGTAGGGAATATACTGCACCGAACCCCGTGAAAGCACAAGGCCCGCAGTAAAAGAATTTTTCCACCCGCGCACTATGCTGAGTTCCCAACTTTTCAGGGGAAGGGATAAAAATGAAGCCTCGCTAGCACCTGTCCCAACGTAAAAACAAAAGGGCATATGAAAAAGAATAAAGCATGGGAAAAAAAATAGGATAGAAAAAAAAATCCCCAACGCCAGAATTACGGTCAAGAGAAACCGGAATATGTGCGAGCCGTAACTGATATCCACCAGTAAAAAAAAGGAATAAGAAAACTCAAAAGCTGGTGTGGCTCTTGTGCAGGCCGGGTCGACCACTCGTACTGCCGTGGCCGATAGTCGGTGATTCCGGGTAGTCGTTGGTGAACCTCTCGAAACCATTCTTCATGACGCCAAGCACATCGACGCCGAAGAGGTCCGGAGTGTCAAAGGGCCCATCGGCAAATATATCCCGGGGGGTAAACCTAACACCGCGTTCGGGAAGGCCGAACGAATTTCGGGCGACGATGTCGTCGGCGACCGCAGTGCTGTCCATGGCGAATTCGTGGCAGGCGAAGGCGGCGAGAGCTGAACCCCATGGATCATCGTCGAGAATGTCCACATCACGAGACGGCGATTTGACTAATTGCCGGATCTTGTCCCGGTGGATGCGGAGATTGGTGTTGGGGCTGACCGATCGTGGGGGCTTCTGGGGTCGGAGAGTGGTCGCAGGGGTGAGGGGTGGCAGCATTGGATTGATATCATAACTTCTCAACGGAGACGAGGTGCCCAACATGAAGGAGTTGGGTACCATCGTGGATCTGCGGGTCGGGCTCTCGTGCTCACGGATGCGCGCGATGGCTTCTTCAGCCCTACCGCGCTTGATCCTGGGCTTATCGGGGCCGGCAATGCTCGGACGAATGACCGAAGACTCCAACGACGAAAAGTAGCCACTGTCATTCATGGAGGAAAGTTTGCGCTTTCTCATCACAGGCGACGGCGGAAATAATGGCGGCGGCGTCGTGTCTCTCAGGGCGTGGTTTAGTTGCGACCTCGTTAGTGGTGGAGACGAGCACATGGCGTTGATGTGAGGGGGCGGAGAATTGGCAGGAATGGTCCCTTGCGGCGACGACGGCCGGAAATAATCGTCGTCTTCAAGAAAAGAGCGAAGGGATGACTCGGGACTGGCGCTGCCTGCACTCCTCGTGGCATCGGACGACAGTGCCAACAGATCCTCATGCACACCACTACTGTTGGCAGCATCCTCCGTGGCGTCCGTGCTCCCGGCATGTTCCGATCGGGATAGTGTAGGCGTAGTCTCCGGCAGCTCAGAAGCATCCTCGTGCACACGAATCTCAGCGGGTGTCGACTTCTTCTTCTTCTTGCTCTTCTTGCTGGTTGAGGTGCCAACAGTAGCGCCGCTAGCCCGAGAAGATTGCGGCTTGCTTCCTTGCGAAGACGAGACCACCGGTGACGATGTTGCCTTCTTGCCGGATTTGCGTGAGCACTTGGTCTTCATAAATTGATGCTCGCATCCCTTCTGGACGACCCAATAGTTTCCTTTTCCCGGATCATCCTTCGGCCTCTCCTGCTTTACGAACGCCTTGTTGAGGGACAGGTTGTGCCGGATGCTGTTTTGCCAGCCATTGTTCGACGTACTGTAGTACTGAAAGCTGTCGGCGATCCACTTGTAGATCTGGGCCAAAGTCAAGTGCCGACCCGGTGCTCGCAGGATTGCCATTCCAATCAGCGTCGCATAGCTGTACGGCGGCTTCTTACCGTCGTCCACGATCTGGGGGGGTTCCCAGGTCTCCGGGTCGGGTGTGGATGCGTTGTTCGCTGACTTGTCCTTCGGAGCCTTCTTCTCCTTGATGGGTGCCGACTCCATGAGTACTCGCCGCCCCCCTCCTCCCGCACCCACACCGGTACCCGTGCCCGGCTTATGTACCTTGCCGTCCAGCACGCGGCCATAGTTCTCCTTTTCGGCCATGGCCTTCGAGGCCTGGAATTGCGTGAACAGGGCGCCACTCGGCTTCCGTACAAGCGAAGGCAAGGATATCGCAGTGTCGAAAACGGTTACTGGCGGCTTCTTCATGGGTGAATCGGTAGTGAACGCGTCCGGGTCCGGTGGGGGCATGGCGATCCTCTCGAACGAATTCTCGAACACGATGGTAGGAAACGAGTGCGGCTTGAGGTTCTGCTGTCTTCTCTTGAGTGGTGAGTTTCCTAGTCCGACGTGCGGGCGCCTGAACATTACCGCCTGAAGGTGGTTTCCAGTTGTCGATCGTAGGGGAATCGGTCTGTTGGACGACGGAGCTGTGGCGGCGACGGACGAGGACGACGGCGACGGCGAAGCGGCGGCGGCGGCGATGGCGGAAGGTCGCCTAGAGCTAGCGGTCTCAAGTGTAGGAGTAGGTGGTGAGTTGTTCGAAGGTGGTGAAGGGGGGGTCTGTGGGAACGGTCCGAGCACATCGTTGTGAATCGTCGTTGGAGGCAGCGCCGACCGTGTGGCGGCCATGATTCCAGCGGGTGGGGGAACTGCTACTGCGGCGGACCGACCAGAGTTGAGCGACGCGCGGGGGGGGGGGGGGGGGGGGGGGTTGTTTTGGGGGTGGGGGGGGGGGGGGGTGGTGGTGCGCGGGGGGGTT
>Ga0307516_10001058_pt1 | contig 38300 bp, 41 predicted proteins | sample 19_EM_MG_FD_203310 | JGI IMG/M metagenome (GOLD analysis project Ga0307516, IMG submission 203310) | Populus trichocarpa ectomycorrhiza microbial communities from riparian zone in the Pacific Northwest, United States - 19_EM | ecosystem: Host-associated > Plants > Roots > Unclassified | place... | reverse complement strand
GCCTACCCGAAGCGCACCGATCTGGCCACCGGCGCGTACAGCGACTTGGTGTGGCGCCCGGCGCGCGGCACCGAGATCGTGCCCGGCGCGCGACTCGATTGGATGAGGGCACGCGAGAAGAATCACCTGTTCGTCGAGCCGCGCCTGGGGGCGCGCACGCTACTGGCGCACGGGCTGGCCTACTTGGCAGGCTTTGGCGTTGCACACCAGCTGCCGACCGCGACCATCTTGATGCCAGGTCGTCGCCCCGACTTTCTCGAGCTCTCGGAGCAGCTCACGGTTCAAGCCAACCAAGGCGTCGAGTACGCGCTGCCTGACGGCATGCTGGGCCGCACGACGCTCTTCTACCAGTGGGTAGAGGTCGACACGCCGGGCGTCCACGGCCGAAGTTACGGCGCCGAGCAGTTTCTGCGCCGTGACTTCACGCACCGGCTGGGCGGCTTCGTTTCGTACACCTTGTCCCGGGCTGAGGGCAGCGTCGGCAGCCAACGCCCGCTGTCGTCGTTCGACCGCACGCACGTGCTGTCGGTCGTGCTCGGTTACGACTTTGGCAAAGGCTATCGCGCTGGCGCGCGCGCCTACTACGCGTCGGGCCGGGCCGTCAGCATCGCCTGCCCGACGCCCAACTGTGGCCCCGGCGACCCCACGGCGCCCCGGCCCTATCAGCGCGACCTGCGCCTGCCCTCGTTTTTTCGGATCGATGCCCGCGTCGAGAAGCGTTGGCAGCTGGGTGGCAGCGCCTTCATCACCGGAACGCTCGAGTGGTTCAACGCGCTGATCAAAGACGAGGTCGACGGCGTCGTCTACACGCCGCACGGCCTGCTCTACCAGCGTCAATCAGCGCTCACGCTGCCGAGCATTGGTATTGAGGTCGGTTACTGAAGCGCTACGCGCGCGCCGAGGTTCAGCAGCCGTCAGGCCCGCAGACGGCGCCATCGGCAAGCTCGGCGGAGCTCGGCTGGCGTTCGCTCCAGGCTTGGTGCAACGCGCTCAGCAAGACTTGTGGCGTTTGGGCGCCACTGACGGCGAGGCGCTCGTCGAAAACGAAGCAGGGCACGCCGTTGATGCCGAGCTCGCGCGCCTGCGCTTCGTCGTCGCGCACGGCTTCGGCGTATTGGTCCGAGGCGAGCACGTCGGCCACCTCGCGCTCGTCGAGGCCGGCTTCGACGGCCAGGCGCAGCAACGTGCTGTGGTCGCTCATCAGTGCGCCTTGTTCGAGGTAGGCGCTTAGCAGGCGCTCTTTGACTGCGTCTTGTCGGCCGCGCTCGTGAGCGAGGTGAACCAGCCGATGCGCGTCGAAAGTATTGCCCGAGCGAATGTGCTCGAAGTCGAAGGCCAGCCCTTCGCCGCGCGCGATTTCCGTCAAGCGGTCGCTATTTTTGCGCGCCTGCTCGGTGGTCATGCCGTACTTTTTGGCGATGCGCTCGGCATGCGACACGGAGGGGTCGCGTTCCTTCGGAGCTGCCGGATCTAGCTCGAAAGCGTGCCAGACGACCTCGACGTCTTGGGCGTGGGGGAACTCGGCCAAGGCGCGCTCTAACCGCCGCTTGCCCACGTAGCACCAGGGGCAGGCGATGTCCGACCAGACGTCAATGCGCAGCTCAGCCATTTTTCGCAGCTTAAGGCCGCTGCCAGCCTTTGCAAGGGCCCGCGCTAACGTGCCCGCTCCGGCCAGGCGCGCTTGAGGCGGGCAACGAGCGTTCGGGCTTGTTCGGCTTCGTACGTGACGACACCTTCGGTCCACGAGAACACCTGCGCGGGCCGCGCGCGTTCGTCGTCTTCGACGACGGGCACGACGTGCAGATGAAAGTGCGAAAATGTCATCGGCTGCGCGTTGCTCGAACCCAAAGCCGCGACGAACACGCGCTTGGGCTCGAGCACGCGCTCGAGCGCGTGACAGGCCTCGTAGGCGAGCCGTTGCAATTCGCCGTATTCGGGCCAACTGAGCTGCGTGGCGTGCTCGACGTGGCGCTTGGAAATGACCAGCAAATGCCCGGCGCGGTTGCCGAAGCGATCGAGCACGACCGTAGCGTCGCGCTCTTCGAGCACGACGAGCCCGGCGTCGCGCTGGTCCGCTAGCGCGCACATCAGGCACTCGTCTGGGTGGCGGAGCAGGCGCGCTTTGTGCTGCTCGAGTTGCTCGAGCGCCTCGCTCTTGGTCAGCGCCAGCATGGTTAGGGGTTGGGCTGGGTCGGCGGCGGGGTTGTCGGCGGGGCCGGAGTGACCACGAACGGGTCGGGCTCGAACAGACTCGCTTGTAGCGCCTCGATCAGGCTGGCCAGGGGCTCTGCCGCGGGCAGGTAGCCGGGGCTCGGTATTGCGAGTGAGCTTTCGTAGGCGCTCACCTCGGTCATGTCTGGCGGGCTCGCCCAGCCGCAGACTACGTCGGAATTCCAAAGGCTGTCGGCTCGCGGCGGGCACGGCCTGATGCGCTCGAAGAACGTCTGCACGAGGGCAATATCCGACTCGATGCGGCTGCGAATCTCGGGTGTGCCGAGCGACCACTCTTCGATCATGGCTTCGTTCCCGATGATGAACTCGCGGTAGCCGTTGCCGCCCCCGCCGCGAAAGCTACCGTAACATTGCGGACCACCGGCGCCGCTGTCTCTCACGAAGTAGATGCCCGCGAGCCGCTCGGGATGCGCCAGCACGTCGGCCAGAGCGACGGGCGCGTTGTTCATGTCGACCACGTCCAAGCGCTGCGACCAGTAGCGCGCCAGCCAGGCGTCTTGGCGCAAGACCATACGCACGAGCTGGTCGCCGTAGCTTTCGCCTGGCCAACCGACGCGGGTCGCCCACGGTTCTGTCCAAGCGTAGCGCGCTTTGCTGAACGCTGGTCCGCTCAGCAACGCTGCCAGCGCGATGCGGTCCGCGTCCGCGGGATCGCAGGTGGTGCAGCTGCCGAACATGGCCAGCGCCTCCATGGCGTAGCCCGGCCCCAGCCCCTCGCGCTCGCTGCGCGTCATCAGCACGGAGCCGGCCCGAATTTCTTGAATCTGCTCCGCGGTAGTCCAGGTGAATAGCTCGCGACGCGCCGGCGCGTCGCTCGTGAGCGCGCGCTCGGCGAACACGGCCTTCCCGGCGTCGGGTAGCTGACAGAAGGGCTCCGGCCCTGCGATGGCGACGGTCAGCCCTCCGCCGGCGCCGACGCCTACCGTGCCGCCAAACGCGCCGCTCGCGCCCGTGCTCGACCCGCCGCCGTTCGATTCGAAGGTGTAGCCGTTGCTGCCGCGCTCACAGCCCAGCGGCGACGCTGCTAGCAGCCAGAGCAGGCGGGGCAGCGCGGTGCGGGCGAGCAGGGGCCTTACCCCCGCTCTGGCGCGCCCGGTCCCGAAGCTCATGCCCCAGAGCTTGGCACAACTCCGCAAATTGCACGAGCCGAGGTCATGCCTGCGCGACCCGCTTTCGGCTACGGCTGGCGACTTGCAGCGGAGTTAGCTTTCAGCGCTCAGATAACGCACCAAAAGCTCGGTCAGCTCGGCGACGATCACGGCGTCGCCGACGCCAGCCGGCGATTCGAGCAAGTAGCTCAGCATGGTGGCGCGCACCGACTGATAAACGACGAACGCCGCGGCTTCCAAATTCGCCGGGCGGATGCGCGAGCCTGCCAGTCCGAGGAAGGCTTTGACGAGCGCGACGCTGCGCGCGTCGAACGCCGCCACGCGCTCGGGCGGCGCGAAGCGCAAGCCATCGACTGCCAGCACGCGATGCAGCGCTGGCGCCGCGCGGTACAGCCCGAGCAGCTCCTCGACGACGCTGCCGGCCAGCTGGCGATCGGAGATGGGCTTGGCTTCGCTGAGCAGTCGCTCGAGCATGGCCCCGGCGCGGAGCAGCTCGCGATCTTGCAATGCCTCGAGGATGCCTTCGCGGTGCGCGAAGTATTGATACAGCGTGCCGACACTGACGCCCGCCACCTCGGCCACGCGCGAGGTGGTCAGCGCCTCCAATCCTTCTCGCTCCAAAACCCGAATCGCGGCGTCCAAAATTACGCTGACGGTCGCGCGTGAGCGGGGTTGTCGCGGCTGATTTCTAGGGCTCTTGAGCGTGGTGCGGCGAGTCATCGGAAACCTGAAACGAACGCGAATGGTGCGAGAGCAAGCCGCGGGGCATGCTCAGTTGCATCCGCAAGCCGTGCGGCAACCTAACACGGGATCAAAAATTATGAGACTTCGGTTCGTCGAAGACAGACGCACGCTGCTGTGGGCGTTTCTACTGTTTCCGTTGGCGCCTGCGCTCGCCTTCTGGCGGCCGTCCCTCTTGCTCTGGCTCGCCCCCATGCTCGTCTACGGTTCCTATCTTTCCGGCGTGCTCACGCACAATCACGTGCACAGCCCCGTGTTCCACGGCCGCCGCGCCAATCTGCTCTACGGCGCGTGGCTCTCGGTTTTTTATGGCTTTCCGAGCTTTTCGTGGCTCCCGACGCACAACCAGAACCACCACCGCTATGCCAACGGTGAGGGTGACGTCACCAGCACCGCGCGTCGCGCGTCACACGACAGCCTGGCAGCAGCGCTGACCTACCCGCTGCTCTGTGCGCGCTGGCAGCTGCCCGTGGTCGTCGCTTACGCGCGGCAGGCCTTTCGTGCGCGCTCGGTGCAGCGGGCGCGCATCGTGCTCGAAAGCGCCGTGCTGCTGGTCGCGCACGCCGCGGCTTTGTGGCTAGCCGTCTGGCTGCACGGCGGCCGCCGCGGAGCCGCGGTCTACCTGCTGGCCGTAGGTTTACCTGCGTTTTTTGGCAGCTACTGGATGAATTTCACCAACTACTTGCAGCACATCGGCTGCCAGCCCGACTCCGAGCACGAGCATTCGCGTAACTTCGTGAGTCCGCGCTGGAACTGGTTCGTGTTCGACAACGGCTACCACACCGTGCACCACGAGCATCCGGGGCTGCACTGGAGTCGCTACCGCGCTCTGCATCGGCTGCGCAGCGGGCGCATCCCCGACGCGCTCAATCAGAGCACGATTTTGAGCTACGCCCTCCGCCGCTACGTCGCCGGAGCTCCCAGCCGCGAAGAGCTCTCGGCCGGAGCCTAGAGCGGCGCGCGTTGGCCGCTGACGAAGGTGGACGGGGGCAGGGCCGGGCCAACGGTGAAATAAGTGCTGTCGGGATCGACGACGATCGGCGAGCAGTTGCCGGGCGCACCCACGAACAGCGCTGCGGCGGCGCCGACCACGCCTGCTCCAACTTGGCGCGCGCTCTGCGTCCGCGCGCCGCAGTCGCCATACGTCCAAGTCACGATGTATTTCGGAACCTGGCTGGCAAAGCAGGTTTTCTCGGACAGGTAATCGACGGCGACGCTGCAGCCGGCATCCGAAAATCCCTTGTCTAGGTTGTAAGAGCCGACGTCCGGATAACAAGAGTAACCGCTCTCGGGATCGCCCAAGAAAGTGCAGGCGATTTTTAGCTCGCTGTCCCAGAAATCGTAAAAGCTACAGCTGCCGTCCGTCGCCGTGCGATACATCGGTTTGAGCCGACCGGGATCGCTGTCTACGGTCGTGTACGCTATCTCGGGCACCGCGGAGTCGGGCAAGTCGACCGACGTGTACAGCGTTAGGTCCGGGCTCGCCCCGCTGGGCACCGCCGCACAAGAGCCGTCTGCGGGATCGCGCTCGTACTCTTGGCCCGTGAACGGCTGGTCCGCCTTGACCGCGATGGTGCCTGCGTTGCAGCCGTCTTGCGAAGAGCGCGAAAAATACAGGTCGGGCTTCACGCCGCAAGCGGTGCTCACGCCGAGCAGCGTCGTCTGGCACATGGCGTCAGAAAATTCTGGCGCGTTGTTGAAGCGCGGGTAGCAGTGCTGCTTGCCGTCGCGCAGCAGGCCAAAGTTGCAGTCGATGTCGAGCTGGGTGTCGTGGTAGCCGCTCACCATGAAGGCGCCGTCGGCGCTCTTGTAGCCGACGCGGGCGATGCGCCCTGGTTCGGGCAGCTGTGCGGGCTCGACCTCGGCGAGCGTGCTTGGGTCGACTAGCGCGCCTTTGCGCGCGAACGTCAGGTTCGGCGTCGTGTTGGGCACGCAGGTCCCGCTCGGACCGGCTTGAAAGGTCGGCCCGGTGTAGGCGGCGCCAGGCGCGAAAAGCTGAACCTGCGGCATGCAAGCCACGCTGCGATCGAAGAGCTCGAGGTACTTGTGGTCGCAGGTCGCGTCCTTCAAGTAGACCGGATCGCTGCAGGCGGCGTCCGTGTAGAAGACCTGAGTCTCGAAACGGCTACGCGGCACGCAGCGCATTTTGCCGTCGCCGGCGAACGCAGCGGAGCAATCTTCGCCCGTCAGGCTGTCGTAAAAGCCGTCCCACGCCCGGTCGCCTTCGGCCGTGACCACCTCGTGGTACTTGAGGCGCGTGCCGGCCAGGTGGTTCGTGGTGCGCGTCATGCAAGCGCTCGCCGGCGTACCCCCGCTGCCGCCAACACCCGCCGTGGTGCTCGCGCCGGCACCGCCGCTGCCTCCTCCGCTTTGACTGGAGCCCGAGCCGGCACTGCTCCCGGCGCCACCAGCCGTCACGCTCGCGCCTGCCGCACCCGCCGAGCCATGGGCGGGCGACGCCGTCGAACCGCAACCGAGCAGCGCCAACGCACCAGCCAACACGACCACCCAAGCCCGCCAAATCATGACCTCGGAGTCTACGCGAATCCGCCCGGGCTGCCAAACCCCGCCCTCGGCCCGCCCGGCGCCTGTATAGACCGGCGCGATAGGCCAGCGCGCGCACAGCCCGGCGCGCTGCCCGCACAGCCCGGCGCGCTGCCCGCACAGCCCGGTGCGCGCACAGCCCGGCGCGCTACAGCTGCCTCATCCCGCTAGTGGTCAATATTGGCCACTAGCCGCATGAGGCTCCGTCTTGCGGGTCCGCACCTCAAAGGGCTGCGCTAAGCTGGCTCCGTCGCGATGGTTGCTGTCGTTCTGGCCGCCCTAGGCTTTTGGAGCTGCGTCTTTCTGATCTACTTCACCTCGCGCGGCGTTTCTCCGAGCGAGTTCTTTGCGGGCCGCTACGAGCCGTACGACCCACGGCTCGCGCAGTGGCAGAAAGCCGACCAACTCTTGGGCTCGGAGCTGCTGTGCGAACAACGCTTGCTTCTGCCTGAAGCTCGCCAAGATGCGTCGTACCTTGAACGCCAGACACGCTATCGCGACCCGACCACGCTCGCCATCGTGCGCGTCGACGCTTCGCAGCGCGTTCGTCGCCGCCGCATCGGTCGCGGCAAGTAGTGAGTTTCGCCGACTGAAGGAGTCAGTAGATGCTGAAAAAAAAGCGCGGGGCCAAGGCGGTGCGCAAGCCACAAACCAAGCTTGTGGCCAAACCGAAAAGCATCGACGAGTACTTGGCCAAAGTCAGCGGCGAGCAGCGCGCGGCGCTCGACCAGCTGAGGAAGCTGCTGCGTACGCTGCTGCCAAAAGCCGAGGAATGCATCAGTTACGGCCTGCCCGCGTTTCGACTCGATGGCGACGTCGTTGCGGGGTTCGCGGCCACCGCCAAGGGTTGTTCGTACTACCCGTTCAGCGGCTCGACGCTGGCAACGCTGGCCGGCGAGCTCGACGGCTACGTAACGACCGCCGGCGCCTTGCATTTCGCTCCGAAGAAGCCGCTGCCGCGTGCGCTCGTGCGCAAGCTGCTGCGAACCCGCATGGCTGAAATCTGCTAGCTTGCCGGGCATGAGCTTCGATCCGAACCTTGGTCCACTCGGGCCGCTCTTGGGCATCTGGGAAGGCGAAAAAGGCACTGATCTGGCGCCGTCCGACCAACCCGAAACCGACCGCCAGCTCGCCACCAGCCGCTACCGCGAACGCATGGTGTTCGAGCCCACCGGGCCCGTCGACAATCACGAGCAAACACTTTACGGCTTGCGCTACTCGACCAAGGCCTGGCGCATCGGCGCGCCCGACCCATTCCACGAAGAGCTCGGCTACTGGCTGTGGGATCCGGCCAGCCAGCTCATCATGCGCTGCTTCATGCCGCCGCGTGGCATGACCGTGCTGGCCGGCGGCAACGCCAGCGCCACGGCCCGCGAATTCTCGCTCGAGGCCAAAGCCGGCGACGAAGTCTTCGGCATCTGCTCGAGCCCGTTTCTAACGGCAGAGTTCAAAACCGTGCGTTACACGCTCAGCGTCAAGCTGCTCGACGACGACACCCTCTATTACGACGAGCACACCTGGATGAAGCTGAAAAACCGCGCGGACCTCTTCGACCACCGCGACGAAAACACGCTCCGGCGCGCCACGAGCGCTTCGGGGTAGGCCCGGTTTTCGTTCCAGCTCGCCGCCGCCCAGCTGGGCGGCTTAACCCGGCCCTCCCCCCGACAACCGAGCAGCTGCTGGTCACGCTTTCGCGCGCTCACGCGATGACTACGGGTCTGCTGCCAAACGCAGGTGGTGTGCGGCCGTTGCCGGATTTCCGGCTGCGGTGGAACACCAAATCTTTTGGCTCGCTCGTCCGTCCAACCAGCCATGCCGCGCTTGCTTGACCATCTGCCCCGGCGACTGTTCTTGGTCGTGATGCTGGCTGGCTCGGCGTTGATCACGGCCGCCAGCCTCGCCTACTTCGACCCTGACACGCTGCCGCCGTTCGTGATCGAGAAGCTGCCGGTGCGTTTCGAGGCGCTGTGGCTGGCGTCGCTCAAGTTGCACGTCGCCGCCGCTGCGCTGGCGTTCCCGCTGTGTCTGGTGCTGATGACGCGCTGGCTGCAGCGGAGCGCGGCCTTTCATCGCTGGCTCGGGCGAGTGAGCGGCGTGCTGGTGCTGTTCGCGCTGGTGCCGTCGGGCGTCGTGCTGGCGTTCGACGCCAAGGGCGGCCGCAGCGTGACCGCGGGGTTCCTGCTTTCTGGAGCGATCGTAGCCGGAAGTATGCTGCACGGCGTGCTTTCCGCGCGACGCCGCGACTTCGTGGCGCATCGCCGGGCCATGCAGCACGTGCTGGCGCAGATGAGCGTGGCCGTCACCTCGCGCGCGCTCATCCTCGGCTTCAACGCCGCCGGCATCGATCCCGATCTTTCATATGTCATCGCGCTGTGGGGCCCCGTGCTCGCCAGTGCCGCCGTCGTCGAGCTCGTTTCGCGGCGCTCGCCGCGCTCGTTACCCGCCCGTGTCCACCCTGTTGAAAGGATCCGCCGTGAAGTCTCTTCGCTCGCTCTGCTGCTGCGTGCTCGCGCTGTCGTGCGTTCCGTCGCTCGCCCTGGCCGATGAGTCGCTCGCACAGTGGGCCGAACGCCGGGTCACCGACGGGCTGCTGAAACCACTGGCCAACGTGGAAGGCAGTCGCTTTTCTCGCTCTCGCCCGATGCCGCACGCACGGCGCGTGCGCGTCTTGCAGACGACGGCGACGCTCGACAAACGCGGGCGCCCGTTCGTGCCGTTCGCGCTCGACGTCCTCTACGGTACAGAGTGGCACGAGAACGACATCGTCGGCTGCGCCTACCGCGAGAGTGGCGCCCTCTACGTCAAACGCGGCGACCAGTACCGCCCAGCCGCCTTCTTGCTCGGAAAAAATCTCGACCCCGTCGCCGGCGTCTGCGAAGCCGCGCCGCCATCGACGCGTTCGTAGCGCTAAGCTAGCAACTGGTCGCGGGGGCGGCCGATGGGTGACATGCACGCGGGGGGTAAGGAGGCGCATCCAAGCAGGCTCGACCCGAAGTTGGACATCGTGTTTTGGATGCTTTTCGGCGCCGAACAGAATCGAGCCCTGTTGATCTCACTGCTCAATGCCGTGCTCGGTCCGATGGCGCCCATCGAATCCGCCGAGGTGTTGCACGCTCAGCCAGAGCGGACGGGCGTTGATGACAAGAGCATCGCTCTGGATGTGCGGGTCCGGCTTGCAAGTGGCGAGCAAGTCGACGTGGAAATGCAGAGTCAGCGCCGCCCGGCGCAACGCGCGCGTGCGCTCTACTACTGGGCTCGCCTGTACGCCGGCCAACTCCAGCGGGGCGCCCCCTACACGGAGCTGCGTCGCTGCGTCGTGGTCCTAATCACGAGCTTTGCCGAGCTGCCGAGCCCCCGCTTTCATTCGGTATTTCGCGTGCAAGAACGGCACGCCAGTGAACCTTTGACCGATCACCTGGAGTTGCACCTGGTCGAATTGCCGAAATTGCGAGAAGAGACGATGGACAGAAACGACGAGCCAGCGCTCACGGCTTGGGGTAGATTTCTGGCCGCTTCGGCTGACGACGATCTCGAGACACTTGCCATGGAACACCCGGTGCTCAAGCAAGCTACAGACGCGCTCGAGCGACTCAGCGCGAACCAGGAGGCGCGCTTGCGCGCCGAACAGCGTGAGATGGCGCTGATCTCCTATGAGCTCGATCTGAGCGTGGCTCGGCGTGAGGGGCGTGCCGAGGGCAAGGCCAATCTGCTGCAGCATCAACTTGCGATCAAGTTTGGTCAGCTGGCGCCCAGCGTCGCCGAGCGGGTCGCAGTCGCCGGCGAGGTTGAGCTCGACCGCTGGTCCGAACGCGTCCTGTCGGCTGACACGCTGGAAAGCGTGTTCGCGTAGCTTCGTGCGCGTCGCCAGGGGGCCGCGACGCTTAACGCCTCGTAAGCGTCGCCCGGGCCCGTCGCTCGAAGGCGCTCGGGACTTTCGTACTTGGTGACGCGCAGCAGGCGGCGTTTACCCGAAAGCTCCCACCTTTCCTTGCCTCAGTAGCTCAGGCGGCGAAGTGTGCCCAGCTGCCTTCGAAGCACCCGCGGTCGCCCGGGCGACTTTGGGGCTCGAGGAACGAGACTCGACGTCAGCTGGACTAGGTCGGCGACGGTGTCGGTATGCTCGAGGCGCTCGAACGGGAAGTCTGCGCCCCGCTGTTCCTCGACCTCGAGCGCGATGCCCACGAGGCTGAGATTGTCGAAACCCAGATCTCGCCGCAGGCTTTGGGCGAGCTCGACCTGGTCCAAACGCCAGCCGAGGTGATGAGCAATCAGCGTTTTGACCAGCTTCTCGAAAGGAACGTGCATGGTGGCTCCGGAAGCGCGCGTTGAAGCGTGCGCGCTTGCTCACACAAGAGCCTGAAGCCACCAGCCATTCCTCCACCCGTGTTTCGGGGTATTGCCGACAAACCTCGTCGCTGTCGGGTTTGCTTCATATGCCCTCTCTCGTGGCCGAACCGTCTTCGACCCGCCGCAGTGCCTGCGCGACGAAGGTTGTCAGGCGCTCTGCGACTAGAGGCGCGTCGAGATCGCTGCGGCCGGCATCGAGCCAGCCAGGCAGCCAGGCGCTGGCGTCGGGGTGGGCGCGCATGGCGCCGGCTAGATCCCAGAGCGGTAACGCGTCGACGCGGAGGCCGCGCGTGGTCTCGTAGGCGTCGAGAAATTCGTCGGCCTCGGCGCTGCCGAAGAGCAGAGCGAGATCGCAGCGACAGTAGCCGACGTCCGACTGCCATGGACCGCGGCGCACGCACGTGAAGTCGAGCAAGGCGGTGAGCGTGTCGCCTTCGAAGAGGGCGTTGCCCATGTGAAAGTCCCCGTGCAGTAGCTCGTCGCCGGTCAGCGTCAGCGTCGCGAGCGCGGCGCGCACGCGCGGCCAATCGATGGTGTCGCCGTCGGGCGCTGTTTGCTCGAGCTTGATCGCGAATGGGCGGAGCTCGTTCGGCACGCGCGGCTTGGCTGCGTGGAGCTGTGCCAGGCTTTGCCCGAGCGCAGCGGCTCGCGTACGGCTGTGCTGGGGCGAAAGGTTCAGCGCCCCCGGAACACGTGACAGCACCAGCGCCGGATGCCCGCATGCCCGGCCGTCAAGATCGAAACCGAGCGCGCGCGGCGTCTGATAGGGTAGTCGACACTCGGCGACTGCAGCGAGCGCGGCCAACTCTTGCTCGATGGGGGGCCAAATGGGCGTGCGCGCTCCGACGAAGCGGCGCAGCACCACCGCGCGCTCGGTTCCGCTGGCGGTGCCCCATTCGATCAGATGCGTGCTGGCTGCGATGCCGCCACGCAAGCGCGTGACGGCGCAGGGTTGACCTGTGCCGCCCGTCAGCTGGAGACACCAGTCGAGCGCTTGCTGGGGCAGATCGTTCACAGTCGATTCCATGGATTCCACTCTCTGACGATAATTGCCGGCAAATAGGGAATCAGAGGCTCCGCATGTCCTCAAAAGAGTCCAGTGATTGTCATAAGTGCAGACCCCTGTGAATTCCGACACGGGCTCGAGCAGATCTGGACTCAAGACATCTTAGCGAGGCCTTCACACATGCACCGATCCACCATCAGCAGCCTAGTTTCACTCCCAGCGCTACTATCGCTCACTGCTGTATTCGCAGCATGTTCCAGCACTGGTGCTCCAGTCAGCGGTCAACCCGCAGCGACGGGCGCCGGTCCCTCTACTACTGCAGGCGGAGGCGCGACGGGCGCTGGCGCCACAACCGCTACCGGCGGCACCGGCACTGACACCACGATGCCCGGCACGGCTGGCGCCACCATGGTGCCGACAGGCCCAGCTCCGGTCAGCACTTGCGGCGGCGCGGCGGTTCCCGAGTCGTTCATCTCTACCTGCAGTGGTTGCCACACCCTGCAGGGCTCGCCGAACGCGCTGTTCCCCGACCTGTACGCCTTCAAGGGCGACATCAACGCCTTCAAGATGCAGGTCCGCATGGGCGGCAAGATCATGGCCGCCTACCCGGACACGGTCATCGCCGACGCCGATCTCGAAGCGGCCTTCAAGTACTTCACGAGCGGCGCCACGCGCGCCAGCGCCGTCGTGCCGACGCTCGGCGGTGTCGTCCCGCTGTTCACCAAGGCCGACGCGGTGAACCCGCCGATCGTCACCACGCGGCCTGACGGCGTGATCGTCACGCGCGGCGCCGGTCGCGTCCGCGGTCGCCACGAAAAAGAGGGCACGTTCGCCTCCTTCGAGCCGCACTACTTCGAAGACCGCACCTACGGCTTCATCGTCGAAGACTTCACGCCCACCGGCCAGCAGCTGATTCGCACCACGTACCTCCCGCACAACCCGCCGGAGCACAACGGCAACCGCATGACCAACTTCCGCACGTGGAAGCAGCGTGCGGCCAACGCCACGTTCGAGTTCAACAACTACCTGCCGGACGCGACCGAAGCCGACAAGCCTGCCGAGGCTGGCTCGAACTTCACGTACAAAGCCGTTCAGCAATACAGCGAGACCAAGACGCCGGCAGATCGCAAGTTTGCCGTGGGTGAAAACTACGAGTTCGAGATCGGCGTCTTCATCGACCCGAACTCGCTGACCACGCCCGGCGCGCGTGACTCGTATTACACCGACTGCTTCCGCTACCAGATTGGCCAGGGTGGTCTGACCCCGAACAATCAAGACTACGCACCCGCGCCGGGGCCCGTGCCGGAAGCGCGCGGCGGTGGCGGCACGACGGTCGCCTGGATCTTGGATCAGCAGGACATCGGCGAAGCCATCGGACAGATGGCGCTGAACATCCAGCCCGAGAACGTGCAGAACTTCGTCGAAGGTCGCCGGCTGTTCCACACCGACTTCATCACCGGCCAGCACAGCGAGCAGGGCAACGAAGTCTTCACCGAGCACATGAACCAGGCCGGCCCGCTCTACGCCACGACGGCCTGCACCAACTGCCATCTCCACAACGGCCCCGGCACGACGGTGACGACGTTCAGCGAGTCGACCTCGATGGCGTTCAAGCTGTACAACTCCGGCGACCTCGGTCCGCAGCTGCGCTTGCAGCAAGGCACCGCCACCATGGCCAGCGAGACGATGAAAGACGTCACGCTCGGTGACGGCACCGTCGTTCACTTGAAGAAGCCGGTCATCTCGCTCACGCCCAAGACTGGCACCGTGGGCGGCTTCTCGGCGCGCGTCGCACGCAAGCTCGTCGGCCTAGGCTTGCTCGAGGCCTTGACCGAAGAGACCATTCTGTCGCGCGCCGACCGTCTGGATTGCGACCACAACGGCATCTCGGGTCGTCCGAACTACGTCAAAGACCCGGAGACCGGCGCGCTGCGCATCGGCCGCATGGGTTGGAAGGCCGAGAAGGTCAGCGTCAAGCACCAGGTTGCCGACGCGCTGAATCTCGACATCGGCGTCAGCACCCCCATCTTCATGGGAGCAGACACCAAGCCCGAAGTCTCGATGGACGAGCTGATGAAGCTCACGACCTACATGCGTTTGGTCGGTGTGTACCCGCAGCGTGACGCGCTCGATGCGGCGGTCATTCAGGGTGGCAAGCTGTTCAGGACCGTCGGCTGCAACAACTGCCACGTGACCGACGCGGTCACGGGCTCCAACCACCCGTTCTCCGAGCTGCGCGACCAGTCGTTCAAGCCCTACTCCGATCTCTTGCTCCACGACATGGGCCCCGACCTGGCAGACGACAGCAACATTCCGCTGTCGGACGCCGACGACGCGCCGCCCGCCGCTTCGGAATGGCGCACCTCGCCGCTCTCGAGCGTCGGTTTCCTCACGACGGTCGGTGCCAACACCAACCTGCTGCACGACGGCCGCGCCGCTAGCGTGCTCGAAGCCGTGCTCTGGCACGGTGGCGAAGCTTCGAAGATCATCGACACCTTCAAGGCGCTGCCCGCGGCGGACCGCGACGCTCTGATCAAGTTCGTACAGTCGCTGTAAGCCGAATCTCGACCAGACAGCACCAAGGGCTGCCCTCACCGGCGGCCCTTGTGCTTTTGTGGGTCTGCGCTCGCGGGTCGGACCGGCTTGTCCGCCAACCCGGAGCGCCTGGCGCTCGACGTGCAGTGCAACTTCGCGCGCCAAGAGCTGCCGATTTGTGGCGTGGACTTGACTCGAAACGCTTCGGGTCCTAGCCCCACCGGCATGCGCTACAACCTTCTCGGTAAGACGGGTCTCTACGTTTCAGAGCTGTGCCTGGGCGCCATGACGTTCGGCGGCACCAAGGGCATGTGGCAGGCCATAGGTCAGCTCGGGCAACCAGAGTCGCTGGCGCTGGTTTCCGCTGCGCTCGACGCCGGCGTCAACTTCATCGACACCGCCGACGTCTATTCAGACGGCGATAGCGAGCGGCTGGTGGGCCAGGCGCTCAAGACGCTCAATCGACCTCGTGAGCAGCTCGTAGTCGCCACCAAGGTGCGCGGCCGAGTCGGGCCCGGCATCAATCAAGTCGGGCTGTCGCGCGCTCACATCCTAGCCAGCATCGAGGGCAGCCTGCAGCGCTTGGGCCTCGACCATGTTGATCTTTACCAAATCCACGGCTTCGATCCGGTAACACCGATTGAAGAAACCGTGCGCGCGCTCGACGACGTCGTCCGCTCCGGCAAGGCGCGCTACGTCGGCTTCAGCAACCTACCGGCGTGGGTGGCGTCGCACGCCATCACGTTTGCAGAGCAAAACAACCTTGCCCGCTTTCAGAGCGCGCAGGTCTACTACTCGCTGGTCGGGCGCGACGTCGAGCGCGAAATCGCGCCGCTGTGCCAGGCGCGTGGCCTCGCGCTCTTGCCGTGGAGCCCGCTCGCCGGAGGCCTGTTGTCCGGCAAGTTCGACCCCGACAAAAAGGGCCCGTCCGACGCGCGCCGCGCTTCGTTCGATTTTCCGCCGGTCAACATGGAGCGGCTGCCGCGCGTGCTCGCGGCGCTGCGGCAGGTCGCGGGCGAAACGGGCACGTCGGCGGCGCGCGTCGCGCTCGCGTGGGAGCTCAGCAAGCCGTTCGTGACCAGCATCATCATCGGTGCCAAAAAGCCGGAGCAGCTGGCCGACAACCTAGCCGCTACCGAGCTTCGGCTCGCGCCCGAACAGGTCAAGCTGCTCGACCAAGCCAGCGCGCTGCCCCCCGAATACCCGGGCTGGATGGTCGATTTCCAAAACTCGCGCGACCCGCGCGGTGTCGCCGCGCCGCCCACGGACGCGCAGATCCGCGCCGCCGCTGAACGGCTCAAGTAGCTCCGACTCTTTTGCCACGCCTCGAGCACTCGGTCTCTCGAGCGGCGCGGCATGGAGGCACGAGTTTTGCTGCTCGCAAGCCCGCCATGCTCGCTCGCTCACGCTCAGGTTCCCAACCGGTTCCGTCCTCTCGCCGGCCCCGGTGGGAGGGCAAGCTAGACGTGCTCAATTCGCTCGAGCTGCGCGATCGGCGGCTGGCTCGCGCCGTGTACGGACTGCGCTGGGACGACTTCCAGACGCCTTGGGCGCCGCTCGCCCGCACGTCCTTGAACACACAGGTTCGCATGCTCGAGGCCCTGAACCTCAGCGGTTCCGAGCGGGTGCTCGATATCGGCACTGGTGCGGGCTATCGCGCCGCGCTGCTCGGCAGCTTGGCTAGCAACGTGTTCAGCATCGAGCTATCCGAGGCCGTTGCGGCGTCCGCTCGCCGAACGCTCGAGCGCGCGGGCTGCGCGAACGTCCAGGTGCTGATCGGCGACGGCAGCTTGGGCTTCGCGCCCCACGCGCCGTACGACGCCATCATCGTGGGCGGCGCCTGCCCCGACGTTCCCAATCAACTCATTCATCAGCTGGCAGAAGGAGGGCGGCTAGTGATCCCGATTGGTGACGCGTTGGGGCAGCTCGTCGTGCGCCTTTGCCGGCACGGGCTCGCGGTCGAATCGACCACGGTTGCACCCTGTAAATTGGGACCGCTAGAGGTTCGCGCAGAACGCCCGTCGCGCGTGCCCTGGCAGCGGCTGGCCCCGTTGGGGGCGCACCCACTGCCTCCCACCCGGCGCTAGCGCAAGATTGTCACGCTGAGACGCCCGAGCCCGCTGCACTCGTGCAACGCCTGCGGCTCTCGACCAACGAAGTCGGCCCGTAACGCGCACCGGGCTACGGCTTGGTCCTGTAGGCGCTCGCATCGAAGACCAGCCGGATTGAGCAGATGCGGCCCCCTTCGACGCGAAATACTTCGGCGCAGCGCAAGCTGTCGACAGGAGCCGTGAGCTCGCAGTCGTAAATGGCGGCCGCCTCGTCGCCGCTCCCGAATATTTGCAGCATGTGGCGCGCGCGCAGCGTGCCGTTGAAGCGACTTAGCCCAGGCAGAAGAGCCTCCGCGGTGTCGTATTTGCTGACGGGGCTTTCGAATTGCAGGCGCGGGTGGAGCACCCGGCGCAGGCTGTCCTCGTCGCAGCGCCCGGGGAGCCCCTTCCAGCTGTCGTAGTAGGCGCGCACGAGCTCGAGAGTTTTTTCGGTCGTCATGGTCATGGCCTTTCTTTGGCCTGGTGGGCCAAGCAGTCCTGAAGATAAGACCGCCCGCCGCTCCAAAACTGTTCGCCCAGGGCCTGCCCTAACTCGGCTGCCAAGCCAAAAACGGGCGCCAGCTCCGGCAACATGAAGTGATCGATACTCACCACCCGCTGGTCGCGCAGCTCGATCACTTGAATCGCTCGCAGCCGTTGAGGTTCGTGCGGCCCGAGCGAGCGATAGAAGGCAAAGGCCGGTTGGGCGTTAGCCGCCGTAGGCAGCGCGAGGAACGACCCGGGGCGCTGAGCCGCGAACATCGGCCGGTAGAACGCGATGTTGTCTGCTTTCCCGGCGATCCACAGCGCCAGCGGCGGCATGCTGGTCCTGACTTCGTCGTGAAGCAGCTGGACGAAGGCGTCGATGCTGAGCTCGTTCCACGCGGCCAGGTAGCGAGCGAGCAGCTCGGGCACGGCGCTGCTCGGCGTCGAAAGCCGAGCTTGCCGGTTACCCAGAAGCTTGCTTTCGACGGCTTGGCGTGCACGAAACAGCGCACTGTTCGTCGCCTCCAAGCCGAGCTCGAGCGCTTGCGCGGCTTCTTCGGCGGAAAGACCCACGACGTCGCGCAGCAGCAGCGCGGCCCGCTGCGTGGCGGTCAGGTGCTGCAGCGCGGCTACAAAGGCCAGCGTCACCCCCTCGTGGGTTTGGTAACGCGCCTCAGGATCAGGGGAGACGCCCGCGCACCAGCTCTCGGGGCAGGGCTCGATCCACGATTCGCGGTCGGCCTGGGCGGTAGCCAGGTCGACATCCACGCTCGGCGGGCCAGCCTCGAACGGTAAGCAACGCCGCCGCCTGCGCCCGAGCTCGTCGAGGCACACATTGGTCGCGATACGATACAGCCAAGCTCGGGCGCTCTCGGGCTTGAGCTGTGAGGCTCTGGCGCGCCAGGCTCGCACCGCAGTCTCTTGCAGCATGTCATCGATGTCGTGCGAAGAGCCGAGCATGCGGTAACAGTGCAGCCGCAGCTCGTTTCTGTGGCGTTCGAGCAGCTCGTTCAGGGCTTGTTCCGAGAAGCCGGTCATCTTTGCTTCTTTCTAAGGTCGATCGCCCGCAGACGCACGTCCTCCCGGGTACGACCGAGCCAGCTCTGAAAACCGTTCGCCGACGGGCTGTTTTGTACAATTTGCCCGCCTGACCGGTGGCGTGAACATTGCTTGCGCACCAACCAGTGTCGTGAGCGATGTAGCGCGTGAGGTGCGTGGCCGTCGGGTGGTCAGCTTGGTCGTAGACGACTACGCCGACGCGCGCGCCACCGTGCGCGAGCTGCTCGAAGAGCTGGGTCACGAGGTGGTCGAGGCCGAAAATGGCCAGCAAGCCTTCGATTTCGTGATCGCCAACCCCGACGTGTCGGTGCAGCTGATCGTCCTCGACCTCAAGATGCCGGTGATGAACGGCTGGGAATTCCTGGCGTTGATGCGCAGCTACGTGCGCCTGTCCCGGATCCCGATCGTGGTCGTCTCCGGAAATACGTCGTCGCTCAAGCCAAATGAGACGCGCGCGCTCGCCGGCTGCCTGCAGGTCCCGTACGAGCTGCCGAAGCTGCGCGCCATCGTGGACTCCATCCACGCTCCGCCGAGCTCGCCCACGTGAGCTGGAAGCGTATTGCTGGCCTGTAAAGGGAGCGACCGCTCCCGGGGCCTCGAGCTGGGTCTCGTGCCAAACGGTGGCGGGGGATTTTATCCCTTCGGAGCAAACTGCCACGAGCCTGCCACGCCAGCTCGTTCTGGGTGAGCGGCAAGAGTCGCGGCTGGCTAAAACGCGCTCTCGAGCTGTTGGATGTCTTGCCTGATGTCGTGGGCGCGGCGCGGGGCCGCCGGCGACGTGGGCCCTGCTGGCTCGGCGGCCATCGGCGCGGCGGAGCCGGCCTGGTTTCGCTTCATTTCCAGCACCAGCGCAGGTGGGTATTCGATCTGGTATTGGACTTCGAACTTGCGCTTCTCTTTGGGCTGCAGGGTTACGGGCCAGCGCAAGATGCCTTCGAGTCGGGCCTTACGTCGGGGCTGAGCTTGACGCCGCTGACTACGATGTCTCGGTCTTCGGACACAGGTACGCGATCGGCCAGGTTCAGCGAGATCGTCTTGCTCGAAAGATTTTCGACCGTGACGATGAAGGCGAGCTGCATTTGCGTGCGCTGTTTGCGTAAGAGCGCGCTGTGCTTTCGGTCGAGCGTGCGCGCCAGCTTCAGTTGATCCGCCACGCTCAGGAACAAAGAAAAGTCCTCGCCGTCGGCGACGAAGTCGAGGTTAGTCATGCCGAGAAAGGCGCCAGTCTGGTAGAGCGCAACGTTGCCGGGCAACAGCGAATGCCCGCTGTCGTTCAGCAGCTCGAGTGTCTGCGCGGCGTTGAGCGATTGCTCGGGGGCCGCCACCACCGACTTTTTGGCCTTCAGCTCAGCGTGGCCGATGGGGACGCGCACCGAACGACCGTCTGCTCGCACGTTGGTCGTGCTCTGCGCTTTGAATCGCGCGGTCGTGCCGCGCTGCTGCAGGCTCTGGAAGATCTGGACGGTTTTGCTCTGGGTCACGGGCCGACAACTTGACGGTCCCCTCTCGCGTCACGAGCGCGCGGTCCGAATACACCGTCACCTTGCGAATCGAGGACGAAACGGCCAGCGCGCTCGGGTCATCGTTGACAGAAACCAGGCTCGCTTGGGGAATTTGCGTGTCGCCGCCGCCGGTCGTGGCTGCAGGCCCCGCGGGAGAGGCGGCAGGTCTAGCGCTCATCGCGGGCTGGCCGCAGCCGGGCGCCAGAATCAGCCACGCGCCGACGACCACCCGAGCCAGCTGCACCAAGCCTCGCGCCTTCGACATGATCGATGGCATACGGGCCGAGCGCGCCGTGCGATCTATTTCAGCAGCCGCAATCCCAGAACGCCGTCGAGAACAGCAGCCGGCGCTCGTAGCCGGTAGCAGTCGGCTGCAGCGCCCAGACCGCGTCTTGGAGGCCGTCGGGACCGGTAAGTAGCGCGAGCCCGGCGCCGCCGCCCGCGTCGATGGCGCCGTGCGTTTGCATCAGGTCGCTGCCGCTGTCGATGACCTGTCTCAGCTCGAGCGCGCCGCCCGCCGCGACTCGCCAGATAGCGGTCAGCGCACCGGAAAAGCTATTGCAGCCCGAGCCAGCGCGCGCCGACACGATCACCAGAGCCGGCTCGGTCGCCGAGCGCACTTGGACGACCGTCAACTCGCCGTCGACCTCTTCCCAGGCGTGCTCGGTGTCCGAGTTTTCGGTCACGAACCCCGCCTGCAGCTCACGGTAGCGCGGCAGCGCTTTGAACGCCGCGATAGCGGAGGCTCGCAGCGGCGCGGGAGCGGGCCGCGCCGGAAGCCAGGCCGCTGCGCCTTCCGTCGCCCACTGGCCGTGGCAAGCATGGTCGAGCACGCCGACCACGAAGCGCTCGTCCTCGCGCGCGACGTTCCAAATCTCGGTCGCGATTTGCGAGGCCGAAGCTTTGGGCTGCCCCGCCTCGCCGTTCCAAGTTTGGATCATGCCGAAGTGGGGCACGACCGCGACCCGCAGCTCGAAGCGAGCCACGGCGCCGCTGCAGCGTGTGCCGTCTTTGGCGTACACGGTTACGCTGCGGCCGAGCCAGCCGCGCGTGCTTTCATCGACCTCGGTGGGGGTGACGCTGGCCGCGACCACGTAGACGTCGTCGCTCTGCCGCGCCACGAGGCGAGGCTTGGCTGGCAGCGCGCTCGGCGCGACGACCGACTCGAGCACGATACCGTCGCGATGAAAGGCGAACAACGCGCCGCTCGCAGGCGGCGCGCTGAGCGCTACTCGAGAGACCAACATCTCTTCGCGACTGATGACGATGCTCGTGCCCTGCGCCAACAAAAACAGCTCTTTTTGGCCGCTGTCCTGAAAGCCTGGCGCGCTGAAGTCCTGCTTGAAAACGACGCGGGCGGCTCCGGGCGTCGGCGTTACCTGGAGCTCTGACACACGCACGCTGCTGCTGCCCTGCAGCATGGGCTCCCGGTCTTTCAACCAGCCACGCCGGTCGAAGCGTTTCGCGTAGCTGCCGACGCGCTTCAGACCGCTGAAACGCTCGGCGTACAGCGCGCTGTAGGCAGCGAAGTCGTGCGCGTTCTGCGCCGCGGCCCAGCGCCCGACGAAGGCGCGCACGGCTCCTGCGTCGAGCGCTGCGGGCTCAGTGGGCTTGCTCGCGCTCGCGGACGCCGCACTGGGCGCGCTCGCGGACGCCGCACTGGGTGCGCTCGCGGACGCCGAGCTGGCGCTGCGCGCGCCGGGCGCCGCAGTCTCGCGTGCTCCACGCTCGCCGCGGCACGCGCCGATAGCGCACAGGAGCAGCGCTAGTTGCAGTAGCCTTTGAAGCATTCAGGCCCCGGCGACGGATCGCAGGGCGGTTCGGGCGCTGTCGGGCAGTACGGGCTGCACGCCATTTGCGCGTACGAATTGAGGTTACTGTCGAGGCTCGCCCACATCGCCTTGGCGATCGGGAAGCCGCACGAGGTCGTTCCACAGGCGTTCTTCTCGAAATACATCGTGCACTCGGCGTTCGAGCCGCACATATTGCTGCCGTATTTGTCGAGCAGCTGCTGCCGGTAAGTGACGTAGGCGGCGCGCTGAGCCTGGCAAGCCTTGATGTCGAGCTCGCAGTGGTAGCAGCACCCGTCGGCATTGGGCACCAGCATGTAGGGGCTACCACACGCGATAGGATCGCAGGCGCAGCCGATCGGGCTGCCGGCCGTGCCGACGAACGTGCCGGCCGTGCCGACGACGATCGTGCCGCCGGTTGCGAAGCCGCCCGCGCCGCTGGGCGCGCCGCCGCTGGCCGTGGCGGCGCCGCTGCCGCTCGGCATCGATCCGCCGCGACCGGTGGCGGCGGCCTGGCCAGTCGAGCCAGCGCGGCTGGCGGAGCCTGCCTTGGCCTGACCGGAGCCGCCTTGCCCGGTGGAGGTACTGCCGGCGTCGCCGTCGCCTGCCACGGTTTGCTCGTAACGGCCGCCGCACGCCAGGGCCCAGGCGAGTGGGACGAGTAGCCACGTGACACGGCGCCGCATGGGGCGAGCGTAACATGACTCGCTTTCGGCCGTTAATGGGGGCTCGCGCGCACTTCGATACGGCGGGCTTGCCTTGGCGCGATGCACTTCGATCTCGGGCCAGAACGTCGCGTCCGCGACATCATTGAACCAATCTCGCCCGAGCGTATCTGCGGGCAAGAATTTCCCAAACAGCCGATCCATATCTTCGCTCAGCCGCCTCGTCAGCGAAAACGGATTGGCGTGGAAGCTGCAGCGACGCCGCGCAACGTCACCGAGGAGGAGTCATGCAATGTTCGACTTTGATGAAGGCTGACATCGAAAGCTGCCAATTGGATGAAACGATCGAGCAGGTCGCGCTGCGCATGAAGAACCGAGGCATTGGCTTCGTTCCGGTGTGCTACGGCGAGGGCGAGGTCATTGGCACGCTCACCGACCGCGACATCGTGCTCAGGGTGGTGGCAGAAGGGCTCTTGGCCTCGCAAACCAAAGTCAGCGACGTATTCACCCGCGAAGTCGTCAGCTGTTCGCCCGACGACGACTTGTCGGTAGCGGAAGCGGCGATGAGCAAACACAAAAAGTCGCGCATCCTCTGCGTCGACCAGGATGGGACGCTGGTCGGCGTCATCAGTCTGTCAGACGTCGCGCGCGTCGAAACCGGGGCTCGCTCGTCGGCGCTGCTGCGCTCGGTCGCTCAGCGTGAAGCGCGCCCGTAGGCACGCTTCAGCTCGAGCACGCTTCTGCTGCTGGCGACTTACTCGGAGTCGTCCGACGAATCATCGGACGAGTCGTCCGAAGCGTCGTCGTCCTCGGCGGCTGCTTTCGCCTTGGGCGCTTTGGCGGCGGCTGCCTTGCGGGCGGGCGGCTTGGGCTTCAGCGTGAAGCGGATGAAGTCGTGGACGTCGAGCAGGTCTTGGGGGACTTCGCCGCTCTCTGCCAGCTTGCCGGAGATGACGCGGGCGGCGTTCGAGCAGCGCGCGTAAGCCGCACCCGTGGGGCGTGGCGGCAGCGTGCCTTTGGCGCCGAGCGCCTTCAGCTGCTTTCGAAACGACGCCAGGTCGACCAGGATGTGCTCGCCGGGGAAGCCCAGCGCCAAGAGCCCGGTTACCGTTTCCCAACGTGGCGGTCGCTTGAAGGTGGTCTCGTAGGCGACCACGAAACGGTCGATGCGCTGCTCGAGCGTCGCGCTGCCGTAAAGCAACTCGCGCACGGCGCCCGCAATCGGCTGCATAGAGGTGCCCGCCGCGGGCGCCTTCAGTTGATCGGTCGGCACCCACTCGGTGGAGCGCAGAGTCTTCGACACCGCAGCCCAAAGCGCGTCGAACTGCTGCGCCTTCAGCTGTGCGTCGAGCGACTTCATCGAGAGGGTCTCTTGCGCCTCGGTCAGGCGCGGGCCGCGCAGGCGCCCGGCGCGGCTTTCGTCTTTCCACTCTTCGTCCAAAAAGCCCTTCGGGAAGCCGCGATGCAGCGCCTCCAGCTGCTCGAGCAGCGAAAACCCAACCGACTTGGAGGGATCCGCCCGGCCCTGGCGGCGCGCCACCAGCGCCGTCAAGCGCACGAGCGTCGCTTCTTGCTCGCGATCGAGCGGCGAAACCTTGCGCATCATGTCGTAGGCGCCGCTGCCCATGATGCGTTCTTCGCCGCTTTCGAACAGGTAGCTGCGCTTGCCGTCACGTTCGCCGGCCAGGACGCCCACGCCCCAATCTTTTCGGGTTCCATGAGCAAAGAGGGCGGGGAAGTCGGAGTCGGCAATTTCGGTCATAGAGACACTTTCTAAGTCGGGGCTCTCGCAGGTTTCTACCGCTGTCTCACGGTTTGCGAAGCGAGCGTGCTGCGAGCGGCCAATAGGTTAGCCGATCAGAGCGCCAGATGCTCCCCCACCGCGAAACACGGCGACTTCACCCGCAAAATTCCGGCCTTCTTGACCGATTGGCCCAGCAGCCAACGCAGATTTTCGAATCGGCAGGACAAGGCCTACCCCTGCCTTGGCTCGTTCGTGGGTGCGGGCATCGAGCCAGCAGACGCGACGATTGACGCGGATCGCCAGTTCGGCTTCGTTCGGCGCGAATGACTAAGGGAATCAGCTCATGGGCAGTTTGAAAGGCAAGCGCGCGTTCGTGACGGGTGCCTCGCAAGGCATTGGCGCGGCCATCGCCGAGGGTTTGATCGACGCGGGGGCGGACGTTTGTCTGCACTACTTCCAGAGCGACGCGACGCCGCGCAGCCTGGCCGAAAAGGCCATTTCCGCGGGCCAGCGCGCGCTCGTGCTGCAAGCCGATCTGCGCATCGAGGCCGAAGCAAAGGAGCTGGTCAAAAAAGCTACCGACTTTCTCGGCGGCCTCGACGTCTTGATCAACAACGCGGGCTCGCTGGTCGCGCGACGCAAGCTCGAAGAGGTAGACATCGAATTCTGGGATGAGGTGATGCGCATCAATCTCACCACCATGATGTTCGTCACGCGCGCCGCCGCGCCGGCACTGATCGCGGCCGGGGCCTCGAGCATCGTCAACGTGGCGTCGCTGGCGGGGCGCAAGGGCGGACACGGCGGTTCGCTGGTGTATTCGAGCGCCAAAGGCGCGGTGCTCACCTGGACGCGGGCGCTGGCGGCGGAGCTTGGCCCCAAGGGCGTGCGCGTCAATTGCGTGGCGCCGGGGTTGATCTTGGCCACGCGCTTTCACGATACCCACACCACCAAAGAGAGCGCGGACGAGACCATCCGCGGCATCCCGCTCGGGCGCGGCGGCTACGCCGAGGACATCGCGCGTCCGGTGGTCTTCCTGGCCTCGGAATACGACGGCTTCATCAACGGAGCTACGCTCGACATCAACGGCGGCATCTACTGCGCTTAGCGCGGCGCGCTCAACCAACGCCCGGCTGCGTGAGCTTTTTTTCGAGCTCGCAGCCGGTTTGTTTGCGCGAGTAAAATCCGGGCCTGCGCCGCACGATGCGGAAGCCGCGGCGCAGGAACAGATCTAGCGCGGCCAGGTTGGCGTCGGCGGTGCACAGCGTCAGTAGCTGCGCGCCCTGCGCCAGAGCGTCGCGCTCCGCAGCCTGCATCAGCAGGCCTCCGATGCCGCGCCCGCGCTCGCGCTCGGTCACGGCCAAGACCAACACGGCCGCCTCGCGGCCGCGGGGCTCGAGCACCACCAGCCCTACCGGCGCGCCTGCTTCGATGGCCAGCCAAGTTCGAGTGTCGGGGCGCTCGGTCACGCTTTGGGTGTAGCGGGCCGGGTTCTTGCTGTATTCGGCGAACGCTCGCGCGGCGAGACTCGCCACGAATGGCGCGTCTTCGGGCACGAAGCGACGCAGTGAAACCTGCGAATCGAGCCGGGCCGCCGCTCTCATCGCTGCACAGTGTAGCGCGAACGGCGAGCCTTGCGGAGATTCCAGCGTTGGCGCTACGGGCAGGGCTTGGCCAGGCTCGTGAGCATGAGCTCAGCGGGCGTGCACTCGAGCCAGTCGGCGGCGAGCTCCGGCTCCGACACCGTGAAGACCGCGTCGTCCTTTTTGCGGTGCAAGCACCTGACGTCCGGCCACTTCTTGGGGACGGACAGCGACGGCTCGAGCATGGTCAAGCAACCGATGGCTTCCACCGCCTGCCAGCACTTTTGGATGGGGTCGAAGCGCTCCGCTTGGTCGCTTGGGCCCGTGCTGCAGCTGTCTCCGCAGTCGAGCTCGTCGCTGCCGTCGCCGCACTCGTCTTTGCCGTCGCAGCGGTAGAGCTTCGGAACCTTCGAGCCGTTCTTGCAGACGAACGCATCCGCAGCAGCCAGACAATAGAGCTCGTCGCTGCCGTCCTTGCAGTCGGGCTTACCGTCGCAAAACAGCCCGGGATCGATCTTGGAGCCGTCGTTGCAGGGCCAGAACGAGCCGGGACAATTGGCTTCGTCGCTGCCGTCGGGGCAATCTTTCATGCCGTTACACACCAGCGAAAAAGCCACGACAGTCTTCTGCGCATCCGAGCAGACGAAGCTCGGCTCTGGCGTCGTGCCCGGCTTCATGGTGTCCGCGGGGGCACCAGCGGCAGCGTCGCTCCCGCCGCTCGGATCACCCTTTTTGTCCGGCAGCACGCCGCCCGGCATTTTGTTGCCGGTGTCGTCGCCGCTGGCGCCTCCCGCAGTGTTGTCGCTGCCGCCCGCGCTCAGCGGTGGGTTCTTGTCACCCACCGTTAGATCCTTCGGCCCACACGCGACGGAGAGCAGCAGGGGCAGCGCGCCAAGCGAAATGTATAAAAGTCGGTGTGTCATGTGGCTGATCGACTAGAGCCGCGACGGCCCGGGTTGGATCACACTGTTTGCAACCAGCGTTCGCAAAACCGCGCACTGTGGTGACGCAGCTGCACTTTTGCAAAAGCGTTCGCTGACGGCGCGTGCCTCATCGCGATTAGCCTGCGCGAGCAGGGCGCGCACTTGCAGCACGGTGGCTTCGGGCACGAGCGCGCGCGCTGGTAGACGCTCGAGCGCGGTTAGCAGCCGTAGCGCCTCGGTCGCGTTACCCTGCACCAAGGCGCGTCGCGCGGCGTCGAGCAACGAAACCTCGCGCGCCACGTCCTGGCGCGGAGCTGACGTTGCGCTGGAGCCCAGCGAGCTTACAGCAGCTGCATCGGCGTCTGGCTCTTGCTCCGGAGCCGGCTGCAGCTCGGTGAGCCGAGCGGAAGCGGCAGCTGCCGCTGGCAGCGACGCTGCTCGCTCTGGAACGAGCTGCGCTTTTGCCTCGGATTTTTGCCGCAGTAGCTCAGGCGCGCGCACGACCGCCATCAGCGAGCTACCCGCCAGTGTGCCCACGGCGATCCACTTCACCAGCACCAGCGGCGAAACCGCGCGCCCCACTTCGCTGACCACGGTTCCGCCCACTTGCGAAAGCGCGGCGTGCGCGGCCGTCGATGTCAGCAGCGCGCCCACCGCGAGCGGAGCAGCGTGCAAAGCCCGTGCTGAAGGCCCGTCGGCTCGCCCGGCGCGGAGCAAGCGCGCTACGAGCGCGTCTTCTTCATCGAACGTCATCGTATGCCTCCCGACTGAAGCCGCCGAACGGCTTGGGTAAAGCGCTCTTTGGCGCGGCGGACGCGCGAGGCGACCGTGCCGCGCGGCAACTCGAGCGCCAGCGCGATCTCGGTAAACGTGAGCTCTTCGAGCTCGGACAACGTGAAGACCGCGCGCAAATCTGGCGCCAGCTGGTCCAGGGCTCGATCTAGCAGGCGCAGATCTTCGCGTTGCGCCAAGCTTTGGTCGGGCGCTGGCAGGGTCGACGAGGTCTCGTCGACCTCGACGGCCGCGGCGCGCGACAGCCAACGCCGTTTGGCTCGCTGCTGCTCGAGCGCCGCCCGAAAGGCCGCCCGCATCAAGTACGCGCGCTCTGAGCCGGCTTGGATCCGCTCGCCCTGGCCAAGCACACGCGCGAAGACGCGCTGCGCGGCGTCGTCCACGTCGCTCGACGGCACGCCCAGGCGGCGCAAGAAGCGCCAAACCGCCGGGTATTCGCGGGTGATTAGCGCGCTCAGCGCCGTCTCGCCGGAGAGCGTCGAGGTGGGCTCGCTCGTGGCCGTCGGCTCGTGCGGAGGAGCCCCGCTCTCGTCCGCCGCCAAATCGACGGTAAATTTCTTCGACAGTGCAATCACGATGCGGCTCGGGGACCTTTTGGATAAAGCCCCCAGGCCCGTCTGCGGATCACGAAATCGGCATCAAAAGTGACCGCTGAGCCCGATAGCCGTCCGCAGCTCGAAATGCCCGGGCCGCGCCAGCTCGCCAGCGGTGGCGTAACGCAAAACGTAGCGCAGCGGCGTGTAAACGCCGCTGAGGCCGAGGTTTGCCGTCAGCGCGGGCGAGAACAGCGGCACATCGAGCTCGAGCGGCGCAGCAAAGGCCAGCCACGGCGCATTGCTGAAGCCTCCCGGACCCGCCGGGCTGGTCGCGGAGGCCGCGTGCAGGCGCCCGGCTTCGAGCGACAAGCCGCCGCGGAGCTCCGGTAAACCGAGAGTCAGCCATGCGCCGAGCTGCCCGGTCCTGCGCTCGAGCCGGATCGCGCGAGCGTCGACTTCGTAGCCGAGGCTCACCAGCTCGGATACCCCGACGGAAAATCCGGGCCACCAGCGCCCGCACGGACGGTACGAACCGACGAGCGCTGGACCGAGCGAGGCGGCGCGCACGAAACCAGCGCCGAGCAGCAGCGCCGAGCCAAGGCTAAAGCGCGGCCCGGGCGCGCCGCAGGGCTTGAGCGCCTTTACGCCGGGTAGGTGTGGCTGCTCGGGTAGCGGCACGCGGGGCGTCGGCTGGGGTGCGGCCGGCTTCGCTGCCGGCGCTGGCGCGGGCGTAGCCGTCGGCGGCGCTGGAAATACCCCCGTTGATGGCTCTGGCGTGCGCTCGGCGGCCGCGCGCTCTTCGGCAAAAACGCCGAGCACCCAGGCCACGGCGCGTCGCAGCGCCAGGCAGTCGTGCGCCTCGACGTGACGACTTTCGTGTGAGCCCGCCGCCGTCAGCTCGATGTCGGCGAGCAAGCTGTCGCCGGATTGGCGCACGACGATGCCGAGCTTCACGGCGGTATCGCTTGCGACGACTTCATTCAAGTCGGCGCCGCGCGCCTGGATCTCGGCTCGCAGCGCAGCACGGTCGTCGCACTCGCCTTGCCAAGCGATCAGCGCGTCGAGCTTGGGGGCCGCAGCTGCATGCCGGGCGACGAGCAGCCAGACGCCAAATAGCGCCCATGAAAGAGCAGCGACGATCCGCGACAACGCGGTCACTCTAGCCGAGGTGAGCGTGATTCTTCAACGAGCGAGCCTTCTGCAGTCGCGCTGTCAAGCTGGCGAGCAAGAAGAATAGCGCGGCGACGCAAGCCTCCGCCGCTCCGACCGGAAAGCGCAGCAAGAAGGCAGCGAGGTAGCCGAGCCCGCCCGAGAGTGCGCCGAGCAGCCCGGCCAGAAACACCACGTGGCTGAGCCGTTCTACGAGCAGGAGGGCCGCCATGGCGGGCAACACCGAAAACGCGAACACCGGCAGCGCGCCGATCGCGCGCGTCGTGACCGACACCTCCAACGCGACCAGCACCCAAAGCGCCAGATCGAGCTTGCCGACGGGCAAGCCGTGCACGCGGGCGCCCTCCGCGTCGAAGCCGGCGAAAACCAAGCCCCGGTACAGCGCGGCAATCGTGACGAGCACAAGGCCGCTCACCGAAAGCACGGCCAGCAGATCCTCCGGTCGCACGAGCACGGCGGTGCCGAACAAAATAGCCGTGATGTCTTCGGCTTCTTGCGCGATGCGATCGCCGACCAGTACCGCGAGCGCCGAGGCCGCCACGTACAGCAAGCCGACGATGGCCTCGCGCGGCAGCGCCGTGGAGCGTGAACGCCAGGCGAGCACGCTGGTCGAGCCGAGCGCCAGCAGGAACGCGCACAGCACCGGTGGCGGCGTGAAGCCGGCGTAGATGCCGATCAGAAACGCCAGCGCTACGCCGAGCGCCGCGCTTTGGCTCACGGCGGCGGTGACGAAGACCGCGCGCCGCAGCACCACGAAAACGCCGAGCACGCCGAGCACCGCGCCGGCCGCGGTGCCGCAAGCGATGGGATCGCGATACAGGCTCCAACTAGCGGTAAAGTCGTGCCAGCCGGGCTGCGCTTCTTGCGCGACCGCGGGCGTGCTCGTGCCACTGCCGATGCTGGCAGAGCCGGCGCTGGCCGCGTTGCCGGGTGCGTCCACGACGGGCGCATTGGCGCTGCTGGCGGAGGCGCTCGGACCAGGTGCAAGCAGAGAGTCGAAGTCGAAAGCGCCACTTTGGCTGGCGGCGGGGCTTGGCTCAGGCATCGGGCGCACCGTCCACGAAGTCGCCGTAGCGGGCCCGGAAAGCCGAATGCTCGAACACGTCGCGAGGCGTGCCGCTAACGACTTGTTGCGAGTCGGCGTCGAGCAGGATCGCGCGGTCCGCGAAGTGCTGCACGATCGACAGGTAATGGCTCACCACCAAGACCGTGAGCCCGCGCCTGTCGCGCAGCGCGCGGATCAGCTCGAACGCTTCACGCTCGGCGATCTTGTCCATGGCGCTGGTCGGCTCGTCCAAAATTGCCAGCTCGGCGTCGGCCGCGACCAGGCGCGCGAAGAGCACGCGCTGTTTTTGCCCCTCCGACAAACGCCGAAAGGGCCGTTCGGCAAGCTCGGCAGCGCCGACTTCGCCGAGCGCTTGCTCGATTTTGTCTCGTTTTTGGCGCGCGCTCACGCCGCCCAGAAACGACCAGCCACGCTCGGCGCCGATCGACACGACCTCGCGCGCCGTGAGTGGATACAGGTCGTCCATGCTGCTGCGCTGCGGCAAATACGAAGCCCGCACGTGAGACGCCGAGCGCACCTGGCCGCCCACGGGCGGAATCAGACCGAGCAGTGTGCGCAGCCAAGTGGTCTTGCCGGCGCCGTTGCGACCGATCACGGCCCAAAATTCGCCGGCCCGGATCTTGAGCTCGATGGGGGGCAGGATCGCGCGGCCCCCCGCGCCGACGCGCAGCTGCTGACACGCGAACAGCTCCGGTCGTGACAACGTTGAAGAGTCTTTCATCAGATGCCGAGCGCCTTGGCGAGCTTGCCGACCAAGTCGTCCATGTACTGGCTGTAGCTCTGGGCTGCCGCGAAGTCGGGGTAGCCGGGGAATTGCAAGAACGTCGCGCCGGCCTTGTCCGCGATCAGCTTCGACGTGCCCGACGGATAGAACGACTGCTGCACGATAGCGCGCACATGGCTGGCCTTCGCGACCTCGAGCACGTGCGCCACGTGGCTCGGATTGGGGGGAATGCCGGGTTTGGGCTCGATGTGCTCGACGACTTCGAGTCCGAGCCAGTCGGTCAGGTAAACGAGCGAGTTGTGGTAGGCGATGATCTTTTGGCCCCGAGCCTTCGAAAGCCGCGCCTCCCAGCGCGCGCGCGCCGCGTTGAGCGCGTCGACGAAGGCCTTGGTGCGCGCGAAATAGCCGGGTTTGTGGGCTGGATCGAGCTCGGCCAAGCGCTTGCCGAGGCCGACGGCCAGCGTTTCGACGCGGCGCGGGTCGTAGGAAAAGTGGGGATTGCCTTGCGGGTGGATGTCGCCTTGAGAGCGATCGACTTGCACGGTCGGCACCTCGAGCAGCGCCACGAGTGAAGAGCAGTCGAGGTAGCCGGGACTGCCCGCTTGAATGTCGGGATTGCGCGAGCCGGTCAAGAGCGTCGGTAGCCAGCCGACCTCTAGCCCTGCGCCGGTGAGCACGAGCAGGTTCGCCTTCGATAGCGCCAGGGCCAGGTGCGGCTTGGCGTCGACGAAATGCGGATCTTGCGTGGGCAGCGCCATCGCGATCACGTGCACGTCGGGGCCGCCGACCTCGCGGGCGATGGCGCCCAGATCGGGCGTGGTCGCCACGACTTCGAGCTTGGCGAAGGCGCTGTGCGGAACGAGCAGCGCTAGGGCAAAGAAAAACAACGAGCTTAGGCGTTGGAACATGAGCGTGGTCCTTTCAAACATCAAAATGCGTGGGCGCCATGCGCGCCGATGGCGAGCTCGGCCGTGAGAAAGCCGGCGTAAGACGCGGCACGCCAGGCGGGCATGTCGCGCGACACTTGCAGCCGGAACCTCGAAAATTCAGAAGGGTAGTGGGTGAGCGCCAGGGCGACCCGCTGGCGCGAAGCCGTCCAGCTCGGGTCGAGCGGATCGACGCTGCCCCGCGCGCCGTTCACGAACAGCGGCGCCGAGCCGTATTCGTAGCGAGCGGCGCTGGCCCAGCGCTGAGCGAAGCGCCAAAATAGCTCGCTGTAGCTGGAGACGTCGTGCACGATGTCGCCGGGGATTTGCCGGCGTCGATAGAACCATTCGCTGGTCAGCGACACGATGGTCGAGCTCTCAGCGGTGATGGGTCGGTATTTCAAGTACACGTCGCTGCCGTAGATGGCGCTGCGATTGCCAGGGCCGCTCGGGTTCGGTCCGAAGGCGCCCGAGACGCCCCAAGCCAGCGACCAATCTTCGGACAGCGGGAAGAACTGCTTGGCTGCGGTCAGGTACTGCAGGTCTTTGGGGCCGCGCACGGTGCGGTCTTGGGCGCCGAGGAAGCTGCGACTCGTGTCCTCGCCATCGGCCATCATCGTGGAGCCGACGAGCTCCACGTACCACGGTAGCGGCGTGAGCCACGAAAGCTCGACCCCCAGCCCTTTGTTGCCTTCGGCGCCGAACACGCGCCCGAGCGCGAACGGCTGATCGGAAAAATTCCAGGTATGCGGATGACTGGCGTTCAAGCGCCCGAAGCGATTCAGAAACTGACCGAGCCGCGCTTGAAGCCGGAACGGCAAGCCGAGCGTCGTTCCGTACGCTTCTTCGACGTCGAGCCCGTGGAGGTCGAAAGTGATGTGGCTGTCGAAGCGCAGGTAGGGATCGACGGCGGCGGCGAAGCTGAGCTCGAGGGCCTGGAGATTGAAGCCGTTTTTGACCGGATCGTGGGCTCCGCTCTCGAGGTGGTCGTCGTTCGAAAACGCCGCCGCGGCGAAATCTGCGATCAGCGAAATGTCGGGGTTGAGCGACTGCACTCCGCCCCCCGCCGTTGGCGGGCTCGCGGTATCGGCGGCTTTTGCAGAATCCGCCGGTTTGCTAGCGGCGTCGGCGGCCAGCGCCGCTGCGATGTCTTTCGAATCATCGCTCGGTGTCGTTCCCGGCGGTGGTGCTGGCGGGTGGGCGGGGGACGTGTCTGTCGCGTCTACGGTAGCGGGTGGCGGGGCAGTTGGTGGCTGAGTCTGGGCGCGCGCGGAGCGCACCAGCAGCATCGCGCAGGCTAACGCGCCTGCAGCAACACGTTTTGGATTGAAGATCATGGCATCCGAAGTCGGTTGAGAAAACTGGGGCGCGGCATGCGGACGGCACGGCCGCGCGCGTGCGTCGGCGTAGAAATTCTGCGCGCGAGCCTGCGGCGGTCGGCCGCGCTCAGCGCGAGATCAGGGCGAATCTCAAGCGATGCGCGGCGGCGAAAGCTTCGGGGCGCGCGCCAAGATCGCCGCGCGATCAGCTTCGACGCCCGAGGGTCCGCTCTCGAGCGCGACGACGTCGCCACCAAGCAGGGCCGCCTGCGTTACCGCGCGCGGCAGCGCGGCGCCGTGCTTGGACAAGGCAGCAACCGTGCATGCCTCGTGCCCATCGACGCTGCTGTCGGCGGCTTGCGCAGCGGCTCGCTCTCGATTCGCACTGGCGTCGGCTTGATGGGCCTTTACCGCGCCGTCTTCGAGGGTGCCGTGGACCTCACACAAGTGATGCGGCACGAGCACGAAGTGCAGCACCGAAAGCCCCTGCGAAGCCAAGAGCGCGGTCGCGGCAATGAAGGCCAAGAGCGCGCGCACGCCGACCGAGCTTCGGTACGGAGCAGGGCGCGGGGCGGGACGAGGTTTGCGACGCATTCGAGGCGGACCTGGCGAACCGGCCCAGAACGGAACCATTGACCAGCTCGGTCGGAGGCGCAAGTCGGGCGCATCGCAAGCGCACCATTCGCGAGCGCGCTACGCGACAGAAGCCTGGCAGTCGCGACTCGACTCGACTCGACGCAAGCGAGCCGAGCTGATAGGACAGGCTGGAATGCGGTCTTGTCGTCGATCCGCTGCGAGGACGTGTCGATCGTGAACGAGGGCTGGCCGACACGCGAGCGTGTGTTGGACGAGCTGCCCTTCGGTATCTTGGTAGCTCGCGCGCCGGCGGGCGAGGTGCTTTACACGAACCAATCCTTTCGGACCATCCTTGGAATGGAGGCGGTGAGCGGCGTCGAGATGGCAGCCGCTCCGGCGACCTATCGCATCTTCGACCGGCAGGGTAACGCCTATCCGGCAGACAAGCTGGCGTTCAGCCGCGCGCTCGCTACCGATGACGTCACGCGCCAACTGAAGACCTTCACGCGGCCGGACGACGAGCAGCTGACGCCGATCAATGTCGCCTGCATCGTTCGCTCCGTTCTCGGCCTGCTGCGCAAAGAAATCGACGCGCGCGCGCGCTTGGTCGAGGAAATCGGCGACAGCCCGCCCGTGCTCGCGAACGACGCGCGCCTGGTTCAAGTTCTGACCAACTTACTGATGAACGCGTGGCAAGCCGTGCCCGCTTCGGATCCTGCGAACCAAGTGATCGGCGTGCGCACCGGCGCTTTGGACGGGAACGCGCTGATCGAAGTCTGGGACAGCGGGAAGCGCGCAGCTTCTTGGAACAGCGGGGCGACGGCTACGTGCTGAAGCCTTTCGACATCTTGGCCGACGCGCGTCGCCGCACCGGTCTCGGTCGCTGAAGTCCCGCGCTTTCCTTCAATGATGGTGGTCGTGGCCAATGCCGCCGAACACGGAACCGTGCCCGCCGCCGCCACCCGTCGGGCAACCGAAGCAGAGTGGCAGCTTGAGGTAAGTGCCAAGCTCGTTCACGTCGCGCGCGCCGAACACGAAGGAGTGCGTGAAGTACGGATCGACGAAGATGACACCCAGCCAGGGCGTTACGCCAATCAAGAAGTGGCTGCCGTGCTGATCGGAGATGAAGCCAGGGCCTGCCTCGAGACCCAGGCTCCACGAAGCGGCTTCGTAGCCGGCGCGAAACTGGAAAATGCCACCGTGCGCCCAGCTCATGTTCAGCGCCGGTCCGTGCGCCAGCACCAGCCCGGCATCGGGTCCATTGCGAAAGAGCATGGACAGCTCGCCGCCCAGCGTGAAGCCGCCGCCCTCACCGAACGTGTACGCGAGCTTCACGCCTGGAGCGACAATCACGTTGTCCGGAAATGGGTTCTCGAGCGCGCAGGCGATGCTCGAGGTGGCTAGCGTCGCCGCGGCCAGCGCGAATGCAATGAAACGCATCGCGGCTGCGTCCTAGTTGCAGACCCAGTTCATCGCCGAGCAGCTGCAGGCGAGGCGAGGGGGCAGCGCGATCTTTGCCGCGACGCCGCCGATGCCGGCCATTCCGGCAGCCCCAGCAGCTCCCGCAGTCCCGCCGGCTCCGGCAGTCCCACCGGCTCCCGCCGCGCCGCCCGCGCTGCTCATCGTGCACGTCGGGTCCACTTTTTGGCACAGCGAGAACGCGCCCGGAGACGTCGTGTAGCAGAGGCACTGGCTGAAGTAGTCGTACTGGCAGTTGAGCCCGGTATCTGCGGCCGCGCACATGCCGCTCGGGCGGTGTGCGGGACAGCGTGGATCCACGGTTCCGCCACCACTGACTCCGCCGGTACTGACTCCGCCGCTGCCCGCGACGATGATACTACCGCCGATGCCCGAGCCTGCCTGGCTCACGCTGCCGCCTGACGCGCTGTCGCCGCCCGCTGCTTTACCGGCGGAGCTACTGGTCGAGCCACCGCTGCCGTTGTCGCTGCCGCCAGCGCTCGTGCCGCCAGCCGTTGTTCCGCCGTTCGACGAGCCCGGCGTGTCCGTAGTCCCGCCGCACGCTACGAGCAACATCACGACCAGCAATGGCCCAAGGTATTTCGACATCAATCCACCTCTAAGCAGAAGACATGCCAGTTTAGCCTGGTTCCAGGCGTGACTCGGAATCTGCTCGAATCTGCGCAAGAAAGCTGGCTGTAGGTTGCTGTCGTCTAGACTTGGAACCGCCAGCGCTGCCGCGAACCTGGCACAGATTGGGCCGCAGAGTTTAGCGATCGGCGAGCGCGCGTCGCTTGCCCACGAACAGCACGTGCCGGGCGTGCGAGCCTTTGCGCGCCGCGACCCTGAGCACCTCCACGTCGAAACCGCAGCTGGCCAGACGCCGCTCGAAGCGCGGGCTGGGCCCAGCCGACCAAACCGCCATCACCCCGTCGGGCTTGAGCGCGGCGCGGCAGACGCGCAGGCCCTGCTCACTGTACAGGCGTTGATTTTGCGCGTGCGACAAGGCGATCGGACCATTGTCGACGTCGAGCAAGATCACGTCGAAAACACCGGGCGAACGCTTGATGGTGGCAAATACGTCGCCCACTACCACCTCGCAGCGCCGATCATCGAGCGCGTTGTCGTGTAGTTCCGCCAGGTGCGTGCGATTCCATTGCACCAGCTCCGGCACCAGCTCCGCCACGGTCACCTTCGCGTCGTCGGCCACGCGATCGAGCACTGCCCGTAGCGTGAAGCCGAGCCCGAGCCCGCCGACGAGCACCGTGTGCGGGTCGTCCACGCGCTCGATGGCGTGCTCGGCCAGCGCCTCTTCCGAGTCGTGCATGCGGCTGCTCATCAGCGTTCGGCCACCGACGCGCACGACCCAATCCTGATCCTGTCGCGCCAGCGCGAACTCGCAGCCATCGGTAACCCACGCGCTATCGATGACGTCGGTCTGAATCATTTTGCGGGACAGTTGCTGCTAGTCGCCGTCGGCGCAACATTTAGCCAAAAAGCACGTCATTTTGCCGGGTGCGCGGCTCGCAGCGCCCGAGCTAGCGCAAGATCTGCGAGTTTACGATCTGCGCAGGCCCTTTGGCGATCACGTAGAAGCCGGGTAGATCGGGGGTCTCGAAGGTGCCGCGTGGGTTACCGCGGGTGAGCGAATCGGTGACGGCGATGGAGCCGGTTTTGTTGTTGCTGACGAAGAAGATGGCGCTGCCGCCTTCGTTGGCCTTGTTGTTCTCGAGCAAGCTACGGGTCACGTTCATGACGATTTCGTTGCCGTCGTTGTAAATCGCCCCGCCGTTGCCGCCCATGCCGCTGTTCGCGCCGTGGCCGACGGCGGTGTTGTACGACAGCACGCTGTTGATGATATTCCACGACACGCCAATGCTGCTGAGTGCGCCGCCGTTGGCGCACGAGTTGCCAAGACCCTCCTTGCCGCCGAACGTGCTGCCGACGATCCACACCGGCCGCTTCGGGCCGGCGCCGGCCGCGATCAAGTAGTCGAGCTTGCGGATCGCGCCGCCGCCCAAGTCGGAGCCGAGATCGTCGCAGACGTTGTTGAAGAAGCGCGAATTGACCACCTTGAGGCTGCCGCCCTGCGCATGGATCGCGCCGCCGCCGGCGCCGTTGGTCGTGCCCTCGGCAATGCCCTTGGCGTTGCCGTCGATGAACGTGAGGTTCTGAATCACCAATTGCACGCCGGGGTTCGTGTTGCAGTCGCCCGGACCCGGCGGATACACCTGTGCCTTGTCGCAGGTGGACATGTACAAGATGCGCACCTTGCCGCCGCCGCTCAGCGTCACCTTGTTGCCGCCGTCGATGACGAGCTTGGTGCCTTTGTCGTTGAACACCTTTGCGGTCTGGGTGAGCACGATCGTGAGCGGATCGGCGCCGCAATCGAAGGTGATGACGCCGCCCTTGGCGACCGCCGCCACGAACGCGTCGCCCGTGCAGCCTTCGGGCGAGCCCTTGCCGATCACGGTCGTGGGCTTCGAAACGTCTTCGGCTTGGCCCTCGGCGGGAACGACGGCTTTGCCGTCGGCGTAGCCCGCGGGCGGACCATCTTGCGGGTCGGTCACGGCGCTCGCGCCCGCGCTGCCGGTCGTGTCGGCGGTACCGGTCGAACCCGCGCTGCCGGTCGTGCCCGCGCTAGCGGTCGCGCCGGCGCTGCCCTTGGAGCCTGCGCTGCCGGTCGAAGCTCCGGCGCTGCCAGTCATGCCGGCACTGCCGGTCGCGCCGGCACTGCTCGTGGCGCCGTCACCGCCGCCGTCGGAGCCGCAACCGGCGACAGCGCCCAGCGCAATGAAAGTAGCCGCGAAGAAAATAGACGAGCTTTGCATTGATGACTCCGTGCTGCGTGACCGCTCGAGCGCGCGCGGATCTGCTGCGTCGAGCCTAACGCATGACAAGCTAGCTGGCAGTGTAAGTGTCAGCGCGGCGTGTAGGCGCGCGGGGTACAAGCACGCCTGCGCCAACAGCAATGCAAGCGCGAGTTGGGGGTGCCAGCCTGCTGCTCAGTCGCCACTCACGAAGCTTCAGAGCGCGTCGCGCGCACCCTGCGCGATGGACGCGACTTCTTCTTTCGTGAGCGCGATCTTACGCGCTTCCCAGTTTTCTTGCAGGTGCTCCGGCGAGCTGGTGCCGGGGATGGGCAGCATCACCGGCGAGCGCGCCAGCAGCCAGGCGATCGCGATTTGCGCGGGAGTGGCGCGATATTTATCGGCAGCGGCAGCGAGCGCGGGCTGCGGCTTACCGAGGGCGCCCACGGCGAGTGGGAAAAATGGCAGGTAGGCGATACCTCGCGCCTCGCAAGCCGCAAGCACGGTTTCGGGCGCCTCGACCTCGGCGTGGCTGCGCTTTGCGAGCGGCCCCGTGCCGCCGCCGACGTT
>Ga0307516_10001057_pt1 | contig 38327 bp, 60 predicted proteins | sample 19_EM_MG_FD_203310 | JGI IMG/M metagenome (GOLD analysis project Ga0307516, IMG submission 203310) | Populus trichocarpa ectomycorrhiza microbial communities from riparian zone in the Pacific Northwest, United States - 19_EM | ecosystem: Host-associated > Plants > Roots > Unclassified | place... | reverse complement strand
TGTTGTCGATGGGAAACTACTGGGAACTACGGGATGCTACTGAGTCGGACAGGTAGCTACGAGGGGCTATGAAGTGCTATATATCTTGGGTGCAGTACGTGTAGCCGCAGGCTTTTTCCTGATGTAGGTTCCTCGTAATCTTATTTTTAGGACGTAATTCACGACTGTCTTCCACATTATTTACTGGGCTTTGAAATACCACATTGGATTATGATGTGTTCACAGTGTTTTCGCGTGGAGTATTAGGCCAGTTCCACTGTAAATTGGAATGGTCGACTGTACGCGTCAAGAAACCAGCACGCCGGGTGTCGAGGGCCGTATATTTACCAAAGCGGGAACAAGGTGCTGAACATACTTGCCTTATTTGGACAGCTAAAACCACCTCGATGAGGATCAATCGTGGGTCGTCGTTCTCAGTCCCTGAAAAACAAGATACATATATAACCCCCGGAACAAGTATGGCTGTATAATGCTTGTCGTTCTTTTCTTCCCCCTCCTCCTTTCCGCCGTCGTCGCCTCTCCCTTCAAGCTCCCACATGCACCCCTCGCGTTCCCCACCAGCGACCCAATCCTCTGCCAGCTTTCGATCTTTAGCAAATTCCTCTGCCCCCGCATAGGGTCGTTCAACTTGCGCGTCTCCACGCCCGTCGGTACCGCTTACGGAACACACGACTCCACCGGTGCCGTCAGGAAGTTTACCGTCAAATACGCGACTGCCGCTCGCTGGGCCCCTTCTACCATCTCCTCCGTCTGGTCCACCCCGTAACCATTCTGCTTCTAATCTAGTCCCCCATCTCTGACGCTTTCCTAGTCTCGGCGCTGTTAACGCTACATCCTTGCCCCTAGCCTGTCCTCAACCTGATGTGGATCCTTCTGCATACACAGAAGACTGCCTGTCCATGGTTCTCTACGTCCCCTCCACTTTGTCCTCGAGCAGCAGTGCACCTACCCTCATGTGGTAGGCATTTTATTTCTTAACCCCTTCCAGCTCTCTCAATTTCAATACAGGATTCACGGCGGCTCCTTCATCACCGGGTCCGCCTCTGCACCTGGTCTCGATGGCTCAAACCTTGCGATCGCCACGAATTCCATCGTTGCAGTCGTCCAGCATCGATTGGGAGCCGTAAGATTCCACGCCGGTCTCTCCTCGTTCGTCTGTTTATTCGTCTTCTAGCTAGGCTTCATGTCCCCAGATGGAACCACCAATCTCGCTGTCAAGGACGTTATAAATGCTATAAAGTTCTTGCGGAACATTGTCCCGGCATTTGGCGGCTCACATTGCAAGATAACATTAGCCGGGCAAAGTAGTGGTGCCACCATGATCAGAGCATTGCTTGCCACTCCGTCCGCATCTTCACTGTTCAAATCGGCCATTCTCCAGTCAGATCCCATGGTCCGCTCGTTCAATTTCCTCCTTCGCACCAACAGTTTTAAATCTGTCTTTTTATCTAGAATTATGGGTTTCTCTCGCGCGATACCCAAACATCCCTCCAAAATGCGTTCAATGGCATGATCAATTGCGCCGCCAAGGACGTATCCTGCCGAAATTCCTTGTCCCTGAATAGCATCCTCAACGCACAGAGCACCCTTTTCAACTCAGCCGCCACTCTCGAACCCTCAGCCGGCCCAGCCCAACCTATTCGTCCTGTTCACGACGGTTCCCTTATCACATCGCCCCTCGACTCCACCGCCCCCTTCCCGGCCGTTACCAAACCTTTGCTCCTCTCCACTGTCCTCAACGAAGCTGGCCTCGCAATCTACACCCAATTCTCCGACCCTATCCCCGCTGATTTTTTCTCTCCAATCTGCAACGCCACCTTTGGCGAACTACGCGCCAATACCATCGTCGAGTCCAACTTTTATTTGCCGAGCCCACCTGCAGGTGGGGAAAGCGACACACGGACCCAACTACAGGTCCTCGGCACGGACTATCTCTGGAGATGTCCCAGCTGGACTTTTACAAGGAACTGGGTCGGGCACGGCGGCACCGCCTATGTAGGACAGTATCAAATCGGCGCCTCCTACCCAGGCAATAACGCCGTGCCGTTTTGCACCACCCCGGGAGTAGTTTGTCACCAAGATGACATCGAGATAGTGGTTCGTAATACCCGCTCTTCTTCCCACTACATTTCTTGAAACTTATGCTTGTTCCCCGCAGTTTGGGACGGTTCCCAATGTCCCCCCTGTTCAAGCGGCTTTCATTAGCGAGATGCAGGCGCGATACAAAGCTTTCCTTTATACTGGAAATCCCAACGCTGCAGGACTTGCGAGCTGGACGGCGGCGACGTCCTCGAACGTACACGCACGCAAACTTGGGGGCTCTGGGGAAGTCATTGCTGGTGCTTGCGATCCTAGCTTTTGGGGGAAGGCTGTTCAGTATGATTACCAGTTCTATGGCATCTAGACTTCCACGGTTTGTGCTGGCCCATCTTGCAATTTAAATCGTTATTTTGAATCGTATCCAATCCTGTATTACAACCATTCGTCTCTTGTAGCTCTACTATGTTCCCGGCAGTGCCCAATATTACTGCTTCAATACCGCTTCCTCCTTGTAGCCATATAATCATGCCCTGATAAGATAAGTCGAGTATGGGTACCTTGGTCATCCAATTCGATATACTTTCTTCTAAGCATCGAACTACAGCTTGGATAATGTTCCATCGAACGTATTTGCCTCCATTTCGGTGAAAATATCAAAATTCCTCTGGAGCATGATTTCGGAAGTCATCTGTAAAAATAAAATAAAAAAAGACTGTCAAAAACTCGAATCACTCTCCCGCGCAACGCCATACTCACCCTGTCTTTGCCAAACTTGACCAGGACTCGATGGAGCCTGCCCTTGGGTCCCCCGCGCATTTGGTCACCTTCATACGCAAAAACAGTCCAGCCATCCTCCGGGTGTGCTGGCGGCACCCGCCGCGGGTTCATCACCATGCGACCAAAGCTGCCCTTCGACAATCGTTCCACGCTCTCTCGCTGTTCTGCCGTATTCACCGGGCCCCGCAAGATATCCGCAAGCGTGGAGAGAAGGTACATCTGCGGAGGCATGAACGTGATTTTCCGCTCGCGAAATTCGGCCATGGCGTCCTCGAGATGGAGAAAGTTTGCGGAAAGGACTTCTTGGCCGCCGTCTGCAGGCGAAAACGAGAATCAATGTCAGGTTCTCAAAGACGTCGCGTTCGTGAAACTTGCCTGACTTGGGGATGTGCTCTTGTTTCGAGCCTGAAGAGAACCCGGATGAAGGCGCCGTGGGGAGGAACACTAGGAAAAACTGGGTCTGGAAGCGCCTAAAGACAAATCAGAACTCCCACGACGTCATTGGAGTTCGCTGGAGATTCGCCTCACCTTGCGAGACTTGCGGGCGTGATCCATTGGGTGAATGGCAACAGGGATTCAGTGTCGGGTACCAGAGAATGCGCTGCCAAAAACGTCTTGAAGTTCAATTTCTGCGCGTGAATATCGTGCCGGGCTTCTTCAAGCGTTGAGCTGGCCAAAGATGATGATGCCGGAGGAGAAGCAGATGCAAGGAGAAGGCCTGACTCCTCGAACGTCTCCCGAATCGCGGTGAGAGCCAGCGACTCATCCTGTTCCCTGTCAAAGTTACCCCCCGGGAAAACCTAGGTTTCCCCTTCAATAAGATACCAAGACGATGGATGCTGGACTCGGAACGTACATGAACACCACCAAAATGGCGAGCCTGTGGGTTTCGGTGGACGAGCAGCACCTCGTTCCGTGCGTTTACTATGATGAGGCTGGCAGATGGGCGGGGGATCTGTGGTTCCGACCGCGAGATTGGGGTCATTGGGTGAAAGACAGAGTTTTCCCGGACCAATCTACGACACCAGATGGTAATGGGGCTCCTTGCGAGCATGATCGCGTTTTATGGCGAATGGCCTGAGAAAAGTCGGCAGTTTTGCAGCGGTAGAACTCCCGTTCCGCTTTCAACGGTTGACATGAACGCTGTGCAGGGAGCATCATGAAGGGTATACGGTGATTAGGTCAGCTACATATAAGGAAGTACAGCCCCGAGGCATGGCATCAGCAAAAAGGTCGACCGCTTACATTGCCAGAATCTACCATGTATGGATATATTTGTGTGCAAATGTGCTGTTTTGGGGGGATATATGGTCACGTTTTGACCCATACATGGCAGAGGTCACATAAGTACTCATAACAGGCAATGTAAGTGACCTCCCTTTTTGCTGATGGGACAGTCAACGTCAACGGTTACATTTCTCACAGCATGCTTCCAATCCTTCAACCCAGAATATTAGGGGGATCGGTCATCGGTCCACCTCAGGGGGTGGACACTGGACAGTCAATGGCGATCATCTATGAAAGCACATGTCTTACAACATGCTTCCAATCCTTCATTTCCGGTTAGCCAATGTCATGTAATCAACCGGGAACATCGTCAGAAGCCTCACCTTGTGCGAAAGAGTCCGGAAATCGTTGACGTTTGCGATATGAAGCATGTACAGGGCCAATTTATCGAGTTCTCTATCAGCCATGCCTTCGGGTGTGTGGGCATTCTTGAAGGCCTGGATCTTGAGCCCTTCCTTGGGATTTAATGCAAAATTGCGACCCTAAATGAAGGGAATCTCGTTGGTCCGACGTGACAAATGTGAGGGAAGAAATTCATCTACTAGGTCATCAACATGGATTGTATTGCTTGCATTACTAGAGACGGTGCGGTTGACATTGTGGTCATCCTCATAGTAACAATAGAGGCTTACAATTGGGGGAAAATGTTCCAAATAATTTGAAGTGCTTTGACCGAGTGCGACCATGGCTTTCCGTCTCGTTCGGTAAAAACCGTAAACATCGGACGTTTATCCAATACTGGTGGAGTTGTCAGTAATAGAACAAATGTGCGATGGTATGGGCTTACCAAAAGATATCTACAGGCGGGTTCGTGAGGAAAAGAATGCACGCAACCGATATACACACTTGATAATTACGATTTGCACCAATCATTCCTAGTTCCACTAATTTCGTCTCAAGCCAGATCCAACTGGTTTGCGACCTTCGTCTCGGTGAGAGAGTGTAACAGAAAGGAGTGCGCAGGGTCTCTACCAAATACAGACTCGGTGACGGTCAAAATAGTTATTGAGTCCGGGGAAGCCACAGAGTGGACATACTGTCATAATAGGGGTATATAGCCTCCAAGAATTCATGAAGTCTAGGCCTTGCACATTCAGCGGGCGGAAGACTTCCCGATGTCAGTGGTTTCGTGTCTAAAATAGCTAGGGAAACCAATCAGAGATTCCAGTGTGGTAACAGAGAGGAAAAAGTTCTCGCACTATAATCAATATCAAGCACAAGAAGCTTCTTCCCTGGTCGCAGTGGATAGATAATGTTGACCTCCAATTTTTCTGTGGCCTCTTTGACCTTGCGTTTATTCCGCTGATCGGCTGTGTAGGCCGCAGCCGCTGCAATGTTTTCAGAGAAGTCGACATCAAGATCATTTACGACATCTGGGAGAGATTCGAGTTCTATATAAAGGTAAGTATCAGGAGGACGAACATTCAAGAAGAAATACAAACGAGAAGGGTCCTTGATCTCGTCGCCTTCTGGTGTGCCAACAAGAGTGAACTTCTTGCCCGTCACAAGGTGGAGATCGACACTGACATTTTCATGACGATGAAGGACGATTGAGGTCCTATAGAACTCACATTCGGTCTTGATCAGGAGGTAGCTTTCCCTTCACCAAACCAAGGATTTTCTGCCGTTCTGGAGGTACCCTCGTAAGATAATGCAGAGCGGCTTTGAGATCGAAGACTCTGAAATAAAGGCGGGTCAACGGAGAGCAGGTTCGAGTGGTGAGGAGGATTCCAACCTGTCTGAGTTTGCTATTTGCAAGGTGTACGGCTTTCCTGACCAGGAGAACTGAAGCTGAATCCATTGTTCGACATCTGTTGGAGCCTTTCAGGCATATAAACGACGAGAAAGCCTGTGACATGAATCGAAGGCCATACCTCTTCAGATGCACTGGAATTCTGATCGTCCTCGGGATTCATGGTGGTCAAGGACCAAGGTGTTACGTGATGCTGTATATGTTTTCCAGTTAGGGGCAAGGCCTCGAATTCTTAAGCCCATGTTCATAGCGCACCAAATATCCAGGTTCGCAGTGACTCTAGACCTCATATACGATTCCTTTTCCGCCAGAGATCGATGACAATGAATCAAGTTGACTCTCGGTCTTTCTATTAACGATCCCCAGAACAGTGTAAATTTCTGACATTTACCGACACCGTTCTTCTCCCGTTACGTCACTCTACTGCTACAACTGTCGCTTGCTTTTGCTGCTAAAAACTCCATGCGGAAACAAAGACCTTTTTCAAAGCTCAAGCCTGGCGACACTATTTGCCACGAGATGGAATGTCGACAAGGACGAGGACGCTATACGATTCACAATTCAAGGAGGTCAGCGTAAAAGGGGGCATACAATAAAGATCCTACTAATAGCTGGGATGATCGGCGCAACTAGCTTCTCTGATGGCTCCGGCGAGAGGATCTTGGTAGAGGTATCGTATGACCATTGATTCTTCTCAGCGGCTAAATATGGACAAGGTCACAATCGTAATATTAGATCCTACCGTCGGACGGCGCACCAGTGAGGACTTGCTCAGGGGTCAGCCCGAGATACATCTGGGCGAGTGATAGGGGCAATGATGTGTACGCCTTGGAGAGGAGGGTGAATGTCCTTGAGCGGAATGTGTCTAACTCGACGGTCGTTGAACACGGTCCGGCGCTTTGAAACAAAGAGTCTTACCGATAAAAACGAGGACCAGTTCAGTGACAATTGATGAGAGTTTTTCATCGAAAAATCCTTCTTGGCGGACGAGGTTGAACAAATTCTCCGCTTGACCGTAGATGCGGGCGTGATTTCTTTCTGTCGTCGATGCCAAGAGAGTGATCAGAGATTGCCCGAGAGGGGTAAGTATGAGGTTATCGGGAAGTCGCATGAGCGCATATCGCGCAGGAGGCCTGTTGTCGAAGACATGAGCTTTGCAAGACGCTGCTGGGGGAGCGGGCCCCTACAGATCGTCAACAATGAGGTATGAGAGGACCAGGGGTGCTGCAATCAGAAGACGCGTCGTTCGGCGACTGGTCTCTGCGGTACCCTATTTACACGTCGAGGTCAGGAGAGATCGTCATCTGCCTCGCAGGACGCACGTTGACATCGCTGTTCTCAGCAATTTGAATCAGACGTGCAAAGTCGAATTGAGATGCCAGTTCTGCGATGGTGAGGAAGATGTTTCTGTAGGGATCATGCTCTGTTGAAGGGACGGTCGAAGGAGGAGGTTCAGCGACCGGTTCTGCTCGTGCAGCGTCTTCGAGCTCGGTAATTGTTGTCGGGGGAGGGGTAGGAGGTCCTGCCATGGCGGTGGTTGGTGGTTTGGACGTGTTATTTTATTATAGATCAACCCGAGTCTTCTCATGGACATCGTCGACGACGTCGAGTCCATCCTCTACATCGGACGCGAGGTTTCTGGTGTGTATGAGCGCTTCTCTAGTTTCACCAACACTAATTGAGGCAATCAGTGTTCAAGATTCCTCCTCTCAAGGCCAATGAAGGTCACCGCGCCACCGAGTGGGGGGATCTAGCCAAACCTTTATGGAGTGGCCGTCTTAGGATCATTGAAAAGTCTGACGGCGCGGCATTGCACTTTGAAGATGCTCAGACAGGCGAGTATTCAGGCAGTCGTCGTATCCATCCCCAACAACTGATCCCGGTTCAGGAGAATGTATACTTAAGCTCTGGCATGTCAAGGGATCTACACTGATTTGGGACTTTAGTGTTTGCAAAGGCAGCTTACGACCCCAGCCGGCCCGCAGTCGAGGCTGTTCTCGATTCCTCACGCTATTTCGTTGTCCGAGTCGAAGATGCTGGAAAGAAGGCCTACATTGGCATGGGCTTTGTCGAACGCAGTGATAGTTTTGATTTCAGTGAGTGCGGTATAACGCTGCCAAACGCGCTCAACTCAAGACCGTCTGCATAGATGTCGCGCTTCAGGATTACACAAAGTGCGTCCAGAAATCATGATGTTCTATTGGTGTACGATAACATTCGGGCTAGACGCTGGAAGGCAGGGCTTAATCCTGAAGCATCGGAAGACGAACTATCCCCTCACCTCCCAGCTGGCCCGAAGAAGGACTACAGTCTGAAAGAGGGACAAACTTTCTCCATCGCTATTCCAGGACGTGCCAAAGCGGGGACTGGTATGGGCTCTAGCGTAACTTTACTTGGGGAGTCGAAGGGGGGAGGGATTCCCCTTCTTCCGCCACCCCCGAGCGCACCAAAGAAACGTAGCTGACAGGACCGCATTACCTAATCCATTTCCTATCCTCCTTCATGACGGCACCCGTAAAAATGTAAAGTTTGTGTTCAGAAACAAATCATTTGTTCGCCGTTGTATAACTGCGTGATGCGCAACGTTGACACCCCAGACTCGCCGTGGGTTCCGCTGTCGGAGCTATTCGCGAGCTCTTCGCAAAAATCAAGGCCATTGACGCGAAGCATGGCAAGTTCGATCTAGTTCTCTGCACAGGAGACTTTTTCGGACCCACAGCAAGCAGTGAAGATGAGAACGATGATCTACCACAACTTCTAGGGGGTCAATTGGAAGGTAAGAATATAGCGGCTGTTCCACTTTGCCATCAACGCTCATGAGTCCCAAGTGCCAGTTGATTGTTACATCATGCAAGGAGGATATCCACTGCCTGAAACTGTGGTCGCAAAGGTTGCGAAAACCGGGGGAGAGATTTGTAAAAATGTGTTCCTTTTGAGTGAGTCCCCCATCGGTGTTCAACGGGTCACCTAACGCTTCCCTCTCTAAAGACAAGTCGGGTATCATCAACACGGCAAACGGAGTACGCATTGCATGCCTAGGAGGTATATATGACCCTGAGGTTTACTCCTCGGCCGAGGCTGCTCCCGTAAATCCATTCGTTCCTTGCCTAAACCATAAGCTTACCATCACTCCAGGGCTTCTTGTCTCCATTCTTCAGTGCCCAGACTCTGGACCGTCTCCTGTCCAACACCCTTGCAAAGTCTACAAACCAAAACTACAAGAACCTCGCCGCCATCCAGTCCGCGGCATCCTCGTCACAGCTTGTGGACGTCCTCATAACGAATGTCTGGCCTTCCGCCGTCACACAACTATCCACCGTTCCCCTGCCCAGCCCCGAACTCGAGTCCATCGGCACGCCTGTTTTGGATGATGTCATCCGACGTATCAAGCCGCGATATCACTTCGCAGCGGGTGGTGGGAAGCCGCCGCAATTCTGGGAACGAGAGCCGTACGTTTGGGATGAGGAAGAAGGTCGTGTTGCAAGATTCGTCAGCCTTGGGGCTTTTAAAGGCGAAGTTCCTACAGGGAAGAAACCGCGAGTGAGCCCTAGCCCTCGACCATCCCAGCTTCAATTTATTTACAACGTTGGCGAAGTGGTTCTACGCTTTCTCTCTTACCCCCAACATGGTGTCGACCGCTCGCCCCGTCAACGCTACAAGAAATCCTTTCCTGGAAACGGCACACCGACCACCAAAACGCCCGCATGACAATGCGGGGGGAGAGAATTTCATTTTCGGGAATGTACGACAGCCAGTCAAGCGGAGTAGGGTTGGTATGTAGTGACAAATTGTCACAAAATCCCAGCTAATGCAGTTCCACTCTTTCAAAGGTGAGCCAGGAAAGCCTCCACCCGGTTACAAGTGTAGGAGATGCGATTCCACCGAGGCATGTTCCGCCTGGGTATTATGATGATGCACAAGTTGAGACTTGTTGTCACAGCATTTTATCAATGATTGCCCTGAAAGAGTGCAACCTCCTGAGGGTTATATCTGTAAAATATGCAACACGGCAGGTCTCACTTCTGCCCTCCCATTTTCCGCCTGACCCTCTCCTTAGCCTGGCCATCTCGTCCGAGATTGCCCAACGAGAAACGCAGTTGGCGATACAGGGGGACGGAAACCAAAGCCAGGCTACAATTGCCGCGCATGCGGTAGTGAAGACCATTACCTCGAGGATTGCCTTGTGGCAAATCAGCGACCTCCACAACATGATCGACGAGGTGGGACACGCGGGCCTCCGAAGGAAATAGGACGTGAGCTTTATTCTTCACCCCCGCTGACCAAAACCCATCTGACAACGCGTCAAGCGGACGAATGCTGGTTCTGTCTTTCAAACCCCAACCTCGCGTAGGAATTCATGTTATGTTTCGCCTGAATCGACAAGCCTTGACGCTTTGCTATTAGGAAGCATCTCATCGTCGCCATTGGGGCAGAGTGCTATCTCACCCTTCCCAAGGGCCAGATATTGCCGACGCAATCATCAGCAGACCACGTACTCGTTCCCGGTGGAGGGCATGTGTTGATCGTTCCCATTACACATTATCCCACGTACACCCTGATACCACCCGATCTCGCACCGCCGATAGTAGACGAAACTGAGAGGTAAGTGTCATTTTGTCTGCTTACCAGGAATCTTATTTACTCATTACGTTTTTCGTTTTCTCACTCAAGCTTCAAGTCTGCACTGCGGGCCATGTATGCCAAGCACGGCGCAGCGGGTGTCTTGTTTGAAGTCGGACGCCAGAGTGCCAAAGGCGGGCATGCCCATGTCCAAGCCGTGCCGTTGCCGCTGCATCTCCGAGATAAAGTTGAAGAAGCCTTCATTCGAGAGGGGCAGGTGCTCGGCATTGATTTTGAAGATGATCCAGAGGCGGCGATGACGGCTTGTGCAGGCGGAAGGGGGAGCTACTTCAAAGTGGAGTTGCCTGATGGGCGGAAGATGGTTCACTTGATGAAAGACCAGGTTCCATTCAGCATCCAGTTCGGAAGGTAAGTTTTTGAGTGGGATCTCGGTGGGGTGTATCACTCAATCCTATACATCATCTGCAGACAGGTGTTGGTGAATTTGATGGGTATGCCTGAGCGATTGGATTGGAAAGCGTGTATGCTGCCTGAAGCAGAAGACAGGGCTGACGCTCAAGCTTTTAAAGCAGCCTTTGCTCCTTTTGATCCCAGCGCAGCTGAATAAATTCATCACACCACAGATGTATATATGAGTCCTGCGGGAAGAAGACCATCTACTTAAACTGATACACCCTGTAATCCAAAAGTTGCTCAGTGACCCAAACATTTGAATGGATAATGCGACGTACCAAAGCCGCGAATGGTATGTCTAAATGACCATCGACGCTGGTCTTATAACTACACCAAACGGTTGTCAGCCAACCGCTCCAATGAAAGATGTGTGTTTTTACCTGTGACCCATGTTTGCTACCCCATGGCGTCTGGCCCTCTCGAGCACTCTAGCAATGGCGTCCAGACCTGAGTAGAAAGATGAGTGGATTACGGACAGCCCACGTGCATAGATTTCTCTCACCTTTGTTGAGGTCTGCCAAAGGAGGACCGAAGGAGATGCGAACGAAATGATGACAAGGCGAATTGAACAAGTTTCGGCGATGGGATGGGTTGATGTCGAAGAAGATCCCCGGAATGACGATGGTCTGTTCTTTCAGCAGCTCTTCAAAGAATGTCTGGCGACGGATATTAGTCCAGTGTATGATACAGAAATATTTAACACACCAGTCCATTATTGAGGGGCTCAGGGAGCTTCTCCAAGTTCAACCAGATGTAGAAGGTACTTGTAGGAGGGATGTCAACCTCAAGGTGCATCTTTTTTAAGCGAGCAAGGATGTGGTCGCGTTTGGCCTTGAAATGTTTCTGTAGAGAGACCTGGTGGTTGCTGATGAGAATGGACTTGAAAATGCAATTTAGATTTTCACCTTCTCCAACGCAACCCGGGAAGGTTCTAAGAGCGGTATAGCAGCTAGCTGCATTCTAGTGATGGCGATGGATGAGATTGTGCAGTGACGGTTACCGATGACTTACGGATGATTTGCGCCGCCGTCTAGGAAAGAGCCTGCAGAGGATATTAGGAAATAGTAGGTCGGGCGGGAAGGAGGATGCGCAAGACAGACCTGACTGAGAGAGTGCGGTGATCAAATTCTTGGGACCAATGACCCAGCAGACTCGCCAACCAGGCAGGCGCCAGTTCTACGAAGGAAACGTCGTCGGTTGGCTTGAGCGAAAACAATCAGAACTAAGTACCTTGGTGAGTCCGTCCACGATGATGACAGAGTCCTTGTTGACGTCATCGACGTACTTGGCGGAAGAAATGGACTTTCCGTATTCGTTGTCGTTGTCAGGATATATATACCAAGAGTAGAACTAGAAGGAGGTTAATGGTTTTTCAGCAAAGAAAAGAGGGACGGTCACTTCGTCTAAAATGACGGTGGTGCCTTCCCGGCCGAGCGACACCAGTTCTTTGAGTTCATGACCTCTGAAGGGGTATGAGAATGGGGATCGGTTGGGTGACTACTGTGAGAGATACATGCCTGATGACCTGAACGTTGAGGAACATCGCTTCAGGACGAACTCAAAGGAAGAGTGATCACATAGATCTTACCTGGCCAGTTGGATTGCGTGGGTTAGAAGCCAGAATCACGGCTAATCCCTGAGTTCGGATGTCTTTCTAGATTGCACAGTCAAGGAAGACGAATGATGGATGTACTAGAAATATGAACCTTGGTCTGTTCTATATCGAGGCGATATTTGGACTTGGCAATCTGTTAGCATGGCGTTGTTAAAATAGCGGTGAGAAGTTTTTACTTTGGCATCAAGACTGTGAAGGGCGATGAGCTACGCCACTATTGGTGTTACTTTGACTCACGCGGTAGGAACAGGAACAAGGCGCTTGAAGGCGCTGAGGACTTGATCATATGCCGTGTAGTCGGGGATCTGATAAGACTGCCCGAATAGGACGTTAGATAAAGTCATGGGATCATTGACGTAGAAGCTTACAGTGTAGACATCGCCGATTACAGCGGCGAGGCGAGAGAGACCAGCACGCCCTCCTGGGACGATACAGACGTTTTCGAAAGTGTACTGGCTGTCTTTTCCCTTGCGGTAAGTATCATTATATAAATGTGCGACGGCTTCTCGAAGGGCTGAAAAGGATGTTTAGTACGTGGATGAGAGATATAGGAGGACGTTAAACCTTTGACGCCAGTGGTGGGGGCATACTCTAGAGAGTCTTCAGGGACTGGGATGGCTGTGGGACGAGTGGGGGCGTTAGGGATAGGGCCGACCTCTGGTGCGCCTTGGCCGAGATTTGCCCACTCGTGGGAGTTTGCGTATGAGAAGCCGTTGGCCATGGCCCTGTCGGAACAGTAAATGACGCCGGTGCTTCCGGGGTGCTCGATGCCGGGCACGGTTTCTTCATCCTGTGGATGCCAAGATGAGATGATCGGATGAGGAGTAAAAGTACCGTACAGGGTTCACGGTCTGAGGGAACACGCCTTTAGGCTGGTGACCTGCCGCTTGGCGAAATATCTGGACGCGATGGATGAGATGTGAGAGAGCAGTGATTAGATCGACGAACCTGGTGTGCCTCGGACTCTTTCTCGTGTTTGTGCGGGCGCATGGCATCACGAACTTGGTCGACGATGTCGGTGAACGACTTTACACGCGGAAAGTGCATTCCTGGGTGGAAGAAAGAAGGGAGCTTGTCCTGTTGATCATGATGCGCGTTTCCACTTCCCAATTCGTCCACTGCAGGGATCATGATGCTTCCCAATTCGGGCGTGCTGGGTTTTTCGGCATGCAGGTGGTGCCGGGGCGTGCCACGGCGGCGTTCGCCCCGGCAAGCCAGCCACGCCGCTGTACCGCACGTCGACCACGGTACTGCACGCGGACTCCTACGCCAGACACCGAGCTAATTAGAAATCCGTTGTGAGCATACATGGCTTCACTTTGCAGGAAGGCTCATCCAAGCTTCATCCCACCACCGTCGCGTTCTGTCGGTTCCAACTTCTCGCTGATCGCAAGGAAGCCCCAACTCATAAAATTGTTCTTAAGTGGTGAACGGGCCTGCAAGTCAGTGTTAGAAAAAAGAGGGTTGCGTGGCTCGAGTTGGAGCCAGCGCCCAAAGACACCTAGTTAGAGCATATAAGCGCTGAGAATTATAACACTCGGTAATATCACGCCCATGCTGTATGCGCCGACATGCCTTGACTTGGCCACGCTGATGATTTTACGGGGGACCCAATCGGACGGAACTTGGAAGTGGGGCCGACAAATCTTCTTCTCCTCCCAACATGTCGCCCTCCCGTTTCATCCCTCACCCCAGAACAGCAACCGTAAGCCCACCGCTCTCTCTCCGTCGTCCCCCAGACCAACCTCTTTTCTCCAGATTGTCGGCTGTCCATTCAGGCAGGTCTCTTTTTTCGTCCTTGCTAACCGGCATTGATGGACTTGCATTCAGCGGTGGTCAAGCAAGTCCACCATCTAGTTCTTCATGAGACCCTTCCTCACATACGTAAACAGCCTCGGCCCGGTGTTGACAAGGCCCCAATTCATCTCGTCGAAGCAGGGCTCATTGATCAGATTACCGGATTAGGCTGGATAGTGGACTTTGATGGCCACCACCAGTTCGAAGATTTTCAAGCCAAGGATGATCCTCCCATCGGCATCGTCAAGAACCCGCGCCTCGTATCTCGTGTCACCGAAGCTGTAGCCGATGTCGTTGGCCGCCATGCTAGGGATGGAAAGTTGCCCATCACCATCGGCGGCGATCATTCTTTGGTCGGCGTCTCTTGCTGTCCTCACCCTCTCAAGCTTACCACCCTCACAGGCGATGGGCACTATTTCTGGAACGCTGAGGCATGTATCGTCCATCTCTAAAACTATCTTCCAGTGACGTGGACTCTACAGTGCATATCCTGACGCATGCGTTATCTGGGTCGATGCGCATGCCGATATCAATACCGTAGAGTCGACTCCGTCAGGCAAGTCCTTAGCGTCCCCTCCAACCACGCCTCATGACAAGCTGGGACACAGGACACCTGCATGGCATGCCCGTCTCATTCTTGATGGGTCTCGGCAGCAAGATCCCAGAATTTTCTTGGATAAAACCTTTGCTGACCCCCGACCGGATCGTTTACATCGGCCTGCGTGATGTTGATCCCGGTGAGAAGCGAATCCTCCGCGAACACAATATCAAGGGATTCAGTATGCACGAGGTCGATAAGTACGGAATTGGAAAGGTCGTCCAGATGGCTCTCGACCATGTCAATCCAGGCCGCCATCGCCCCATACATTTGAGTTTTGACGTAGATGCTTTGGACCCCTCCGTTGCACCATCGACTGGCACTCCAGTAAGCATCGTTTTCAAGAATCACCCCATCGCCATCCTCACCATCGGCTACCAGGTCCGTGGAGGACTGACTTTTAGAGAGGGTCATTATATCTGTGAAGAAATTGCTGAAACTGGTTTGCTAGTGGCATTGGACCTCATGGCAAGTCGAATTTCTTCGTCTCCTAATATACTGACATTCCTTTCAGGAGGTAAACCCGTCTCTAGCCGACGCTGTTAGCGTTCAACAAACCGTCGCGGTCGGCTGTTCGCTTGTTAGATCAGCCTTGGGTCAGACTTGTTCCGACCTCATCCGGGAACGTGGTAACTAACCGTCGGATTTATAGGGGAAAGTTTGCTCTAGAGATTCCACCGCGCGATGTATCGGAGACATAATTCAGTGGATGTCTTGTAAGGCGCAGCAAATAGTACATGCAGTTCTAATTGATTTCCATCTCTCGCCAGACGAAGAACACAAATATCCTGGAGGACAACTTAGACTTGGGGCGGGTGAGCGTGGCGTGCTCGTGTGTGCTTAGGAGGCGTTGACATCGTGGTACCCGGTCCTTAAAACATCTATTAGTATTAGTAACATTTTGATTTCAATGTTGTTTCAATGATCACACTTTTTGATGTGTCGTCAGGTCAGAACCGGACAATGCCGAGAAAGTGATTTGCTGGATTAGAGCGTGTGTACAGGAGTCTCCCAGCCATGGCTCCGTCGAGCTCGCCGTCCGCAACAGCGACCTCGGTTCAAGTGGGTTAGTGCTCGTTCCGAGCTTCAATTTAGTCACGCACTCACCCCCACGTGCAGCTCTTCGTATCCGTCCGCCGACAAACCAGGACTCGACGTCCATCCCTGCCCGCTTCCAACGCTCAGTCATCCACGCGACTTCCTCTAACACCGTTGCTGTTGAGGCCTCATCTATCACTGCCTCAGGCTCTGGCTCTCCCGGCGCAACCTCTTCCGCTGCTGCTGCTGCCAGGAAACAACTATTCTCATTTGATCAGGTTCACCCACCTCCAACCAGGCAGTATGACCTCTTCACATCAACCGCCAAACCTCTAGTCTCGCGTTTCGTGGAGGGGTTCAACTGCACCATCCTTGCGTATGGTCAGACTAGCAGTGGCAAGACGTATACCATGACAGGAATTGACCTCGATGCCGACCCGGCGGACCCCAACAACGGCATGGGAATTATACCGAGAGCAGTTTCCACCATTTTCAACAGTGCGAAACAGCTGAAGGACGAACGTGCTGGCGCCTGGAGCTACAGCGTCAAGTCGTCATTTGTGGAGATTTATAACGAAGAACTAATTGACCTTCTAAGCATAGACGACGCAGGCAGTGGTAGACGTGAAGTGCAGATTCGAGAGGACAAGGACGGTCATATTATTTGGGGGGGGCTACGGGAGATAAACGTTAGGAATGTGGCTGAAGTGATGTCGTACGTCTTCCCTTAACGGTCAGATTCCCCTCCCAAGAGCTAAGCGTTCTGTCAAGTCTCCTCCGGAAGGGCACAGCCATTCGCCGAACAAATGAAACAGACATGAATGCGCAATCCTCCCGTTCTCATGCCATCTTTTCCCTGACCCTTACACAGAAGAAATACAAAGGGTCAGGACACCCTCCTCGGTCTCCTTCGCCGCTGCCTCCCAATGGTCGTTCGCCGTCTCGACTGGCTCGTCCGGGATCCATGTACAGCACACCTGTGGCGAATAGAGTAGCATCCCCGACGTTCGCTCGGCCTTCTACACCCAGTTTCGCAGCCGCCATGGGACGTGGTGGGGGTCTCCGCCCCTCAAGCGCTCTGGGTCATGTATCAGAGCGGACCAACGGGGCTGCTGGCGACGAAGAGGGTGAATGGGTTACTATCGTTTCCAAGTTCCACTTTGTTGACCTGGCGGGCTCTGAACGGGTCTGTTTACTCGACTTCTTTTTGATGGCACTGCTAATCATGACCCAATAAATAGCTTAAACGCACAGCAGCTGCTGGTGAGCGTATCAAAGAAGGCATTTCCATTAACAGCGGGCTTCTAGCCCTTGGAAACGTTATATCTGCCCTCGGCGACCCTGCTCGTTCGAAATCAAACACTGCTTCTCACGTCCCCTATCGCGACTCTAAACTCACCCGGCTCTTACAAGACTCGTTGGGCGGTAACTCGCATACTCTTATGATTGCATGTGTCAGCCCTGCCGAATATAATGCGAACGAGACGATCAACACTCTCAAGTACGCCAACCGCGCTAGGAATATCAAGAACCACGCTGTTCTCAACGAAAAGGAGGATGGCTGGGATGATGTTGAATGGCTACAAACGACAGTCAACCGTCTGAGGAAGGATCTCAAGGCGCTTAAAGATGGAGGTGCCCTCGCAGTGCAGGACGGTTCATCTACTTCAGAGGCCCCCGACAACAGTAACAAGAAGGTCCTGTTGGATTTCGCGGAACTGCGAGGCAATTACGAGGACTTGCGTGCCAAATTTGTTGAGCGAACGGAGGAGCTTTCGACGTTGCGAGGGGAGCTGGGAGGCGCGCAGAGGGGAAGTGCTGGTGGAGCCACCGCTGGAACGGCGAGGTATGAGGAGATTGTTGGTCCTGTGATTGAGGAATACGAAAAAACGATTGCGGCGACGGAGGCGGAGCTCAATTTGAACAAGGCGGCCCTGAGGCACACCAATGACATGTATGAAGAGAAGGAGGAGGAACTGGTGCTCATCTCGGAGAGACATGCTGCAACTGAGCTCTACGTGGAGGAGCTTCGGGGGCGAGTTGCCAAACTAACAGAGAGGGAGTCATCTACTGAGGTGCGTCAAATGTTCTTTCAGATGAAGTATACTGACGTGTGCCGGTAGGCGTATATACGAGATCTAGAGGAAAAAATCAAGTCGTACGATGAAACGAGCTTGACGTCCAGTGAATCGATGACAGACCTTAGACGAGAAGTGCTGCGATTCCGAGATGCTGAGTCCCATTCAGGAAAATATATTGCCGACCTCGAAGCGCGCCTTGCACGCTCAGACGAATCTATGGTTGGACTCCAACAGACCGTGGAGAATATGGAGAGGGAGTGCGAACGGCGCCGGGATGAAGTGAAAGTGCTTGAGTCTCGCCTGGAGGCACTCAAGCAAGACGGCGACGGCTGGCGGAACGATCTAGAGGGGAGAGAGAGGCACGTCAAAGAATTAGAGTCGAAACTGGCGGAGTGGGAACAGAAAAAGAGCGATGCGAAGGATGCCAGGATGAGACTGGGCAGCGTCGTTGGCCAGGTGGCAAATGCCAAAAATGGTCTAGCAGTCGATTTGGCAACTCTCTCAGTTCCACCTACCCCTTCTGATGCATCTCGATCTGTCAGTCCCGTCACCGCCGATCCACCCGTCGATCACACGTCTCCTCCTGTCGACTCTGCTCTCCAAAGCCAGTTCTTGGCGCTCCAAGAAACCCACACCGCCACCTTGGCCGACTTGTCTACCGTCAGCGCCAAGTACCGCGATGCGCTTCGCGAGATATCTGATCTTGCTGCCCAAATTCAAGAGGCAAAGCTTAGCCACCCCAATGTCATTGATTCCGGCTTCATCGAATCACCTGCCGTAGAAAAACCGATAGAAATGCTATCTCCCAGGCGAAGAATGACACTTGGGAGAAGCAGGGAATCTAGTGATGACACTCATACACGCCGCCTTTTCCGACAGGCGGCCTCGGCGGAATCATTACGCGCGAGGTATATAATGTCACATATTCTTGTGCTCTACTGACGGCTTATTCGACTTAGATCGCTTTCCCACTCTCAATCGCTTTCACAAGAGCTCTCCTCGGCGAATTTGCGCAAAGCCTCTATCTCGAGTCACGGAAGCTCTCATTCTCCCTCTAGTTCACATTCTGGCCTACCTCCACAAAGTTACCTGACCGGTTCCAGACCAAGTCTCTCTATCTCACTTTCCAGTCCACAGCTTTCTCCAAACGAGCGATCTGTGCAGAGCCTTGAGAAGGAGATTATGCGGCTGCAAGAGGTACTCAAGGATCGCGAAGCAGAAATTACCATTCTAGAGACTTCTCTCAACGAAACTCAAGGCAACGCGCCTGTCATCCCAACCCCGATGTCACCAGTTTTGGAAGATGGGGACCCATTTGCGAATGACAAGGTTGAAATCCCTGATGTCAGGTTGACGACGTCTCGGTTCGATCACATACGCAAGGCGATGGAAAATGGTCATATCAACAGCGAGACGGGCTCCGAGGTGGCTAGCTCCGATGCGGTTGAGCCGCTCGAGAGATTGAATGAGCTCATGCTGTGAGTCGTGGTTTGAATTCCTATGAATCAACCACCGTCTGAACATTCCCTTCAAGGTCAATGGCCCAAAAGGAATCCCACCACCGCGAGATAGTGGAAGGTCTTAATACCCAACTAGGTCAAGTCCAACGACAGCTAGATGACCTGACCACGTTGTCCCGAGACCAGGTAAGACAGGGACCATCCGGCGATGCAGCAGAGCTTATCTCGGTTCTAGGCTCTAAATATGTCAAACGAAATGGACGGCCTTCGACGGAAGCATGACGACGACCTCGTTTTATTGGATGAGGTCAAAAGCCGGGAGTTGGAACTTCAAGAGTCACTCGAAGCTGCTCAAACTGCACATGCCAAGGAAGTGGAAGAGTTAATGAGTGCACACCAGAAAGCCATGGAGGCCAAGGCTCTTGAGGTTGCCGAGCTGATAAGCCGTCTCAAGCTGGAGCACCATTCTACCCTCTCCAACACTCGCGACCAGCTTTCAGCGGCAGCTGCTGCTCTTGAAAGGTCGCACCGCGATCACGAAGAGGTGTTTGGAGCTCTCAAAGCCGAGCATGAGGAGGAACTTTGCCGGCGTGTCAAGGTAGCGAATGATGTCCTTGACGAAACTCGCGAGGAGCATTCCAAGGCCCTGGCCAAAGTCCAGAGCGAGCATACCGAGATCTTAAAACAAAAGGATGCAGGGGCGAACGCTGTGCTTCAACGTACCGAAGAAGAGTACTACAATGCTCTGACCAAAATTCGGGGAGACCATGCCGAGACCCTGAAGCAGCACACGTCGGAGCTCAATGCCACTCTCGAGAGATTACGCGAAGAGCATGCTAGCGAGATTCGAATGGCCGACATTGCGAGGGAGGGTTCTCTCTCGGAATCACAGTCAGCGCAGGCAGCAGCTGTCCAGGAACTTCAGGGAGCTCATGCCGCCGCCATTTCCAGGAAGGAAAAATCTTTTACAGAGGCGATAGAAATCCTGAAATCAGACCAAGCTCGTACTCTCAAGATGAAGGATGATGATCATACTCTAGAGATGGACCGACTTAGATTGGAATACGAGAGCACAGTGGCCAGGTTGAAGGAGGAATCGAGAATGGAAGTCGATCATTTGTTGTCAGAGCTCAAGGACGCCAAAGACGAAATTGTTAGCAAATCCTGCAAAGCTCAAAAGGATCTTGAAGCTGCCGTCCAGGTCGTCAAAGAGCAACAAGCGTTAGTTCTTCAAGAGTACGCACGGGGAAATGAGGATCAAATCTCCCAGTTGACAGCGCGCCATGAGACGGCACTTCAAGAAGCTATCGCACGTTCAGAGGAGCGCATAGCGGCGACTCTGCAGGCACATGTGGAGGAAACGTCGAAATTGAAGGCTCAACATCAACAAGAGGTTGAGGAGGCTCATGCTGCCCTCGTTGCCTTCAAGGACGAACATCGTCTGAACTTGGAAGCGGCCCGCAACGAACAAGATCTTTTTGCGAAAGAAAAACGGAGTTTTGCGGTGACTCTGACTGCTCTTCAAGACGAGCATCAGCAGAATCTCGCCTCGGTCCAGGATCGACATGACCAGGTACTCAAGGAGAAGGATCGCTTGGCAACGGATTTAAGAGCCTCTCAAGAGGATGACCGTCGAAATCTCACTGCCATCGAAGTACAGAATAAGGTTCTTGTCGAGGAGAAGAGCCAGCTGCTCACGAAACTCCATAGTTTGGTCAAACAGCATGCATTAGATCTTCAGGAACTTCGTGGAGAGCACGATGACATTCGGCAGGAGCTCCTTTCCCACAAAGCTGCCGCAGACGAATCGGCTCTTATCCATGAACAAACCAAACACGAATATGAGGCGGCGCTGGCCAAGAAAAACGATGCCTTGACAGACATGGGTAAACAATTGGCAGATGCCCTTGGAGAGCGGGATGAATCAGAAGCCGAAGTTGCGCGACTCCGTGGAGAGCTCGACTCAACTCGTTGCGAGCAATCGAAGCTCATTCAAGAAGCCTCCAAGCATCAATCATTGGTCGACGAGTTAGATCGACATCGATCCATCCTTGCACAATTGCAGGAGACATTGCAAAAAGTGAAAGACGAGAAAGATGCTATCCACGTCGAGAAGGTTCGCGCAGATTCTTTGATTCGCGATCTGCAAGCCCAGGTTGCCCGTGGGTCGACTCCTCCCAACGTTCGGTCGTTGCCCGAACGTAATCTGCCATATTCCAGAGGGCCTCTTTCGCCGACCAAACTGCCGCCTCCCACTCCACCGCCTTCAGTCCCACCTCCACCTGCTCCCATAGCAGTCCGAGGTCCAAGCACTTCCAATGGTGACGCGGCCGTCAGTGTTTCGTCACACGGCTCCTCGACTACGGCCAACTCTTCGAATTCTTCTCGTGAGTCACGGCCGGATTCGCCGTCAACGTCTACTGGGCATTTTGCGCCTTCGCTTGTTGATCCCAGAATTGGCATGAAACTCGAACAACAAGCCAAGCAATTGGATGAACAAGAAGTGATGATCAAGACGCTCAACAAGCAACTAACGCATTGTGAAACCGATCTCCAGACACATATGGACCTCGTCAGCACTCTTGAGGCTTCTGTGAGCGATTCGGATAAAAATCGCAAGTAATTTTTTATCACGCCCCCTCATGATGGCTGATATCATTCATACCAGTTCGCAAAGCGCGCATGCATGCGACCGAGCTTGCACGTGAGCGTGATTTCTTGAGCACTAAAGTACAGGCTTTGCAAAATGAACTCGGCGAGGCCCAACGAGAAGTCGTGAGCGTGCGAAGGTCGATTGTGGAAGAAAAACAGTCCCTCGAACAGAGGCTTGACGATGAAAGAAAGGCCAAGGAACGGGTGCGACAGCAGCTTGACTCGCGGATGGAAGAGCTCCAAAAACGCAAGTCAAAGTTTGCGTGCCTATGACCTCTGATCGTTTTTCTTGCTTTTATGCTTCTTGTTCGCATATCTTCGTTTTCGCTTTGCTGGTCAGTCAATCCTTGAAGGTCCGTTCCTATTCCTCCTGTTATAATTATTGCGACTCTCGGGTCTGTCCACTCATTCATTCATCTGACTCGTTTATTGTCTATTCATTCATCTGGATATTGTTACAATAGATACCCAATATCCATGTTATGTATCTTCGACACGGCTTTTTACGTTTGAACATCATTAATATATGCTGCATTGATCAATTGGAATTTTGGATGGAATCCAATGACCATTGAAACGTTGAAATGTTGGAGCTTTGTGACTCAATCATACGCAATAAGTAGTAAGTATCCTGGGTGCGGTGGTTCCAGTCCTGCCTAATTCGTCGCATCATAAACGGTAACTTCTATGCTCACCATGACTTCCACCACCGAATCACGGCCGAAGGCCTTGGTATCCTTCTCGATGCAAAACAAGGTTGGTAGGGGATGCCGTTACCGCAAGGCTCATACGATCTGACGATGGAAAAAGGTCTGTTTAGTGACCGGAGCTGCAAGAGGACTTGGATTTGAATTCTGTAGGGCCTTCATAGATTCGTAAGTGGTACATTCGACGCATCTGATCTAGGAAGGCCTATCAATTCACAGTGGATGCACCTCTCTGGTGGTCCTCGATCTGATCGAAGATCAAGCCAAGGCAGCAGTAAATGACCTCGTCGCGTATGCCTTGGGTACCTCGAATGGTTCGCCACATTGTTAGTTAGGATTCTTCCAAGTTCTTGCAATTGCATCTTGCTCACGTCCTCTCAAGCCAGCGGTGATGGCAGGTTCAAATTTGTTGGTATCGGATGCGATGTCTCCTGTGAGCCTGACGTACAAAATGCGTTCGCGCAAGTTTTGGAAACGTTCGGAAGACTGGATACGGTTGTCGCCTCCGCTGGTGGGTGCATATCACATTATCGTTCAAGCATTGCTCATGGGACGGGTCATTTGTAAGGCATCGTGGAGAATTATTCCGCCCTCGAGTGAGCGACCCTCTCGGATTTCCCGAAAGAATTTACCTTGCCAGTTCAGTTACCCAACTGACCGTATGGAACGGCTGTACGACATCAACGTGCACGGATCCTTCTTCACAGCGCGTGAAGCAGCTCGCCATATGATACCTCTGGGAGGGGGCTCTATCATCCTGGTTGCAAGCATGAGTGCGAATGTGGGTGCCGTACGAAGTCATACTGCCATTCCTACACCTTACTGAAGGTACTAGATTGTCAATATACCCCAGGTTCGTTCCTGTTTTATTGAACACAAGTTACGGTTTGACACTGCAGTTCGTCAGCAACAAACTCCGTATAATGCGTCAAAAGCAGGTAGATGCGGACGTTGACCTTGTTCCTTCATCAACATTGACACCTTCGGGCAGCCGTGAAGCATATGGCTGCGAGTCTTGCCGTGGAGTGGGCTAAGACAGGCGTGCGAGTCAATGCTCTCAGGTAGGGGCGATTGCACCCGTGAGGATCCTCGATCTGTTCAACTCTCCAGCCCTGGTTACATGATGACCAAACTTACGAGAACGATCTTGGAGAAAGATTTGGAGCTCAAGGTGAGCTGAACTCACGCACAGCATACGTCATCATGATAGCTCATGGAGCCGATGATGTATTGCTAGAAGACCTGGGAAAGCTTGACGCCGATGGGCAGGGTAAGTTCTCGTTTTTCCCTGCGTTCGTTCTCATTCCCCTACGTTTGTAGATGGGTGAGCCGGAAGACTTGGCGGTGAGTTGATCTCTGGCTGTTTTCACGTTCTGAGCAGCTGATATCTGTTTTGCAGGGGCCTATAGTTTTTTTGGCTAGCGATGCTTCGAAATTCATGACAGGTGCCGAACTTCGGATAGATGGGGGATACTGTGCTATCTGAGGACCAGTATTAAATAGCTCTGACTGAGACTAAGTAATTTATGGACCTACTTTTGTGCATTACAAGCGTACACACGCACGGATACTCGTTAAACAAATACCAATCCCATATCATTGTCCCACCAGCGGCACATGCTCCGCGCTTTCGAACTGCAGTCTGCTCATCGCCAGCGAAACATCAAGAACATTCCTATCCTATGTCGCACGCGAATCAAGCAGGATCCGCTGCGCAGAAGACCTTTGGTTTCCTAAAGCGCAAGAGATGGGCAGAGCTCCTGGTCACGGAACTTGCGGACGGAACCAATTTCGTCTCATTCACGTCTGGCACTGTGCTCTATTGTGGGCCAGTACTCACAAAGCTCACTGGCTGGAGAGATACTGACCTACTGGATCACGACATACTCAAGGTCGTAACCCGTGCGATGCTTTAACTGTCCTGCCGCATACATCTGAATCTACTTCAGCTAATGACCATGCCATGTTTCGCGCCTGTTTGGAGGAATCGCTGCATAAGAATTTTGAATTTCTGGCGTATATCCGCTTCATACGCAACGAAAGTCTGGCATCCAACGATCCGAATCACAAGGACGTCCTTTTCGGGGTCAAAGGGCATCCATGCCACGTACGGGGTCCGGACATGGAGGCCAAGGTGTTCTTTGCAACAGTAAACCCTATCCAAGCCAGGATACAAAAATGTGTGTTTCAATATGCTGCGACGGTGCCCTTATCTAACGCATCTGGTTTCCGGACTGGACACCTTTCTGGAGCTCAAGATAGAGAACGAACAGCTGCAATGGAGATTCTTTGAACTCCAAAACTATCTGCCTCTCCATCCTTCATCATCTCCACTTGTACCTCCGCCGAACCAGGTATACACGACTTCTTCTATCGCTGGAATCCCCCTTCGAAGGAGCACCTCGCTTTATGGCCCCACGTGTTGGACTGTATTCGACAATCCGTCCACCAGTATTGACAATACCCTCTTCCTTGATGAAGCCATCCACCCGTCTCCTCCTAGCGGTGATGATGGCACTGAGGACGACTCCAATAAGAAAAAGGTGAACATGTTCTACACCGCGTTGCACGTCTACCCCTCTGATGGCCACCAAAGCTCAAGAAGTCACACCATGCAGAGCAATATGTTTGCACCAAATGTGGTAGAACAGAATCTCCCGAGCGGCGAAAGGTGTGCCATGATTATCACGTCGTCGAGCTTTATGTACTTTCACTTAGGGTCCGCGTGGCTCTAAAACTCTCTGCAATGCTTGTGGACTCTGGGCTATACAAGTGTGGAAGACTGATGATACTCAGGGCGATCTCATACTTTCAAGATGAAAGATGGTGATCATACCCTAGAGATGGACCGACTTAGATTGGAATACGAGAGCACAGTGGCCAGGTTGGAGGAGGAATCGAGAATGGAAGTCGATCATTTTGCTGTCAGAGCTCAATGATGCCAAAGACGAGATTGTCAGCAAATCCTGCAACACTCAAAAGGATCTTGAAGCTGCCGTCCAGACCGTCAAAGAGCAACGAGTATTCCAGTACGCACGGGGAAATGAAGATCAAATCTCCCAGTTGACAGTGCCACGAGAGGGCACTTCAAGAAGCTACCACACGTTCAGAGGAGCGCATAGCGACGACTCTGCAGGCGTACGTGGAGGAAACGTCGAAATCGAAGGCTCAACATTAACAAGAGGTCGATGAGGCCCATGCTGCCCTCGTTGCCTTCAAGGAAGAACACCATTTGAACTCGGAAGCAGCCCGCAACGAACAAGATCTTTTTGGGAAAGAAAAGGAGAGTTTTGCGCAGACTCTGGCCGCTCTTCAAGACGAGTATCAGCAGAATCTCGCCTCGGTCCAGGATCGGCATGACCAGGTACTCAAGGAGAAGGATCGCTGTGCAACGGATTTAAGAGCCTCTCAAGAGGATGACCGTCGAAATCTCACTGCCATCGAAGTACAGAATAAGGTTCTTGTCGAGGAGAAGAGCCAGCTGCTCACGAAACTCCATAGTCTGGCAGCATGCATTTGATCTTCAGGAACTTCGTGAAGAACACGATGACATTAGGCAGGAGCTCCTTTCCCATAAAGCTGCCGCAGACGAATCGGCTCTTATCCATGAACCAAACACGAACATGAGGCGGTGCTGGCCAAGAAAAACGATGCCTTGACAGACACGAAGCCCTTGGAAAGCAGGGTGAATCAGAAGCCGAAGCTGCCCGACTCCGTTGGAGAGCTCGACTCGACTCATGGCGAGTAATCAATGCTCATTCAAGAAGCCTCCAAGCGTCAATCATTGGTCAACGAGCTAGATCGACATCGATCCATCCTCGCACAATTACAGGAGACGTTGCAGAGAGTGAAGGCTGAAAACCGACCTCCAGCCACATATGGACCTCGTCAGCACTTTTGAGGCTTCTGTGAGTGATTCGGAGAAAAACCGCAAGTATTCTTTATGTCGAAACTTGCCTGCCTATGATCTCTGATCGTTTTTCTTGTTATGCTTCTTGTTCGCACATCTTCGTTTCGCTTTGCTGGTCAGTCGACCCCTGAAGGTCCCTTCCTATCCCTCCTGTTATAATTACTGCGACCCCTGGGTCCACTCATTCGTTCATCTGACTCGTTTATTGTCTACCCACTCGTCTGGATATTATTGTTACAATAAATACCCAATATTCATATCCCACGTTATGTATCTTTGACATGGCTTGTTATGTTGAACAGATAAATACCTCATTGATATATACTGCATTGATCAATTGGAATTTGGATGGAATACCATGAAACGTTGGAGCTTTACTCCTTTCATGATGACCATGCAATAAGTATCCTGGGTGCAGTGGTGCTGCCACAGTGGAGTGCACTGAGGGTAAAAGCTCTATGTCAGAGCATGATATTGGTTCCTGATTCGTCGCATTATACATGTTATTTAATGGCAGCTTCAGTACTCACTGACTTCCACCGCGCCAGGACCGAAGACCCTGCCATCCTTATCCAGGCAAGACAAGGTTCGTAGCGATGCCGTTATCCAGAAGGCTCATATGATCTGACAATGGGAAATGGTCTGTTTAGTGACAAGAGTTGCAAGGGGGTTTGGATTTGAATTCTGCCGGGCCTTCATCGATTCGTAGGTGATCCATTGTTTTACATTCGATGCATCTTACCTAGGAAGGCCTACTAATCCACAATGGATGCACCTCTCTGGTGGTCGTTGGTCATCGATCTGATCGAAGATGAAGCCAAGCAGCAGCAAATGCCTTCAACGCGTACGCCTTGGGTACCTCGAATGGTTCGCCACGTTGTTAGTTGGGATTCTTCAAGTTCTTGAAATTGCATCTTGCTCACGTCCTCTCAAGCCAACGGTGATGGCAACTTCAAAGTTGTTGCCATCGGATGCGATGTCTCATCCGAGCTTGATGTGCAACATACGTTCGCGCGAATTTTGGAGACGTTTGGAAGACTCGCTGCGGTTGTCGCCTCCGCCGGTGGGTGCATATCACATCCCCGTTCTTCGTGGGATGCAGGCGTCGTGGACAATTATTACGCTTTGGAGTGAGCAACTCTTTCGGATTTCCCGATAGCGCTTACCCCACCGAGTCCAGTTACCCAACCGATCGTATGAAACGGCTGTAGGCAATCAACGTTCACGGATCCTTCTTCACAGCGCGTGAAGCAGCTCGCCATAGGATACCTCTGAGAGGGGGCTCTATTATCCTGGTTGCAAGCATGAGTGCGAATGTGGGTGTCGTACGAAATCGTGCTGCCATTCCTGCACCTCACTGAAGGCGCTAGATTGTCAATATCCCAGGTCCGTCCTGTTTAATCCAATACAAGTTGTGACCTGACACTGCAGTTCGTCAGCAACAAACTCCGTATAATGCGTCAAAAGCAGATAGATGCGCACGTTGACCCTATTCCTTCATCAACATTGACACCTTCGGGCAGCCGTGAAGCATATGGCTGCGAGTCTCGTTGTGGAATGGGCTAAGACAAGTGTGCGAGTCAATGCGATTGCACCTGTGAGGATCCTTGATCTGTTCAACTCTCCAGTCCCGGTTACATGATGAAACCAAACTTACGAGAACGATCTTGGAGAAAGATTTGGAGCTCAACATCAGTTGGAGTGCGGTAATCCAAGCCCGAAGGCCAAGCTCCTCGATGATGTATTGTTGGAAGACCTGAGCCGATGGGCAGCTCCAGTTCTCCTTTCCCCCTCCGTTCCTTCTCGTTCCCTGCGGTTGTAAATGGGTGAGCCAGAAGGCTTCGCGGTGGGTGGACCTCTGGCTGCGTTCATGTGCTAAGCAGCCGTATCTGTTTTGCAGGGGCCGATAGTTTTTTTGCTAGCGATGCTTCGAGATTCATGACAGGTGCCGAACTCCGAATAGAGGGGGGATACTGTGCTGTTTGAGGACCAGCATTGAATAGCTGTGGCTGGGACTAAGTAATTTATGGACTTACTGTTTTGATTTACAAGCGTACACTCGCACGGATCCGGAGCTGACTCTTTAAGTACCGTCATTGGCCTCCCAGCGGCACATCCTACACCCTCTCGAACTGCAGACAGTCAGCAATAACTACATTTACCACTCTGACCACGACGGCATACCAAGGGCTTTAGAAATCCACCCATCGCCGCCGAAGGTCATATCCTATCCTATGTCGCAAACGAATCAAGCAGGATCCGCTGCGCAGAAGACCTTTGATTTCCTAAAGCGCAAAAGATGGGCGGAACTTCTGGTCACGGAACTTGCGGACGCAGTCAATTTCGTCTTATCCACTTCTGGGACTGTGCTCTATTGTGGGCCAGCATTCACAGAGCTCACTGGCTGGAGAGACACCGATCTACTGGATCGCGACATACTCGAGGTCGTAACCCGTGCGATGTTTTAACTGTCACGCCACATACATCTGAATCTACTTCAGCTGATGACCATGCCATGTTTCGCGCCTGTTTGGAGGAATCGTTGCATAAGAATTTTGAATTTCTGGCGTATATCCGCTTCATACGCAACGAAAGTCTGGCATCCAACGATCCGAATCACAAGGACATTCTGTTTGAGGTCAAAGGGCATCCAAGCCACGTACGGGATTTGGACATGGAGACCAAAGTATTCTTTGCCACAGCGAAACCCTATCCAAGCCGGAATACAGAAATGTATGTTTAACAATGCTGTAACGGTGCTCTTCTAGCCTATCTGGTTTCCAGGCTGGACACCTTTCTGGAGCTCAAGATAGAGAACGAACAGCTGCAACGGAGATTCTTTGAACTCCAAAACTATCTGCCCCTACATTATCCCTCATCATCTCCCCTTGTACCTCCGCCGAACCAGGTGTACACGACTTCTTCTATTGCTGGCCTCCCCCCTCAAAGGAGCACCGCGCTTTCAAACGTATATGGCCCCACGTGTTGGACTGTATTCGACAATCCGTCCACCAGTATTGACAATACCCTCTTCACCGATGAACCAATCCACCCGTCTCCTCCTAGCGGTGATGATGGCACCGAGGACGGCTCCAAGAAGAAAAAGGTGCGTATGTTCTATAACATGTTGCATGTTCACTCCTCTGATGACCATCAAAGCTCAAGAAGTCACAACTTGCAGAGCAATACGTTTGCACCAAATGTGGTAGAACAGAATCTCCCGAGTGGCGCAAGGTGTGCCATGACTACCACGGCGTCGAACTTTATGTACTTTCACATAGGGTCCGCGTGGCCCTAAAACTCTCTGCAATGCTTGCGGACTCCGTTGGGCTAAACAAATGCGGAAGCCTGATAACACTCAAGGCGACTCTCTCGAGGAAAATAACTGACTGCGAAGCGGGATCCAGAGAGAACTCGTGTTGCATATATCTCCATCTACTGCATTACAATCTCTGGGACTTTGGGACTCTGGTTGATACTCTGTTTTTGTACGTTATCGAAGGTGATGATAGCAGGAATGATAAGGCCTGCAATAACTTGAAGATTCGAGTCAGAGTATTCATGCATGGTCCATGTCAGGGCTAGGCTTGGAGAAGTACCGGAACGCAAGTAGCTTTGCAATCCCTCTTCATGTCTCTGAAAAAACTAATGATGACGCTTGGTAGTGTGTTAAACCTCCCAGTGATATTATAATAATGGGAACTTCTAGTAAGATTCTGGTGATCGCCAAATTCCCACCTGACAGAGTCCTACGTCGGTTTCTTTTAGACACTGCTCTGCAACAGAAGAAGAGCCCCGGACGTACAACACAACCCTGCTCCTCCTCAGCTATAAGGACTTCACGGCCATGCTCTGGATTTGATCGGGTGTGTGCGAAAGCCGACAGACCATTTCAGTTTGCTGACGGTGTCATACGGAATGATCTTTCCCAGATGCGGCAGCTGCAAAAAGGTGATATCAGCCGAGGTCTTGAAATTTCAGTGAACTTGCATGCCCTGTCTCCATCGTGTAGCCACCGATTGCGCAAACAGACGACACCCTGGTGCAAGCACCTGGCTTTTTAATTATAGATCATTGCATTTTGACGAAACGTACTGGAGTCTGGAGACTACTGGAGAAGGTAGGTAGAGTCGCTTGGCAGCCATCTTCTCCCCAAGAGCTTCCAGTCAAAAGCTACAACGGGAACACCGAACGTGACGAGAGGCAAGGTCACCACCGAGAGAATGTCCTTGGAGGATATTAGGCGCACGCAGAACGTACGAAATAGGATAGGTACCAGTTATCCAGATGTTGGTGTTTGGATACATGTAAGAGACCTTGTTGTATATGTTCTGAAATGTGCAGGTCAATAAGGCAGGAACACAGTGCGCGATCGGCCTCTTACAGTTCCGATGGGGTATCCTCCACAATCTTTCGAGGCAGGTCTGATCGCGTATCCTCTTGAGTGGCAGCCGCATACGGTTGACCAGGTAGGCCCCACACGGGCACAGCAACACGAGAACAGAATGTTATCGTTCAGCTTGTCTTTGGCCAGACCGCCTCCCCCGACGAGCCATCCGGCCGATGTCCTTTCACGGATATGACAATGGTGGAGTTATCCTCGGTGGCAAAGACGTGACCACGAAAGCCGTCAGTCCAACCACTCTCGTGAATGAAAGGGGTATGTGAGGCTGTTTCGGAATAGAAGCCACTGAGGTAAACAAAAATCCGCATTCCAGCTGGAATCTACCTCGTACCAGTCCTCGTCACCTGGTTTGGCGCATGAGTTGCTTGACATCTTTGCCAATTGGAGCAGTGTCCTGCGCTTATGGACGTCAGGCCGAGTTCCACATCCAGGGCGGAGACCACATGTACCGACTTCGTGCGCTCATGAAGGCCGTATATGCGACTCTGGAGAGTATGATTTGATATCCCTTGTGGGTATCTCGTGGGTGTCCGACACAAAGGGGGGTGGCACGTCTGCAAAGATGATACGGGAGCCCTTACATGCTCGTGCCGCAACTGAAACCAGCTGGTAGTTCATCGACCTATTTGAACGAGATTTAAGGTAATCATCACCCCACTTGCCACGTTATTTACCCTTCGACATTCCATTTCCCGCATATCAAGGGATTCAGAAGTCTACCCATCGCTGGCGAGACATCAAGGTCATTCCTTTCCCATGTCGCACGCGAATCAAGCAGGATCCAATCCACAGAAGACCTTTGATTTCCTAAAGCGCAAGAGATGGGCAGAACTTCTGGTCACTGAACTTGCGGACGCAGTCAATTTCGTCTTATCCACGTCTGGCACTGTGCTCTACTGTGGACCAGCATTCACAGAGCTCACTGGCTGGAGGGATACTGACCTACTGGATCGCGACATACTCGAGGTCGTAATCCGTGCGATGTTTCAACTGTCACGCCACATACATCTGAATTTACTTCAGCTGATGACCATGCCATGTTTCGCGCCTGTTTGGAGGAATCGCTGCATAAGAATTCCGAACTTCTGGCGTATATCCGCTTCAGACCCAACGAAAGTCCGGGATCCAAAGATCCGAATCACAAGGACGTCCTTTTCGAGGTCAAAGGGCATCCATGCCACGTACGGGATTCGGACATGGATGCCAAAGTATTCTTTGCAACAGCAAAACCCTATCCAAGCCGGGGTACAGAATTGTGTGTCTCAATGCTGTAGCGGTGCCCTTCTCGCTCATCTGGTTTCCAGGCTGGACACCTTTCTGGAGCTCAAGATAGAAAACGAACAGCTGCAACGGAAGTACTTTGAACTTCAAAACTGTCTGCCTCTACATCCTTCATCATCTCCGCTTGTACCTCCGCCGAACCGGGTATACACGACTTCTTCTATTGCTGGCATCCCCCCTCAAAGGAGCACCGCGCTTTCAAACGTATATGGCCCCACGTGTTGGACTGTATTCGACAATCCGTCCAACAATATTGACAATACCCTCTTCACCGATGAACCAATCCACCCGTCTCCTCCTAGCGGTGATGATGGCACCGAGGACGGCTCCAAAAAGAAAAAGGTGCGTATGTTCTATAACATGTTGCATGTTTACTCCTTTGATGACCATCAAAGCTCAAGAAGTCACACCTTGCAGAGCAATACGTTTGCACCAAATGTGGCAGAACAGAATCTCCCGAGTGGCGCAAGGTGTGCCATGACTACCACGGCGTCGAACTTTATGTACTTTCACATAGGGTCCGCGTGGGCCCAAAACTCTCTGCAATGCTTGCGGACTCCGTTGGGCTAAACAAGTGCGGAAGACTGATGATACTCAGGGTGACTCTTCTCTCGGGGAAAACAACTGACTGCAAAAAAGCGGGATCCAGAGAGAACTTGCGTTGCATTTATCTCCATCTACTGCGTTACAATCTCTGGGACTTTGGGACTCTGGTTGATACTCTGCTTTTGTACACTATCGGAGGTGATGATCTGAGGAATGCTAAGACCTTAAAGATTCAGAATATTCATGTATGATTCACAAGTAATTTATCTGCAGGCTAGGCTTGGGGGGATAGCGGAACGCCTAGTAGCTTTCCGGGCCTTCTTTATGTCTCTGAATAAAAAATTAACGATGCCTCTGTTGGTTGAAGATTCAGAGTATTCATGCGTGATTCATGTTGGAAAAATAGCGGTGCCTCGTAGTTTTCATGGCCACTTCATGTGTCTGAAAGATTCTGGTAATCGCCAAATTCCCAGCTAAAACAGTCCTATATGTCAATTTCTTTTTCAGACACTGGTTTGCCAGAGAAGAAGAATCCAAGACGTACGACGCAATCCTGCTCCTCCTCAGCTACAGGAACTTCGCGGCCATGCTCTGGATCCCAATCTTCCTTCAACACCTCGTCTATGACCGGCTTTATTGGGTGTGTGCGAACGCTGACGGACCATTTCAGTTTGTTGACGGTGTCGTAACGAATGACCTTTCCCAGATGGCAGCTGCAAAAAGGTGATATCAGCCAAGGTGCTTGAAATTTCAATGGAACTTGCGTGCCTTGTCTCTAATGCGTAGCCACCGATTGCGCAAACAGAGGACACCCCAGTGCAAGCACCTTGCGGGATTGGCTATTGATACTTTGAGCGTCCGATAAGAATGAGAATCAGCATCCTTACGTCGGCATTGTGAAAGACGTGCGTGATGTGTTGTGTGGATGGCTAGGGGCTTTTCAATTATGGATCATTGGATTTTGTAAACCAAAACGTACTGGAGAAGGTAGGTGGAGTCGCTTGGCGGCCATTTTCTCTCCGGGAGCTTCAAAAGCCACAACGGGAGCACCAAACGTGACGCCGATGAGAGAGGCGAGGCCACCGCCGAGAGAATGTCCTTTGGAGGATATTACTATTAGGCGTGCAATGGGTACGAAACAGGATAGGTACCGGTTATCCAGATGTTGGCGTTTGGGTACATGTAAGAGACATTGTTGTATAGGTTCTAGAAGGCACAGATCAATAAGGTAAGAATACGGTATGCAATCGGCATCGGCATCTTACCGTTCCGATGGGGTAATATAGGCTATTCTCCACAAGGGATCTTTCGAGGCAGGTCTGATCGCAGCGGTATCCTCCCAAGTGGCAGCCACATACAGTCGACCAGGTAGGCCCCACACGGGCACAGCAACACGAGAACAGCATGTTGTCGTTCACCTTGTCTTTAGCCACCGTCGGACCGCCTCCTCCGACGAGCCATCCGGCCGATGTCCCTTTCACGGATATGACAACGGTGGAGTTATCCTCGGTGGCAAAGATGTGACCACGAAAGCCGTCAGCGTCCGGCTCCCAGCCGAAGGGGTAACTCTGTAGATGAAAGGGGTTTCGGAACAGAAGCCACTGGAGTAAAAAATCCGAACGTACCACATTCCAGGTGGAATCTACCTCGTACCAGTCCTTGTCACCTGGTTGAACGTACGAGTTACTCGTCATCTTTGCTAATTGGAGCAGCGCCTGGCGCTTATTGACGTCAGGCCCAGGGATGTTGTGATCCTCCCACATCAGGGGCTGAGACTGCATATACCTCATGGAGCGACTTCGTGCGCTCATGAAGGCCGTATGGGACTCTGGAGAGTATGACTTGATATCCCTCGTGGGTATCTCGTAGGTGTCCGACACCAAGGAGGGTGGCACGTCTGCAAAGATGATACGGGAGTCCTTGGTGACTCCATGCTCGTGCCGTAGCTGAAACCTGAGTGGCGCTGGTGGTCCATCGGCCTGCTTGAAAGCGATTAGGATGGAGAGGAGTGCAGTACGGAGGACCGCCAGCATTGGCTACACAGAGCGTGCAGTGTGTTTGGAACCAAACAAGACTTGTCCTCAACCCGCAGTAGTCGACTGCTAGAGTCCTACTTACAGAGCAGCATGGCACCTGAAGTCCACCATCTTGCCCAGACCCCGATCACGTCCCACGTTTTCAGTCCAGACCGCCGCCGTGAGTCCGACTTGTGGATTCTTTTGACCATCACCGTTCAACCGGCGTTGCACCGCAGAGCTCGCTGTGAGCCTGAACTCTACAGATGTTCATATCTACTCCCGCCAAGGGCCGGAATGGGTGCTGAAAGAGACACTCTCAGAGGTATGCATGGGACATGTAGATCTCGCGTCCGAGGGCTCAATATATAGCAGCACGACAAGATCGTCACCTCCATCGATTGGGCCCCGCACTCTAATCGCATCGTGACCGCATCCCAGGACAGAAACGCATATGTCTGGCAGGAGACCCCTGACCCAGAAACGGGCAGGGTCTTATGGAAACCGACATTGGTGCTGCTGAGGATCAATCGCGCTGCCACCCAAGTCAAGTGGAGCCCCAAGGAGGACAAGTTTGCTGTAGCAAGCGGTGCGCGGTATGTTCTTTGGATTCATGCTGGATCAAGAGATCCTCATTGGCTTTCCAGGGCCATCGCCATCTGTTCTTTTGATTCAGAAAACAACTGGTGGGTATCGAAGCTGCTCAAGAAGCCCATCAGATCGACCGTGCTCTCTATTGATTGGCATCCGAACAATGTGCTGTTGACTGCTGGGAGTGCCGATATGAAAGCTCGTGTCTTTTCAGCGTTCATCAAAGAGGTCGATGAGCGGTGAGTGACTCTGAATGCATACGTTTACATTCGTCGGATATCTAATCTATTAATTAGCCCTGCTGCCACGGTCTGGGGTTCCAAGCTCCCTTTCAACACGATCTGCGGAGAGTATACTAGTCCCGCTGGAGGTTGGGTGCATTCTGTCGGATTTTCGCCTTCTGGCGATGTACTTGCTTTCGCTAGTGAGTGGGAATGGCATTTATTGGCACCTCTAGGTCATGACCCTCTTTTACTAGGTCATGACTGTTCCATCAATATCGTCTATCCGACTGGTCCTGTTTTCACTATCAGAACAAGTTCTCTCCCTTTTGCGACCCTCATTTGGACGTCGGAAAATGCACTTGTGGCAGCTGGTCATGACTGTCAACCTGTTGTCTTTGCGGGATCAGAAGCCGGATGGCAGGGAGTTGGCAGTTTAGACGACACAAGCGGGGCCAGATCTCTAGATGGACCCCGAGCAGGCTATGGGGGCAGCAGCAGCGTTGGGCGCCTAAAGACTGGTGCCTTTGCCACGTTCCGCGCCGCGGATAGTCATGGACAGTCGAATGCCCCTGGCTCCGGCCCTTCTGGTGCCGGTACCAAGCTGTTGACGGTCCATCAGAACACGATCACCAATGTACGAGCTTATGAAGAAAGGGGTGGGCAGGTGACAAAGGTCAGCACGTCTGGTGTGGATGGCAGCTTGGTGGTCTGGGACGTGAATTCCGTTGGTTCTGGTGGTTGGAAATAGTAGTAGTGTACATCAATGTCGTCCATAGTCTCTCATCGCATTATTGTGATGTCGTCCGAGTTATCGTTGTAACTGTGCGACGGTTCTGCCAGGGGCTGCTCATTGATCACGCCCCAGACGGAAGCCTTGAACTGGATCATTCGAATGAGCCGGGTACGAAATGCGTCCGATGACAAGAGGGTTTTTTACCAGTGTCAAGACGAGCCCCATCTTCTTCTCCAGGACCCTCAGGCGCGCGAGGAGCGTCTGATCCGGCTTTTCAGCGAGCAGCTGTGCCTTTTGGGTGGCCTGGATCGTTTCAATATCCGTCGCTGGGCGTGTTCACGAGAAACGCACCATTTTGACGTGCTGGGCGAGCTTTGCATACTCCCAGAGGGCTTCCGCTTCGAGGGGGGAGAGACTGGGATGAGAATCGTATGGATTGTGGGCAAAGATGTCGGTTGTCGACGTCATGGGGATAGCAAAAGACAATAAGGAGGTGAACAATTACAGCCTATGATCATTCACTCCGCCTGCCTCCCCGCTGGGTCTCTCATTCCTTTCTCGGTCTCTCCTCACCCCTCGGCAGGGTTCTCCCCTTCACAGACAATAGCTCCGGTTGATATAAGGCAGGCCCTTTTTTCACTTTTTTCGACGCAGCCATCTCTCCTCAATGTCGGACTCGGAGGAGCGCTCATTCCCGCCTCCTTCGCTGGTCGGCGTGCCGTTGGAATACGTCTTTGACCAGCTGCGCAACATGGCATCGTATTACTGGAAGAGGCCAGAGACAGCGGACTGCACTATCGGTTCGTCCGCTCTCTCTCTCTCCGATTCGTTGCATGTCCGGGCCATTTACATACATCCAGTCATCCCTCTCCCTCACTCGCGAGGCGGGTCGGTGCCGCCGTTGCTGTCGGGTCTTTTCCCCCTGCAGTCCGAGTCTTTCACAACGATCATGATGCTTGACCCGTCTGGACGGAGTCGAAGAGCCACGCAGCCTGCATCCAACTTTGTCCCTCAAATTTCATTCAAGGTCTGATCCCAACTCTAGACACTCTGTATATGTGTAGTTCTCATGTTTTTGATGTCAACAGCTTCACGCAGACTACCTCTCTGCCCACTCCCCCTACCTCCGCGGACTCTTCAGCGGCGCCAGCCCCCTCGATCTCATCCCAACCACCTCCGGCCTCACCATCCCCCCCAACCGCCTCCCGCGGCTCCTGCCCGGTCCACCCGACCACCCCGTCCTGTTCCTCCCCGTGCCGGACCCGACGTCGTTCCATCTCCTCGTGCACTGGATATACTTTGGCGAGACGGGGCTGATAGACGATTGTCTGCACCAGGGGGTGATACAGTGGGAGGGCATCGCGCGGAACGTCGAGTACCTCGGTTTGTCGTCTGCGATCAAGATCTTTTTGCGCGCGTGGTATAGCCGGTGGCTGGAGCGCCCGCCTCTGCGGGAGTCTGCGTATGCCTCTGACTCGGATACGGCGTGCAGCGACGACGATTCTGATGACGATTCGTCGACTTTGGAGGACGGCGTCGCGGATTCCGACGACGAAAAGGAGATGGGGAGAGGTAGATCTCGCGTCGCTCGCCCTCTGTCGTCGTCAAACCTGAAAACATCCACGTCATGACAATGGTTGAACAAACACCCCCTCACGCTCATTCCGCGGTCACGACGTTTTTTTTTTTTTTTTTTTTTTTTTGAAATTGGTTTGTTTTGCACCCCGTGCTTTTTTTTTTTAGTTCAAAAAATTTTTTTTTTTTTTTATGACCGTTACAGGGA
>Ga0307516_10001056_pt1 | contig 38332 bp, 31 predicted proteins | sample 19_EM_MG_FD_203310 | JGI IMG/M metagenome (GOLD analysis project Ga0307516, IMG submission 203310) | Populus trichocarpa ectomycorrhiza microbial communities from riparian zone in the Pacific Northwest, United States - 19_EM | ecosystem: Host-associated > Plants > Roots > Unclassified | place... | reverse complement strand
AAAAATTAAACCCTCCCCCGCCCTGGGTTTTCCCCCCCCCCCCCCCCCCCCCTCCCAGAGCGTTACCAATGTATATTTGTTGAGTGTGTATGAATTAGTGCTTTATCTCAACAAGTCAACAACACGTAGTCAAAATTTTACGTGGACTTTCCCTTTACGGAGAATCAACTCCTTATGTAACTCTAGTCCTCTGGTCTCTAGGACTAGCTGTTACGTTCTAGCGTAGTCAGCCAATCTATTCCATTCCATTTCAATCATTACAGCTACACAACGAGACTCATCAGCTCACGAGGGTCTGTAACTGTGCCCCGAGATGACACAAGCGCCAGGAAGTCCTGAAGAACCGGGACGTCAGACATCTCTCCCAGGCGAAGGTGCAGAGGTTGTCTCGCCAGCCATCCAGGCTCTCGAATCTTACAAGAAGAAGGATCCTTCCAAAGGTATGACATTTTGAATATGCATTGTAATTCAGGTCCTCTGAATTATCTATGGATCTTCATATGATGTCGTCTTTAATCAAACCTCTGGAATGAGTAGTCGTCGTACGCTTCAAGGCTGTTGGGAACGCACCGATCATGAAGCAGAATTTCTACAAGATTACCGCTGCCAACCGCTTCCAGGCAGTAATACAATTTCTAAGGAAGGAACTAGGGTGGAAGGCTGGAGATCCACTTGTACGTGCACTCCTGTCTATTACATACAGGAAGTGACGGTTGGCTGTGTCTGGTTGATTACAGTTCACATATATCAATCTGGCATTCTCTCCTGCACCCGATGATACTGTATCGAACTTGTACAAGGTATGCTCTTCCTGATTGCTTTCTCGATGCTATTTACTGGTTTCACACTTATACAGTCTTTTGCGACGGATGGACACTTGATCGTGAACTATAGGTGCGCCTTTCTTCGTCCTCCCAGTTGCTTTATCTGAGCCCCGTGCAGCACAACAGCGGCATGGGGGTGAATCATTAGATAAAGCACCCCACCTTCCCATCGATTTTAAATGGACCCTTTCATTGCTGTGTCGCCTTTCGGTATAAAATACCTCCGTAATACTAGGTTACGCCAAGGATAACGCTTGTCCCATAATGTATGCGGTGGTGCAACTTGTGTGCACCGCGTCACATTGCTAGGCAAATGTAAGTCGGCCTGGGATGAGTACTACGTCAGAAATGCTTTTGTCTTCCTGTTTGTTGTCTCCAACTCCAAAACTGGTTGTCAAAGCAATTTTGGCTTATGTAACCGCATGACAAATACGCGTGTGTCGAAAACGAACTGTGGAGAATTTCCCTAAAGTCGAAAGGAAATTATTTTCCGTCGAGTCTTTGGTCTGCCTAGAGAGGATTAACGGAAAGGCATCAACAAGTATGTGATGTCTAATTCGATGGTCATATAGAAAACTAACCTAGATGTTCGATGTTCCAGTCAACGCATCATCAAGCAACGTTGCTCTGTGTGGGACACAATACTCATGGATGAACTGAATCAAGTGCGATCTGAATTGGCGCGACTAGAGAAGGAAGAGCGCGACCTTCACGAACAGCTTTCCAGCGTTCGTGTGGCAATTGAAGCCCACAAGTCTAGGATCGACGATCTCATACGCACCAAGCCAGCCCCCATCAGCTCCCTTCCCTCCGAGATCCTTTCTTATGTGCTCGAGCTCGCAGCTTTCCCTTTTCGTGACTATAGAATAAGGGAACTGGCAAGGGTGTCACGCGCTTGGAGAGACATCATCCTCTCCTTTCCGAACTTTTGGAGTAATATTGAACTCCACGATAGTTGCGCGAATATGTCCCTCCTGAAAGCACATGTGGCAAGGAGTTGCCAGTATCCGCTGTGCATCACCATTGGATCTTGGCGAACACCTGCTGAACTTTCTTCCTTTCTCGACGTAATCGTACCCCATGTCTATCGCTGGCGTACACTTGATATCTATAGCAATTGCATGCAAGTCATCCTAGACAAGATCAATCACTTGAAGTTCCCTTCTCTCACCCACACTACTATCATCTCCGACGGAAATATGCAGTATCCCGTTTTCTTATGGCCAGAAAACGCACCCTCTTTGAAAAGGCTGGACCTCGGCCTCCTCATTCCTATGGATGACTTCCCTCCTGGCCAGAGGATCGCAGATCTCCGTTTGCGTTTCTCTGATGGTCGTTTCGGACCAATGGTACTCCCGTCCTTGCTGTCCTCTCGGGATTTGACCACTCTCAATTTTACGTGTTCTGATTGTCCCTTACTTCAACCAAACAGCATCTCTCTGCCATTCCTAACATCGCTCATACTCAGCGTTAGGCATCCGAGAGGACTAATGTCGGCCATCGTCGCTCCCCAACTCTTGTATTTGCACTTCGCTGACATCTTTCCAAGTCACGGGCTATCCACCGTCTTCCACGGGTTCGAATCCAAATTCCCACATGTCCAACATCTTGTGTTGCAGGCCCCGACTGTTTACTCGAGAGCTGCGGGCGCTGAGGATGTACGCTCTCTCTTTGGGACAAACATGGATGGCTTACGCCCTGCAGACCACTGGGAGTCATTAAAATCCCTGACGCTTTCTCAAATGACAATTTATTACGAGTCATCCATCATTAAGGATCTTGTACAGTGGCTAGAGCAGCGAAAGTTGGCAGGTCGACCGATGTTAAATCTTATATTTTTTGGTTGCGACTTTCGGTTTGATTGTGTTGACGAAGGCGAAGATGAAGACGAAGACGAAGATGAAGACGAACGCGCTTTGGATCCTAGCCCACTGTTGGCCTTCCATAACTTGCTAAAGGGGATTTGCCTCTTGGATATAACAAGCACCTCAGTCAAGACGTGGGTGAATCTGTCGATATCATCGTCATCTCCATCGCAGTTGGTATGCATTGCTGTCATTGTGAAACCCGTGACTTTACTTACCTCCAATATCCTAGAGATTACCACAGTTACTACCCCTTCTCCAAAATCGTCGGGCACAGAAAATGTCCAAGATAGAGAACGGAGCCCCCTCACCTATTCTGAACCACGGTGTTTTGACGTTCTAACCGGCTTTATACGCCTAATATGCGTCCGCCGCCCCACGTACATCTATGCCCGTGTGTGTTATGATAACCCCGCATTTGAGACGTTACAGATATCCAAATAACTTACCGCTGTAACAGGGGACAATACTTTTGTGGGCGAGGTTCAAAGGACAACAGAAAAACGCAACCATAAACAATATGATTCAACCATTGCCTTGCGTCTATACCATGTATCGTACAATACCATACATTCGAACATCCCTCCCGCCAAGCGGCCACTTTATGCTGCTGCTTCAGGCTTCGCCACAGCTGGTCCTGGTGCGACATACTTGCCAGTGCCTTGTGCAAATATATCCTGCGAATGCAAACCATCATTCAGAAGTTGTATGTATAGGAGGACGATGGCATGAGAAATTACAATTACCTTGACAATACCTCTCGTTATCATTGCCAATGCGGCCCGACTCTCCCAGAGAGGATAAAGAACGACGGCAAAGGCTGAACAGAATGTCCAGATGATTCCGATGACAACCCACACCATGAAACCTGCTACAGAATATACCGTCGATGCGCCGAACAATGGAAGGGGAATCAAGATCATGAGGATCAGGGTCTGAACAAAAGACCACAACTCGGCGCTCGTTTCAGGGTAAAGAAATGTGGAAGTGCGTACCAGGGCAATAGATGACCACGCCGCAAACTTGAACGCCTTATTCAGTCGTACAGGATCCAAGTCGTTGTCGCGCTCGGAAGATTCATTCACGACGGAGGGAGCAGACGAGTCCTGAGCTTTCTTTTCATTTACATATATCACACTATCTTCCACAATCGGGTTTTTCTGATTATCTGGTGACGCCCGAGAGTTGATGGCGCGAGTCTCGGCAAAATCATAGTCTTCCGGGCACTTGACGTTGGAAGGGTTATTGCACCGTCATTAGATATTGGCAGTGAGATGTTCACTCACAATTAAGGAAACAACGGTAGCAATAATGCCACCGATGGCGATCGAGCCGAGATTCCCTGCCAACATCTCGTAGTCACCTGAGGGTCATTTGAAGCGTTAGGATGTCTATATGCCCCTTTTGACAGACGAAGCCGCACCTCCACTAGTCTAGAGAAAGGGAATGTGTCATATGCAAGGAATGCAATGCATATAAAGCTTAGGTACTCACAGTAACATTGATTAGGTTATTGTTTAGTCCTGCAGTTGTGGCAAGCCAGGCAACAATGCCAACAGCGAAACCAACCACAGATCCTACAATGCATCCGATTCTGCTGGCTTTGCGCCAGGTGATGCAGAGAGCAATGGGAACCACAGCAGATCCGAGGATGACACCCATAAATGTCTAATTCAACGCGTCAGTATGTTACAACTCAAACTGTGCGGGAAGAACTGACATAGAGCCAACCCATGGAGATGCCAATATAGAAGAAGATAACACCTGCAATGCCCATGACGAGCGCAAACGCTGCAACCTACCCCCATACGGAAGTAAGCGACGTGATCAAAAAGTGAAAGAAGGCGACAGACTCCAATATGGCTCATCCGGAGGACTTGCTCTTCTGTAGCTTGGGGGTTGATATACCTTACATATACATCATAGGTCAATATAGAAGAGACGGCAATCAACTCCGCGCTCGTTGCGCTCGTCACAGCCAAGAACAGTAGAATCAGCAACGCAGCTGCACCACTCTTTCCGAGGAGGGTAGCAGCAGCAACGGATGCCGGAAGACCTGCCGAGATATCTGCATTTGATAAAGTAGGAAGAAGAGGTATGAATCCGCTAGAAGTGGGGGCATTTACAGGTGATGAGGACGAGGGGACAGCGCTCAGAGCAACTGCAGCCAGTCCCATGGTGGTTGCCATAGTAAATGGGATGGCGAACCTGACTGCCATGAACCATAGGAACAGAGGACTAACTACAAGACACCTACCACGCAAGCCCTCCAATGAGATATGCCTTGACTGTTGTGGCAGGCCGACTAGCAATTGCACGTTGCCAGTATGCCTGGTCTTGGAAAACGGTAGCAAAATTTCCGACTAGGTTTATGACGCCGAATATGAGGCCATTTTTGGAACGAAGAGTCAGGTAAGATCCACCCGCGTTGCCTGGGACAGGGGCAATGCTGGAAGCTTCCGAGAGTAGGAAGTGCATCTTGCTGATGGAACCAATGTACCCAGATGTCGCATAGACTGTAAATACAAAAGTAAGGATAATGGCGAAGAGGACTGTCGTGTGAGTACTGTGGCCAGAGGATTAGTAAACATGTGATGAAGTACTAGTAAACCCCTTACTAGTCGCAAAGAAGTGTAGAACGCATGCCACCAACAACCACGTAAATGGCAACTCCTAAGGGGATCAAGAAACAAGCAGCTATCGTGCTCATGCCAGTTAGACCAGTGACGGTGGCAGAACCTCCCAAGACAAGCATGGAAGAGACGATCAAGTTCGTGGCCAAGCCAAAAACCATGAATATCAAGTGAGCCGCGGTCCCCCAACGTACTGCAACAATTTCAAGCCATGTATGAGCATATGGTGCATTGAGTTTAAGCTTAGCAGCAAGCTGTGCAAAAAGAAGGACCTGGACGGTGGCGCCTGCTGCGTACCACCATGGCCCTGAAATGCCATATCTGTAGGCAACCGCACTAGATTGCAGCTGACGTCGCGTGTCAGTATTCTCAGACAGGCTAGAGTAGGTGTACTCACGAGAGTAGCTGCCCACGTCCAGGCCGAAACAATACCCGACGCAATAAGGCCAGGTTTCACACTTCGCGAAGCTGAGGTGAACTCTTCTGAGTCTTTCGGTGAAACTCCAGTGTATCTTGCTTGAACGGCGGTCAAACAGACCATAAAGGCACTGAAAAACAGACCAATGCCTGCAGTGCGTTCAATTAAAGGTCTAGGGGTCGGAAGCATTCCAGCGACACCTACCAACCACTGGGGAAAACTATCAGACAACGGACATAGACACGACTTAATGGACACCCACCGACGCCGTAGCCCGCGCCCTGAGGAAGTATTTCGCTTGCCATGATCCTAGATGAGATCCAGAGAAGTGCAGTCGCGAGCGCAAAGGACCAGCAACGTTCTGGTTGTATATATACCTTGCCATACTGACAGATAAGCTTATCAATTGTTCCTTAGGGATGCACAGAGATAACGATATCAACTGGAGTCAGGGACTCAGCGATCGACGTATGCTGCTGGCCAATGCCAGTCTGAAAGCTTGAAAGCTTGGGAATTGGCAGCCATCCATGGTGTTGCGCAGAAGTATTGGAATAGAGCATTCGGTAGCAGTGATGGGTTGAAACGTAGTGCACGGTGGTTCAGGCTGCAGGCGAAAGTCGATATGATACTGGGAAGTGGCGGGTGACAAATTGAAGTTCAACTTGCAAATGCGATTGGATCAGCCATATTTCCCCATGTCTGTCGACAAAGGCGCAGGAAGAGTGCTATGTACGGGCTGGTTCAGGTTACACCGTGCACGGAAGCATAAGCGTTCCCGTTGTCAATGTCACCTGTCATGCTCGCGTTTCCATCCTACTTATCACGACTGAGATGGCCTGAAGATTGGTGGGCTGTACACTCCCCTACTAGTATACGATCGGAAACCGGGAGACTTGTCTCGTAGGTGGTGAAAGATTACGTAAAGATACCACTTGCCAGATGGCTCTTCGACGCAGCAAACGCCAGCAACGCGAACAAGAACTTCTCGTTCTCACAAGCCCCAGCCCTGACACGCGTGTTGTTTCCTCTGACGACGAGGCAGCCGCACCTGCACAGTCGGCTTTTGCAGCAGTATGTGTCGTGATAAGACGTCTCCCTACAGATAATGACGTCACATTCAGCTTTTTACCCCAGATGATGAGCGAGAAGCATCCGCCGAAGAGACAGAGGAGACAGCTGCAAAGCCCTCGAAATCTCGCAAGGCATGTGTTTCCTTATCAGGCAACATTGCGATCATCTCATGATACATACTATGCACCTTGTAGACTAAAAAGAAAAAGAAAAAAGCCACACACACGCAAGGAGTTTCCACCGAAAACTCCCCACCAGTGAAGCTCTCCGCAAAGAAGGAAGAGGGAAAGAAAAAGGACGATGGAGACGATCTCGATAAAGCACTTGCAGAATTATCTCTCAGGTATCTTATCTCGTGTCCCCATTCGCAATGTGTAAGCTCATAGTATGCAAAGATACCCAGATCTTCAGCGTGTAGCGGCTGGTACCCCTCGCGATGCTCGGATGCACACTCTTGCAAACTTGTTATCTGCATCGCTCGCCCACCTTGATGCAGAGGCTGAACTCCGTAAATTCTTTGGATCAAAGGCTGTCACTGCAGCTGAATTGTCCGAGTCCGGATCCTCCCCGTCGCGTAGGCGACAACGCGGAACACCGTCGACTTTGTTGCGTTCACATTTGACCCGTCCTGCACCAACGTGGTCCCGCATGAAACAGCGGGAAGGACTCTCTCTACGCGCATTTACAGAAGTTGAGGCATCTAGTAAATCTGGAAAAGGTCCCGCTGGATCAGGAAAATGGTGGACTATTGAATACACCAGACGCTATAAAGGGGTGACAATGGCTTTCATTCGTGCTGTGCGGTCTGGAAGTACGTGGTTTATTGTGACGTTGTATTCATGCCTCATATCGTTCGTCCACAGCACCTGAAGCACTCTGGGATGTTCTGCGAGAATTGCCTTGGCATGCCGACACACTGCTGCAACTTGCAGATATTTGTCGGCATCGTGAAGGTAAGCGTCACTTGTGCACCCAGTTCATTGCTGCCTGACAAGATTTCTCAGAATTTAGCATGGCCGTGGAGCATGTTGCGCAAGCCATCTTCACATATGAACGTGCATTCCTCGGCACTTTCAGTTTCACCAGCGGGGTCAATAGGCTCGATTTTAATTTTGTTGAGAATCGACCCTTCTTCCTTGCCATGCATCAGCAAGTCATGTATGATAAATCTTTTTATTTTATGAATGTTCCCTGCACGCTGATACACCCTCTAGTGATCTTCAGCGTCGCGGCTGTCCGCGTACCGCTTTTGAGCATGCCCGCCTCTTATTTTCTCTTCACCCTCTGGCTGATCCCCATGGTGCACTTCTGCACCTCGATTTTCTTTCTGTAAAAGCCGGGATGGGTAATTGGTTGGAGGATGTCTGGAACATTTACCAGTGCTGCCGTGATGACATTGAAGAAGGGCAGGAGTACATGGATCCAAGCATACTTCCGGGATGGGCATACACGAGGGCACTCATCTTGAGGGAAAAAGAAAAGATGAAGTGCGATCGCGGCGAGGTGGGTTCTACTCGGATTTTGATGTTCGTGCTAATACTTGCTTCAGGACACCGGTGAGGAAAGCACAGAAGCCCTTAGACAAGCCATAGTCGCCTTTCCATCAATTGTACTGCTTCTTGCCGACAAGTGCGAAATATCTCTTCCTTTGGAGGTTCGGTCACATAAAGAGTTCCGCATACATGCAGATAGCGTGTAAGTCATTCCGCTACTGGTGATGGTCCTGGTTCACGATAATCTCAGTGGCCTGAGTCCTGGAGAAAGCACTCTTCACCTACTTTCCCATATGTATGCTAATCGCTCCATGTCTTTATGGAAGTCGTCTTCCCTCAGCTCGTGGCTGGTATCGACGGCGGTCTCTATACTTCCTACTTTCTCCTCGAAATGTAACCGCCCCATGCGCGCTCGCTTTCTCCGCGTTTTCACCTCCGAACACCTTCGGGAATCCATATATCGCCATGTCATCGTTCTTGCCCAAACACATGCACAGCAGGAACATCGTGTTCTTACCGCTTTCATACCACGACAGGTGTTGAATGCGCACCAATATGCATGTGACCCATTACCGCCACGGACGGCATGTACCTTGTATGCCAAAGATTTCTTCGCAACTGCCGAAGATTCGGTTCTTCACCGGGCAACTCGTCGGCGTACTCGCGCTGAGGAGCGTGAAATGGAGCTTCAGGTACCGGATGCAACAATGCGTGAGCGGCTGTTTGAACTGTATGATATACTAGCCAACGGGGAACAAATGCCAGGCGGTGTGGTACAGTTTGCGCGGGCGCTGCTTCAAAGGCCCGATGAAGTCATCGAAATGTTGCGGGATGTGATGGGCTGGGATGAATTCGAGCGAGGGCCCCAGAATTTGGAAGAAATGCTGGGAGGGATGGTTGATGTTGATAACGACGAAAGAGTTGAAGATGTTCCAGTTGTGAACTTACCTCAGACAGGATTGTCTGAGGCTGGCCATGAGTCAGCAGTAGATGAGGAAAGGGAACAAAGCGAGGAGGAGGTTGAAAGCCTTGCTGTGAGTGTTCGTGTCTTTCCAGCCTTGTGATCTGTTATGCTGTTTCGTCCCATTTTAGCCGATGCCCATGCGTGTTATGCGCAACCTGTTCAACCGCCTGTGGGGGGCTGCTGGAGGCGGTGAGGAAGACTCGTCCGATGATGACAGTGAAGTAGAGGCCGAACTAGTTCGCGACGCGGGTGACGTCGATTGATGGTTCGCCTGTCTCGCACACTTCATTCAGTACCGCAGTGACAGTATTTTACGGCTACTAATAGTTTTCAGGGACCTGAACACGAGTTTCTGCGCAGATTGGCGCAGAAACATAAGATACCTTATTTTGTAGGAAGAAGTCAAGAGTTTTAAAGTCGCGAGTGAAATGCATCCTAACTTTGAAATCGCTGGCCAGATCTTCAACCCTCGGCTGCGCCTTGCTGGACCTTTTGGCGAGTGGGCCCTTGAAACCCAGATTTAGGGAGAACCGCGCGTGGTTAGGTTTGTGGGGAGCGACAGAAATTTCCTTGCTCTTCCTGGCGTGTCGTTCCTGGCATACTTGTCCCGTCTTCAAGGCCACTGCATTAATCCGTGGTGATGCCTCCAGTGCATTTGTACCTCGCAAATGCGACCCCAGTCACTCACTGCCCGATCTTTATGCGGGATCCCCTTTGTACTTCAAATTCTCACTTCGGTTCCCCTTCATGTACTCTTTAATTCAAGGTTTGAATTACCCGCCAAGTGGCCATGTCCTCCTCTGCATTTGGCTCCTGAAGTTTGTCTTTCCTTTTCTAAATGGAGCACGAACCCATATCACGCAAAGTGTACTTGTTTGATGCTACGCTCTGGTCTCTATCGTTGGACCCCGTTCAGATCACCATTATCACTATTGACAGACTGAACCCGATTCCGCCACGTCCACAAATCGCTGGCCAGTTGCTTGCAGACAGGTCTTTCCTATTTTACTTACTTCTCTGATGGAATTCCTTCATTTCTAAGAAAGGCGATGGACCGGGTCCTACTCTTTATAAACCTTTTCGAGTCAGTAACGTTCCAACTTGCCGCCTCTAATTGCTCTGATCCTCAGTTCCCGAAAACAACATGTCCCCTCATGATGCCAGCCGTCAGCCATCTCCCCCTCCTAGTCAACATCCTCGACCTCCAGCTGACCAATCCCCTTCGGGTTCCATGAACCGGTCCAACCCGCCACATGCCCCTCCGTATCCCCCAATCAGCGGCACCGTCGTGCAAAGGGGTACTTGATAATGTGATACTCGTATGATTGAGTACTGACATTTGACAGCAGGGGGCGGAATAGTGACCGCTTCGCCATCACGTCCGTACGCTCAATACCCTCCACAAAGGCCGTCCATTCCGAAGGACGATCACAGGCCCTACCTCACGCAAAGTAGCCAAAGTGAATACTATCCCCCGCCACACTCACAGGGTCATTCCTACGCATATGCGCAATCTGATCTTATGCGGCCCGAATTTCAAAGCTCCTCTGCTCACCAGCAGAAGCAGACCCCTTCAGAGATTTATAACAACTACTCCCCCACCGCTCAGCTGAACTCCAGTCAGCGTGGCCCAGGCATCGATCCTTACTATCACATGCCACTCAGTCCCCAGCACGTTGTAAGCCTCCCAGGTGGCAATAGCAGCCATTCTGGGCCCCTCTCATCCACGCAGTCGCAGCCATCGAACCCCCCAGAGGAGCGCTTTCCGTGTGATCTCTGTGACCAGACCTTTAGCCGGGCCCACGATCGCCTCAAACATAATGCGGCCGTACACCACCCGGCACTAGCCCTTCACAGATGTCGTGATTGCCGGAAGGAGTTCAGTCGTGTAGATGCACTGAGACGTCACATTGAGAAAGGATGCGACGAGATGTCTTTCCACCGATAGATATGGAGAGCAATGAGGTATCGTTATTACGAGCTCCCATTTTCCTGGGTCCGTGCGCGCTAGTCACATAAATATGAAGTACGTTCTCTGTTATATGTATCCGTCGATTCGTCTTTCCCCTTTCTCAAGTATCCGAAGTGGCTGTGCATCACATAACTGCAGCTGAACAAGAAACTCTAATCAAAGTATAACTGACCGGGTTAAGAGCACCTTTCGCCAGGGAGCACAGTTCGAGGTTGCATTCCAAGTGACAAATTGATGTGCACGAGCCATGACTGATGGCCAGAATGAATAATTGCTGTATACGCAGCATGACCCGAAGGCTCGTTTGCGATTGAGGCAGATACGCAATTGGCAAGCCTCTCAGGTCGACCACAGCAACCAACAGCAATAATTTGAATTGCTCTACCAAGCAATTGGGTTGTGTATAAAATCGCCCAAGTTGTCAAGCTTTCAAGGCGGACGAAGCGTCGACGAGGTCAACTGATTGTAAAATAACTGACTCATCGAATCGCTTGACCGCGTAAAATTTTCCTCAGTTTTCACATTTCACTGCAGCCAGATGTTGTCCACTCGTGCCGCACACTTGTCGTCGCGGGTGGTTAGAAAGGCCATCGTCGCATCCCCTGCGCTGACTGCCGTCCGTCGACGGACCAACATATCGGCTCGTTCCATCCAATCTGGCGCACAAACTGACAGAGTGAGTGTCCACACCGTCCCACACGACCACTGGTCCGGTCGATTCCGACACTCCTACTCCCTTCTGATTCAATTTCCCTTAGGATACGATCACTCGTCTCCTCTACTCGCTTGGTACTAAACGCGAGGTGGAGCGCCACCTTCGCATCTTCTCTTCGTCTTCGAATCCAACCCAACCTGCCAAGTTTGCCGTCATCAAGGTCGGAGGTGCAGTCCTCGACCAACTCGATGACTTGGCCCACTCTCTCTCCTTCCTCCACCGAGTTGGCCTCTACCCTGTGGTCCTGCATGGCGCTGGACCCCAGATGAACGATATCCTTGAAGCAGAAGGTGTGGAGCCGGATTACATAGATGGGATTCGGGTTACAGGTAAGTAAACTGACACTCAGTACCTTTGAGGATTCTGACGAATGCTATTGCTTGCTCCCCGCATCAAAGATGCCAATACCCTTCAGATCGCGCGCCGTGTTTTTCTTGAAGAGAACCTCAAACTCGTTGGCGCACTCGAGAAGTTGGGTGCCCGTGCTCGTCCAATCACGTCGGGTGTTTTTACTGCTGATTACCTTGATCGTCCCCGTTATGGTCTCGTTGGTCGCATCACCCGCGTCGATAAGCGCCCAATTGAGGCATCCATCCGTGCGGGCGCTCTGCCCATCTTGACTAGTCTCGCAGAATCCCCGGAAGGCCAGATTCTCAATGTCAATGCAGACACCGCGGCCGGCGAGCTTGCCAAGGAGCTTGAGCCACTCAAGATAGTCTTTTTGAATGACAAGGGCGGCATGTTCCATGGTGTCACTGGCGAGAAGCTTGATGTGATCAACTTGGATGAGGTGTGTGACCCAGTCACAGTGACTCGCGGTATCATTGTGGCTCGCAGAAGTTGCTGACGCATATTGTACGCGCAGGAATATGACCAATTGATGAGGGAGCCCTGGGTCAAGTTCGGCACCAAGCTCAAACTACGGGAGTTCAAGGAGCTCCTTGATCACCTACCGCGCTCCTCGTCTGTGGCAGTCATCTCGGCTGCCAACCTCCAGCGTGAGCTGTTCACAGATTCGGGTGCTGGAACTCTCATTCGTCGTGGCTACCGACTTACAAAGTACAACAACCTCGCGAGTATTGGTCCCGACCGTTTCCGCCAAGTTGTCCATGAGCGAGACCCCGATGTACGGGCAGGCATAGCCAGTGTGGCTGGGATTCTTGCAGATCTCGAGCGCACACCATTCACAATCTATGCTGATGAGCCACTTGATTCCGTTGCGGTCGTGTCGCATCCTGAAGGGGAGATTCCTGTCCTATCCCGTTTGTTGTCATCTCGTGCCGGAGTGTTGAATGGTGTTCTTGACAACGTTTGGAATGCTGTTCGTAAAGACCATCGTAAGCTCTTCTGGACTGCCCCAGTCGACGATGAGAACCGTGCCTGGCACTTCGAGCGTGCGGATGGAAGCTTTACAAGGGGTTCCAAGACGTTGTTTTGGTTTGGCGTGACCGATGCTGTTGAGCTCGAGCGCACGGTCCGCTCTTTCGAAGAGAAGAAACGCATTCCCCGCGCTTACCTCCCCGTTGCACCCTTGCGTGCAAGCACACCTAACGGCGCTGACGGGTCGCGGGCATACTCGACTTTGTCACGACGTGTTCCCGCAGGTACCCGAGGCTATGCTACTGCCGCGGCTCCTGTTCCCCCGGTACAACACACTACTGAGCGGAAGCGCTTGGGGCTCGTTGGTGCACGCGGATACACCGGTCAGGCGCTGGTTTCGCTCCTCTGTTCTCACCCTTATCTGGACTTGACGCATGTGTCTTCGCGTCAGCTCGCAGGGCGTACATTGGAGGGTTACACGAAGGGGTCTGTGACGTACAGTAATTTGGGAGTGAGAGATGTGGAGAAAATGGAGAGTGAGAGGGCAGTCGATGCCTGGGTGTTGGCACTGCCGAACGGTGCAGGCGCGCCATTTGTCGCAGCGTTGAATAACGGCGCCAAGGAAAAGGGTGGAAAGGAAAGTGTTGTAGTGGACTTGAGTGCTGACTGGAGGTTTGATGGTGGTTGGACGTATGGCCTTCCTGGTGAGAAGAACCTGTAATCTGTCGTGTTAGGAATGTGAAATTCATGTGCTGTTTTTTGGTTTTGTTTTTCGTCCTTGACCCAATCAGAACTTTACGAGCGCTCTGCCATCCGCAATGCGACGCGGATTGCCAACCCGGGCTGTTATGCGACGGCAATTCAACTGTTGACTGCTCCGCTCCTCCCCTATGTCAAGCCAGGCGCCTGGCCAACTGTATTTGGTGTTTCAGGGTATAGCGGTGCAGGGACAGTTTTGGCACAGACGCCAGAGGGACAGCCAATAAGCAATCCCAAAGTTCCTCCAAAGAGTCTTGGGGGTGCAATCCGACCGTATTCTTTGACGGACCACGTACACGAACGTGAGGCGGGGTGGCATCTCTCGCGCCTCCTGCCAGGTTTGAACCCGGGCATTGAGAGCGTGCAAGTTGCTTTCGTTCCCGTGGTTGCTCCGTGGTTTAGCGGTATCATCTGCACGCTGTCCATGCCGTTGGCATCCAAAGCAGCGGCTGCTGACATCCGAGCACTGTATGAGGAGAAATACAAGGATGAGCCACTCGTACGCGTGCAGGCCGGTATTCCTAGCCTGTCAGATATCTCTGACAAACATGGTGCTGTAATCGGCGGTGTGCAGGTGCACAGCGAGGGAGAGCGGGTAGTGGTAGTGGTAAGTCGATCGCTGGGCACGCATTGAACACTCTTGGTGTTAACGACCATGGGCAGGGTGGCTTGGATAATCTGCTCAAGGGGGCTGCAACACAATGCTTGCAGAACCTGAACCTTGCCCTCGGATATGACGAGTATGAGGCTATCCCGAGAATATGACCATGTATGCATCTCAGAAGTTAGTCGCCCGCCGATGTACATGCTATAGATGGCAGATCGTCCGGTGTAAGTGTGAGCACACTCAGGGGCAATTGGTTTTATGTAATGGGATATTCTGCAAATGCACCCCCGCGTCTTCCAAGTTGCTGTATAACCGCCATTCGACCACCACGGCGCAGCAGAAACACCGATGCTCCCGCCGGATCCTCTGACCAATGAACGGCAGCGGGGTGACAAGCATTGTACAGGATTACAAGGAGTAGACGCCCGTCGAGTTGTTCATGGCGGAGCCATAATTGGACATGTCGTTTGTTGAACTTGACCCGGATACCCGTCCCTCCTCTCCGAGTCCTTTGATTCCTTGCCTAGACTATCACCCCCGCACGCTTGTCGACGCCAGCCAACTCTTATGGCGTCTTCCACGCAGGCTTTATACGCCAACTCCAGCTTTGGATCAGACCGTGACCGCGACCCCGTCCTCCCAGGCGGAACATCCCAATGGACCTCTGGCCAGGCTGGGCCCTACACAGAACGCCAAGTTCCGCATGTCAGTCATCGATCCTATCCATCTGACACCGCTCATATCGATGGCCTTTGTCCTGACCCCTCCTGATCAACCATAAAGGTCACCCCGCCTGCGGCCATCAAACCCACTGATGACCTGCTGTTCGTACGCGATCCTCGTGGCGAGCAGCTGCCCAATGTCGACTTCATGAAGCAACATTTCTTGCGCGAAGGTCGGCTGACGGAAGATCAAGCATTGTACATCTTGCAACAAGCGACGCGTATGCTCTCACGCGAGCCGAATCTCATCAATATCGAAAGCCCCATTACAAGTGCGTCAGCGTCCATTGCATGCGGGCATTCCGTCACTCATCACCATGTCAGTATGTGGAGATATCCATGGCCAGTATGTGAGTTGCGTCATGTTAGTGGCTACCTGTGTTATCGCCTGCCTTACGCTTGCAATGACAATAAGTATGACCTCATGAAATTGTTTGATATTGGCGGAAGTTTCGCTGAAAACCACTATCTATTCCTTGGTGACTACGTCGATCGGGGTAGCTTTGGCATCGAAGTAGGTCCCCCTGACAACTGGTCTTATTACCACGGCTGATATATGGCTCCAGTGTTTGTTGTATCTCTATGCCATTAAGCTCCAGCACCCAAAATATATCACACTCCTCCGTGGAAACCATGAGTGCCGACATCTCACCGAATATTTTACCTTTAAGCGAGAGTGTATGTTATTATGATTGGGCGCGATAATGTGCTGATCCGTGTTCAAAGGCCTTCATAAATATTCTGCAGCCGTGTACGATGCCTGCTTGGAGTCTTTCAACGCGCTCCCCCTTGCTGCCGTTGTAGACAAGCGTTTTTTTTGCGTACACGGTGGACTATCGCCAGAACTCATCAAACTTGATGACCTTATCAAGGTTCGCATGATCCTTCGTCTTTCTCGGTCTTGCGATATAACACGCTTGGAACAGTTGAATCGCTTTCAAGAACCAGGTTCCAGTGGTCTCCTGTGTGATCTATTGTGGTCAGATCCTGTCGTCAACTTCGGCTACGAACACGAACCATCACCGCACGGACCGCCGCTTCCTCCGGGGACGTTGTTTGAGCACAACGCGACGCGTGGGTGTTCTTTCTTCTACACGTACGTGATCCATTTCCCCACATCTCTGGGTTTTAGTCTGAAACAAGCTATGTTAAGGTACGAAGCAGCATGCAAGTTCTTGGAACGCAATGGACTTCTTGGCATCGTCCGTGGGCATGAGGCACAGGACGCAGGGTGCGCTTCTTCTTTCTCTATCACCATCTCAGGCTCACGCGTTTCCTTCTCCTGTCGTCACCATCTGGTACTGATGGTGACACCCACAAAGGTATATGATGTATCGCAAGACACCAACGAAGAAGTTCCCGTCGGTGATAACGGTCTTCAGTGCACCCAATTATCTTGACGTGTATCATAACCGTGCGGCGGTGATAAAATATGCAAATAAGAACATCACGATTCGCCAGTTCAACTCGAGCTCTCACCCGTATTGGCTCCCCAATTTCATGGATGCGTTCACATGGAGCTTGCCGTTTGTAGGCGCTAAAAGTGAGCGCCCCTTTGTAGCTTCATTCCCGCAGTCCTTATGTATTGTTAGTCACCGAAATGCTTTTGGCCATTCTTGCAACGTGTAGCCCCGAGGAGCTTGAAGATACAGATGATGATGACACGCACACGGTGGACTTTACACTTCCTCCGACCGACAGACGACAGCAAATTAAGAGCAAGATTCTTGCGGTGGGCAGGATGCAGCGCGTGTTCCAGCTACTCCGGTACGCTGGATTCACGTCCCTCTTGGTCTAGCTTACTTATCGATCATGGGGTTGTTTTTGATAAATTAGGGAGGAAGCCGAGAATGCGACAGAGTTGGCTGCGGTACCTATCGAGGACAGACCTGGGCCTGACATGCTCATGGCACAAGGCGCACAAATGAGAAACTACATTCGGAGTTTTGCAGATGCGTAAGTGATCTTAATCCTTTCTACTTCCTAACATGCTCATGTCGATTCGTTTACCCCTTTCTTTACCCCTAATGCAGTCGACGGTCAGATCTCATGAACGAACGTCTGCCACATTTCCAGCCCGCAGACGAGACCTTCCCTGTCATCCCCGCGCCAAGTATGCGACGCTATGCGAGCGGGGACATCGAAGGGTTGAGTATGGAAGCATTGATTAAGCGTACCCTGGATGAGGATAATGAGGAGGGAGACTTGGTAGGGCGCATTTCGGATCAGATTTCCATGGGGCGAAAAGCGACAGGGAGGCCAATGGCGTTAAAACGATTCGAGACGACCTAGGCCTGTGACATGACGCAGTCGATATGTCATGGCAGGGTGGAGGGGGGAGGCAATAACACGGAGGGCCGACGCAATGTACGCAGAGGGTCTAGGGAGCGGCAGGATCTATTTGACTGTTGTTACGGGGCACGTTGTCTACTATTGGATGTACATACGTCAGATGCATGTACTAGAACGAGAGTGACATTCTGAAGGGGGGTGGACCTAGGCCACCGCGATGAGTAGTACATAGAGGGGTTGAGCCCTAGGCAATAGGGACAATTGCAAGCGAACCTTGCAGGGGAGACCCTTGATTTATGCTGGGATGAAAGGGTAAACTCTGCGCCCAATTTCAAAACTAGGAAGACAAATCACCTTCGAGGTAGTCGGCCGCAAGAAGGCTGAAAGGGGAAGCCGAGGATGGTCAATACACGGGGACAGAATTACCGTCAAGACTCACAGCTCCAGTGCAATCTCAGGGGGAATACGCTCGGTGAATTCGTTCAGGGGCACTTCTTCCTTGGGGCCAGCGGCTTCGTACTGTGCCTTGAAAGACATGTATTCGCATATCTTCTCTACAAGGACGGCACTGCGCAGTGACTGATCAACGAGACTGCGATAGCCCGCACGGAAGCACGACAAGCTCCTTACCGTTCGCTGATCGAGCATGTGTTGGCGAGCGCTTCCCTGAAAGTGCCTGCGGACGGCAATGACATCGGTCTGGAAGCGCAAGGAAGGCAGAGCAGGGGACTAACTATCTGTGCTTAGCATGGTCTTGAGCGTGCCGCTGATGGTGGCTACATTGCGCTTGACGAGGAAGGAGTACCCGTCGGAGCTGACGAGCTTGACCCAGTCGCCGTCCTTGTCGGTGTGTCCCTGCACCTTGGAATGGGGATACTGCTGAGACGCGTACACGACACTCACGTTTGCCATGGGTTCGTCGACGACGAGAAGGCGTGGGAATGTAGATTATCCATAATTGGCTGGAGGTAGATTGGCTCGCTCGACTCTCCCTCGACTGCCGTGAACACACGAGCCATCGATATGGCCCTACCCAAGGCAAGCATACATCCGTGCAGTCCCTGTGTCCCGCTGACTGCCACGACGCCCTTATCCAGCGCATCATCAAGGTAGGACTGTGCCCTTTGTGCACTCATTGTTGTCGTGATGGAGTCCTCTGCAGCCTTAAGCACTGACACTGCCGTACCACCAGGAAACTGAGCGGCTCGTTGCGGACCCCGCACCAGGCATCACGGCTTGTCCGCACGAGGACAACCTACGTTACTTCGATGTGACCATCCAAGGACCCGATGGCAGTCCGTTCCAAAGTAAGTGCACCCGTCCACAGCTCGAATCGAGACACACACATGTCCCTGTATCACAGATGGTGTTTTCAAATTGGAACTGTTTCTCCCGGAGGAGTACCCGATGGCGCCCCCCAAGGTGCGCTTCCTGACCAAGATCTACCATCCCAACATCGGTGGGTTTATTTCGAGATCGCCCAGCTGGGACTGCTCTGATGGTGCGCGGATAGATAAGCTGGGCCGTATCTGTCTGGACATACTGAAAGGTGAGATCCGGAGTCGACGGCCCAGAGCGATGCTGAGCGTGTGGCGGCAGACAAATGGTCGCCTGCCCTGCAGATCCGGACGGTGCTGCTGTCGATACAGGCGCTTCTGAGTGCGCCGAATCCAGACGACCCACTTGCGACGGATGTGGCGAAGCACTACAAGGAGAACGAGAAGGACGCGCAGCGGGTGAGCCGAGAGTGGACAGTGAAGTATGCGTCCGACTGAGGAATCTGAGTGTTGGATTAGTCGTGTATTTTTTTTTTTCTTTTTTGTTTCCGCGGAATGACAGCATGTGATGCACGATCTCGTAAGCGCCGATCTAGGCTGGTCTAGATTCTGCAACGCGACTTTGTCTTGATCTCCATAATTACACCTGCCTGGATTAACAGCCGCACACTCGCACAACGCACCTCGACAAAACCCAGCTCCCGACCCATCTTCGCCCCCCGTGCAAGCTGGCCTCCCCGTTCACGCGCTGGAGGCGTCTCCATCCTCTCTCGGCCGTGTAAGTCATTCCTGGTTCCCTACATAGTATCCCTGCCTCTCTCCCCTCACCCCCTCCACTCCCCTGCAGTGCATCGTCATCTTCCAGCAGCCTCGAGGTCCCAGCACACCCTGCATCACACACCAGAATCCCCTCCCTCGATTTCCCTCGACATACATTTCCACCCTAGTTTGGTGATCATCCATGTCGATCCTGAACGCAGACGTCCTCCACATACTCAGCAATGAGCTGCTCCAGATGGAAGGCGGAGGAGCACCCTCATCCCTCCTCAGTCTCTCCGCAGCATCTCGCCTCCTCCGCCATGCCTGTCTCCCGATTATATTTTCTCAAGTGCGCTGGCCACACAAATCAAAGGTAGATGCAGAACGTCGCCTCCTCTTTTTCCCAGAGTCCTTGCAGACGTACATCAGGTCAGAAGCGGTTATCTCCACACGCGCAGCGTATCTCATACGCGATCTCCTACCAGGCATCTCCAGCTCATATGGCATGACGAGTGGACAGAACCCGGTCGTCTGCGCCACGGTTTCTTTGATCGCAATAACATGTACACGCCGTGCTACTACAGCCTCGACGTCGTCTCCTCTGCCATCGTCTCTATGCCCAAGCTGACCCGGATCACCATGTCTTGCCCATTCATCCCCCCACAGTCGCTCTTCGAGGCTGTTGGCCAATGCAAATTGCTTACCTCTTTCTCCCTCATAGATACACCCATAGACATGGGTCTCATGTCCGTGTTCCCTGCTCGCCTTTCCCGTGTGAATCTCGCCCCCGTGGGCCAATGTCTGCGCATTGGCGACGGCCCAACAGATCCAAGAGCCGCCGAGCTCACCTACTTCACCCGGGACTGGCGGAGGAAGCACCGTGCCGAAGCCCACATCCGTGGGCTCAGGGAACAGCGCTCATGCGCCATCTTTCTCCGTCAACAGGCCCCGAGTCTCACTCACTTGGAGATTTCAGGCGACCTATGCAACTTTGCTACCCTTGCTGCTCTCCATTGGCCCGATTTGCGCATCCTCGTTCTCTATGGCCACGTTCCGGGGCTCCAGCCCCCCCATACATTCGTCGCTCCCCCTCAGCCCGCAGCGTCTATTTGGGATGCCCTCGAGCGCATGCCGGCGCTGAATGATTTGCGTCTGCTTTTCTCTCGCACGAGGGGAAAGGATTTCGTATTACTTCCACGGGAAGAAGTCCCCCATCCTGCGCACCTCCAGAAGTTGGCATCGCTTACCAGCTTCGCAATTTCCAACGCCTGCAGACTCGACGGCATCTTTAACTATCTACCTTCTGTTCAAAAAGTCGCCATCTTGGCCATAGTTGATCTGCCACGGTGGCCTATTGCCCTTTCTCAAGCTGAAGCGGAATGCGTGATCTCCGACATTGCCTCGAGCGGTTGTCCACTGAGGCATTTGCGCATCATCATCGAGGATAAGCTCACTCCGCGAACTTGCAATCTTATTGCCACGCTCCTCCCTTTACTGGAGGTGCTCGAAATCGAGCGCTGTGGGTATCATGACGGAAAATCTATTCCTAGAAGTGTACGTGCTCTCTGCCCTCTTCTTCTACACCTTTCCCATCCTTATAGCTCGGGCCGATCTTCACGGTCCTGCTTGTGGGGGAAGGGGTCTATTGTTTTCTTTGATTAAATAAACCGCACAGCAGGAATTCGTCGATGCCTTATTGCCGTTGTCGAACCTCCAATTTCTTCGTCTATGCATGCAATTTCCCGAATATGACGAAATGGACGACCAGGAATCGTGGAAGGCCTCGCGGTACGACTGCGCGGGCATGTTTGCTGATGGGTCCAAAACGCTGTGTCAGGTCGGGTTCGAGTACCGTAAGCGCACTGGCACCCATCGATATCAAGATGCATGGCTTGATTTCAGCATCATACGCAGCGGGGGAAGGGGGGCTCTGTCACCGGGGAAAATGAATGGGGGGCATGGGGGACAGGTGAGCACGCTCCGACCTCTTGCTGAGATGCGGTATGCATTCCCAGAGGTCTGGACACCTACGCGGTTGCTCTCGTGAGGCTACAAACTGTTTCATTTTTGTCTCGTATGCGCGTTTGGGTCGGTTCCGTGATGTCGTTTTCGTTCTTTGTAGAGAATTGGCTCCTGGGTATTGGTATCCACGTGTATGTGACTCACACGTGCTGTACATGTGGGGATTGTCGCTCAGTCGTATAGATATATGCTTTGTCGCTGTCCACGGCTTTACTAGTGTTGCGTGTCTTTTACTACTTACGGGCATTGTGGATATAGGGCTCGGTCCTGGTCGATATATTGGCTGGAATATAGGGTCTGCTTTGGGTTTTGTGTTCATGGTATTGCCAAGCAGTGCGGTGATGGCCAGGCAAATCCGAGGGAGAGCGCGAACTTGACCTCAACGCGATGGCATTGCACGAGGCCGGTGACCGCGAGTTTCATCTTCGGCAGAGGTTGTCATTCAAATCTGTGAGCGAGTGCAGGGGCAGTTCCTCCGACTAGTTTCCCGTCAACTTACCATACCAAAAGCAGAGATGCGCATGTGATGCATGAAGAGACCATGATACATACTTACGTGGCAGAGACGCTAACAGTTGCGCCAAATCGTGTCGTGAGAGACATCTTTTGATGCAGGCAAGAAGGACCGACGCGAACATGAAGGAAGCTTCATGAACTAGGCCAGTGACTGAGTGACCAGTGTCGACTGCCTTGACGATACGTGAGACCTGGTGAGACCGTAGACGTAATTCCTAGATGGCACATTTGCCAGTGAAGGGTTCTGGTGGCGCAGAACGTTTACGCAGCCTGCCAGCGTGGCACAAATTGACAACACCTTGTAGGCAACCGTTAGGGCACACGTCCTCTGAGGATGGCCCTCGAATGTAACTATTTTTTTTTTCCCTGGCGCACCACGTTGAGCGACCCAGGGGCCAGTAACAGATCCGCCCAAATTGACAACATTGTGCCATGTTCGATAGGAACGTTGGCCAGGATTTGTGGCCGCGCACAGCAAGTCAACTAAGTCAGCTGAAAGGACCTCAATGGTGGCAGGTACCTCATATACCTCATGTGAGTTTAGTTTCGAGTTCTATCTGCCGGCAAGCTGAAAGCGGAGCCAGTTAATCCGCCATACAGTCGTTTCCACAGAATGGAAAGCCTATCTGCAAAAGAATGGATAATAACTGTGATCACTTGCTGCACTATAAAGTTTGCCAGCGTTGTGGCAAAGTAGACGGTTCCATGGGTTGGTACGTTAAATTCCAGCGCTCGGCGTTATGTTGCGATTTCGTTGGATCCTCTGCTTCTCCAGCTCTACATGATGATATCCCAGCATACACTCGTGATCTGTGCAATCATTGCCGTCGTGCGATGGCAGACGGTAGCTGCTTTGCCCGCATATACGACTCAAGTTGGAGTGAACAACCCGACCCCAGTGACTTCAGTCATCTCTATACCGTACGTGATAAATCCCGATTCTGAAATGTATGTGGTGAATCGTTATCCTGTCGCGCAAATGAAGTTGATGCATCGTTTCTGGACTTAAAAGGTCGCAGAACATCAAAGATGATACCCCCCCCACCTCCGCCTTGTTCAAATTGGCAATAGAGGCTGGGCCCACTCCGTCGAGTACCGCACAATCACAACCAGATGCAACTCAAGGTTCGTGTACATATATTTTACGTCCAGGTGTCCCCCGTATAACACCATGCGACAGGGACTAGCGCAAGTACTATCACCTTGCTGGCTGCAGTAAATGCGCCAATTCCGGTGCAAGACGCCACCTGTTTAAATGTCCTAAGAATATTGTTTGGGCTATCGATAGCAACCTGTATTTGTGTTGCCTTTATCTTCATTCTGCTTTTGTGTTTCTGTGTTGCCTTCCGTTTCTACATCCATGTGAGTACGCCCTTGTGTGCTCGTGCTGGTGGTATACTAAGATGTGGCATTTATCAGCGATATCTTACAGAGCGAGACGCTTCTAAACTGGAGGAGAAACGCTGAGTTTACGTGGTGGACATGGTCAGCACCCGCTGGCGGGTGGTCAGGCAAGGACACGTGTAAAAGGTTCGTGTGTGCTGCAGAGCACACAGCGAGGAAGAATACCATAGTGTACAACGCATGTAGGGAACGGTACCAAGCTGTGTCAGAAGTTTATATGTAGGTCCTTGGTGTGGATTTGAATGCGTTCAGCGCCTGGCAATGGCATCTGAGCCACTTTGGCTGTTGTGGCGATGATTCCCTATTATTTGCACCCGCACCCGAGACCCCAACCTCAAGTTGTCCTTCATTCCACACTGACAGAGACCTTCCGTTGTTGTTTTGTCTTTGGCTTTTGCTTCTCAAGCACTCGCCAGCTCCCGGTCGGTGCAGATGTCCTCGTCCTCGAACTATCGTTCGTCCCAGCTGCACCGCGCTAGCCTTCACTCGAACGGAAAGCGCCCGTTCGAGGAATGCGGGTACGATTCTGATCCTGATACATCGCTAAACAGTTCAACGCAGGCCAGTGGAAGTGGAAGTTCAGCGAGCTCTCGTCACTTTCCCAGCAGCTCAACTAGTAGTAGCAGTGGAGAGGGCAGGAATAAGAGAGCCCGGAGTACAAGCAGCTCCTCTAACAGTGACCTTTCATCTTCCTCGGACGTTTCCACATCCACCGGATACGACACCGCCCCGTCCAGCTCACGCAGCGATCTTATTCCAAGTGGCCCATCTCCATTGTCTCGGAACGCGGTAGATTGCCCAGTTCCCGCCCCTGCAATGTTTGACCCCCAAGAGGGAGTGATGTCAGACTTGAGCATCGAGCTGCCCCGCCCAGCGTTTACTACAGGCGTCCCCACTACAACTGCTTCTTCTTCAGAAGACAGCCTACGCAGCTCTCTGGAACGTTTCAACGAGTTCGAGCGTCAGATTGCCGCACTCCGTAGCTCTTTCGCTGCCTCGCGTCCTCCACTACCGTCACAAATGGGATCTTCCGAACATGCTCATGAGGAATGGCATGCTATGTCCTCAGGCTTTCTTAGCACTGGACTGTCCACGTCTGATGCCAGTGATGACTCTGTCCACCTGGTTCCGACAGATTCTTTTTCTTCTCCACCTGCCGTCCAGTCAACTAGTGGTCAGCAATTCATCATAGCCGTGGCGCCTCGTTTGACTGACTTCCAATTCCCAGGTGTTCCCGCAAGCCTTCCTCCGGCTTCTTCGGCGAGCAATGGTCTGTACTCTGCACAGCACAGCAGCATTTCACGTTCCCAAGTCTATCGTCCACCCTTGGGGGCAAGGCAATCGGTTGGGCACGGCCATTCTGGAGTGGCATCCGCTTCTTATAATAGCACCGTACCTACAAGAATGGCAAGTACAACCGCTGACATCGGCGTGAGGCAGCCAACTTCAGGTCCCGTGTCTTCTCCTCCTCCTTCCCCTCAGCTACGTCCTGTTCGAAGGAGTCCCTCGCCACTCATCTTAGATCCAGTGGTATCCTCCTATAGCTCCGATGATTCCGGTATACTCGGGGACAGGGACGTTAGCTCTGATCCACGTCCCCCTGTAAGTCGCAGAACTACGGATAATATCTTTCCGGAAAGCTCGCTATCCTTTGTAACCCGATCAGGTAAGACATCGCTTTACGCCCTATTCGGAGGAAACTATCTTACGGTACTGGTTCTTTTCCGCCAGATTCACACACTCTCAGAGGTCCGTCCGTCGTTTCAATTATGCAATCATGGGCTGAGTACATTCTTACACAACAACCTGCAGCTTCCCCCGAACCCATCGAACCCAGGCACCGGGTTATCAGACAGCATTCTGCGGAACGTGCCCCCACTCCTTCCGTTTTCGATGTGTTCGGGATCGAGGATTCGCTACCCCATCGTAATGCCTCTGGGCGTGGGTCTCCGCCCCGGGAACGTTCACAAACCTCAACGCCTTTGCAAGTAGATACTAGAGGTAAGTGTAGTCGACAAGCCTTTCTTCGCAATGTCCTGCTAAGTGTTTAGTGGTCGCAGGATCTGAACCGGGTCGTTTGCGTGGGCGCACGACGAGTGTTACTACCTTGGCCAATCGTCCGAATTTTCATTCTCGGCTCTACTCCATGCCATCGACGAACTCGCTTATGTCGGAGAATGCTGCAGAACACCGCCACATTATGGCCCGAGAGCAAATGTGGAGTCCTTTACGTCGGCATAATGGCCTTGAAGTTACCGATCATGATGACGATTCCCCCTCGGACGCATCCAGTAGATCTGAAGTAATTTTGGTACCAAATCGTGGTGAGTTCGGACAGGGTGATCGACCGGGTCCCGCTCGGAGTGTGGTCCCAGCTACTCATGGTGGACGTGAGCCAGGAGGAGTCCGTAGACCGGAAACTCGCCTGGAAGCTGTACGTCCATTTGTGCCGCGGCCTCCTTCCCCTTTTCCAGATCCTATGGTCTCGCACGCTTTCGAGCCTCTCTCAGAGTTCTTCGCAACCGATATTCCTGCAAGTTCAGGATCTCATAGGATCCATAGGGAAACCTCATCTCCCACGGACGAGTGGTCAGCTCCGTATGCTGGGCAGCGACACCAGCAACAAGCACCCACGGCAACTTCCTATTCATACACCAGTTTGAATCTCGATTCATTCCAGTCAGGGATGTTTAGAGATTCCCTTCAGAGGTCCGCAGATGTCCATCGACCTATGATTTCTCGCCAGCTCTCTTGGAATGTCGAAGAGGATAGCGACTCCAGTGACGACATGGATTTTGGCATTATGAGGCCACCACAACCATCGGTAGGTCTCTGGATTTTCATCAAATCTTAGGTTTGTTATTGAATCGCGGCCATAGTCACCCCCGCTTCGTGACAGGTTGCGAGCATTCGCGTAAGCTCATTTATCCATGTATATTTGATTGGTTGTCTGATCGACTCCCAGCACTGGCATACGTTCTCAGCGAGATGCAATTGCTGCTCTCGATCGCACAGAGCCTACGCCCTCAAGTGTGAATGATGAACGGACGGCGTTCCGAGAGCGTCAGCAAGATATGGCGAGAGGTCCGGGTCCAACTGTATTTGGAAGGCAAAGTGTTGCAGGAGGAACACAGCCCTCAAATGTATCCTATGGTGGGAACAGGGGGACCGCGTCTAGGGTTATGGACCCCATACGTGGCCAACGCGACGAAAGTCGGCGGCGTCCAATCTCAACCCTCGACTCTTATAGCCCTCCCGGTCCGAACTTAAACCGGGCATTGCGACCCGTCACGCCGGACGACGAGCCTGTGGCGCGACGGCCGTTTGCAGGGGGCATTCTCCAACGGCTGGCCAATATGCAGCGGTCTTCCGATAACGCGCCGCCAGCACCATCATCTCAACCGGGCTCTCGCGGAGTTCCACCTCCGCCCGTCGGCGGGAGGCCAACGCTTACGAGATACCGTCGTGTGACACTCCCAGATGCCGTGCACGATGACGACGCTCCTTTAATGGGTCGTATTTCATTGACACCAGCACCCACCTCCGCTGCCCCAGAGATGCCACGACGAGAAGGTGTCCCTTGGCGTTCATTTATAAGTGGTCTGAGAGGCCCAGAGGCAGCAGATTCCGTGTCCGGGCCTCCCGTTATTCCAACACGGGCGCCCCCGCCGCCAGAGGAGCGCTCCAGTAGACTGCGTTCTCTCAGACAGAGAGTACAGCTTGACCGCGGAGATGGATCGATGCCAAGACGCCCAGGTGTGTGGCGATCGGCAGCAGCCAGGCGGAACTTTCCATCTGGCGACTACGTGGTACGTGGTATATCTGATGCTCCAAGTTGTGTCCTTACTCAGGGTGACCTTTCCGGTAGCCCGACGAACTTTTTGATCCGTCGTACGAGGCTTTGTTGTCGTTATCAAACGCGATTGGAGAAGTACGGTCCAAGGCTACCCCTGAGGATGTCATAGCCTCACTCCCAAGTGCAACGTACAAAGAATGGGCGAAGGATGATAGTGAGACGAGATGTCCCATTTGCCTCGATGATGTAAGTGCTTTTTTGTGTGGACTTTGAGTTTGATTGCCAACATTTATTCACAGTATGAACCTTCTGATATGGTCACCAAACTCCTGGAATGTCCTCATTGGTTGCATAAACACTGTTTGGAAGTGAGTAAGAGTGAATTGCCCCTATAAATGTCGTCTAAATGAGTTTCAGCAATGGCTGCGGACGGCTAACACTTGCCCTGTATGTCGCAAGAAGGTCAAGACCTCCGATACCACCCGCAAAACCTGCCCACATCAGCGTGCTGGTAATGCTAATATGTCAGCGGCAAACATCAGGCCGTCACAAAACAATTCAGCTTCTCTACCAAGCAGGCCTCTTCCATCAATCTCCTACAGTAGTATTCCTCCGCCGCCCAATTTTCTTCACTCGACCAATCTCGCGAGAGCTGCATCTGTGTCACGACGACCTCGGCCAGGCCGTGCGGAAACCCTACTAGGAGCATCTGGGCATACAGCATTAGACGAGGAAAACTACTCACACGACTACTCCAGATATGTTTATGAGGCTCCACACTACCACCATGCGCCACATCTCGATTCACACTTAACCCATGCTCCTGTGCCTCGTCTATCGCATTTGCAACGTTATACGAATGCTTACCCACCCCAGCCGCAATCATATATCCATGGACCAGTGCGGGAGGGGTATGAACGGTTCAGCCAACGGGGCCCTGGTCCTACTACTGAGCAGCTGTTCTTACCATTAACTGGGACATCGCCATCGGACCAAAATATGGACAGTCGAACACGACCCGCCTTTCCAAGTGTTGGAACTCCTACGCTCAACGTTGGGGAAAGCCCCCAACAAATCCCACAGCCGGGTTTGGGTCCCGGGTCACATATAACAGAACCCGCCAGAAGCTCGATGGTTGCATCCGCATCCTCTGTGATGTTCACCGCCCCCCAAAGTAGTCCGCCCAATGCATCAAGAAGCGACGCATCTTCCATCACCATCACAAACTCTACTCAAAATCCGATGGTAGTCACGAACCGCCTGTCAACTGTTTACCCACGCACTACCAACTTTAGCATCGAGCATGCTAATACCCCGCACCATCACGTCCATGCGGGTCCCCCGAGTCAAGTACCGCATGGATCAATGCTTCACCTTACGGAGGGCACGTCGCGGGGACAGGATACAAGTGGGAGGTGGCATGTGCATACTTCCTCGACGTTCCTTCGGGACAGACCGTCATCGGGTGAAAGTGGCATGTACCCGTGGTGGGAATAGACTGGGATCCGGCATAAACAAATAGACTCTTACCCATGCATTCATCCATTGCATCTTGTACACAGTCTTCATCTACATGAAATGACATATTTACACGAGCCGTAGTTGTAGTTATTTAGTTGGCAATCAGGGATAGGTTCATTATTTCACGTACATAGGATGACTTCTGAGCATAGTAGATGGGCGCAGAATACCCACATGGCAGAGAAGTGTCCATTCCAGAAGCTAGGTTAAACAAAATTCAGACAGTAACCTACTGTGATAGCCTGGATTTATTAGCTATTGAACAGATATAATTCATAACTAACCACTCGAAATGCCGCCTGCGTCGGCAAAACCCTTTGCTTGGCGGGAATGGCCTAAGTTCAAAATTACAGCTATCGTGAAGCAATAACTAAGTCCAAACCTACGAAGATACTAGTCAACGCCGAAGGACGGAACCGACTACTACCGCAGAGGTCACATTCCAAATTCACACGCTCGGCCAGGAAAGGAAGGACTTTCAAAAGTTAGATATTCTCCCGACTGAAGGTATTCCCAGAACCCTCGCTCTCCAAGCAAGGGAATCATGAGGCTGCAGTAACAGATTAAAAGATGACTCATTTTCTGTCCAGTAATATGTAGTCTCGGTAGCTGGGGAACCGGACAAGAGTCCAGACGCAAGCACAGGATCGAGACTAGTAGAGAGTAGGAGGCGCCTGGGGGTGTGCCTGCCATCCAGCACCGTTGTTCTAGGACGCCAAGAGTGTCCTGAGCCAATTTTATGACTGCACCTAGCTAGAAGGTTATGGATTTGCTGAGTGTGGGCGTGACATGGATTGGATAGCACTAAGACAGTGACACTGTATATACGAGTACGAACTATGTACGAACTGCAGACGACGCGCAAGATTGCTATGGTATCAGATATATGGGCTGGATAGGCAATGTTCCTACGAAAACAATGAAGAAATAGAAAAGAAGTGGAGAAATGACATTGTAGAACCTAAACAGTAGCGGTATAGATAGTAAGACGAAGTTGGTATACTTACAGTCGTGGTAGCGAAATTGAGGCTGCTTGCCTGCTGGGATCGCTGTTTGTAGGATGTGCACGAGCCTGAGTGTGCTTTTTTACTTGAGCCTCCATCTTGATACGTTGTTTTCGAACGTCGTCGTCTTTAAGTTTCATGTTAAAAGCCAGGGACACAATCTCATCTGGTGAAGAAGGCAGGCAGGTGATCGGCGGGTGGGAAAGATGATCCAGAACAGTGGTTTCAGAGGTAGCTTGAAGAAGAAGATTACGAATGCAATGCATGATTGCGAGGCCAACACGGAATAAGAATGTCATGCCTCCAAGGCGAAAGTCAGCACTGATTTTTGCAATAAGAGATAGTCTGTACCTTCATATAAGAATACGTCCCAAATCCGATGAAGGTAATCCACAGGTAAAGTTCCAACGAATAGACTGGAGAACCTGACGAACAGTAAGAATATAGGTGATTCCGAACTCAACCTGCTCACCATGGCCGGGTGATGTCTGTGGGGCTCATCTGCAATGTAACATATATCTTCTTGTGCAGAACGACATCATTGACCTCAATGGCTTTGCTAAGTAACGCTGCATCCACCTCCGTCTGGATCGTGCTCGCTGAAAAGTACGGCCGGAGATGGGCATCCATCATAGATGTGAATATCCAAAAAGCATCTTCCTCGGGAGCCAGTAGCAATATATGTCCGGCAATAGAAGTTAGCGCTGTTAATTGATGTCAGACCACGATTGCTGAAGTGGACTACCAACACGGACCTGCACTGTACTGAATGTCGGGAACCATACTCAGATACGCCTGCAATAGCGAGACAACAGGTCCTTGTGCGTTGTGCAACTGAAGCTGATCCGGGAAACACGTCGTTACATCTTTCTCGATATCAGTAAACACCGGAACGCGGGGACGCTTGCCCAACTTGGCATACACTCCTGGAAGGGCACGGGCCTTGCTGTCAGCAAGGTGACACCAGACGAGGTACCGTAAGGAAGAAGGTACCCCGTCCTGCAGCAGTCGCTTCACTTTTTTGTTCTTTCTGGCCTGTGAGGGTGGAACCGCAGGAAGCAAAGCCATCCACCGAACTTCCCGCTGGCGGTGAGCATCCGCGGCAACCTGCGAGTCTACTGCAACCCCAGCAGGCTGCTCGCTAGCAACTAGGGGCGACCGCGGCGCGCTGGAGTGCATGGAGGAGGTGTCAGCAAGCGGACTTGGAGAACTAGGCTCTATATAAAGCTCATGACTTCCGAGCGTTGAGTCCTGACTGGGACGGCCAGTAATATGCGAGATCGTTGGCTTCACTAGCTCGAAGTCCATGTCTTGCACTTGTACCGTCTCGTGCTCAGCGCTGAAACCCAACCCTATTTGCGAGGAGGCAATACTGAGCGTGTCGTCGAGCCGCGGATGGGCGCCAATCTTCCCACGAAGAGCCGGCAGACTAAGTTTGCTGCGAAGAGGTATCTCATGAGCAAGTGGTGAAGACCGAGTAGTCTGAGAACCATCCGGAAGTGGCGGTGACTGCATTACGGAACGAGAATCACCAGAATCAGAGCTCTGGCGCCGTAGGTGGCTATCGATTGAATCCTTGTGAGGCGCATCCGTTGAGTCATGGTGAGTTTGCGTCCAAGGTAGTGGAGAAGTGACATTGCGCAGATTTGACGAAGCGGAGGTCCTGCCTGTCGGACCCGATACATCTTTCTCCCTCTGAATCGGACTTGGTAGGGGTGGAGGAGACGTGGGAGTTGAGTGAATAGGCTTCGGATCATTACTCGCTGGCGGTTGAAGGGTGCATTGATAGACACTTGTGACGGGTGACGGTGAAACAGTGCCTGTAGCTGACTTGGGCAATGGGGAGATGGGGGGAAGCCCGCTGCTGGCAGCAGAGTGTGGCGGCACCACATCTTCGTTCCTTACGTTACCTTGTAGAACAAGGCGTGATGGTATGCGCCTGGACTTCAAGGCCACCGGAGGCGCATTGTCTGGACGTAAGGGCCTAGGTGATACAGAACTAATAGGTGCTGGTTCCTCGTGACTGAATATTTTAGTGAACGAAGTTCGCAAACTTTTGAGTATACTCTTACCTTCTTTCCAGTCCTCTTGTGTCAGCAATCTTGGTCCCAAAGGCAGAAAAAGACCTCGATCTCGGTCGCACACCGCCAATTTGTGGCACAAAACCTGCACGAGGAATTGGCAGTGCTGTCGATGCCACTGTCTCCGTCTCCGTCACCCCTGTCCGCACCGATTCCTTCGCGGGGTCTGATGGGCCAATAGATGGTGTCGCCAAACGCCTAGGCAGCGGCAAGGAAGGAACATTACTAATACTAGATATCTGCTCTTTCATCCCTCCAGATACGGCGACGTCAGTAGCAGGAGTCCCTTCACCGGACAGTGCTGACACACTTGCAGGCAGACGACTCTTAAGCAACGGAAGAGGCAACGTTGCTGATCGCATCGGGAACATCGCAGACGTAGGCGTTTGGACCTGACTGGGACGACCGCTGGACGATGAAGGTAAGGGCGGCAGTGGTTCAAGCGAAAAAATAATTGGCACAGGTCCTGTGCTCGCGCTGAGGTCAGGTTGGCACCGCGCAAAAAGGGTCATCGGGGGACGACGTGCGGGCGCTCCAGGTCCCGGAGCATGTGCAAGTGAATTGCGCAGGCGGTGTAGAACTGGCGCTGCGAATGGGCTTGAGTTAGGAGGCGACGCGTGATATGAGATAGTATCAGGTCCTGTGCTAGGTGGTTCAGTGTGAGACTGAGCGGGTCGTGCGTACATTGGGCCGAGACCTTGGTGGCCAGTAAGCTTAGGAGCGTTAGGGTGCGGAAGGAAGATAGATGAGCGAGAAAATGGGTGTGCAGGTTTGTTTGGTTGGCGTATTGTATGTTGAGGCTGTTGTTCAGTGGCAAGAAGCTGGGGCATTGGGGTGCTCGACGTTGAAGGCGGAGCAGTGACCGTCTGAGAGGTGTCCGCCGAACTGGACGTAAGTGAATCATCCATGCCATCACGAGCACCATTTGCATTGTCTGAAACAATGGTCTTCGATCCAGATCCTATACCGGATGTATTGCTTAGTGTGTCAATGATAGCAGGCAACCCACGCATGCCTTCTATCTTAGCCCGCAATGTTGATGCTAAACTCCCTCCCTCGATGGACTCCCCTTCAGTTTCAAATGGGGACTTCAAGCCACCAACCCACAAGTCGTCGTCGTCGTCGTCGTCGCTATGCATACGACGCTGAGATCCCAAGTTATGGTCGTGTCCCAATCCGTCCTCCGTGTCCGTATGTGGGCACGAAGCGTGCGGTGAATGAATCGTAGGGCTTGACAACGGAGGCACCAGCGCTTTCGGCGACAACGTACCATTCTGGTAACTTTTATTGCCTGTAAGGGGGATCTGCTTTGCGTCCGCCTCACTACCTTCCGGGAAATCATTCGTTATTGACTCGTGCATGACCTCCATCTCTTTCTCCCGATGTACATCTTCCCCACGTTCGACGTGCCCATCATTGACAATGCGAAGACGCGACTCGACACGTACTGGTACGCCGGTCGGTACAGCAGGAAACTGCGAGCTCAGGCGATCTAGCGTCTGCGTGGAATACGATGAAGAACGCGCGTCATCCGAGAGTGACAGGTCAAATGATGAAGAAAGTGGCTGGTCAGGTGACTGCAAAGTAGAAAACCCAGCAGAGGCCAGGGGCGAAGAAGACTCGAGGCTTGACCGGAGTTCCTGCTCGCTATATTCACTTGGTCGATCGCTTCCGAAACTCGGCCGTTCGAAATTTGGCGGGTTTGTTGAGAGAATCGGCCTCTCGACTGAGAAGTTGGGATGATCAGGTGAGAAAGTAGGCACTGGTACAGGCGGTGCGCGGGAGCTCTTGGACGTGCTCGATCCCTTCGAGCCTGCAGACACCTTTGAGACGACACTCATCCGCCGCGACGCTATCGAGAACCGTTTTGAGGCGAGTGAATATCGAGAGTAGCGATAGTCATCGTAGATATCGTCCCAGTAACCACCCTCATCATCTTCCTCTTCGCAGTCATCATCCTCGCCGTCTTGGGATTCCGGGCACGAGTCATGACCATTAATAATAGTTCCATTGCTCCGAGTGGGTGGAGATGGCGCAGGAAACTGGCTGTCGCCATTCGGTGATTGACCCTGCAGCGAAGGCGCACTGGGCCTTCTCTTCCTCATATCCACAGCACGATAAGGCGATGTCAACGGTACATCGTCGTCGGAGCCGTCATCTAACGCGCTCATCAGCGAAAGTCCAATCCCAACTTCACCATCCGAGTTTCCGTCTTCGCCGTGCACAACTGTCTGCGCTAGATTGACCTCCTCTGGTCCCCTCTCATCACCCGTGTGCCCATGAGCAGCCTGTGGCTTGGACTCCAGCCTACCAAGCCATCCACCAAGCTCATCATCCTGCGAATTTGCACTTGTGCTGTGATCTTCGTCCTCGTCCTCATCCTCCTCGTACAGGCGCCGACGGAACGCGTCGAGCGTCGACAATCTCGTCGAGTTACCTTCCTCTATTTCATCCACGCCCTCTCCGGCTTCCAACTCTGCCTCACCTGCTGGGTTCTCACCCGCCTGCCCTGACGGCGGTGCCGGGGGCAGTGGCCCGGTTGGTGGGGCGGATAGTGGCGGGCTTAAACTGATGTGACCACCAGAAACAGTGACGTATGGGGACGATGAACTTGGGCCATAAGGGTTGGGAAGAGGCGATGAAGAAGTAGAACCAGAAGACATGTGGAGTTGAGAACGCATTGGGAAGATAGGTGAACGAGGGGAAGGCGAATGAGAACCAGGTAGACCTGGCGAAAGAGATATGGAGAAACCAGGTGAGCCTGATAAATCAGGAGGTGGGGCAGGACTTCCTGGGGACAATGCCCTCGGTGGTCCTGGTGATAATGAACTAGGGAGAGAAGCCAAAGAACCAGATAGGCCCGCAGATAGTAACGGCGGTATGCCAGGGGAAGGGACAACTGATGATGATGAATGAACTGGTGACGAACTGGAAGGCGAGCCGGCCGGTATGTGGCGGGGAGACTTTAAGACCCTGAGCGGCGCAACTGCAGGTAAGTTTGATGCGGATACCGAACCGGAAGCCACAGTTGCGGACAGGGTGAACAAGGGATCTTTCTCGACGCCAGGTAGATTGACGTGGACGGAGGCCTGAGAGTCAGAGGTATCTCCGCCTGTAGAGCCGTGCGTTGTGGGTGACGTCAAAGCGGCTCCAGACGTCGCCGCAAATCCATCAGATGGCGCAAAAGGAAATGAAGGTGGTGATAATCTCCCTAAGCCTGTATGCTCCGTCTCTGTCAGGTCCGAGATACTTGAGCTATTTCCTGCACTCGTGGTCGAGTACGCGGACACCGATGTAGCCGTTGACACCGAACGTGCCGACCGGAGGGAATACACAGAACTTCCCGACATCGAGTTCGCCATACCCGGTGCTTTAGAGTGCCTACCATACCTAACCTCTTTTGACCCTCCCTCCTCCTTGTCTGTCAAGCTCATAGCGGTATTCACACTCGCAAATGAGCGAGCCAGCGATTTCTCGGAATGCGTAGGTGATGGTGACCGTTTTCCTCTTGAACCAGGCCTGTCCACCATTTGCCTATCCCACTGGCCTTCTTTCTCACTTCCATCCTTACAGACGGACGGATTTCGTTCTACCACAGCGATTGATACCCTCTCTGCACCACTGGCGATACTTGTCCGCTTTGCCATGACGGCTTTCTTAAGCTTTCCATGGAAGCGCACGTCTTTCACAGAAAAACGGCCGACGATATCCTCGCAATATCCCTAATTGAGTTGTCAGGCCTTCGAGAAGGAACAATGGAACGGATGCGCAACACTTACAAGATAGAACCCCTCCTCCTGTAATTGCATTAATACCGTAATTTGGTCATCCTGTCAAAAGAAAAACATAAGAACACTGTATTCCAACTTGTGTGGGAATCGCCAACAGTGCACCGTGACCCAGCTGTCACGACCCATACTCCAAACTCACCAGCAGACACACCCCCAGTATACTTGACTGGAGCCTGGAGAAGGGGACAGTACAGTGGGCGTAGTGACTACTGCTTAGGGGATCTCCTCAAGTAGACCACATGTGGCAGCCTGTGATACAGAAACAAATTCTCACCTTCAGAAACATCAGATCTTCGCCCATTTCCTGCGCCACACAGTCGATGATGGCCGTACATTTTCCGATGCCGCCCTTCGCTGCAAAACGCGTCCAACGAGCAAGTTCTCGGGCATCCATCGCGAGCCAAGCTGCATGGAATCCCCGCGGAAGCCTGAAAGGGACTAAGTCCGTAGCGAGGTTGACAAGGAGTCCTGGGCGAAAAGGAGTAGAGTCCGCCGAGCACTAAAAAAAAGCGAAATGATAACCGCCCAGAATGGATCGATTTGAGGTAAATATATCCAAGGCAAGGGAATCGTTCGGAACCGATCAGATGAGTCGACGGTGCCGTTTCCCTCGGGTTTTTCCAACGCAAGACTTGAAGGTATATTCGCGACCTCGAGCGTCACGGTGGTCCTGTGGTGAGAGGATGGTCAGTTGACATGTGACAAGAGAGGAACGACGGAGCGGGGGGACTTAATCCAGACAAGATTAGCGCGAAGTCCAGACCAGGGCAGTGTGCCTGCCGCGCGACAGGTGCAGCTGAGTCTCCCCCGCAAACAACCTACCTCTTGCAGTCTCTTCTCGTCGGGCCCGTCCTTCAGAGGAGAAACGCTATAAAAAAAGAAAACCCGAAATCAAACACGCTTAAGTTCAAATTGTTCCGATCAGTGTGGAAGTAGGCTATTATGTAATCCACGGGTTTGTCATGTGACGTGGCTTTGGTCCCCATCGCGGCCGACTAGCTCAGTTGGTTAGAGCGTCGTGCTAATACATCGTTCTGCAGACACTCACGCTTGATCATCGTGGGTTGCCTGTGGGATTGTTACGCGAAGGTCGTGGGTTCGACCCCCCCGTTGGCCATTTTTTTGTGCCGCAGCGGAATGTCCGAGTTTGCATTAATTGATCACGATGACACGAATCAATCCTAGACTGTCTTCCCCCTAATGGAAGAGACCAAATCAATCCTGAATTCAAATTGACATATTGGTGAGTGCAGAACCCTCCACCATGGCCGATACCCACATGTATGTTGGTATGTTGATTTTTAATCAAGTGCTTCCGCAAGTGTACACGTCCCGCTCTGATGAGTGATTGATAGGAAGCCCCAATGTCAGTGTATCTCGTTCATACCATCCTGGTCAACCCGCCACGTTACAGATCTTTTTTTGGGGAAAAAAGTTGGGAGTTGTTTCCCGACAATTGGGCACCCATTGTCAGATCGCCACTGTCCAAGTCTTATCTGTTAGGGATCGTGGCATGGTGATGGTCATCCCCGCTACCTCGAAGAGTATTTAGGCTGACCTACGACGGTGCACAACTCAACCTGAAGATGTCACCAACGGGTACGGGCATCCATTGTGGACTCGTCTTATCAGCGTCATTTACACCCCACTTTTAGCATCTGATGTGACCAATGCTTCAGACATTACTGGTTTTTTCAAGCATCCGCTCTCAGAACCTATGTGTATTTTGGTCGGTCTCCCAGCTCCCTTGGAAATTGTATTGTGAGGATCAAGTAGCTGATTTAAGGAACCCACAGTTTCTCGTGCTTTTCGGCTTGTCCACAGGTAAGCGAAAACGACTGAGATGCAGTGTAAGTGACTTAGCTCTGGCGATAGCGATGCATACTTGGCAGTGTGTAAAATACCGCTCGTGGTGGTTTCTGCCTACAGTTGTCACTGGCATGCTGGAACTTTTTGGTTGGAGTGCACGCCTTTGGCTCAGCAAGAGCCCCTTGGCGTTGACTCCCTATAAAATACAGTAAGGTCTCGTTTATTCCTCTTCGTCTGTATTCGGACGCACGACAGACTCGTGGGGACCATCATAGGTCCTACTCCGCTGGTGGCCGCTAATTTCATCGTCCTCGGAAAAATCATTAACAAACTGGGCCCACAGTATAGTAGATTGTCACCGAAGTTGTGTAAGCAACATTGATTACCTTCTTTGAGTCCTACTATTAAATCAGAAACGCAGATACCATATTATTCGTGTCGTTTGTGCGGGCTTCTGGTTTTCTAAACATTGCAGTCATTGACGAATACACCAAGGACTGCATTTGCCTCGCTGTCCAAGGTGCCGGTGGTGCGATTGCAGCAAACGCTGTCGGTCAACTGCAGGACCCAACTACTGTATGTAAACAGTTTCCTTCGCAGAACATTTTCCATTATACACTCTTCAGGGCGGACACATCATATTGGGTGGCATAGTAGCTCAAATGGGTTTGTTGTGCTGCGCTTTTTTCCTTGGTAG